>Ga0208938_1000903_pt1 | contig 18979 bp, 15 predicted proteins | sample AD_UKC125_MetaG_FD_184434 | JGI IMG/M metagenome (GOLD analysis project Ga0208938, IMG submission 184434) | Active sludge microbial communities of municipal wastewater-treating anaerobic digesters from USA - AD_UKC125_MetaG (SPAdes) (version 2) | ecosystem: Engineered > Bioreactor > Anaerobic >...
CCGGACCTTCGACCTTTGACAGCGGGGGCAGGTCCTCGGTGGCGGCCACACCCTTCACGAGGGGGTACTCCGAGACCTCCTGCGCGAAGTACTCCTGGGCGGGGTCGCTGAGCATGTAGGTGACGAACGCGGTGGCCGGGTCGCTGGGCTGTAGTACCGCGAGACCGGCCACGTTGACCAGGTTTCCGATGTCGCCTGGCGCAAACTCCGCGTTGGCGCTGGCCATGTTCTCTGCCCCGAGTTCGGCGGCCTTCTCGTACCAGTAGTAGTGGTTCACCAGACCGACTTCGACCTGCCCCGCATTGACTGCATCCAGGATCGCGGTGTTGTTCTCAAAGCGCTGGACATCGTTGGCGACCATGGCCTCCAGCCATTGTTTCGTCTGCTCCTCACCAAGGGTCATCCGCATCGCCGTGACGAAGGACTGAAAGGACGCGTTGGTGGGCGCGATGCCCACAGCACCCTGCCAGGCAGGGTCCGTCAGTGCCTGCACGCTACTCGGCAAGGCCGAAGGCTGGACCTGATCGGTGTTGTACACCATGACCCGGGCGCGACCACTGGTTCCCACCCACTGGCCGTCCGCGCTGCGGAACTTCGCAGGGACAGCCTTGATCACGTCCTGCGGCAGGGGTGTCGTGCGGCCCTCATCCTGCATCACCTGCAGTGCGCCCGCGTCCTGGGAGAAGAAGACGTCTGCCGGGGTGTTCTCACCCTCCTCCAGTAACTGAGCCGCGAGTTCCGCGGTGTCGCCGTACCGAACCTCCACAGGGGTCCCCGCGGTGTCCTCGAACTGTTGGATCAGGGGTCCGACCAGCTCTTCAGAGCGCCCGGAGTAGACCACGAGTGCGTCTTCGCTGTTCAAGTCCTCTGTGTTCGCACCTGCGCAGGCGGATAAGGCCAGCGTCACGGTGGCAAGGCCCAGCAGCATGGGTCGTAGGCGCATCGGTTCTCCCTCGGAATTAGGCAAGCCTAACTTTACCTAAGGGCACTGCGCTGACCCGAGAGGGGTCAGACCGCGACGAGGCCCCCGACCCACACGGAGGCCGCGAGAACAGCGGAGCCAAACTCGATCAGGACCGACCATCCAGCTGACTTCATCGCCTGCAGCGTCGTCGGCCAAGCGTCCTGGAACGTGCGAAGGCGGGCGGCCTCGGCCAGGAACACTCCCAACACGAAGCCGAGAATCAGCCCGATCACAGGTACGACGAAGAACCCGACGATACCCACGAGGGCACCGACGAACAGTACCCAGTTCGGCACACCGGTCGCCTTGAGCTGTTTGCCGGGAATCAGGTACTTCAGCAACTGTCCCAGGGCGATGATGCCCACCGCCGCTATCGCCACAAGCCAGGCCGTAGTACCACCTGTGAGGAAGGCCCAGACCAGCACAGCACCCGCCACGAGCAGGGCGCCGGGCAGGATCGGGACGATGGTGCCGGCGATCCCCAGCAGGATGGCGAGGCCGACAAGGAGGTTGGTCATCAGAGATTGAGCTCCCGCAGGTCATCAAAGGACTTCAGCACTTGGTCAACCCCTTGCAGAGATTTGTTCGGATCCAGTTCCGCCGAGCCCTCACCCACCGTGCGCAAACCGCTGATCCCGCTGGCCAGTATCGCTTTCGCCTTCTCGTTCTCGATCTCAGCCAGGCGAGGTTCCAGGTCGTCGGCTACCTCTTGCAGGTGGTTGCCCATGGCCTTCATCTTGCCAAACTGCAGTCTTGTCGCCATCTCCTGCAGTTGTGCCATCTCTGCGGCGGCGTTGCCCAGGTCGTCCTGGAGCGCCCAGATGCGCTGCTCGTCGGTGACCTCCGGGGCGAACGTCGGCGCGGCGTACGTGGCGTAACTCTGCGCGGGCGACGCAGTGACGTAACCGAATGCGAAAAAGCCTCCGAGCACCAGCACAGCCACGCTCGAAAGCAGCACCACAATCAGCCGCCGGCTCATTGCGTCAGGTTACAACCAGATACCACTGAAGAGAATTGCAGCGATGATGATCGCCCAGCCAACGGCCACGAGAACGTCGAGGTTGCCGCGCACCAGGCTTCGCGCCACGGGGAGGCCGTTTGCCGCGGCCATGCGGTTCACGCCGACCAGCGTCGCTAAGCACCCGGCTGCACAGACGGTGCAGAAGGGGCACAGTGACCCGATCACGAAGGCCACCTGAACCATGTACCACGTGAGGAAGGCCGCGAAGAAGACTGTGAGACCGAGCAGACCGGTGGTCATCCCGCGTGTGAGGCGCCCGCCGGTGCCATCGACCAGGCCCGCCGTGGCCAGGATCGCAAACATGATGACCCCGAGCAGGGCGTTCGGTGGACCGAGCACGCTGGACTGCGAAGCGAGCAGCACGGGCGTGCAACCGACCGTGGAACTGATGTCACAGAAGGAGCCGGCAGCAGGATCCTTCAGCAGGGCGATCTTGTCCACGATCGTGATGGAACCGGAGATGATGCCGATGCCGCTTGCCGCGGCGACGAGCCAGCCCCATGAGTGGCGTGTGGGCGTCATTTCCTGAGCGGTCACAGAGCGGTCGAGTAGCGTCACACCGATCTATCGGCACGTGCGCAGAAATTCCTGAGTCGCTGCCTATACGACCGGCCTTCGGACTCCGTGCCGGGCGAACTCCTCGATGAAGGTGGCCTGAGCCACCACAGCCCGCTGCAGTTCGGCCAGGTCCACGCTCTCGTTGGGAGCGTGGATGCGCGCCAACGGATCCTGGGCACCGAACAAGAGGATCTCGGCATCCGGCACCGCCTCCCGCAGCGCATCGATCAGGGGGATCGATCCGCCCGCCCCGATCTCTTGCGGTGGTTTGCCGTACGCCTCCTCCATCGCCACCCGAGCCGCCGCATAAGCCGGACCATCGGTAGCGACTCGCACCCCTTGCCCGACTGCCTCGGCGGTGACGCTGACCTGTACACCCCAGGGCGCATGCCGGCGCAGGTGGTCCATCAGCGCCTCGCGGGCCGCCACGGCATCCCGGCCCGGCGGCACCCGCAGGGACACTCGCGCGCGGGCATGCGGGATCACCGCGTTGATCGCACCGTCGACCTGCGGGGCATCCAGGCCCGTGACATTCACCACCGGCTCGGAGAACAAGCGGCTGGCAACGGTGCCCTGACCGACCAGCGGCTGATCCGGCAACACCCCCGCGAGGTCGCGGAACACCTGCTCGTCGTATTGCGCCCCGTCCCACTCGAAGCCCGCAATGCCCTCGATCGTGGTCTGGCCGGTCCGCGGATCGCGCAGCGTCGCGAGCAGCATGATGAGACTCATCAGCGCATCCGGGGCCGGGCCGCCGAACATTCCGGAGTGCACAGAGCCTTCTAACGTGCGGCACTCCACAGTCACCGCAGCCATCCCTCGCAAGGCGGTCGTGAACGTGGGTTCGCCCAGCTGCGCGTTGCCCACGTCGGCCACGACGATGGCGTCGGCGGCGAACACCTCCGGATGAGTGCGCGGATAGTCCACGAAAGGCCCGCCCCACTCCTCCTCACCCTCCACGACGACCCGCACGGTGCACGGGGGTTGGCCGTCGAAGGCGCGCATGACCGCGGCGTGGATCACCACCCCGGACTTGTCGTCCGCCGCGCCCCGGCCATACAGCCGTCCGCCCCGTTCCTGCGGTTCGAAAGCAGGGGATTGCCAAAGGTCGGGGTCACCGCCGGGTTGCACGTCGTAATGGGCGTACAGCAGCACGGTGGGACTGCCCGGCGGCCCGGGACTCTCGGCTATGACCGCCGGCGCCCCGCCGTCGATCTCGACGCGCCGCACGGACGCGTAGCCGGCAGCCTCGAAAAGCCCGACCACCGCCGCACAGGCCCGATCGATCTCCGCCTCGGGGAAGCCTGGGAAGGCGCAGCCCGGGATTCGTACCAACTCTTCGAGCTCGGCGCGGATGCGGGGCATGTCTGCGGCAATGCGCTCGGCGAGGTTCATGGGACCAGTCTCCCCCAGCGCGGCCAGTGACTACTCGGTGAGCCAGGGCGCGGGCTGCCGGGTCAGGAACGCTGTCATCGCGGTTGGAGGTGCCCGGAGGCCTACCTGCCCAGAGGTTTGTCAGTCACACGCACGCTACGTACGCCCCACTGACAAGCTCGACCGCTGGAGGGTCCCCGGCAACCACCGGACAAGGGGTTTTGTCAGTACCACGCACCTTTCGTACGCCCCACTGACAAGCTCGACCGCTGAAGGGTCCCCGACGAGAGGTTGTCAGTACCACGCACCTTTCGTACGCCCTACTGACAAGTTCAGCCGCTGGAGGGTCCCTTGCAACCACCGGACAAGGGGTTCTGTCAGTACCACGCACCTTTCGTACGCCCCACTGACAAGCTCGACCGCTGAAGGGTCCCCGACAGCCACCGGACGAGGGGTTTTGTCAGTACCACGCACCTTTCGTACGCCCCACTGACAAGTTCGACCGCTGAAGGCTCCCCGACAGCCACCGGACAAGGGGTTTTGTCAGTACCACGCACCTTTCGTACGCCCCACTGACAAGTTCGACCGCTGAAGGCTCCCCGACAGCCACCGGACAAGCGGTTTTGTCAGTACCACGCACCCTACCTACGCCCCACTGACAAGTTCAGCCGCTCGAGGTGCCCACCGGCCATGTCTGCGGCAATGCGCTCGGCAAGGGTCAAGGGCACAGTCAGCGCGGCCGCTGACTACTCAGTGAGCCAAGGTGCGGGCTGCCGGGTCAGAAAAGCCGTCATCCCCGCCTTCGCCTCTTCGCTGTTGAACAAGTGGGCGCTGGCCTCCGCAGTCCAGCTGAACGCCTGGGTGCGCTCCATCCCGGGCACCTTGCGTAAGAGGTCTTTCGTCGCCCGCAACGCCAGAGGTCCCCCCTTGCGCAGGGCGTCGACATACCCGTCAACAACACCGTCGAGCTCGGCCCGGGGCACCGCCTTGTTGATCAGGCCGGCGCTGGCCGCACGTTCGGCGGACACCCGCTCACCCAGCAGCAACAACTCGATGCCGTCCCGGCGGTGCATCTTGTCCAGGCACACCACGCTCACGACGGCCGGCGCCACCCCCACCCGCACCTCGGAGAAGGCGAAGTGCACGTCATCTGCCGCCACGGCGAGGTCACAAGCGGCCACCAGGCCGTTGCCCCCGCCGGCGACGTGGCCCTGCACCCGCGCGATGGTGGGTTTCGGGTGGTCCAGGATCTCCTCGAGAACGGCCACCAGTGCCAGCGGTCCCGCCGCTGTGAAGGATCCTGAGTCTGCGGCCGCGGCTCCTTTGAGGTCGGCACCCGCGCAGAACGCGCGCCCTTCGGCGGTCAGCACCACGACCCGCACCGCGGCGTCCTCGGCTGCCTGCTGCAGGCCGTCGGACAACGCCGCCATCGTGTCGGCGTTCAGAACGTTACGGGCGTCGGGGTTGTCAAGGGTCAGCGTCGCGACACCGTCGGTGACCTCGTACCTCATTTGCGACCCATCCCTTCCAGCATCGCGATGACCCGCAGCATGACCTCATCGGCGCCGCCACCGATGGACGTTAGGCGAGCGTCCCGGTAGTAGCGGGCCACCCACATCTCTTCGGCGTATCCCATGCCGCCATGGAACTGCACGCAGGTGTCGGCGACCTCGCGCTGCAGCCGGCCCGCCTTGAGTTTGGCCACCGTGGCCATCCGGATCACGTCCCCGCCCTCCAGCACTGTCTGCGCGCAGGAGTGGCAGAACGCCTGCAGCAGATCGACCTCGGCGTACAACTCGGCGAGCTTGTACTGCAGGTACTGGTTGGCCAGCAGCGGTTTGCCGAAGGCGTCGCGCTGCCGCAGGTACTCCTTGGTCTTGTCCAGCGCCTTGCGCATGCTCGCCACAGCCATGTAGGCGCCGATCAGGCGCTCGTCCTGGAACTGCGCCATCTGCTGCTGGAACCCGCGGCCCACCTCACCGAGGGTGTTGGAAACCGGTACCCGCACAGCATCAAGCACGAGCTCGGCGGTGTCGGAGCTGCGGTTGCCCATCTTCTCGATCTTGCGCCCGACACTGAATCCGGGGGCCTGCGTGGGCACGATGATCTGGCTCATCCCGCCGTAGCCGCCCTCGTCGGAGGTGCGGGCGAGCAGGCACAGCCAGTCGGCCTGAGTGCCGTTGGTGATCCACATCTTGCGCCCCGTGATGACCCAGTCGTCGCCGTCACGCACCGCCTTGGTGCGGATGCCGGCGACATCGGACCCGGCATCGGGTTCGGACACGGCGATGCTGGCCACCATCTCGCCGCGCATCGCGGGTTCCAGGAACTGCTTCTTCTGCTCATGGGTGCCGAACTTCGCCAGGCTCGGAGTCGCCATCCCCACCTGCACCGCGATCCCCAACGGGACACCGGCACAGTTGATCCGGCCGAGTTCCTCGCCGAAGACCAGCGTGTAGGAGTGATCGGCGCCCTGGCCGCCGTACTGCGGGTCGTACTCCAGACCCAAAGCACCGATGGCCGCGAACTGTGAGAAGACCTGGTGGGCGGGGAAGATCCCAGCCGCCTCCCACTGCTCCACGTGCGGGTTGATGTCGTTGTCGACCACCTGCCGGACGGCCTTGCGGAACTGCTCGTGTTCTTCGGTGAACCTCATGAACTTGACGCTAGTGTCAAGTTTGTGGGTGGTCAAGCCGATCCTGGCCAGTCGGCCTCCACATCTGGTTGACGCAGCGGCTCAGTCAGTCGTTCTCAACCAGCGACACGCCCCTTTCGTGTCCGAAAAGGCCTTTATGCACCGCGTGGCATATCCAACATTGGTTGATCATGGTCGAGCGCCAACCAGATATGTGGACACCCGCAGGCGGTCAGGCCGCGGCGGCCAGGCCCAGCGCATTGAGCCAGAGCCGAGTCAGGGTGCGGTTGATGTCATCGCTGAGCGGCTCGTGCCAGTACCGCGAGAACCCCTCAACCATCGCGCACAACGCCGTTGCGGTGACATCGGCAGGTAACTGCTGGTCTACGCGACCGTCGTCCTGCAGCCGGCGCAGTGCGGCACTCACCCGCCGGTGGTACCTGCGCCGGAACTCGTCGAGCCGTTTCCCCAGATCCGGGTCGGTCACCGCCGCCTGCTCCACCACCTGCAGCAACCGGGCGTTCTGGCGGTAGGCACTCAGATAGCGACGGTTGGCCTCCTCGATGCGCGCCATCGGATCCCTCGAGCTGGTCCGCAGGTCGTCCTGCAACTCCACCAGCAACTCGTCGATGACCCCACCCAGGATCGCCTCCTTGGAGCCGAAGTAGGTGTAGACCGTGCCATGACTGACGCCGGCAGCGTCAGCGATGTCGTTCATCCGGCACTCCGCAAAACCCCGTTGTTCGAAGGCCTCCCGAGCAGCGCTCAGCAACGCCGTGCGCGTGCGTCGGCCGCGTTCGGTGCGCGGGTTCACCGACTCGATCGCTTCACAACAAATCCTCTGGAACGTCCACCCACACAGCACGCAACTGCTCGGCCAGACCCTTGGCCTGCGGGTCGCTGCGGGTCGTCTCGGACACCCCCCGGCCGAGCAAGCCTTTGATCACCACGTTGATGGCCCGCAGCGAAGGGAAGTAGTGCACCTCGACTGGCAGCGTGGCCGCCTCCGGCAGCATCTCGGCAAGCCGCTCACGGGTGAGGAACTCGCACAGCCAGGCGTAGCGGGAATCGGCGAGGTCCAGCGCCTCGGTATCCACATCCAGATCCACATCCTGGGTCCACACCTGTTCGGTGTCGTGCTCGGCGTCCACCTCTGGAGCGCTGAGTGCGTCGACCTCCATCCAGGCCAGCGCGACCGCCATGTCCTCCGCCGGGTGTCGAACCCAGAAGCCCACGTTGGCATTGCCTCCCTTGTCCCCCGAACGCGCACCCACGAACGTCCCCAGCCGACGGCGATGGAACGGGCCGTTGATGATGACATCGGTCGGCACGGCCTTCACACCAGCGATGGGGGCGGCCGGCACCGCGAGCCCCGACGCCACGACGGCGACCTCTTCACCGTCAACCGCCACGGTGAGCGGCACCTCCCTTGCCGGGACGGTCGTCGGCCAGTACACCCCGTAGGGTGCCCCCTCCGACGGCGGTGCTGTCGGGAACATCCCTGGATACGTCGCCAACGCGGACTCCACGGCCGGCCGGGTGAACGCCTTGCCAACCTTCTTCGGGTCGTCGTCCTTCACAGTGATCGTCAGCCGGCCCTGCGCGGCCGAGACATCGCGGGGATCGTCGCTGGCCGGTGGAATGTAGGACACGCTCATCTCGCGCACACCGAGCCGACTGCGCTGGCCCAACTCCATGGGGCTGAGCACCTTCGCCTCGGCCAGGCCCACCCCGCAGATCGTGCGGATCGCGATGTCGGCCTTCTCTGCGGTCTCTGCCCCGGTGAGCACCAAGGTCATGGAATTGCGGAAGCCGCCGAGGTAGTTGATGCCCACCTTGAGTGTCTCGGGTGCGCTCTCGCCGCGGATCTTGGACAGCCGCACGCGGTCCTTGCCCACCTGGTCGATATCGATGGTGTCGAACCGAGCCGTCACATCGGGGTTCAGGTAGTGCTCATCGCCGACTTCGTACAGCAACTGCGCGGTCACGGTGCCCGGTGAGACCAGGCCGCCGGTGCCGGGATGTTTGGTGATGACACAGGTGCCGTCAGCGGCGATCTCGGCGATCGGGAAGCCCACGTGCTCCAGACCCGGAACCTCCCGGAAGAAGGGATAGTTGCCACCGCAGGCCTGGGCCCCGCATTCGATGACATGCCCGGCAACCAGCGCACCGGCGGCGGCGTCCAGATCGGCGGGGGAGTCCAAGTTCCAGCCATGCCACCAGGCCGCCGGTCCGATGACCACCGCGGCGTCGGTTACCCGGCCCGTGACCACGACGTCCGCGCCAGCATTCAACGCCGCGACGATGCCGCGCGCGCCGACGTAGGCGTTGGCGCTCAGCGGGTGCGACTGGAAGGTCTCGTCAGTGTCGAGGTTGTCCCACGGGCCCAGTTCAGCGAAGCGCGGCAGCAGATCGTCGCCGATAACGGTCGCCACCTTCGCGCCCGTCCCGAGGTCCCGGATCGCCTGCGCGAGCGCCTGCGGGTCCAGGCCGCCGGCGTTCGACACGACCTTGATGCCGCGGTCCAGACATGTGGGGAGCACGACCTCCATCTGCTGCAAGAAGGTGCGCGCGTAGCCGGTGCCGTGCTTCATCTTCTGCCGCGCCAGCAGCAGCATGGTCAGCTCGGCCAGCCAGTCTCCGGTCAACACGTCGATGGGGCCACCCTCGACCATCTCCTGGGCGGCGGCCAGCCGGTCCCCGAAGAACCCCGAGCAGTTGGCGATACGGACTGGGCGTTTCACGAGGACTCCTCCAGGGTGACCACCACATGGTGGGCGTCGACGGCTTGCCCGGCCCGCACGTGCACCGCTGCGACCACACCGTCGGTGTCCGCAGTGATCGTGTGCTCCATTTTCATCGCCTCCAGGACGACCAGGATCTGACCGGCAGTCACAGTGTCTCCCGGGGCCACCCGCACATCGGTGACGGTCCCCGGAACCGGCGTGGTGGGACCTCCCGCATCCGACTGATGGGCACTCTCGTCGAAGCGCGGCAGCAGCTCATAGGACAGCGTGCGCCCGCCGACGCGCACCGTACCCGATCCGACCTCGACCGCTGTGAAGATGCCGTCGATCTCCACACCATGGTCCAGGCGGACCAGCCCGATATCGGTGCCTTCGCCCAGCAGGGGGTCTCCGGTCACCGTCTGCACATGCAGACCTTCCCGAGACCGGGTCCAGCGCAGGGTGATCGGCTGCCCCGCCACCCGAAGGCTGCGCCACTCAGGAACCGCGGGGACATTGCGCCAGCCCGCCGGGGCGACGGGGGAGTCATGGTCAAGGCTGCGCAGCACGGCCAGCGCGTGCCGGGTCGTGTCGGATGGCGGTTGCAGTGTCTGCGGGTGTGTGTCCAAGTAGTCGGTGGTGGTCAAGCCGCGCAGGAAGTCCGGTTCGGTGAGTACCGCGGCCAGACTTTCCTTGTTCGTGATCACGCCCTCGATCCCGGCGCCCCGCAAGTATTCGGCCAAGCAGCGGGCCGTCGTCTCACGCGTGGGCCCGTGCGCGATCACTTTGGCCAGCATCGGGTCGTAGCTCGCGGTCACCGTGTCACCGGCCACAAACCCGGTGTCCACGCGGATACCGGCGGCCGGGCGCAGGTCGAACTCCCGCAGCGTCCCGGTGTTGGGCAGGTACCCGTTGGCGGGGTCCTCGGCGTACAGCCGCACCTCTATCGCGTGACCGTTGCGCACGATCTCGTCCTGGCTGACGGGCAGGATCTCACCCAATGCAACCCTGATCTGCCACTCGACGAGGTCCACGCCGGTGATCGCCTCAGTGACCGGGTGTTCCACCTGCAACCGGGTGTTCATCTCCAAGAAGAAGAACTCGTCACCGGCGACCATGAACTCCACCGTCCCGGCACCCACGTAGCCGATCTCTCGGGCCAAGCTCACGGCGGCAGAGGTCATCTGGTCGCGCAGATCTGACGTGATGCCTGGACTCGGGCTCTCCTCCACGACTTTCTGGTGGCGGCGCTGAATGCTGCACTCGCGCTCAAACAAGTGCACAACGTTGCCGTGGGTGTCACCGAACACCTGCACCTCGACGTGCCGGGCATGCTCGAGATACCGCTCGATGAAAACCGTGTCGTCGCCGAAAGCACTGGCCGCCTCCCGTTTCGCGGCGGCGACGGCCTCCTCGAGGTCGGCGGGGTCATCGACTCGCCGCATGCCCTTTCCGCCGCCTCCGGCGGACGCCTTGACCAGCACAGGGAAGCGATCGGTGCCCGATGTGAGCAGCGGTACGCCGGCCTTTTCGGCCAGCGTCTTCGCCTCCACCTTCAGGGCCATCGCCCGGATGCTGGCCGGCGTCGGACCGATCCACAGCAGGCCCGCATCGGTGACGGCCGACGCGAAGTCGGGGTTCTCGCTGAGGAAGCCGTAACCGGGATGAATCGCGTGCGCACCCACCCGGTGTGCGGCGGCGATGAGTTCCGGGCCGTCGAGGTAACTGCCGATCGCGACCGCGACGTCCGCGCTACGCGTATGCAGAGCGCCAGCGTCGGCAGCAGTGAACACGGCGGCGGACGTGTGCCCGAGGGCGCGTGCGGTCCGGAACACCCGGCAGGCAATCTCTCCACGATTGGCGACGAGGATCTTCACAAACTTGACGCTAGTGTCAACTTTGTGAAGGGTCAAGTGGCGCAGGCTGCAAGGCCCGCATCAAGTGCGCGGCAATGCCGATGCCGGCGAAGGCAACCAACAGCATGGTCGCGACGGCAGTGAGTGCCTCCCCGGTCTGGCCGTACAGACCCGGCCAGTACGACAGAGCGAGGCCGTCAAAGGTCAAGGCGCCTGTCATACCGCCAACCACGGTTGACGTCGGGTCAACGCCGCGGCCATGCGCGACCCACTGCAGCATCCAGACCGTCGGCGGGGCCGCGACGACCGCGATGAGAAGAAGGACCGCGTAGCCGGCCGGATCGGTGAACATCGCCGAAGGAATGAGGCTGATGATCACTGCGAATACAACGGCGACAACCACGCCGACGCCATAACCCCAAGCGAATCCCGACTTCATGACCAACCTCCAGATTGTAGTTGCCACTACATTAATGCCAAATTGAAGTTGTCGCTACGCTTTGCCGCGTGGGATACCTGCACAAGCGCGAAGACATGCTTGCGGCAGCGGTCGCCCTGGCGCGCGCCGAGGGCCTCGGTGCGCTGAGTTTCGGGCGCGTCGCGCGGATTGTGGGAACCAACGACCGCACAGTCGTGTACTACTTCCCGAGCAAGTCGGACCTCATGGGTGCGGTTCTGGACGATCTTGGGCGGGAGTTGCAGGACCTGCTGGTAACGGCTTTCGGTGACCGTCCGCTTCCCGCACACGACCTCCTGCAGCGTTCGTGGCCAGTGCTGGCTCAACCTCAGGCAGACCCATTGATCGCGATCTTCTTCGAGATCATCGGTCAGGCCGCTGTCCATCGGTCGCCCTTCGATGAGTTGGCCCCTGTCCTACTCGATCAATGGCTGACGTGGCTGGAGCCGCGCGTTGACGTCGCGGATCCGGACCAGCGCCGGGATCAGGCGATGGCACTCTTGGCGCAATTGGACGGGCTTCTCCTCGTGCGGATCGTCGCCGGGCCAGCAGCCGCGGACCAGGCCGCACGAGCATTCGGGATCATACCGGCGCAGGCCGCAATGTGATGCTTCTCAACTGCCCTACCGCAATCCGCCACCACTGCGTACGGTGGTCCAGTGAGCACCGCTGTCCCCGTCCCCCGCATGCGCGGGGTCCTGCACACCTGGGCCGCACCGGTCGCCGCCGTCATCGGAGTCGTCGCACTGGTACTGGCCAACGAGGCGCGGGCCCGCGTCGGAAGCGGGGTCTGGGCCGTTACGCTCACGGCGCTGTTCGCCGTCAGCGCCACGTATCACCGGGGCAGGTGGCGTCCAGCGGTCAAAGCCTGGTGGCAACGCGTGGATCACTCCATGATCTTCGTCTTCATCGCCGGTAGCTACACGCCGATCGCACTACTGGTCCTGGAGGGGTCGAAGTCCTGGATCGTGCTCGCCGCGGTCTGGGGCGGTGCACTGGCCGGCGTCGTCACCCGCCTCACCTGGCATACGGCCCCGCGCTGGTTGTTCGTTCCGCTGTACATCACCCTCGGCTGGGTGGCCCTGACCGTTCTCCCGGACCTCGCCAGCTCGGCGCCGATGTACGCCAATGTCCTGCTCGTCGTCGGCGGGGTGCTCTATACGGTGGGTGCGATCGTGTTCGCAACGCGTACGCCTGACCCCTATCCCAACACCTTTGGCTACCACGAGGTCTTCCACGCCTTGACGATCGTGGCGGCCCTGTGCCACGCGGTGGCCATCTACGTCATCGTCATCTAGCAGCCAACATCTCGCGGGCGAGGTAGCGACCTATGTGGAAACAGGGCTAACGTCGCCACGTGGAACGCATCCTCGACACCCCTGACTTTCACCGCACCCTGGCACGGCTCTCTGAAGAGACCGGCCGCCCCGTCTCGAAGCTCAGCGAGGAGGCATACGGGTGCCTCAAGGAGATGGCTGCCATCCCAGGCGGGAAGACCGTCGACGCCTGGGACAAGTTCTCACGCTGGATGGCCCGCGCCTACAAGGTCGATTACATCCCCAGCGAGGTCGCCGCGCTGCGCGACCTCAACACGACCAGTGGCCTCATCTTCCTGCCCAACCACCGTTCGTACCTCGACCCGCTCGTCCTGCGATACGCGCTGGACCAGTACGGGTTCCCACCGAACAACACCCTCGGCGGGTCGAACCTGGCGCTGTGGCCGATGTCGGAGATCGGCAGGCGCAACGGCATCGTCTTCATCCGCCGGGAATTCCGCGAAGACCACGTGTACCGGGCCGTCCTCAAGGCGTACCTGTCCTACCTGATGCAGAAGAAACACAACCTCGAGTGGTACATCGAGGGCGGCCGCACCCGCACCGGCAAACTGCGCCCGCCGCGGTACGGGATCCTCAGTTACGTCATCGACGCCTTCGCCGAGCACCCCGAGAACGATGTCCACATCATCCCCACCTCCGTGATCTACGACCAACAGCACGAGGTCAGCGCGATCAGCGCCGAGGAGGCCGGTGGCACCAAGAAGGCCGAGTCGCTGTCCTGGCTGTACAACTTCGCCCGCTCCCAGTCCCGCCGCCTGGGGCAGGCATACCTGCGGTTCGGGGAGCCGTTGAGCTTGGGGGATGCCCTGAAACTGACCGAGGACGCCGAGGGCCATCTGCGACCGCGGCTGGCCGTCCCGAAGGTCGCTTTCGAGACAGCCAACCGCATCAATGCCGTCACCCCGGTCACGCCGAGTTCGATGCTCACCTTCGCCGTGCTGGACAACGGCGACCGTGCGATCACGGTTGAGGAGGGCAGGGCGATCCTGGCGCCGCTGCTGGACTACATCCGAGCGCGCAATCTGCCCATGACCCAGAACGTGAACCTCGAGGACCAGGGACCCCTGCGCGACACCCTGCGCAATCTGGTGCAGGAGGGGGTCGTCACACAGTTCGACGGCCCGACCGAGCGGGTCTTCTACGTGAGTCTGGATCACCAGCACGAGGCGGCCTTCTACCGCAACACAGTGATCCACTTCTTCATCAACCGGGCGATCGCTGAACTGGCGATCCTGCAAGCGGCTGAGGACAACGCGCCCGATGTGAAGACGGCCGCCTGGGAGTACGCGCTGCGGCTCAAGGACATCTTGAAGTTCGACTTCTTCTTCCCATCGACCAAAGAATTCGGTGCTCAGATGGCCGCCGAATACAACTTGATGTGGCCCGGCTGGGAGCAACAGAGCTTCACCCCGAAGCAGGTCCTGGAGGATGCGATCAAGCTCAAGCTGGTCCTCGCCCATCGGGTGATCGGCCCGTTCCTGGAGGCCTACAGCGTCTTCGCCGACGAGCTGGCCAAAGCTGGCGACGCCCCCGTGGAGCAGAAGACGATCGTCGCGACCTCCTTGGCGCTGGCCAAGCAGCGCTGGCTGCAGCGGACATTGCACACCCCGGAGTCCATCTCCAAGGACTACTTCGTCAACGTGTTCCAGTACGCGAAGAACCAGAAGCTCATCGAGGCCGGCCCGGATCTGAGCGCCCGTCGCCGAACCTTCGCGGAGGAGCTGCGCACCGCGGTGCGCAGAGTGGATGACCTACGCCTGATCGCGCAGGACCTCGGAGAACCGGTGCTCACTGAACGCGCCCGGCTAGGAGAAGTGAATGGCTGACATCGAATGGTTGCTGGAGCAGGTCGACAGCTCGGAGGAGGGCTCGCACATCGGGGCCTTCTTCGACTTCGACGGCACCCTGATCGACGGTTACTCGGCCGCTGCATTCTTCAAGTACCGGCTGCGGCGCGGCGACATCAGCGTCAATGAGGTCGTCACCAGCGTGCGCGAGGCGGTCAACATCGAGCGACGTGGCCATGACGTGTCCGAGATGATGCGCATCGGGGTGCAGGCCCAGGCGGGCAAGGACGCCGATGAGTTGGACTCCTGGGCCCGCAACATCTTCGCGCGCAAGATCGCGGGAATGATCTACCCGGACTCCCGGCTGCTGGTCGAGGCCCACCTGCGCAAAGGACACAGCGTCGTGATCGCGTCCTCAGCCACCCGGGCGCAGGTCCAGGCCACGGCTGAGGATCTGGGCATCGAGGACATCATCTGCACCGAGATCGAGGTGGACGGCGGGCGCATCACCGGCCGGCTGGCCGGACCGATCCGCTGGGGGCAGGCCAAGGCGGACGGTGTCCTGGACTACGCCGAGGAGTACGAGATCGATCTGGACAACTCATTCGGCTACTCCAACGGACCCGAGGATCTGCCGCTGTTGGAGTCGGTGGGCCACCCCGTCGCCCTCAACCCCGACGATGAGTTGCGCTTCATCGCCAAAGAGCGCGGCTGGCCGGCGTCGCGGTTCAAGGCTCCCCCGAGCACGTCACTGCTGGACGTCGGTCGCAGTGCCGCGGCCATGGGCCTGTTTGTCGGTTCCGTGGCCGCGGCCACCGGGCTGGCCGTCCTGAACCGCAGCCGTTCGCTGGGTGCCAACCTGGCGGCGAGCGCAGGTTCGGAGCTAGCGCTGGCCGCGGCGGGGGTCAGCCTGAACATCGTGGGGGAGGAGAACGTCTGGGAGACGCGCCCAGCTGTCTTCCTGTTCAACCACCAGAGCCAGCTCGACGTCTTCGTCCTCGCCGCGCTGCTGCGCAAGGACTTCACCGGAGTCGCCAAGAAGTCCCTGGAGAAGGACCCCTTCTTCGGCCCGATCGGGTACCTGGCCGACGTGGCCTACATCGACCGGTCCAACACCGAGGCGGCCCGCAAGGGTCTGGAACCGGCGGTGGAGGCGCTGAAGAACGGCCGGTCGATCGCGATCGCGCCCGAGGGCACCCGTTCCCCGACGCCGCGGTTGCTGCCCTTCAAGAAGGGCCCGTTCCACATCGCCATGCAGGCGGGTGTCCCGGTCGTGCCGATCGTCATGCGCAACTGCGGGGAGATCATGGCGGCGCATTCCATGGTCATCCACGCGGGCACCGTGGATGTGGCCGTGCTCCCCCCCGTGCCCACCGACGACTGGACCAAGGAGAACCTCGACGAGCGCATCACCGAGGTGCGCCAGATGTACCTCGACACGTTGGAGGACTGGCCCAGCGACCGCTGAGGTCGAGCGGGCAGACGTGCTACGCCCGTGCCGGTGAGTGTGGGCTTTGACGTTCGCGACGCCGCTGGTCGATCTCCGCGCGGTGCTCATCGCCCGGGTGTGGGTTATCCGTCCGTCCACAGTTCTTGTTGGGCGGCTTGTTTTGTCGTACCTCTGTTCTATGGTTGGGGTATGGATAGTTCGATGGTTGCGGCGTGGGAGGCGATGCTGCCCGACGGTGACCCGCTCGAGGTCGCGAAAGCCGCGGAGGCGATGATCGGGTTCTTCCACGCCCGGCAACTGGTGGCCTTCCATCAGGTGTACCAAGAGAGTGAGGCTGGTGCCGACCCCGACGGGGTGGTCGTGGACCCGTGCCCGCCGGAGATCGCCTGCGCGATGCTCTGGAGCCCGGGTGTCGCCTCGGCGATGGTCGATGTGGCGGTGGATGTGGTCACCGACCTGCCCGCCGTGTTGGCTGCCCTGGCTGAGGGCCGGATCGATCTGGGCACGGTGCGGGAGATCGTCCGCGCCACCAGCGGGTTGGAGCTGTCCGACCGGCGGGAGGTGGCCGACCGGGCCATCACCTACGCCGCCACCCACACGAGGTCGCAGCTGCGTCCGTGGCTGACCCGCCAGGTCGACCGGATCGACCCCGACGCCGCCGAACGGCGCCGGAAGCGGGCCCGCAAACAGCGCGGGGTGTGGCTGAGCCCGGAACCGGACGGGATGGCCACCCTGTCCGCCTACCTCACCGCCGAGGAAGCCACCGCCTGCATGGAGTCGGTGCGGGTGGCCTGCCGTTCCACCGACGGGTCGCGGGACGTCAATCAGGCCGACACCTTCGTGGAGTTGCTGACGGGGATCAGCCCCGCCCAGCAGGTCCCGGTGACCATCATCATGACCGACCAGGGGGCCGAGATCGAAGGGTACGGCCCGATCAGCGACGGTCACGCCGCCGACCTGCTGGCCCGGCTGCACACACCCGCGGTGACCGTCCTGACCCGCCCACCCATGGGCATCCGCTACGCCCCGAGCCTCGCGATGCGGCGGTATGTGCAGGTGAGGGACCGGCACTGCCGGTTCCCCGGCTGCCAGCGCCCCGCCCGAGCATGCGACCTCGACCACCTCGTTCCCTGGCCGGCCGGGCCGACTGATGCCGACAACCTGGCGTGTCTGTGCCGGCACCATCACCGCCTCAAAACTCACACCGGATGGACCGTGCGCAGACTCCCCGGCGGGGTCCTGGAATGGACCAGCCCCACCGGACGGGTCTACCGCAGCACCCTCGAAGACCCCTGACCGCAAGCGCCGCCCACGGCGGGGCACGCCGCCGTTACATCCGCCAGACGCCGTACTGACTGGTTCCCTCGACCGGCGCGGAGTGCACCGCTGACAGTGCCAGGCCCAGGACGGTCCGGGTGTCGCGCGGATCGACGATGCCGTCGTCCCACAGCCTTCCGGTGGCGAACAGCGCCGTGGACTGCTCTTCCACCTGCTTCTCGAAGGCGTCGCGGACAGGCGCGAACGCAGCGTCATCGAAGGCGTCGCCCATCTTCTGCTGTGCCACGATCGTCAACACACCCGCCAGCTGCTTCGGCCCCATCACCGCGATCCGGTGGTTCGGCCACGTGAAGACGAACCGAGGGTCGTAAGCGCGCCCGCTCATGCCGTAGTTGCCCGCGCCATAGGAGGCTCCGATCATCAGCGTCAAGTGCGGCACCGTCGAGTTGGAGACCGCATTGATGAGCTTCGCGCCGTCCTTGATGATGCCGCCTTGCTCGTAGCGTGTGCCCACCATGAAGCCGGTGATGTTCTGCACGAAGACGATCGGGACCTCCATGCGGTTGCACAGCTGGATGAACTGCGCGCCCTTATGGGACTCCTCGCTGAACAGGATGCCGTTGTTGCCCAGCAGGCCCACCGGATAGCCACCGATGTGCCCCCAACCCGTGACCAGGGTCGAGCCGTAGAGGGGCTTGAACTCCTCGAACGCACTGTCATCGAGCACACGGGCCAAGACATCGTGCACATCGAAGGGCACCCGCACGTCGGCTGAGGCGATCCCAGCCAGCTCATCGGGGTCGTAGCGCGGCGAGATGGGTGTCCGATCAGGCCCGGGGCCGGCCTTGCGCCACCGCAGATGTCCCACGATCTCCCGGCCGATCCGCAGCGCGTCGGTCTCGTCCTGCGCCAAATAGTCCGCGAGGCCCGATACCCGGGCGTGCATCTCGGCGCCACCGAGTTCCTCCTCGTCGGCGTCCTCGTCAATGGCCATCTTGACCAGTGGCGGGCCGCCCAGGTAGACCTTGGCCGCCTGCTTCTGCAGCACCACGTAGTCACTCATGCCCGGCACGTAGGCGCCGCCGGCGGTCGAGGATCCGAAGACCATGGTGACCGTGGGGATGCCAGCCGCTGACAACTGCGTGAGGTTCTTGAAGCTGGCCCCGCCCGGGACGAAGATGTCGGCCTGCTGCGGCAGGTCGGCTCCCGCCGACTCCGTCAGGCTCACCAGCGGCAGGCGGTTCTGCCGGGCGATGTCCATGGCACGCAGACCCTTGCGGACCGCGGTGGGACCCTGCGCACCACCCTTCACCGTCGGATCATTGGCGATGATCATGCACTCGGTGCCCTCGATGGTCCCGATGCCGGTGACCAGGCCGGCCCCGAGCGGATCCTGTGTGCCCCAACCCGCCAGTGGGCTCAACTCCAGGAAGGCGCTGCTGGCGTCCAGCAGGTATGCGATCCGCTCGCGTGGCAGCAACTTGCCGCGCTTGCGATGACGGGCGATGGTGCGGGCGTTCTTCTCGGGGTCGGAGG
>Ga0208938_1000909_pt1 | contig 18853 bp, 21 predicted proteins | sample AD_UKC125_MetaG_FD_184434 | JGI IMG/M metagenome (GOLD analysis project Ga0208938, IMG submission 184434) | Active sludge microbial communities of municipal wastewater-treating anaerobic digesters from USA - AD_UKC125_MetaG (SPAdes) (version 2) | ecosystem: Engineered > Bioreactor > Anaerobic >...
GCCCGTCCCGATGGGCACCGTGCTTTTGTTCACGATGACCTTGTAGCCGTTCATGTAGCGGGCGATGTCGCGGGCGACCTGCTCCACGTACGTGAGGTCCGCGCTTCCGTCGTCTGCGGGAGGCGTTCCCACGGCGATAAATATGACGTCGCAGCTTTCGACGGCTTGCCTTAAGTCGGTGGTAAACTCAAGCCTCTTGTAGTAGACGTTTCTTTCGACTATCGGCTGTAAGCCCGGCTCAAAGATGGGGATCACACCGCGCTTCAGGCCTTCGATCTTTTCTTCGTCTTTGTCCACGCATATCACGTTTAGCCCGAAATCGGACAAACAGCTTCCCGAAACAAGCCCAACGTAACCCGTCCCAACGACGGCTATCCTGTTCATGAACGTCTTCTCCTTGCCTTTTAAACTTTATAATATTTCCTGTACCACTCCACGAACTTTGCCAAGCCCTCCTCTATTGGCGTCTCGGGCTTAAAACCGACGGCTTTTTCAAGGTCCGTCACGTCGGCGTAAGTCATTATAACGTCGCCAGGCTGCATGTCCAAGTACATCTTTTGGGCCTCTTTGCCAAGGCAATTTTCGAGGACGGCAATGAACCTCGAAAGCTTCACGGGGCTGTTGTTTCCCAGGTTATAGATCTTGTAGGGGGCAAAGCTTTCGCTTATCGGGCCTGCCTTTTCGTCCCAGTCGGGGTTTGCCTTTGGCACAAGGCCAATAAGGCGGTAAAGGGCTTTTACCACATCGTCTATGTAGGTAAAGTCGCGGCTCATCCTGCCGTGGTTGAAGACTTTAATGGGCATCCCTGCTAAGATGTCGCGGGTGAAGGAAAAGTAAGCCATATCTGGCCTCCCCCAGGGGCCGTAGACGGTAAAAAGCCGCACCCCCGTCGAGGGGATGCCGTAAAGGTGAGCGTAGGTGTGGGCCATCAATTCGTTTGCCTTTTTCGTGGCGGCATATAAGCTCACGGGGTGGTCCGTGTTGTGCTCAGTCGAAAAGGGGACGGTCTTATTGCCGCCGTAAACGGAGCTTGACGAGGCAAAAAGCAGGTGCCTGACGGGATAACTTCGACAGGCTTCAAGGACGTTTACGAACCCCACCAGATTTGAATCCACGTAGGCGTAAGGGTTTTCGAGGGAATAGCGCACCCCCGCCTGGGCAGCGAGGTTTACCACGTATTCGGGCCTGCAAGCGGCAAAAATTTCGTCCACGGCAGGTTTTTCCTTTAAATCTGCGCGGTAAAAGACGAAGTTGCCATAGGCGCGCAGTATATCCAGGCGGTCTTCCTTGAGCTTGGGGTCGTAGTAGTTGTTTAGGTTATCTAACCCAACGACGAAATACCTTCGCTCAAGCATGAACTTGGCGAGGTGAAAGCCGATAAACCCGGCAGCGCCGGTGATCAGGATTTTTGACTGTGTGGGTAAGGTGTCGATCATTTTGGTCTCCTTTGGTTAAATTTAAATCAAGCCTTTATGGGGCACAAAGATTGCAATATGGGTATTGCTGTAACGCTTAAGACAAAGTACAGTCGCCAAGGAAAATTATGTATCTTTGCAGGCTTCGTTAACCTGGTAAATTAAATTTCAAGATTCAACCCCGGGCTCCGACCCCTGGCTCTTGTCCAAAATCTGATCTACTGCCCCAGCCAAGGAGTCGGCCGTTATATCCGGTTTAAACTCCTCACAACTTCCAAATTCATACTTTCCCACTAAAACCGTTCTGCATCCAGACCTTTTTCCCGCTTCAACGTCAGAGATACTATCTCCAACCATCCAGGACTGATCAAGGTCGATATTATATTTTTTCGCCGCTCTTAAAAGCAAACCAGGTTGTGGTTTTCTGCAACTACAACGATCTTTTATGTCGTGAGGGCAATAATAAATATCGTCAATTATGGCTCCTTTTTTAGCCAGCTCCTCTTTCATTTTTTCGTGAATCTCGTTAAGTTCATCTTCGGTTATAATACCTCTGGCAATACATCGCTGGTTGGAGATCACTATAACCAAAAAACCTTCCTCGTTTAATCTTTTTATCGCACTAACCACCCCAGGTAGAATTTCAAATTCACCCCAACTTTTGATGTAATCACCTTCCGGGGCTTTTCTGTTAATCACCCCGTCTCGGTCTAAAAATACGGCCTTACGCATCTTCGCTTACACTAGAGCGAAACAACTCGCGTTCTACAATCTCACAAATAATGTGGCCAATTGTGATATGCCCTTCTTGTATCCTTGGGGTCTCGTTACTTGGAATACATAAACAGTGATCCGCTACACTCCTCAATTTTCCTCCGCTTTTGCCTGTAAAACCTACTGTTATTAACCCCATTTCTCTTGCAACTTTGAAGGCTTGTATAACATTTTCCGAATTGCCACTAGTAGAAATTCCTATAACTACATCGCCCTTTTGACCCAAGGCTTTAAGCTGCCTTGCAAAGACAATATCAAACGAATAGTCATTGCCAATAGCTGTCAAAGAAGAGGTATTGGTTGTTAATGCAACTGCTGGTAAAGGATCACGATCCACATAATATTTTCCCACAAGTTCAGCTGTTATATGCTGGGCATCAGCAGCACTTCCGCCATTTCCAAATAAAATCACTTTCTTGCCATTTCTATATGCTTCAATAATTAATTTGGCAATTTTAGTTATGATACCCAGAAGTTCAGGATCTTCTGCTATTTGATTTTTCACATCCACTGATTCTTTTAATCTTTTAACGATTAAGTTGTCATATTCCATTGATCGTTTACCCTCCACGTTTGAAGTCCGTAAAACTCAAAAGCAAAGTCAGTGATAGCACCACCCAAATTCCTAAGCCTTTCTGCCACCTTGTGCTTCTTTTCAAAGGGACAGTAAAGGAGAAGGTAACCTCCGCCACCCGCCCCGGTGATCTTTCCGCCCAAGGCTCCGGCCTTTTTAGCTTCATTGTACATCTCTTCAATTACAGGGTTGGTAATTTTGCTGGAAAGCTTTTTCTTGTTTTCCCAGGCATGACCTAGCAGTTCTCCAAATTCGTTTAACTTTCTTTGAAGCAATGCGTTTTTCATTTCAATTGTCATTTCCTTTAATTGGCGCAATCCCTGAAGGGCTTCTTCTTCGCCACGTTCATATCGACTTACCTGGTCTTCGATAATTTTAGCCGAGAGCCTAGTCCCACCCGTATAGCAAAGAAGCAAATTATGCTCAAGCTCATTTATTACGTCTTGGTTTATCTTTAGGGGATTGACAATAACCCTGTCTTTTAAAAACTCGATAAAGTTAAATCCCCCGAAGGTGGAAGCATATTGGTCTTGCAAGCCTCCGTCAATCTTTAGTTCTTTACGCTCAATGACGTAGGCAAGGTGTGCGATCTCGTAATCCGTAAGCGGCATATTCTTGAATTCTTTCAGTAAGCCCACCAATGCCACCATCATCGCTGACGAAGAACCCAAGCCCGTCCCAGGAGGGGCATCGCTATGCAAAAACAAATTAAACCCGGCACCATTCTGCCCGCCAAGCTTTTTTATGGCCGCTTTCACCAGGTCCAATTTGCCGTCGTATATAAGATCTTCGTCTACGTTATAGTTTATCGAAATTCCGAAATCCAGGGACTCTATGCTGATTTGACCATCATCCCTGGGATGTAATGTCCCATAAGCGTATTTATTAATCGTGGCGCTAAGGACACAGCCTCCTTCCTTTTCGGGGTAAGGAGGGACATCTGTTCCGCCACCAGCAAAGCTTATTCGAAGTGGAGCTTTTGCTCGAATTAGCATGTGAACGCCTCCCCTTGTTATATTCACCAAATAAATTTTACAGTATGGAATAAGTCCAATATTTTCTTGTATTACATCCCTCTCGGTTGCCAAGCTATAATAGTACGCCCCGTAAGGCCATTATATACACCCTTTAACATAGCATAGCAGGAAAGACAAAAATAATAAGCAATATGAGCCAACTTAAAAGGTTGTTTATTAAAAACCTCTTCGTTCAAAAAACCCCAGATAGCTAATAGATAGAAGGCTACCTGCATTGTCATAGTAATTGCATAAAAGATTTCATGTCTTACAAGGGGGATATTGAATACAAATATTAAGAGTAAAAAAATTCCATATAGCCATCTTAAAACCCTGTGAGACCATAGTTGAATAGAGAAAAAGCCATGGCGAAAGGGGTTTAAAAGAGAAATAAGAGACTTGTCTCTTATAAAACTATATGCTGACTGCATCGTCATCCTGAATCTTCGCCTAAATTCCCCCTTTGTGCTTTCTGTCGTGTCTTCCCATGTAACTGCCTCAGGTTCATAAATCACTCTATATCCCTTCTGAACTATTTTTAAAGCTTCAACAAAATCACTTATGACGTCTTCATATAGCGGTTCATATAAATCTTTGCGAACAGCCGTAATAGCACCATTTGCACCTACAATGGAGGATACCCGGCTTTCTAGCTTTTTCAAGATTTGTTCGTAACCCCAATAAACTCTTTCGCCTTCAACATTATTTCCTCCCCTTCGATATCGAAGCTCACCTGATACACTGCCTATGTTTTTATCAGCGAAGTTACGAACAAGCTTACGGATCGCGTCAAGATTATACATGCTGTTGGCGTCAGAAAAAACTAAAATTTCACCTCGTGCAATTTTTGCTACTTCGTTTTGGCAATAAGTCTTGCCTTTACGTCCTTCGATCCGAACAAGCTTGATTCCATGACTTACATAGCCTTTTACTATTTCATCAGTCCCATCGGATGATGCATCGGAAAAAACAATAATTTCAAGCTTTTCTCTGGGATAGTCAAGTTTTAAACTATTTTCGATTTTCTCACCAATGACCGCTTCTTCATTGTAAGCAGCAATAATTAACGACACAGTAGGCAGATAATTATCATCTAACATTAAAGGTGTACGTTTAACTAATGACAAGAGGCCCAGCAAAACTGGATAACCAATACAAACGTATAATAAAAAGAAGCCAGTGATCCAAAACAAGGTTTTAATAATTAACATAACAATCTCCTTAATAATTTATTTAATCATCTAATGAAGTTTATCAATGTTTACGATAAACCAATTATTATATTGCAGTCAAAATCAATACACTAGACCGAAAAGCAAAACCCGATTTAATGTCTCTCCTGTAAAACTTTTTCATATTCCTCTTCAACTTTCTCCGCTATCCGTTCCCATTGATATTTCTCTTGAATAAGCTTTATCCCTTCCTTCCCTAGCTTCTCTCGCTTATCGCTATCTTCCAACAATTCAAGAATTCCCTTGGCGAATTCGAGTTCAGTATCTGCGATATAGATATTTTTACCATGCTCGACATCAATACCTTCGCAACCGACAGATGTAGATACTATCGCTTTGCCCATAGCTAATGCATTTAAAATTTTAACTCTCATCCCACCGCCAGTTTTTAGAGGAACGATGAAAACCGCTGCTTTTGCCATATAGTCTCTTACATCTTCAACAAATCCAGTTACAACTATGTCTTCTCTAGCCAAATTCGTAATTTCTGCCGGTGGATTTTTGCCAACAACATATAACATAGAGCGGGGTTCTTTTTGCTTAACTAGAGGCCACACTTTATCAATGAACCATAGAGCACCTTCAACATTAGGTAGCCAATCCATAGCACCCACTGAGACAATTGAACAAGGTTCTATCGGTACCTGCAATGGATAAAAGAAAGAAGTGTCTACTCCAGCTGGTATAACACACGCTTTTACCCTAGGATTCATTATCTCTATTCTTTTTTTATCCTCTTCAGTTATCATGAAACATCGATCGAAATGAGATACGATTTTTGACTCATATCTATAGACTTTCTTAAATTGAAGAAGAACATAAGCTTTCAGCAATGGATTAGAAATTTCTCGGCAATATCTTTCCCATATAGTGCTTTCGACGTTATGTTCTCGCAGAACAACAGGTAAACCAAAATATTCTTTAATAAACTTTCCATAATAAGCCATATGAAGATGATCAACGTGAACAATGTCAAATTGTTTTTTTCTTAAAACATCGTTTAATTTCCTTAGAAAGGGCCTACCATGATATTTAGATAACGTATAAGGTGCTGAAGAAAACATATTTAAAAACATACCTATATAATTATTAGTAGTGTCCATTACGATACTTTCAATCTTGCAATACTTGCTAAGTCCAGTGATATCGCTAGTTCGATCAGATGTTGTAATCGATAGTAGTGTAATTTTATGCCCTCGCAGGGCCAGATACTTTGTTATGCCAAATATACCCATCTTACCCCCATCGTCAGGCGGGTAGGGGATTTTAGGAGTTAATTGTAATATCCTCATGCTTTTTCACTCCACTCTTATTCAAGACATTATTTACAAAACATAAAAGCTCTTTGGCGTCTAGTAAGAAACGATTTTGCTTGAAACAACAGGTTTCTCGTAATTCTATCCATTTATGATCTGAAATGATAAAATGTAACAATTCCTCTGTACTGCGATATGCAATCCCAATGCTCTCGCGCTTTATAAAATTTTCCATAGCTTCAAATCTTCTCGATGAAAGAATTATCGGAATACCAGCAGCCAGAGCAATTAAGAAACGATACGGTAAAGATGTTTTGAATCTGAGGGGGGAACCTGAGTTTACGTTGTATGATACCAAGCAAGCATCAAACTGAGTCATAAAAGATGTTACATCTATAGCCCTTGCCATTTTTTTAAGCAAGCCAAACTCAATAGTCCCTGGCAACCTACCCGAAGGGTCAGTGGGAAACGTTCCCATATTCAGAATTACAGGGAGGTTTGGGAATATGAATTTCACAAGAACAACCTCGGGCAAAACGCCAGTGCTCCAATGAGCAAAAACAAAGTTTATATCATAACTTCGCAAGAGGAAAGCCAGTTTCTGTCGAAGAGGAAAACCGAAAATATATGGATGGGCTGTAAATAAATACCGAAAATATTTTGGTTTCGGTATCTTGCTTTCTCGGTACAGATTTAATGCTACTAGAATATTATGACATAAAATGGGAACTTTATCAAAGAAGCGATCTGTTCCGGTATTTACAATTACTGTTTCAATACCCGCGCCTCTTAGAGCAAGAACAATATTCAAAGAATTGGTTGTCCACCCTAAACAAAGAGTCTTTAGCATAATCTCACCTTCTTTGCAGCGAAATAGCGAACGTGAGCTATAGAAGCCTTTTGCTTCCATGTTGGCAATCTGACTATTTTAGCTATTAAATTGTATACTATATATCGTTCAAGGAGTGCTATTCGCATGAGTCTCATATACCACTCAGATTTACACACTCCAAAGTGATTTTTCACAAAAAGCTGTTGAGCCATAAGAAGACGAATTGTATAATCCTCCAGTGCTTCAGCTGTAGAAGAAGCCCCCCTTATATGCATAACTCTGACGCCTGGTATAAACACAACCTTCCATCCCCTCTTCCATGCTCGCAAACAAAAATCCGCCTCCTCAGCATAAAAACTGTAACCCTCATCGAAACCACCTAAATCTTCAAAACAAGACCTTCGCACGACCATAAACGCACCGTCAATATAATCAACTTTTTTATTATGCATCATCTGCAAATTACGCCTAAAAGTTGCCTTCTTTACCCCATTACATATAGAATCAAGCATCGTTAGGTTAATCATAGCCTCTTTAACCGAGGGGAAATGCCCATAACTTCGCTGCCAAGAGCCATCTGGGTAAATTTGCTGGGGCCCTACAATTCCAACGTTAGGGTTTTGCTCTAAATATTCAATCAATGGACGAATAGAATAGTTTGATATTAGCTCAACATCATTGTTTGCTATGACTAAAAAATCTCTGGTACTTTCAGCAATTCCTTGGTTAACGCCTGAGGCATAACTGCTAGCAGGATTTTGTACGAACTTAACCTTAAATGGAAATGAGGAAGGATTAATGGCCACTCTAGAATCACCTTTTTGAGGATAGCCATTGTCAACTATAATTACTTCATTAACAATATCTAAATCATTACAATTTTTGATCGAGACCAAAAATTTTTCTACTAGGTTAGCATTGCCATAATTTATTATAACAACAGATACATTTTTATACACGTTGAATCCCCTTTTATTTTTGCACTTAGAAAATTATTATTATATCTTAATAATCAGCACACACAAATCTTTAATCACGTCAATATGCAATATATAAGTAAAATAATGCACCTCACTTTATCAAGTCCATTTCCTATAAAAATGGTAGTCTAAGCATAGGCAAAATACTTACGCCAGTTCATGACTGGGTTGTAAGTTTATTCAATGCCCAAGTCAAAGCTCAATCGATCCAGGTAAGTTATGTTCCTTTTTGTGAAATGCATCTTATACCATCTGCCTTTATGAGCGCCGAAAGAGGGTTCTTCCGGATATCTACAAGGTTTCCACCAAAAGAACCGTAAATTTTTCTTACTGTGGTAATATAAGCTAGCAAAGCCCCTAACCATATTTGCGAAGCTGATCCAAAAAAGAAAGGTTCGACAAAGGAATGTATTAATATGCTTAAGTATCCAAAAAATAGTGCCTTTACTTCCATATCAATCAATTCTTTTTTAAACTTTGTATGTTTTAATCGAATAAGATTTATTAAAGGGATTAATAGTATTGCGTAACATGGTATAGCTCCTAATATTCCCAAATCTCTTGGTGCCCTCAAAAATATATTGTGCGGATCTCCTTTCCATTGCAATCCATGACCAATTATCGGTGCAGTGATAAATTCAGCCCATGCGTCACTCCACAGCTTTTTTCGGGAAAGCCACGAACTCGCAGATGATAAATTTGTCATAGCTTGCACAAGAATATCGCCAAGTGGTGTAAGGAAAGTAAAAATTATAATTGCCCCAAGGATACAAAATATATACGCGATTTTTTTTAAGTGTGGCTTGCGAATTTCCGTAACGATCGCAAAACATATAGCGATTCCTGAAGCGAGCAGTCCAGCTCTAGATAAAGTCATGATTAACCCTATCCCCGCCAACATTCCCCAAAATAAACTGTCTTTCGTTTTTTTTGAAAATTCATATAATAAGACAAAGCCAAAATAAATCGCAATATAATTGCTTCCCCCCATTGCTGTAACTGCATATCCCTTAATTCCGTAAAAAGAAGACCAGTAATTAGTGATCATTAATGCTGGCAATAAATTTATTGCAAGTTGCACTACTAAACTCAGCATGAAAAGCCTTTGGGCCGTTCGAAAGGAATTTGGCGATTTTTTTAATAAATTTATTGAAACAACATAAGCAAGGAATCCATTACAAAATCCTATCACCCCACCCATATGCTGAATGTCATCTTGTGCCCATGCATAGGCAATTGCAGCCCATACGATTAAAAAGAACCAAGCAAATGGCATCATATCATCATGATATGCTGTCAACTTATTAAACATAGAATTAATGATTAATACTAGCAATGCAATAATAAGCACAATTTCAGCATATTGTATGTTATATTGTCGTCCAAATAAATAAATCGGGAAAGCAGTACCAAAAGACAAACTCAACAACAAAGTTATATATACATACTTCATTGTTCAAATTACTCCTTTTTGAAAAGCCAATTTTTATACATAAAATACTTATTGTATTTATAAAATAACTTAATCATGCAAATTAAAAATGGTATCGTTCTCATCCTCATGCCTTATTTCATCCACCTCTTCGCTCCTGTTCCAGCCCATAAAGAGTTTGTCGGGGTAGTTTAAGACCATGCCTCTGGTGGTCTTTGAGACGTTTTTGTAGCCGTGAACGACTCCCGGAGGAACGATGACGGTCAAGGGGTTATCTTCTCCTGCGAAAAACTTCATGCAGTTGCCGTAAGTCTTGCTGTCGCGCCTGTTGTCCCAAAGCTTTACCATGAAGTTACCCGGACCTATGAATGAAAATATGTCAGTTTGAGCCTTGTGTTCGTGTGGCCCGCGGGTTATGCCCGGTTCTGTGTAAGATACGTAGCTCATGAGGGGTTGCAATCCTTCAGGCAGTTCATCTATCCTAAAGGTCTCGACCAAAAACCCGCGTTCGTCAACGTGTTTTACGAGCTTTTTTATCACTACGCCTTCTATCTGTCCCTTTGTCCATTCCATGGCTATCAATCCTTTACAGTAAAGTCAACAGGTAATCTCTGTAAGCGCCCTTCGGTAAACCTTCGGCTAACTTCCTTAAGTCGTCTTTGGTTATAAAGCCCATGTTGTAGGCCACCTCTTCTATGCAGGCTATTTTTAAGCCCTGCCTTTTTTCTATGGTGGCTATGAAGTTTGAAGCCTCAAGCAAGCTGTCGGGCGTTCCCGTATCTAGCCAAGCGACGCCTCTTCCTATAAGCTCCACGTGAAGGCGACCTTGCCTTAAATATACCATGTTAAGGTCAGTTATTTCCAGCTCCCCACGAGGGGAAGGCTTTAAGCTTTTTGCAATTTCAGGCACACGTCCGTCGTAGAAGTATATGCCTGGCACTGCGTAGTTTGACTTAGGACAGGCGGGCTTTTCTTCTATGCTTAAAGCTTTGCCCTGTTCGTCAAACTCTATGACGCCATACCTTTGAGGGTCCTTTACCCTGTAGCCAAATATCACAGCCCCTTCGTCGAAGCGTGACGCCTTCCTTAAGGTCTCTGGAAAGCTGTGTCCGTAAAAGACGTTGTCTCCCAGTATGAGGCACACCTTGTCGTCGTCTATGAAATCCTCGCCTATGATCAGGCTTTGGGCAATGCCTTCAGGCCTTTCCTGGATGGCGTAAGATATATTTAATCCAAGCCTGCTTCCATCCTTAAGTATTTCTTCAAACCTAGGTGTGTCCTGCGGCGTTGAGATGATAAGTATGTCTTTTATGCCTGCAAGCATCAGGGTGGACAAGGGATAGTAGATCATGGGCTTGTCATAAATGGGTAAAAGCTGTTTGCTCGTCACAAGCGTTGTAGGATAAAGCCTTGTTCCAGAACCTCCTGCCAGTATTATGCCCTTCATGGTAATCGTCCTTTCTTTGTTTTATGGTTATAATATCATCTTAAAAGATTATATATAATATTATTATTGATAACAGACATTATAATATCTTCTTTTTGCGGAATTATTATTATTATAAAAAAAGCTAAAATGTAGATTATAACAAATATACTATAAAGCACTTTAATATCAATATTGTCAATAACTTTGTTAACTATTGAATATACTATATAATTTAATAAAATTATATTTCTTATTATTCGCAAAAAATTTCCATTTAAAATATATAGCGGCATATAGATTATTAATAATAAATTAATATAATACATTATATTAATATATTTTCTATTAGTATCACAATAATATGTGATTGTTGAATTTCTATTATAGTTATGATATATTCTTTTAGAAAACATAATCATAATGAAAGATGAAAGTGGTAAACAACATAATAATATCCAACCCCAATTTGTTTTCTTTTTAAAATAAGCTAAATATTTGCCATGTCCTATATAACTCTCAATATAAGAAGCAAATATAGGTATTTCTTTATCATTTAATAAAAATAATATACTAAATAATAAAGAACACGTTGCTAAACAATAAATCAAATTATTCTTTTTTTCAGGTCTAATCAATATCATTGGCAAATAAACTAAAGATACTCTATGTATTGTAGTAGCAAGGAGCAACAATATAACATATTTAACTTTACCCTTTATTCCACCCATTACCAGAAATCTAACCGAATATATTAATATCGACATTACAATAAAATTCCTAATTTGAATAACATCAATGAAAAATGGGAATATAAAATATAATAAATATACATAATTATAATTTCTACAGTATAACTTTACAGTACTATGAATCATTAAATAACAACACAAACTAGTTAAAGTTAAAAACCCTGTATAATTTAAACCTAGCAAAGTACACAGTTTCATTATTAAAATAAATCCAATTTCCATATTGACTTTCTTAAATACTGGTACACCATGTTGTATATTTGAATATAGACTTGAATAAGCTTCATAATCAAGATTCATGGTATTACCCCAAAAAAGTAGCCACATGAACAGCAATAAAAACATGGCTATAACTTTACTATGCTTTCTTGTGAGTGCTAAAAGCATATTTGAGAGTGTTAAAATTACTGTGAGGGCATATACAATCACTCTCTATCACCTACAATGTTTTTAGAAATGTGATTCAGACATAAGTGCTATTGTTAACGCGCCAAACCTTTGGTATATTGGAACAAAATGAAAATCTTATATTAGGTTGTCATTATATCAGATATAAAGCCTCGTTCCTGAACCTCCTGCCAGTATTATGCCCTTCATGGTAACAACCCTTTCTAATGGTAATCTTGTGCTTTTACCGCAAAGCTTAAAGCCTACCTGCGTAATTACGCTCGATCCATTTTATGTATTCGCCCGTCTTCACGGCATTTACCCATTCGGTGTTTCTTAAATACCACTTCACAGTCTTTCTTAAACCAGTATTAAATGTTTCTTTTGGCTTCCATCCAAGCTCCTATTTTATTTTAGACGAATCTAAGGCGTAGCGTAAGTCGTGTCTGTGGATTACAGGAACATCCGCATGCTTGCCGTAGAAAGGGTTGCTGAGATCGAAGAATCCGATGACATTTTTAAGAGACCTGAAAAATTAGATCCCGCCGAGCCTCTCGACAAGGCCTTCAACATAACCCTGGGCGATCCTGTCCGTGCAAAGATCTGGATCTCCGCTTCATAGGCCAAATATGTGCTGCGGCAAAAATTATGTCAAAAACAGATTATTGAAACACTCAACGACGGCTTCATCATTATGGAGATCGACACCTTTGGCCGTCTCGATCTCAAGCAATGGGTCCTGAGCCTGGGAGCCGAAACTCGGGTCCCTTTATCTCCCTTATTCTTCTTAGTTTTAGATCATTGCTATCCTGATTTTCTTCTATTTTCTCCCGGATGTGTTGAAAGACTCTGTTGTCCATTCCCTTCCCAACATAAAAAGTCTCCCCATTCCTCGGATCGATAAGGCGATAAACATAGTAATTGATTTTCTGTCTAACTTCTTCAGAGAAGCCTTCGCACATTTTTGGCTCCCCTTTCACGTTTGTTAATTTCAAATTTTCACGTCCTGCTTCACCTATTTCCCATGTTCCTGAGTGTTATTTTAACTGAATGAGAACTCTTGTTATAGTAAAATATTTCTTCCGAAACCACCTAATACCCACTTTTGGCGAATAGGTTTTTGCATGTAATGATTAGGCTCGATTGATTCGATTGTCTGAACCGCCCCGGCTTTCCCGAAGGCTTTTTTATTTGAGTCCAGTCATAACGGCTGGGGTCTCCTGGAGATCGTAATACTTTTCCTCAAAGCTTGAGGTGCGGAATATTTCCTATAGCTCCAAGGAGCCTGCTGTTATTAAAATGAGTTCACCCACTCCAATGTGGCAAATTCAACGTCTCTCAAGATTATGCCACGGTCCACGTTGAGTGATGACCTCGGTCTTGTAAAGGCCGATTACGGATTCAGCCAAGGTATTGTCGTAAGGGTCTCCTACACTGCCCACAGTAGGCTTCATTCCTGCTTCGCGCAGCCTTTCCGTGTAGCGTATGGAAAGGTACCCAAGACCCATGGTCGCTCGAGGTGAATCAACCCTTTCGTATCCCTCCTGGCATATAGAGCCTGTTCTAAAGCGTCGAGCACTAGGTCCGTCTTTAAAGACCTCAAAACTTGCCAACCTACGATGAATCGGGCAAAGATGTCTATGATGAATGCAGCATATACAAACCCACTACGTACAGCAACATACGTTAGATCTGCCACCCACAATTGGTTAGGGCGAAGTGTAGTGAAGTTCTTTCCAACCAAATATGCAGTTCTATCGGCAGATTCATCAGGGATCGTAGTCCTTATCTTCCTGCCACGAACGACACTTTTTGAGCCCATGTCTTTCATCAGGCGCTCCACAGTGCACCTGAGCCACTTTAATGCCCTCTCGGTCAAGAGGTCCGCCATACTTTCCTAGCTTTCGTAGACTCAGGAATTCCTCCCATACCATTTTGATCTCTTCTTTAAGCTAGACGTCATGCTCTACTCGAGGCAAACATTGATCTGGATTCATTTGACGACGCTTTCTTTCGCAAGTATTCGACGAAGCGAGCTGAAGTTTTCGGCAAATCGGCTCGACTCCGTAATCTGTCTTTAAGTTCGTCGATAAAGGCGATCATTACTTCCGCAAGGCGATGCGAGCGTCGCTTAGCGCGAAAAAAGTTGCTGCTTTGCGTATGATTTCGTTGGCACGGCGCAAGCTTAGGTTGTCTTAGCTCCAACTCCTTCATGCGATCACGTTCCGCGCTGGTCATTCCGGGACGTATGCCTTGGCTTCGCTACGAACCGCACGTTCTTTTACCTCTTGTGAGTATCTGATTTGGTTTTTGAGACTTCTTCCTCTCAAGAATTTTACTCTCCGTCAATCCCGGGGCGGTTCAAGCAAGGTGATCTGTCGGTTTTTGTAAAAAATATTGCGAATGAATCCTCTGGCGAAAAATTTGTCATCGCTAAAATTCTGTTTGTCTCTTCCTTCTTTTCCTTTCGGACCATATTTCCAGGAAGTGTCTCCCGAAACTTGTGCTTTTTATGACCTTCCGGATGGCGTCCTTTGACCTCCTCAGAATAATTGCTGTTTCCAATTTTATTTTTGAGGTTGGCCAAATGCCCATTGTCGTAAATATTATGTCTTGGTGCTCCTTATGTTTCATGGCAACTTTGCGCAAAATATCGAAGTATGTTTTGTCCATTGATTCTCCGGAGGATCGGTGGTACATATCAACAGGTATGACGAAGACATTAAAACCTGCCCTGATGGCTGAAAGGCACAGATCAACCCCGTAAAGGTGCCAACCGGTACAAATATGCTCATCGAATCGTATTTTCCAAAACAAATGTTGAGGAGCCACAATCATTACTTCATCCAGCGTCTGACAAATTTGAGGAGAAGTAACGTGGATTAAACCAGCAGGTTTCGCGGGAATTCCATGTAAAATCGAGGACATGGTGCCCCTACGGTCTTTTACCCCAGCCGCTCCGGCGATGCATTTTTCCGGCAAATCATGCATCTGAGCTTCGAGTTTTTCCAGAAAACGCTGATCCTTAAAGGCAACATCCTGATGGACAAACATATAATAGTTGCCTTTTGCCAGTGAAATGGCATGATTCAAAGCGGCAGCCGCTGAGTCGAAGTATCCAAGCCTATTATCGATGAGAACCAGGTCATATTGGCATGACTGAGGTTCCAGACTGTCAAGAAGGTGAGATTGTAGGATTTCTTCATTATTGTAAACACAAATCACACTTATCATTTAAACTTTCTCCACGAATTCAAGTCTTGAATTTCTACAAGAAATTTATCGGTTGCTTGTTCCCAACCCTGAAGAGACATTTTGTTTGATAAAGATAACGACGTTATTCTGCTCATGGTAGGTCTATTCGCAGCAGTTTTGAATTCATTCTTTTTTGCTGGTTCTAGATTACCCTTCCAACCGTCAAGATGCAGGACAACTCTCGCCCACTCGTAATGGCTACAAAACCCTGTGTTTGTGATATGACACAACCCCCAGGCTTTTTCCTGTTCACGGACAATGGCCAGGTTTCTCGGCCCAATGCCGTTGACAAGAAAAGCCTGCTCCCAGTCGGTTTCAGCCTTGTCGACATCGTTGTCGGCGGCCCCGTTGAAAACTGCCTCCGGCTTGTGAGTCAAAACAGCTTCACAAACGGCCTTTAGATCAGGGATATCCAGTTCTTTTCCCCCGAAGGTAACGTATTTTTCTTTTCTCTCGTGGAGCAAATCAGCGAAGGCCAAAAACGCCTGACCGTCTTTACCGGTAATAAGAAACTTCATAGACTATAACTCCCTTTACCTTCATACGTAAAAGGTGATTCCATGCCTTTGAAAAAGGGCAACACTTGATCTTTTTGCGAAAGAATCGGCACGATGTCACCTAATGGCCAATCTACGTTTATATCGGGATCATCCCAGCGGATGCCTCCTTCACCACCCGGATCGTAAAAATCAGTGCACTTGTAGTGAAAGTCGGCCACCTTGGAGAGCACGAGGAAACCATGGGCAAAACCCGGTGGCACGTAAAACATCTTGTGTGCTTCATCATACAGGGTAATACCATACCAGGAGCTGAAGGTTGGCGAGAATTTCCGCAAATCAACAGCAACGTCAAACACCTTGCCTCTGGTAACTTTCGCAAGCTTTCCCTGGGGTCGGCGGGTTTGAAAGTGAAGGCCCCTGAGCACGCCTTTTGTGGACCTCGACATGTTATCCTGAACAAATTCCATTGTAAGTCCTGCTTCCCGGAAGGCTTTCCTGTTGAAAGATTCGAGAAAATAACCGCGTTGACCCTGAAAGACCTGTGGTTCAATGACGAGCAGGCCTGCGATTGGTGTTTCCTGAATTCTTATTTTTGCCATAAAGTCACCTCATAATTCCTGGAGTATATCCAGCTGCCTCCAGCGAGAATGATGCCTTTTTTGATCATTTTTCCGCCTCCCTGTTGTTGCCCAGGCCGAGTCGTTCAAGGCCATATTTGCCGTGGGTTACTTCCTTTACCCACCACAGGTTGTCCAGGTACCATTGTACAGTTTTTTTGAGACCCGTCTCGAAGGTGTCTTTCGGTTTCCAGCCGAATTCACGCTGGATTTTACTGGCGTCAATGGCGTAGCGTCGGTCATGTCCAGGCCGGTCGGTGACGAAGGTTATCTGTTCCCTGCAAGTGGTCCCGTCTTCTTTGGGCCGCAGACAGTCGAGCAGGTCGCAGAGAGTATGGACAACTTCGAGATTGGTCTTTTCGTTGTGGCCGCCGATGTTGTAGGTTTCCCCGGGACACCCTTTCTCAAATACCTCAAGCAAGGCCTCGCAGTGATCTTGTACGTAGAGCCAATCGCGGATGTTGCCGCCGTCACCATAGACTGGAAGGGGCTTGCCCTCAAGGGCTGTGATGATCATGAGAGGGATGAGTTTCTCCGGGAATTGGTAAGGCCCGTAGTTGTTGGAACAGTTAGTTATCACCGTCGGCAGGCCGTAGGTATGGTAAAACGCCCGGACAAGGTGGTCCGATGAGGCCTTTGAGGCTGAGTAGGGCGAACGGGGGCTGTAGGGTGTCTTCTCGCTGAAGAACCCTTCTGGCCCCAGGGAACCGAAGACTTCATCGGTGGAAACGTGGAGGAACCGGAAATGTTCTTGTTGCGAAGCGTCGAGCTTCTTCCAGTAATCCAAAGCTGCCGTAAGGAGCTTATAGGTCCCCACGATATTAGTCTGAATAAAGTCATCAGGGGCATCAATAGATCGATCCACATGGCTTTCAGCCGCCAGGTTCAGGATCCCTGCAGGCTGTTCCTTTTCAAGGATTTGTCTTGTGAGATTAGAATCAGCGATATCGCCGTGGATAAATTTGTATAAAGGATTGTCCTTAACATCTCTCAAGGATGCAAGATTTCCTGCATAGGTGAGCTTATCCAAGTTGATGACCCGGTAACCTTTTTCAAGGCAGTACCGGACGAGATTGCTTCCTATAAAGCCGCAGCCTCCGGTGATAAAAAGTGTTTGCTTTGCTGTTTCCGTCATCATTTACCTCCAACATTCGTTCTTAGACACCAAGCTTACCATTTTTAATGTACTTTAGTTCGAAATTCGCTTGTAGAATCGCCTCTCATCAACAAGTTGCACTCCGAGAATTCCTATGCGCTCATTTTCTTGCTGTTCCAGAAAGAGTATTGGAGTCGATAAAGAATCTTGGAACAGCTTTGTATCAGGATTCAAAAATAAAAGACAGCCAGAAGAAGTCTGCTTGGCCCCCATATTGCAGGCCGCAGCAAAACCAAGGTTTTCTTTGTTGTAAAGGGCCTGAAGCGGCAATTTAATATCGGAAATATTGTTAGCCGAACCGTCGGAGGAAGCATTATCAACAACTATTACCTTGTCCAGCGTAAAACCATCAACAATTGCAGAAACAATTGATTCCAAGCATTCTCCCAATTGTTCTCCACTGTTCCAGTTCACAATAATAATGCTTAAACTAACCTGTGGATTTCTTCTCGAGATTTTTTCACCCATAGATACTCATTCTTTCGCTGAAAAACTCTACTAGCACAATAAACAAAGGTGCCACAATTCAAGATTATTTTCCTCGTGCCTTTCAAAAACCCACAACCACAGAACTCATTATTTTATATAATTGTTTATTTTAGCGAGCTTGTCAAGTTCTTAGCGGCTCTATAATCCTTAGTGTGGAATTAAGCTTTGAAAATACAATGGTGGTAAGGACCAACCAAACCCATGAAGAAAGGAGGCTCTTGCCACTATGCCAATGGCCATAAAAATAATATCACCAACATATGCTCGGACTTAAGTATTTGTCAGCCTGCCTGCGTAATTACGCTCTATCCACTTTTTGTATTCGCCCGTCTTTACGCCGTTTACCCATTCGGTGTTGCTTAAATACCACTTCACGGTCTTTCTTAAACCAGTATTAAAGGTTTCTTTTGGCTTCCAGCCAAGCTCGCATCTTATTTTAGACGAGTCTAAGGCATATCTTAAGTCATGTCCGGGCCTATCTGCAACAAAGGTGATTAAACTTTTAAACTCATCTGGCAACCTGTCAAGTTCTTCGGCCAGGACTTGGCAGATCTCATGTACCACGTCAATGTTTTTTCTTTCCTCGTTTCCGCTTATGTTATAGGTCTCACCGATGTGCCCCTTTTGTATCACGGCCCAGATGGCCTCGCAGTGATCTTTCACGTAAAGCCAGTCTCGGACGTTTTGGCCCTTTCCGTAGATGGGGATGGGCTTTCCTTCTAAGGCGTTAAGTATCGTTAAAGGTATGAGCTTTTCGGGG
>Ga0208938_1000910_pt1 | contig 18848 bp, 16 predicted proteins | sample AD_UKC125_MetaG_FD_184434 | JGI IMG/M metagenome (GOLD analysis project Ga0208938, IMG submission 184434) | Active sludge microbial communities of municipal wastewater-treating anaerobic digesters from USA - AD_UKC125_MetaG (SPAdes) (version 2) | ecosystem: Engineered > Bioreactor > Anaerobic >...
AGTAGAAGCAGCGACGATCCTCGTCGGCACGTAGTCTGCGCCCATGATGAAGTCCACAGCCGCAGCGGTGCTCACCCTGTGCGTGATTGCGACACCGGCTGCCGCAGCCAAGTCCAACCCCGAACGGGACACACTGCCCCCAAGTGCAAACGCCGGCTACTTCCTGGGGTATCCCTCAGCCACGTACTCCTGGCACGGCTGCACGAAGACGGCGACCGCCCACAGCCCCGCCGCCCCGGTGCCTGGCGAACCCGAGCCTGCCAGAGGCAGCAAGCAGAAGGCGGCCACCTTCACGATCACTCGAACCGCCCCTTACGTGTCCTGGCAGGTCAAACGGGGGTGGAAGATCTGCGGCGCGCAGATCAGCGCGGTTCTGGAGAGCCCGGCGGTCAGTGCAATGCTGCTGGCGCAGGTCGGCTACACCTCGGGACCCAATTCAGGCTCCACGTCTGCCACCGGAACCGAGACGATTCCCGTCACGATCCCAACGAAGGGCATCGGTGCCCGAGGATTCGAGGAGTTCGAGGGCCAGACTTTCGCCATCAGATCCGTCCAGCAGATCACGGTGTTCATGAAGAAGCGCTGACGATGGCCGCACATTGCCGAACGTCTCGCGCCACCGCTCGATGGGCACTTGTGCGCGACTTCGTCGGTCTCACGGGCCAGGACAAGCCCGCTCACGGCGCTGCGGCACCACTGCTACTCGCGGTTGGACGACCAAGACACACCCCCCTTCCTAGACCGCTGCGTGCCAAACGCATCTTGTCTTCAGCAGGAGCTCGGACTTCAGTCCAGGATGCCGGCCGGAGTAACTCGACGGCAGTTCAACCCATAGCTGGAAAGCGCGCTGAAGTCGATCGCCGAACCCACGCTGCCTCGCTTGGCCCTATTTGACAGTCGCCGTCCACGAGAAGGTTCCAGTACGTCCGATGACCTGGCCGGAAGCGGGCGCAGAACAGGACGCCTGCATCGTGCCCGTTCCGTGGGCGTTGGTCGGCGAGTCAAACGTGCCATCGATCGAGCCGCTGGCTGCGCCCGTCCATGGCCCGGTCGCGCCGTACCCGAGGTTGAAGCTGGGGCTCACGAAAGGCGACGAGGCCGCCATCGAACTGTAGCCAGTGGTGAAGCATCCGCCGAACGTGAACGTGTAGCCGAAACCCAGGCTGGACACAGTCGTCTGATCGGTGGCCACTGTGAATCCCAGGCTGGTCACCATAGCCCCACCGCCGCTGGTCGAACCCGTGAGCGAAGTGGACTCCCACCGTCCGGCCTGTGGCTTGACGCCCGCCGGGGGGCCCACCGGCCCGGGGACGCTGCCGATCACGCTGAACCGCAGGACTGCGCTGCCGGCATCGCTGGCCAGCCTGAGCCGGTAGTGACCGACGCCGACCGGCTGTCCAGCGAAGAACGTGGTGATCCGCGCAGTGTGCTTACCCCTGAAGTGACCCTTCTTATGCAGGCTGTGCACCCTCTGCCACGCCCCATCGTCCTTGACCTCAAGCCGATAGCCGAAACGGTGGCTGCGCTTCGAGAAGCGGTAGACGACCTTCACCGATTCCGCCTGCGATTCCTCGAATCGGGTTTGCGTAATGCTGCCGGTGATTCGTGCGCGCGGCGCCTGGGAAGCACCCGCCAACTGGAGCGGCAGTCGAGGTGGTTCCGAGGCGGGTGCACCACTCGCAGGTGCGGACACCAGCATCAGAGCAGCGCCAAGAGAGAACAGCGCTGTACGACGGATCATGTTGGACGCCCAATCGCCAGACGGCCATCGAAGGCGACACCCGCCTACCTACAACTGTACGCCTGGCGCGAGCGGAACCTATTGGGTCACAGGGCCCGATCGTGCCGCTCCGGCGGTCTGACATTCCAGCCTGGTGACACCTCTCACCCGCCGGGGCAAGGACCGACCTCCACGGCTGCGACGCTGTGCCCGCCGTCAGGAAGTTGCGCATGCTCGGTCAGGAGCGACCATCGCGGTGCCTTCGCATCCCCTACGGTCCGGCCGTAGACTCTCCCACATTCACTCAATCGGCTGTCTGGGAAGGTTCACTGATGACCACGAGGCAGTTCCGCGCTTACCTGATCGCCTCCGTGACACTGCTGTCGCTGACGGCCGCACCCGCCCTGGCCAAGACCAACGGATTCCAGCCCGGCACATACAAAACTTCGGGGGCGGTGGTCTTCTCGTTCACGATCAAGCAGGGGGAATGCCGCACGGTGAACGGCGGCCCGCTGAAGTCCGGTTACTGCTTCAGCGGCTACGGAGATCCGCTGCAGGCGATGAACTGCCCGGATGGACAGGGCTTCCAGCCTGACTATGACGACTACATTGTCCTCCCGAACAACGCCCGAATCCCACCAAACGGCAAGCTCGCGGTGGCCCTCTACTCCTACTCGAGCAGCGACGAAATCGCCGGGACCACGCGCTTCACCATCAAGATCAGGCCCAACGGCACGGCCAGAGGGTCTGTCAAGAAGGACGCGTTCACCACGTGGGGGACGCCCGCCACATGCACGACCGGCGTGCTGCGCTTCACGGGCAAACGCATCTCCAAATGACCCTGGGCAGCCATCCTTAACGCGGTCGTAACACAGCGATTCGCGGACCACGCGGTGGTGAGTAGGTACTGCTTGATGGGAACACCGGCGTGGCGCCGCGTCTCACCCGAGCAGTGACAAGTGCGCGTCCGGACGGTGTTCTGTATCACAGCGAATTGCAGCGTGTCTGTCGCCGTGCAATCCACTGTCGAACCTGTACATCGTGTCGCCCGCGAAGCGTGGACTCGAGCGCCGCGCGCCGCTCCGGACTACCGGCCCTCGTCCAAGGCCGTAATCAGCTTCTTCGGCGCCGTCTGCCGAAACGAGTCCTCCACGAGTTCGCGTACCTCCGCCCAGTCGACCGGTGCGGCGGTGAGGTCCAGCCCGATCCACCCGTAGGGGCCGTAGTAGGCCGGGGTGAAAAACCGTGAATCAGCGGCTAGAGCATCCGCCTCATCAGGGTCGGGGAGCAGAAGCACCGACTGGTCGTACGCCGGCGAGTAATGGTCGCCCTTCACGACTCCCCCGTAGACTGCGAACACCTTCTTCGTGAAGAAGTTGGGCCTGCCGTGGGAGATCTTCTCCGCAGCACCGGGTAGCGATAGGCACACTCGTCGCACCTGCGCCAGGAACTCGTCGCCCTCGTCGAACATGACCGGATGAGTCATTGGGCGGCCACCGCGCGCACCCGATTGTTGCGGGCGTTGTGCTCGAGTTCCACGAGTCCAAGCTCCTCGAGCAGGGGCGGCAGGTACATCCCGAAGCGGCCACGGTAGCCCTTGCGCAAGCCGTACCAGCCGCCCATCGGATTGTCGGCTGACCTGCCCCAGGCCTCCACTGTCCCCGGCGCCGGCTCCTTCTTCTCATCAGCGGCACCGAGCAGCACCCAGTCGCCGGCATCCACCAGCATCGCGTGCAGGTCGTCGATCGCACGCGCGTCGTAACGCAAGGTGGTGGACCCGACCTGGCACACCAGGACCGGCGGCTCGGCCGCGTCGTCGCGGTACATCGTGTATGCGGAGGTTCCCGCAGCCGTGGCGAGGCGCCAGGGGTCGTCGGGGGTTCCGGAGCCTGGCATGGTGCCTCCTGCAACTAGTTCAATGGCCAGAGCATACGGACATCAGCGCGAGATTGTTGCGGACAACGGGTCGGCCCGGCCGTGTTCCGCTGCTTCATTGAAGGCAACTCTCGTCACCTAGGCGATGCGCAGTCGACGCCCATAGCTGTGAAGCAGCCGGTCAGGCGTAGCCGAGGACACGAGGCGGATCGCCATGCGGGGCTAACTGTGACCGGGGTCAATCCGCAACAGGACGGCGGGGCTTCTGCCGTGCAGGAAGATCTAGGGCCTCGGGCCGACCTTTCGGACGAAACGCGCTACCGGCTCCTGCTCGAGAACGCCGCGGACATCGTTGCCAAGTTCGCGAGCCTGTCAGTGGCGGGGACTTTACGTGCGGCCCACTGACATCCTCAGTCGGGAGGCCCCCATCGGCTCTTCCGTGCCGTTGGCCGATCAGCACAACGCGTGGATCCCAGATCCGCTGCTACATGGGCTTGGACGTCCTCGAACGACGCCACACTGCCTGGTCGCGAAAAGGCCGGGTGTCCGTATCAAGGAGGTGGCCACACCGTCATTCGGTCACCAAGGTCAACCAATGACGAACTGACATCCACCTTCGGCACAGTCACGGCGACCATACGACACGCAGGTGCGATTCGACCTGAGTCATGTAGCCGCACCGGGCCCCCAACACTCTGAAGCCTGAGGGTCGCAGAACCCCGCGACCCGACGCGGGAGTGCGGCGAGATCATGAGGGGCTGCAATCGCGCCTAGGGTGTCGGCTGCACCTCTTCCCACGTGACGTTGCCCTGGTCGTCAGTCTGGGTGACCTTGACCTCGATTGTCTGCCCGTCCACCACCACGGAGCAGTTGAACGTGTTGTCCTTCTCCATAGGTGCGGATTCGGGGCAGGTCACTTCGGGGGCGGTGTCCAGGTTCAACTGGGTTTGCGCCTGAGTCGCGATCTCGGTCTGCATTTCGTCCATGTCCAACTGGGGAGTGGATGAGCAACCAGTGAGGCTTGCGAAGCAGAGGAGTGCGGCGGCGGCGGCGAAGGCAATACGGGGTGTACGCATTTCTGGACTGTAGGCCCAGATGCACTCTGAGCCCCGATCAGGCTTCTTCTGTGACTGCCCGTGCGACGCTGACCCCGCAGCGATCTCCGCCCACGAGGACCGGCCGGACCTCGCCAGGTTGTCGTGCCACCAGCAGACTTTCCGGCTCCACCCGCGCTGAGGCAAAGTAGGTGGTCGCCGTCACCGGCCCGTCCCCTGATCACCCACGCCCAAATTGGTGAAGTCTGCTGCCGTTGTTATCGTTGAAGATCAGATTTGGGAGGAAGCGTTTGCATGCGTCACGGTCTGCGCCGAATGTTGTTGGCGATCCTGGCGACAGCAGCCGGCCTCGCGGCGGTGATCGCGTCGGGCCCCGCCAGCGCCCAGCCGGCTGCCACAGACTTTGTGTCGACGTGGAAGACCACCCCCACCGTGAGAACAATCACCTTGCCCCTCTACGCGGCGGGCGAGTACGACTTCCTGATCAACTGGGGTGACACGCAGGCCTGGCAGGAGGTGACGGCGTGGGACGATCCGGATGCCCGGCACACGTTCGCCGCTGATGGCACGTACACCGTGACGATCCGCTTTCCCGGCGCCGACAGCAGACTGGTCGGCTGGCAATGCAACTTCTCGCTAAGTTGCCAGTTGATCACCGGCATCAGCCAGTGGGGCGGTCGGTTCAACCTCGGCAACAACGGATTCAGCTTCGCAGGGGCGGACAGTCTCGAGGTGACCGCATCGGACTCTCCCGACTTGACGCAGACCACCAATCTGAGCAACGCCTTCGCCTCCGCCGCGATGCTCACACAACTGGGCACATGGGACACCAGCAACGTCACCGACATGAGCGGCATGTTCAGCGGTGCCTCGAACTTCACGCAGAACATCGGCGCGTGGAACACCAGCAATGTCACCACCATGAGCGGCATGTTCTTCGGCGCGCAGCGGTTCAATCACGACATCGGCAGGTGGGACACCGGCAAGGTCACCGATATGGCCAGCATGTTCTTCGGTGCCACGGCCTTCAATCAGAACCTCGGGACCTGGAACATCGGCAGGACGACCACGATGGCTGACATGTTGACCCGGGCAGGGCTGTCGGACGACACCTACAGCAGCACCTTGATCGGGTGGTCCACACAGACGGCGGCGTCACCCCGGCGCCTCGACGCCACCGCCAGGTATCGGCATTGGGCCACCGAGGCCCGCGATGCCCTGCTTGGGCGCGGCTGGCGCATCAATGACGGTGGACCCAACCAGGACTTCGTGTCGACGTGGCGACCTGGCAGGACTGGACAGACGGCGCAGCTGCCTCTGCAGCCCAACGGGGTCTACGACTTCGAAATCAACTGGGGGGCTCCACGTGGGAACGCGTCACCAGTTTCGACGACGTGCACGCCTCCCACACATTCACCGGGCTCAGTGCGCGGACCGTGACAATCCGCTTCCCGCGGGCAGACAGCAAACTGATCGGATGGCGGTGCGCAACCGAACCTGACTGTGCGCTCATCACGACCATCAGCCAGTGGGGAGGTCGGATCAATCTGGGCAATGACGGTGGCTACTTCGCGAATGCGACGAATTTGCTGGTGACCGCAGCCGACTCTCCCGACTTGACCGGCACGACCAATCTGGGCAGCGCATTCCTGCGCGCCGAGGCGCTGACCCGGATCGGGGACTGGGACACCTCCAACGTCACGGACATGAGCTTCATGTTCAGCGGGGCGGCTTCGTTCAACCAGCCCATCGGGAGCTGGGACACCTCCAACGTCACGGACATGAGCTTCATGTTCAGCGGGGCGGCCTCGTTCAACCAGCCCATCGGCAGTTGGAACACGGCGAACGTCACGGACATGGGCAACATGTTCGGGTTTGCGATCGCGTTCAACCAGCCCATCGGCACCTGGAACACGTCCAACGTCATCGACATGAGAAGCATGTTTGACGGTGCACCGGCCTTCAACCAGCCCATCGGGGACTGGGACACGTCCAAGGTCCTTCAGATGAGCAGAATGTTCTTCGATGCGGCCGCCTTCAACCAGCCGATCGGCACCTGGGACACCTCCAGCGTCACGAATCTGTCCTCGATGTTCTTCCGCGCCAGCAGCTTCAACCAGCCGATCGGCACGTGGGACACGTCCAAGGTCACAGCGATGAACGCGATGTTCACCTCCGCACTGGCGTTCGACCAGGACCTGGGCACTTGGCCGGTCAATGCCACGACCGCCATGAACGACATGCTCCTGCGCGCCGGCATGTCCGAGGTCAACTACAGCGCCACGCTGATCGGTTGGGCCAGCCAGCCGTCCACCCCCGGCAGGCAGTTCGGCGCATCGGCCCGGTATCTCTGCTCGGCCGGCGCCGCGCGCAACACACTGGTTCAGCGCGGCTGGACCATTACAGACGCTGGCAACGCCTGCGACTTCCGATCCAGTTGGACCACGACCTCCCCGAACGAGACGGTGGTACTGCCCCTGCAGAGCACTGGCCAATACGACTTCGAGATCAAATGGAGTGACACGGCAGCGTGGGCGGCTGTCACCGCCTGGAACGACCGCGATGCGTCCCACACGTTCGCAAACCCCGGCACCTATTCCGTGACCGTCAGATTCCCAACGGGCGACCACAAACTCATCGGTTGGCGCTTCAACGGCACCGGCAGCGCGAGGAACCTTACGAGCATCAGTCAATGGGGGGGCTGGCTGCGACTGGGCAACGATGGCGGTTACCTGCGCGGCGCGTCCAACCTCGTGGTGACCGCCACCGACTCCCCTGATCTCACCGGGACCTCCAACCTTGCTGAGGCCTTCCGCGGCGCTACGAGACTCACACAGATCGGCAGATGGGACACGAGCAACGTCGAGTCGATGCAGGGGATGTTCCGGGAAGCCAACGCCTTCAACCAGGACATCTCGTCGTGGGACACCGGCAAGGTCACCGACCTCAGCCGGATGTTCCAGGATGCCCGGGCCTTCAACCAGAAGATCGGCCGGTGGAACATCAGCAACGTGACCACGCTGTTGGCCACGTTCTCCGGGGCGACCACCTTCGACCAGGACCTCGCCTCGTGGGACACCGCCGGGGCCACGGACATGCGCGCCATGTTCCTCAGGGCAGCCGCCTTCAATCAGGACCTCAACACGTGGAACACCGGTCGCGTCACGAACATGACTCTCATGTTCTCCGGCGCGACAGCGTTCAATCAGGACCTGCGCACCTGGAACACCGCCGCCGTCACCGAGATGGTTGCGATGTTCAGTGGCGCGACATCGTTCAACCAGGACCTCAGCGCGTGGAACGTCGCAACGTAAGTTCGATGATCCAGATGCTCACCGGTACTGCGGTATCCGAGGCCTCCTACAGCGCGACGTTGCGGGGATGGGCCAGTCGCCCTGTCCAGCCTGGTGTCCAACTCGACGCCGACGCCCGGTACAGCTGTGCGGCGAGCCCGGCACGGGAGACGCTCACCGGTGGGACGAACCAATGGCTGGTCACCGATGGCGGCGCCGGCGCCTGCGCGTCGGTGCCACCCGTCGACTTCGGCAACGTGCAGGTCGGCGCGGCACAGCAGCGCATCGTTGAGGTGAGCAACCCCGGTGGTCGGCCGGTGGATCTGATCGCGGTGACCGTCTCGCAGAACGTTTCGTTGTCCGACGACACCTGCTCGCGGGCCAGGCTCGACCCCGGCACGTCCTGCACCGTGACCCTCGGATTCACCCCGGCCGAGCCCGGCACCCTCAACGCCTCCCTGTCTGTCACCTCTTCGGCGCTCACCAGCCCGGACACCGCCACGGTGACGGGTCAAGGGGCGCCACCTTCTGTGGAGGTCGCGCCCCGGGTGCTCGACTTCGGCGACATCCAGACCGGATCGGTGAGCGAACCCCTGGTGGCTACAGTGACCAACACCGGCGTTGGGCCGGTCACGGTCGGCAGCGTTGCCGACGCCCCCAGCTTCGCAGCCACCTCCGACTGTGCGCTGCTGCCAGCGGCGGCCACCTGCTCGATCCGGGTGCGCTTGCGCCCGCAGGCCGTCGGCACGATCGCCGAACAACTCACGGTCGGCACTTCCGCGGGGGACATCGCCGTTGCGGTATCTGGGCGCGGCATGCCCAACCCAACGCCCTCACCCACTGCTACGACGACCCCGGCGTCCAAGATCCAACGCCTGAAGGATGGCCTCCCCAAGCGGATCAAGCGCGCGGGCATCACCGTGATCACACCCGCCGGGGCTCGCACGACGGCCGGGCAGAGCGTGCGGACAAGGATCTCCGGGCAGCGCGCCATCAAGACCCGATCGGGTCCCGCCCGGCTCTTCACGACGGTTCGCGGGCCCGACGGTCAGCTGTCCATCCGCACGTACGGGCGCCCGCTGCGCACCATCACAGTCACTCAAAGCGCCCCTGCGGTCACGCAGTACAGACCGCTCCAGCGACAGGGCCTATACCGCGCGGGCCGACTTCAGCGCTAGGTGTGGGCTACAACTTCGGGTACCCGGTGATCCGCTGGATCTCCTTGTACAACGGCCGCAGCGCGGAATAGGTCTTCGCGTAGACGTTCTCATAGAGCTCGCGGTACAGGTCGCGGGTGGCTACGTCGGGCGTGAACTCATCGCCGAGCCGGGTCATCTCAGCCACCGCACCGGCGACATCGGAGTACGCGCCCATCCCGACCGCAGCGTCGATTGCCGCCCCCACCACCGAGGTCTCCGGGGTGTGCGGGCGGTAGGTCGGGCGGTCGAAGATGTCGGCAGTCATCTGCATGATCGAGTCGCTGCGCGATCCCCCACCCGTGGCCCGGACCGTCGTGATCGGCACGCCGGTCTTGCGCTGGGTCAGGATCGCGCCGTCCTTGAGGGCGAACACGATGCCCTCCAGGATCGCCCGGTACAGGTGTGCCCGGGTGTGTACGTCTCCGAAGCCGAAGACCGCCCCCTTGGCGAACGGGTCCAGGTCGGGGCCCGGGGTCCAGTAGGGCTGACACACCAGGCCCTGGGCACCCGCCGGGACCGAGCGGACCAACTCCTCCAGCAACTCCTCGGGGGCCTCGCCGGAGTCCGCTGCGCGCAGCCGCTCCTGCAGGCCGAACTCGTCCTTGAACCACGACACCATCCACAACCCGCGCATGACCGCGACCTCCGTGTAGAACTCGCGCGGCACCGCGGAGGGATACGGCGGGAGCATCGGTCGCAGTTCCACGTACTTGGAGGTCTGGGTGTTGATGGTCGCCGTCGTGCCGAAACTCACGCAGGCCACCTCCGGAGTCAGACACCCCGCCCCGATGATGTCGCACGCCTTGTCGTTCGATGAGGCCACGAACGGCAGGCCGGCGGGCAGGCCGGTCTGCTCCGCGGCATCGGCCGTGATCGCCCCGAGGCGCTCCCCGGGCTGTACCAGGTCGGGCAACTTCTCCCGTTCCATCGGGAACATCCGCCATTTCGGATCCAGGCTGCCGCACCAGTCCATCTTCTTGACATCGAAGGGGATCGTCCCGACGATGTTGCCGGTCGAGTCGGTGAACTCACCGGTGAGCCGGTACGTGAAGTACCCCGACAGGTACAAGAACTTGTGCGTGGCCTCCCAGATCTCCGGCTGGTTCTGCTGGATCCAGTTGGAACGGGAGTACTGCGTGGCGTACTCGATCAGGGGGTACAGGCGGGCGGCTTTGAGGACCGGGAACGTGAGACTGGGCAGGACCTTGCCGATGTCCGCCTTGCGCTGATCCAGCCACACGATGGCCGGGCGCAGCGGTCGCCCCTGCGCATCAACGTTGATCATCGTCACGCGTTGTGTCGTCACCGTCGCGGCCAGCAGCCGGTCGTGCGGCACGTCCGCCAGGAGTTCGCGGGTGGTCGCGCACAGCCGCTCCCAGTAGTAGTCCGGATCCTGCTCCGCATATCCGGGGAGCTCGGAGAAGTAGGGTTCGATCGGGTTCTTCACGAGCTTGTGAATCTCGCCCGTCAGGTCCACCAGCGCGGCGCGGACGCTCTGGGTCCCCGCGTCGATCGCAACGATCAGGTCGCTCATGATCCCAGCCCCAAAGTGTTGCCGGGGTTCATGATCCCGGTCGGGTCGAAGTGCTGCTTGAGCGCCCGCAGCACATCCATCTCGACGCTGCCCAGCAAACCCTCCAGCCGCGACCCGAACAGGGCCCCGGTGCCGTGGTGGTGACTGGTCGAGCCGCCACACTCCAAGATCTTGTCGATGATCGCCTCCCGGAACGCGAAGAACTCCTGATCTTCCTGCGGCCGCAGCACGAGGATGAAGTACAGGTTGGTCCCCTGCGGATAGAAGTGCGACGCGTGGGTCATGCAGACCGTCCCCGGCCTGCTCTTGACCAGGGTCCGCACGCCGGCGTGGACGTCGTAGATGTTCTCCCACGTCACGGAGGTCTCGAGGGTGTCGATGATCATCCCGAAGTCGAGGATGTCCTCGCGGATGTAGGCGTCGGAGTAACGCCCGTGCTCCCACTGTTTGGTCGCGAAGGAGGTCAGCGACATCCCGCCGTGCTGTTTGGCCAAGCGTTTGGCCTGCGCCGCGACGTGTTTGGTGAAGCCCCGCTCCCCCTCCGCAGTGCCGATGCACAGGCAGCGCTGCCAGGGTTTGAATCCGCGACGGGCCAGGAAGGCGTTGGCCGGGCCGGTGTCGAAGCCCTTCAGGGCGAGGCCGCGTTCGGTCTCTTCGGGGTCGGAGATGCGGAACACAGCCGGCATCCCGAACTCGCCCTGGACCACCTCGCGGCTGAACTCCACCGCGGCCTCCCAGGTGGGCATCATGAATGCGAACCGCGCTGTGTTCTCGGGCTGATGGCGGAAGATCTTGACCGTGGCCTCGACCAGGACTCCGAACGTGCCTTCGCTGCCCTTGAGGATGTCGTTGATCTTCGGGCCGGTCGCCGATGCCGCGTAATCCTTGGTGCGGATCTCGCCCACCGGCGTCACGTACTCCTGGCTGATCACCAGGTCGTAGGCGTCGCCGTAGTAGGTGGACGCCTGTCCGGAGCCCAGCGCGGCGATCCAGCCGCCGACCGAGGCCATCTCATAGGACTGCGGGAAGTGGCCGCAGGTGAACGCCCGGTTGCTGCCGAACAGCCGCGGTGCGTCGTTGAGCAACTCCTCGAAGTGGGAGCCCATGAGACCCGGCTGCACGGTCGCGGTCATGTTGCGCTCGTTGATGCGCAGCAGCTTGTTCATGTGAGTGCGCATCACCAGCACCACACCGCCGCGTTCGGCGCGGTTGCCCAAGACCACGCCGGAGCCGGCGCCGTAGGGCAGCAGCGGGATGTCATTCTCGACGCAATACGCGACGATCGCCTTGACGTCTTCCTTGTCGCGCGGATGGACCACCAGATCCGGAGCCTTCTCGACCTTGCCTGCGCGCAGGGCGACGTTCTCGTCGAGGGACTTGCCGTGGCCGTAGCGCACCCGATCGAAGTCAGAGTCGCTGACGTTCTCCGTCCCCACGATCGCGGCCAGGGCGTCGCGATGGACGGGTTCCAGACCGGGGCGGCTTTCCAGCGTCACCGGGTCATCGCCCTGACTGACCGGTCGGGTGAAGTCGGCATCGGACATCCCGAACTCATCCTTGAACATGGCGACCCAGCCCGCGCTTGGGTGTTTGATCCCTGCAGGGTCGAAGCTGAAGGCGTCCCGGTAAGTGCCTTTGCGTGCTAGTGTCTCGCGCCACGCGGGGCTGATCTGGTTCTTGGAGCCCATCGGGATCCTCCTTGGTTGCGACATCCGCATTGTTACACTATCGCATTAAACGTAACATCTCGGTAGGACCGAATGTGGCCCGGTGAGCGATTGGGCACAAGGTGCTGATTCCTACGGCGTGTCATAGCAACAAGTGCCCACTTGCTCGTTGGGACACATCCTCATCGCTTGATCCGGAAACCGGCGGTCACACGGTCACTCGATGAGCCCAGACGGTCGGTGGCCACGACCCCCAGCCGGTAGGCGCCGGGCGACAGCGCCTTGGCCGAGGTGCGTCGGCCGGTCAGTTTCAGGACGTGCCGACCCGCCGACAGCCCACTGAGCCTGACACCCGCGACAGTCGCTGTGCGCCGGCACACCTTGTTCCCACGATTACCCTTCGTCGGCTTCACGCACCTGCCACGGACCACGCGGCCCGGTACCTTCCCGCTCACACTGAACCGCACGCTGGCCGCCACGTTCAGCGTGAACGACAGCCGCGCGCCGCCCTTGCCGCTCATGACGGCGGTGACTGCCGAGCCCTTCTTGGCCGGGGAGAATCGACGTGGGGAGATCGCAAGCCCACTGACGACAGGTGGGGCGGAATCGGTCGTGTCTTGCCACTGGTTGGGGACAGCGTCCACCGTCAGGCGCAGCATGTGGCCGGGGCCGCTGCTGGCCGCTTTGCCCACGTAGATGAGGTACTGCCGCGCGAAGGTGTCCCCGCTGACGATCGCGCCCTCGTCGAGCTCCGAGCACCCCCACAGGGTCGGACTTGCGGGCACCGTCACGTCATAGACCGCGACGGCTGCGGTGAAGTCCGAGGCACGGGCATCGACGGTCATCGGCCCCTTGTCGGTCAGCAGCGAGAACCAAACACCGCGCCGGGACGACTTGGTCGAGGCACAGTCGGAGGCCTCGGTGCTGCCGATCCCGCCCGCGTACGCCACATCGAGCTCGGTGGTCGTCCGCGGCGCAATTGTGAGCGGATTTGCGCGCTCATCGTTTGCCGGCGCAGCCGCGGGTCCACCGGGAATGAGCTCTGCGCTATAGGTGAACGCCAGATTGTCTGTCGCCGTGTTGTTCGTCAGCGGCAGCACGACGTCATTGACGTTGGCGGCATCCAGCGACGTCGTTGCTTCGAACCGGCCACCTCCCACCGGGTTGAGCCCTACCACCTTACGAGCCAAACCAGGGCCCCCGGCCGAGAGCAACCGGGGTGGATCCGCACCGGGCGGTGCTGTCACCGATACCCGCAGCACATCACCGGGGCCGGATGCAGCCGTCTGCTGGAAGCGGATGAAACGGGTCGCGAAGTGGTCGACTGCGGCGCTCCGGGCACCGGTCGATGGCACTGCCCGGGTGACCCCCACATCTGTCGCAGTGGGGCCACCGTGCTTGGCGTACATGGTGTTCACCGCGCTGGTGCGCCACAGCGTTGGGTCCCACAGCGCTGCCGCGTAGCCGGTGTACATCGACGCCAGACTGGCCTCACCTGGCTCATCCGCGATGGCTTTGGTCATGATCTGCCAATCCAGCGACGGGCTGGTACCCGAGATCTTGAACTGGGTAGCGTGCACGGTCCAGAGCCGATGGATGAAGCCGTCACCAAAATGCTCGCAGAGCCATTGAAAGAACAGCCACTGCCGGTAGCCGTTCCCGCAGGCCTCCCCCTTCCAATCCAGATATGAGCAATCCAGGGGCAGGAACGGGACGTCGAACTGGCTGTCACCGGGCTCAATGTCCGGCAATGCGAAGTCGGAGGCCCAGTTTGCGGTGCTCTCCGTGAACAGTCCGGCGGTATCGATGTAGGCATCCTGGATGACGTGCATGAACTCATGAGCACTGCGGAATCGGAAGCCGACCCGCGACAAGGTGGGGGTCATGAAGAGGAAACCGCTGTCCACCAGCGGGTCAGCGTAGGTGCCGTTGTCGGGCCATTCCTGCCCACCCACCCAACTGTCGGACTGCCCCGGCGGGCTCATCAGATAGACATCGGTGCGCCCGTCCCCACCGCGGGGGGCATCGTTGACCGGTGGGCGCAGGCCAGCGTTGGGAGTGCCTGCGCCGCCAGCGACGAGCTTTGAGTAGGACTCTTCGAAGTCGGCCAGCGCGCTGGTCACGTAGTCCATGGAGGCGGTCGTGGGGTCATAGTGCACGAGGAAGTGGCTGCTGCCCGCCTGCGCGGGGAGCGTGGGCCGCTCGGTGGCGGCGCTGGCGGGTGACCCGTATGCCGGGATCACCAGCGCTACGGCCAGGACAAGGGCGGACATCCCCCTCATGACTCCAGGCTACTCTCGTGGGCTCGCTCCAAAGGTCACAATTCGGGCGCACTGGCAGGGGCGCTCGTGACGAAAGTCGAACCGTTCGGCCGACCCGTCAAGATCAACATTCACAGGTAGGCTCCGGGAGACACCCAGGAGACGGCCATGCTCATTCCCATACTCAGCGGGGGCTGTGCGGCCGTGCTGGCGCTGACCTGCTCCTCGCCGGCTCTTGCAGCACGCTCACCCGGTCCGGCGCGAGTCCGCGCTGACCTGCAGGTCACTGGAGCATTCCACAACGACTGGAGCCAGGGCGGCGGGCTGGACTTCACCTACAGCGCGTCCGTGAGCAATGTGAAAGCCCTCTACTACAACTCCGGAGATGCCCAAGGTTTCCACTCCGCCAAGAAGCGCCCCAACGGCCGGATCACTATGCGCTACATCCAGACCTACCCGGCGGGGCCGGGGTGTGAGGAGACCAGGAATGTCGAGACGATCTCCTTCGCTGGTCCTGTGAATGCCCAGTTGAACGGACTACGCACTGCGGCAATGGGGCGGAAGTACAAGGTGGTCAACCGCACCATCAGCCTCACATTCCGGGCTGAGGTTTCCGTTCACCTCCTCCAGCACAGCATCTACGACATGTTCGACTGCCTCACTCACGATGAATCCTCGGACTACACCGGCCCCGTCGAGATCCAAGCGACCGGTCGATTACAGAAGGACAACAGGACCGGCCGCCTCGAGCTGGGTAACTGGGGTCCGGTGTACATCAGCTCCTTCGGCATCGGACTGGATACTCCGCCGGATTGGCTGCCCCGCGCAGAAGGAACCGTACGTTTCCACCGGGATGTGCGCGAAGCCGCGTAGGAATTCGGGTGTGGCGATCAGTGGCAGGTGTCGGTGCCGTAGTCCGTGTCCGAGCCAGGAGTCGTCGGCAGGAACTCCCAGGTGTAGCGGCCCGCGGCCAGCTGCAACTTCAATACACCTGAACTGCGGTTGAGCCGCACCTCGGACCCCGCAGCCGTCGACGCGAACGAGCGCATCGTCTGGCCCCCTGTCCCGACGACGAACTGCCGGATGCCCACCTGGTCGACCGAGCCGTTGGCAGTCATCGGAGCAAAGCGCTCGTAGTTGTGCTCATGACCGGTCAGTAGCAGATCCGTGCCACTCGCGACCAGCAGTTCGTAGAGGTCCGAGGTGCCAGCGTAGGGGCCGTGCTGGCCACTTGACCAACGAGGATGGTGCCAGACCGCGGCGGTGCACTGCGGTGGGTTCGGCGCCAATTGCGCCGCAAGCCAGCGGTACTGCGGTGAGTCAACCCCGCAGCCGCCCACGGAGCCGCAGTTGGAGTTCAGCATGTAGAACCGCCAGGGCCCCACGTTCACCGCGTACCAGGGTGCCGCCTGCGTGCCCACCCGGTCTCCGAAGTAGGCAAAGTACGCACTGGCACCGGAGGCGTACTCGTGATTGCCGGGCACCGGGAATGTCACATCACGAAACGCGCCGTAGTACGGGTGGTAGCAGGTGGTGAAATCGGTCGCCGTCCCCGCGGGGTACGCGAGGTCTCCGGGCACCACGACGGCTGCGGCAACAGCGTCGATCAGGGCCGCTGTCTTGTCCGGGGTCCCGGTTGGTGGACACAAACCAATATCGCCGGCCACGAAGACCGTGGCGCTCTGCCGCCCGGGTGAACTGCTCGGGTCCGGCGCCGCTGGCCGCGGGCGCACCGTGATCCGACGCGCGACCGTGACAGTCCTGGCGGACTTGCGCGTCGCCGGCACCTTCAGCCGGAAGTCCCGGGCACCTTCGGTCATTACCGGAAACCGCACCCTCAGTCGCCCGCGCTTGTCGGTGGCGCGCTGCCATACCCGCTGCCAGCGCTGCGCACCGACCATAGAGGTTTGCAGGACCACACGATGTCTGCCTACGCCATGCACTCGCACTTGGTCGACCACTGATCGGCCAGGCGCGACACTGAGGGGCGTGCTCGACCAGCCGGTAACCGTGGTAGGCGCAACAGAAACAGCGATCCCGACACTCGCGGCGGCGATGATCAGCGGGAACACTCCCCCAGCATGCACAGATCACCTTGGAAGCGGAAGGCCAATTCGACGTCAGCCCGGCAGACGGGTGACCCGTAACGCTGTGCAGCCGTATGGAACCAGCCGAACGGGCAACGCCTCGCCCAGCACGAGCACCTCCGGCACTGGCCCGGCTGACCCGCGGTGCTCGATCCAGTTGGTGACCGGCCGAGCTGGCACCGTCACTTCGACGGCCGGCGCGTTGTGATCGAAGGGAACCGCGGGGATGGGGCGCCGGTGAACCTGTGCGCTGCTCGCCTCATCGATGGCGAACGCCCACGGCGAGTTCGTCCGGACCTCCCAGTCGGGGACTCGATGCCGGCTGCGCACGGGTCGCCAGTCCTCGGCCAACGCCAACGCGAGGAGCACCGGGCCACGACGCATCACGGAGTCCTGGTGACGCAGCGCCAACGGCAGGGTCATCGTTACAACGTCACCCTTTCGCCATTCTCGGCGCAGCACCGCGAAGCCGTGCTCGACCGGGGGCTCACACGGATCGCCGTTCACCGAGAAGGTGGCGTCCTCGCACCACCCCGGCACCCGCAGGCGCAGCGCGAACGGAGTTGGTGCGCTCAGGCCGATCCGGACCGTCACCTCACCGTCGAAGGGGTAGGTCGTGTCGACCTCCAGACGCACTGAAACCCCCGCAACGTCGGCGCGGGCCACACATGGAACCAGCACCGCCAGTGCCAGGCCATCTGTGGTTCGCATCACGGCCGATTCGGCCAGACGGGGCCACCCTTGGTGAAGGTTCGCTGTGCAGCAACCGTACGTCGGCTCAAGGCCGAACAGGGTGCCGTCGGAACCGCCGTTGAACCAGGGCCGGCGGCGTCGCGACACCTCGATCTGGGTCACTTGCTGGTAGTACTGGTGACCCATCAGGTCGGCGGTCAAGGCAGCGGGCAGAGCATTGAAGCCGACCTGCTCGAGGCGGTCACCCCAATACCCGTCGCCGGTGATTCGCAGAAGTTCCTCACACGAGCGCATCGTCTCCACCACCGAGCAGGTCTCGATGCCGTGGATGGACGAACGGCCCGCGAGATGCTCATCCGCGGTGACGACCCCCACCGCGCTGCCATGGAACCGGGTCACCGTTTCGTCGGCCAGCAGGGCCGCCGAGCCGGGGTCGGCGCCGGTGACCTGGGCGGCGTACGCCACACCACGCAGCGCCATCGCATGATTGACGCCATGCGTCGAGTGGTAGAAGCGCAGCGCGGACGATCCATTGGAGGACTGAATCTGGGTGGCGGTTCGGGTACGGGTGCGCTTGGCGGGCCGCAACCGCCGGATCAGGTCCTCTGCCTTCGTGCGGGCGGGGAGATAGGCGCGCAGCAGCCGGCCCAGCGGCATCGACGCCGCCGGTTTCGTGAAGGGAAAGTCGGCATACAGAGCGGCCCAGTCCAGGGATTGTGCGGCCAGCAACTGCGCAAGGTCGAGTAGCCACGCGTGCCCGATCCGTTCGTGGCACCACAGCACCGCCGGGATCATCTGCGCGCCGCGGGCGTGGGCCCACATTTCCAGAGGCTGAGCGGGCAACTCGTTGTAGGCGTAGCGCAGGTAGCGCTCAATGAAAGGCGGCACCCGCTCGTCCCCCGTGGCGCTGTGGTGGGAGATCAGCACCGTCAGCATGACCATGCGGGGCCACCAGTCCCGGTTTGCCTGCGGGCCGAAGAACCCGTCCTCGCGCTGGCTGGCCAAGGTCCACTCGATCCACTTCTGCGCGAGCTCCCGCAGGAGGTCGTCATCGAGCACTGCCGCTAATGGCACAAGCCCGTCAAGGTAGTAGGGCCCCCGTTCCCAGCACTCGCCCGGACCTCCGAGCCACCCCGACGTCGGCCCTACGTCCGGCCATACCTGCTCGAGACGGCCGGTGATGCCTTCGGCCTGAGCCAGCAGCTGATCGCGAAGCCAACCGGTCGGGCGGACAGTGCCCAATGGCAGCCGTTCAAATTGGGGTTGCACCGATCCGCTGGACACAGCCGAGGTCACTGTGACTCCAAGGCCTGGTAGGCCACCCCAGCCTTCTGTCGGCGCCGCAGCATGGCCACCGGCAGCACGACGAACAGCACGACCACGGCCGCGGCCAGGAAGATGCCCGGCGTGGGGACCTGCCGGACCTGACCGAGTTCCACATACGTCGCGTCGGCGTTCTTGATG
>Ga0208938_1000916_pt1 | contig 18815 bp, 17 predicted proteins | sample AD_UKC125_MetaG_FD_184434 | JGI IMG/M metagenome (GOLD analysis project Ga0208938, IMG submission 184434) | Active sludge microbial communities of municipal wastewater-treating anaerobic digesters from USA - AD_UKC125_MetaG (SPAdes) (version 2) | ecosystem: Engineered > Bioreactor > Anaerobic >...
TGTCGCCGAACCGCTCGTTCCCGTGCAGCAGGGCTTCGACGACGGCGCCTGCCCACGCGCGGCCGAGGAAGGCCAGGACGCTCTCGACCACCGTGCACTCAGGGGTGCCGGGTTCGGGCTCGGCTTCAGGCACAGCGTCGGGCACAGCGTCGGGCATGACGGCTCCTTTCGGGTGTTGGGCATCAGTCTACCCCGAGTCTCATAGTGCCTGGGAATATCCGAGTCACTATGATGTTGATAGTGCCATGGACGACCGCATGGGCCGCACTGACCTCTACAACCGTTACCGCACCGCCGAGCTGCTCTTCTCGCAGCGTCGCTATGCCCAGGCCGCTCTCCTCCTCGAGGAGTTGCTCCAGGATCTGCAGGATCTGCCCGAGCAGACCGGCACCGGGGAGGCGCGCCTGCTGCTGGCCCGCGCCTACTACCACTCGGCCCAACTGGGCCGCGCGGAGCGTGCGGCTCGCGAGTTGGTCGCCGCCGATCCGAGCGATCCGTATGCCGTGCTCCTCCTCGGGCGCGTCCTGTGCCGGCAGGCGCGGGGCGACGAGGGCAAGGGCTGGCTGCGTCGCGCCGAGGCCCTCGGCCTCACCGTCTAACCCGCCCCCAAAACCACGCTGAATCCCCCGACCAACAACTGCTTCTCTGAGAGGTTTCTGTCATGACCATCCGCACTCTGCACACCGTCCACCGTGGCGACGGATTCCACTGGGTCGGCGACGGGTTCTATGTGACCCAGTTGCTCCCGGCGTCGCCCGAGCTGCAGCGGCTCACCGACCCGTTCCTGCTCATGGACTACAACCCGGTCAAGGAGTACCCGCCGACCACGACTCCCCGTGGGGTCGGCGTGCACCCGCACCGGGGCTTCGAGACGGTGACGATGGCCTTCGAGGGGGCTGTCGCCCACCACGACTCGACCGGCGCCGGTGGCGTCATCCGCCCGGGTGACGTCCAGTGGATGACGGCCGCGAGCGGCATACTCCACAAGGAGTATCACGACCCGGAGTGGGCGGCCCGCGGTGGGCGTTTCCACATGATGCAGCTGTGGGTCAACCTGCCTGCGGCGCACAAGATGGACGCGCCGGGTTACCAGCCGCTGACCGCCGAGTCGATGGGCAAGGTCAAGCTCGACGACGGTGGCGTGGTGACCCTCGTTGCCGGTGAGCTCGACGACGTGCGCGGGCCCGCTCGCACCGTCACCCCGATCTCGCTGTGGGATGTGCAACTCGGTGCCGACGAGTCGGCCGACCTTGCCGTGCCCGACGGTCACACGCTGATGACGTTCGTGCTCGACGGTGAGCTGACGACGTCGACAGGGACGATCGGCCGTGAGGAGATGGGCATCTTCAACCGCGAGGGTGACCGTCTGCAGGTCACTGCCGGCGAGGTGGGCGCTCGGTTCCTCGTGCTCGGCGGCAAGCCGATCGACGAGCCGGTCGTGTTCTACGGTCCGTTCGTGATGAACACGATGGAGGAGATCCGCGAGGCGATGGTCGACTTCAACAACGGCAAGTTCGGCACGCTCGTCTGACGGGTGGTGTCTGACCAGCGGTGTCGACGGCCCTCGGGTGAGCGATTCCGACGTCCTGATGTCGGTCTTGCTCCCCCGAGGGCTCTCTTCTTCGCGTCGAGCGCATCACGGCATCATCGAGCGTGATGCTATGATGCGTCCCATGTCGCGGACAACGGTGACGCTGGAGCCTGACGTGGAGGCGTTGGTGCATCGGGCCATGCGTGAGCGCGGCGTGTCGTTCAAGGAGGCGCTCAACTCGGCCATCCGCGCGGGGCTCGCGCCCGCCGCTCCTGCGCTGGACCTGCGTTTCCCGACGTTCGACATGGGTGAGCCGTTCGTCGACCTCTCCCATGCCGCCGCTTTCGTCGCGGAGTTGGAGGCCGACGAGATCGGCCAGGACCTCGCGCGCGGCCGATGAAGATCGTCGACACCAACGTTCTTCTGTATGCCGTGAGCGAGCGCTCCGCGCATCACGCCAGTGCGCGTGGCTGGCTCACGCAGGCTCTGCATGGGCCCGAGGTGATCGGGATGCCCTGGGTCACCCTGCTCGGGTTCATCCGGATCTCGACCCACCCGCGGGTTTTCCCGCGCCCCCTTACGGCCGCTCAGGCGACCGAGCTGGTCCAGACCTGGCTGTCGGCCCCAGCCGTGGTGATTCCCGAGCCATCGGCTCGGCACCTGTCGCTGCTAGCCGGCCTGCTGCGGGAGTCCGGGACCGCCGGCAATCTGACGACCGATGCGCATCTGGCCGCGCTGGCCATCGAGTCATCGGCCACGGTCGTGACCTTCGATCGGGACTTCGGCCGATTCGGCATCCCCGTCGAGACGCCGCAGATCTAGCCTTCGACCTGCGCGGGGTCGTTCAGATCGTCTCCGCGCTCACCTTCTTCATGGTCGAGGAATCATCGAATCGATGAGATCAGCCATGCCCACACCCGTCTCACGGCTGGTTGAGCCCCCACACCCGGTCGATGTAGTCGCGCATCGAGCGGTCGGAGGAGAAGAAGCCGGCCCGGGCGACGTTGAGGATCGCCGATCGGGTCCACCCCTCTTCGTCCCGGTATGCCGTGTCCACCCGAGCCTGCGCGTCGATGTAGGACTGGTAATCGGCGAGCACGAGGAACCGGTCGTTGCTCAGCAGGTCTCCGATGATCGGCCCGACCGCGTCGCGGTTGCCCTCGGTGAAGTGGCCGCTCGCGATGAGGTCGATCGCCCGTCGCAGGGTCGGGTTGCTCTCATAGTAGGAACTCGGGACATAGCCCTTGGCCTGCAACGCGACCACCTCGGGCTCGCGCATCCCGAAGAGGAAGAAGTTGTCATCGCCGACGAGGCGCCGGATCTCGACGTTGGCGCCGTCGTCGGTGCCGATGGTCAGCGCCCCGTTGAGGGTGAACTTCATGTTGCCGGTGCCGGAGGCCTCCTTGCCGGCCAGGGAGATCTGCTCGGACAGGTCGGCCGCCGGGATGATCTTCTCGGCGAGGGTGACGTTGTAGTTGGCCGGGAAGCCGACGATCAACTGCCGCTTGACCAGAGGGTCATTGTTGATGACGGTGGCCATCCGGTTGATGAGATAGATGATCTCCTTGGCCATGAAGTAGCCCGGAGCCGCCTTGGCGCCGAACACGACGAGGCGGGGCGTGATGTCCTCCGCACGCACGGCCCCCGACAGGATGCCCTCGTACGTCGAGACGACGTGCAGCACCTTGAGCAACTGCCGCTTGTATTCGTGCAGCCGCTTGACCATGACGTCGATGAGGTGCCCTTCCGGCAGGCTGACACCCTCGAACGCCTCGGCCAACGTGTAGAGCCGCTTCTTGTTGGCGGCCTTCGCGCGACGGAACTCGGCACGGAAAGCCGGGTCATCGGCATACGGCTCCAGCTCACGCAACCGCTCGAGGTCGGTGACCCACCCCTCTCCGATGGCGTCGGTGATCACCTGCGAGAGAGCCGGATTGGCCATTCGGATGAAGCGACGCGGGGTGATGCCGTTCGTGACGTTGGTGAACTTCTCCGGCCAGAACGCCGAGAAGTCCGGCAGCACCTTGTCACGCAGCAACTGGGAGTGCAGTTCGGCGACGCCGTTGACGCGGACCGCCGTGACCGTCGCGAGGTGTGCCATCCGCACCGCCTGCGGGTAGTCGGAGATGATCGACATCCGCCGCGCGCGCATCTCGTCGCCCGGGTATGCCGCGCGCACACTCGCGAGGAACTCCTCGTTGATCCGGTAGATGATCTCCAAATGCCGGGGGAGCAGCCGCCCGAGCAGATCGGTCGGCCACACCTCGAGCGCCTCGGGCAGCAACGTGTGGCACGTGTAGGCGAAGCACTTCTGGGTGATCGCCCAGGCCTCGTCCCACTCCATGCCCTTCTCGTCGACGAGCAGGCGCATGAACTCGGGGATGGCGATGACCGGGTGGGTGTCGTTGAGCTGGAAGATGATCTGCTCGGGGAGTTTGCGCAGGTCGAAGCCCTGGGGCAAGGTCCCGTCGAGGTAGTCCCGCAGCGAACAGGCGACGAAAAAGTACTGCTGCTGCAGGCGCAACTCCCGCCCCTGGGGAGTCGAGTCCTCCGGGTAGAGCACCTTGGAGATGTTCTCGGCGAAGGTCTGGGCGCGCACGGCCTGGGCGTAGTCGCCGGAGTTGAAGATCGTGAGGTCGAACGCCCGGGTCGCCTCGGCGCTCCACAGCCGCAGGGTGTTGACGACGCCGTTGCGGTAGCCGGGAACCATGTAGTTGTAAGGGATTCCCAGCACATTCCAGGCTGGCACCCACTGGCGGCGGGTCACGCCCGCCTCATCGACGACGTCCTCGACCCGGCCACCGAAGTCGACGCGCACGGCCCGCTCGGGGTTGGGGAACTCCCATGGCGCCCCGAGGGACAGCCAGTTGTCAGGGACCTCGGCCTGGCGTCCGTCGACAAAGGTCTGCCGGAAGATCCCGTACTCGTAGCGGATCCCGTAACCGATGCAACTGACGTCCATCGTGGCCAACGAGTCGATGAAGCACGCTGCGAGACGGCCCAGTCCGCCGTTGCCCAGCCCCGGCTCGACCTCCTGGACGCGCACCTTGCGCAGGTCCAGTCCACAAGCCTTCATCGCCTCGTTGACGACGTCGCGCAGATCGGTGGCCATGAGTGCGTTCCCGAGTTGCCGCCCGAGCAGGTATTCCGCGGACAGATAGCCGACCATCTTGGTCGGGTGCTCACGGCGCCGTTGGGCGGTCTCCAGCCAGGCCGCCATGAGGTGGTGGCGCACAGTTCTGGCCAACGCGAGGTATTGGTGGTTGACCGTGGAACGCGTCAGTGCTGCGCCCTGGCCGAAGTTCAGCTCACGCAGGTAGTCCTGCACGAATCCGTCGACGGTGCGTTCGGGTGCCACTGTCGGGCTGAGGGCCAGCGGATGCGTCGGCGGGAACGCCGGCCCGATGTCGCGAAAGTCAACCGACGGTGAGTCGGCGTGGGCTCCTTCAGATGTCCGATCAACGGGCACGGTGGGGGGTCCTCTCGGTGCTGGGTTTTCGCGCGCTGGAGTGACTGCGGTCGCGGCAGTGCGATCGATGCACGAGGTCTCTGCCGAAGATAGTGGCCACTTCCCGGCAAATCGCCCCCCTAGAGGTGAACGTGGGCAGTCACACAGTTGACTGAAGGCGGGGCACAGATGTGGCATAACCCCGGGACCGCGCGTCGCCCGAGGGGAATCCCCGGTATGCCGCGCCGTCCGGTCGGCGTCCACGCGGCAGGATGGGGGCGTGGACACCGGGGAGCCAGCGATGCGCGACGCGGGGGCCGATCCGGGCAGCCGCTTGGGTGCCGCGGCCGGCCCCGGCGCGGGCACTGGCGCCGCGGGGGAACCCCAGCCGCGACAGCCGCTGCGCAACGACGCGACCGACCAACCGGCGCTGGTCGAGGTGGCGAGCGAACGGGCCCGGCGGGCGGCAGCGGTGACGGGTCGGGCGACGGCGCGGGCCGGCAAGGCCGCCGGGCGAGCCACCGCCGGGGCGAGCAAGGCCACGGCCAAGGGTGTCGTCGTCGGAGCCAAGTTCATGGGTCGGGGCGCGAAGGCTGGGACGGAACGGTTCCGGCTGTTCGCCCGATCGGAAGGCGCCGCTGAGTCGGGCCTGAGCCGGGTCACCGAGATGCAGGTCCTTGCCTCGGCGGGCGACGCAGCCTTCACCGTGGCGCTGGCCAGCACGATCCTGGCCCTTCCTCTCGGCCAGGCGCGCGGCCAGGTCGCGCTGTTCCTCGTGACGACGATGGCACCGTTCGTCGTCCTTGCCCCCCTCGTCGGCCCCCTGCTGGATCGTTGGCGGCACGGTCGGCGCTGGGCGATCGGCACCACGCTGGCCCTGCGGGCCTTCCTCTCGTGGGTGCTCGCCGGCGTGGTCGCGGACGGGTCGCCCTGGTTGCTGCCCCTCGCCTTGCTCTGCCTCATGGCAACCCGCGCGTATGCCGTGGCCCTCTCGGCCGGCATACCCCTCGTGCGACCCGACGCGATCAGTCTGGTGACAGCCAACTCGCGGCAGTCGGTCGCGACGTTGATGGGCATGCTGCTTGGCGCAGCGGTGGCGGCGCCGATCGGGCGGTTCGGCGCGCCCTGGTCGCTGCGGGTCGCCTTCCTCATCTATATCGGCGCCACGGTGCTCGCGATCCGGCTGCCGGCGGCGGTCGACTCCCAGCGAACGCCGCCGCCCGATGTTGCGACCGAGTCACCTCCGGCCGAACCCCCTTCGGCCGAACCCCCTGCAGCCGAAACCCCCGCGACCGAACCCTCTTCGGCCGAGGGCGCCGGGCAAGGGCGGCGGGCCCGGGCCCGGGAGTTGCGGCGGTTGTTGCCTGCGGCAGTCCGCGCCGCCCTCGCGACGGCGTCTGGGGCCAAGGCGCTGTCGGGGTTCGTCACGTTGTTCCTGTCGTTCCTGCTCTGGGACCAGCCGCTCCCCGGCATCTCGAGCGTGCTCGCCCTGGGCCTGGTGGTAGCGGCAGCGGGGGTCGGCAACGCCCTGGGCTCCTTCGCCGGCAATCGGATCGGCGACCGCTCCCCGACCGTGATCGCCTCCGCGGGGCTGCTCGCGGCGATTGCCGTGGGTGCCCTCGTGACGGCCTACTACTCGGTGCCCACGCTGATCCTGCTTGGCCTGGTCAGCGGGGCATTCGGGCAGTTGGCCAAGCTCTGTCTGGACGCCCTCATCCAGGACGCGACCGACGACGAGACGCGAGCGCAGGTGTTCTCGTGGTCGGAGACGCGACTGCAGGCGGCCTGGGTCGGCGGCGGTGCGCTGGGGATCGCCATGCCGCTGATCGCCCGACTCGGGTTCGGCGCCGTCACCGCGATGTTGGTCGGCGTCCTCGTGGCCGGGATCGTCATCCGCAGCCGATCCGGCACCTGACGACGCGCACCAGGGCGCTGGGTGGCTGACGGATTTCGGGTGAGCGATTCCGACGTCCTGCCGTCGGTTTTGCTCACCTGACGAGCGCGAAGACTCCTCAGGCCCAGATCGCGGCCGGTATGCCGTCCGAGAAGGTCTCGGGTGCGTCAGGCAACGACCGCGCGTCCCCGTTGGCAAACCGGGCGGCCGTCCACGCGGCGGCACAGGCCTCGAGAACGTCGTCGGCGGCAAAACCGCTGTCGGAGAGGACACTGGGACGGGCGATGCCGTGTCGTGCCAACTGAGCCATCCGGGCGTCGATGCCCTCAGGCGTCTTCTTGGACGCCGCGATCGGCTCGCCGGCCATCCGCGCGAAACACGTCTCAGCGTGCACGTTCAGCACGTGGGCAGGTGGCCGGGTGCGCACCCACGCCTCGACCTCGAGATCCTTGGCCGCGCGGGTGTCGCCGTCCGTCAGACCGGCCGACCGGTCGATGGCGACCACCGCTACGGGCCAGGACTCCATGACGGTCTCGACGAGGGAGGCGATGGTGTCCGCGGCATACAGCTGGGGGCGGGGGAGTCCGGGCGCGAGGAGGGCGCCGACCCAGCCGGCGGCGCAGCCGTCCACTCCGAGCACCGGTGCGGTGATCTCGATCGGGGTGGGCTCAGCAGGCAGGTCTGCGCGGCGGTCGCCGTGGGCTGCCCAGTCCGCCGGCGGTGCCCACCGGAAGTCAGGCGCGCGTCGCTCGGTGAAGGCGGCGATCCCCTCGGCGGCGTCGGGGCTGGTCGCCAAGGCGGCGGCCCAGCGCGCGTGGACCTCGTCGGTCACGTGGCCGTGGGCCAGCACGCTGTCGACCATCTCCTTGCTGGCCATCTGGGTAAGCAGCGAGCGCTCGCGGGACATCACCCGGACCAGCTCGGCCAGCCGCGCCTCGGCCACCTCCGTCGCGAGCAACTCGTCGATGAGCCCGACCCGCAGCGCTCGGTCGGCATCGACGATCTCGGCGGTGAACAGCAAGTGTTTGGTGGCCGATTCGCCGATGAGCTGCACCGCGCGCGCCACCGCGAAGCCGGGGTAGATGATGCCCAGCCGCGCGGGCGTGATCCCGAACCGTGCGCTCGCGTCGGCCAGCCGCAGATCGCAGGCGATGGCGATCTCGGCGCCTCCGCCGATGCACGACCCTTGGATGAAGGCGATGCTCGGCTTGGGGAAGTCCGCCAGCGCTCGATCGGCGAGCTCGTTGGCGCGGGTGTACTCCTCGAACGGCAGGTCGCCCAGACCGCTGATGTCGCCGCCGGCGCAGAAGTGCTTGCCCACGCCGCGCACCACGAGGACGCGCACGTCAGGGTCGGCGCCGAGCTCGGCCGCCAGCCGCGCGAGTTCCAGCCACATCGCGTAGTCGACGGCGTTGCGCTTCTCGGGCCGGTTGAGCCAGAGGGTGGCGACGCCGTCCTCACGGGTGACGACGAGCGGTTGGTCACCGAGGAAAGACATGCCCCGAGTATGCCGCCCGCTCACCGCCCACTCACCGCCCGCCCGCCCGCGAAGGACCCCGGTGCGGGCTCACTCGCCGCGGAGCTTGGCCAATCGGGCGCGCAGCCCCTCGACGCGGTGGGCATTGCCGTGCAACTGCAGATAGGGCTCGCCGACCTTGGCCAACAGGTCGTCATCCAGACGCCGCACAGCCCCGGCGGGGTAGCGGTAGTCCATCCGCTCGGTCACCCCGACGGTGTCGATGTCACGCAACGTCGCGCTCAACTCGTCGAGCGAGGTGATCCCCAACTCCAGCAGCAGCCCGCTGAGCCACTCGTAGTGCTCGGTCCGCGACCAGCCCGCGCTCGCATAGCGCCCCGCGAGGAAGGTCGTCAGCTCCTGCGCGCTGATCCGGGGATCGCGCTCGTCCGCCTCGGGGGTCTCGCCGCCGCCGAGCTCGGCCGCGATCGTGTCGCGGATCGTCGAGAACTCGCGGTCGGCCAGCTCGAGCAGCCCCGCCGCCAGCGTGAACCGTCGGTCCAGGTCGGAGGCATACTCCGTGGGCACCGTTCCCTTGTAACGGATCTCGTGCTCGAACTCGGCCCAGGCATGTTGCAGGACGGTCCGCAGCTGGATCGACGCGCACCTCGTCGGCTCGTATGCCGTGTGCTCACCTGAGTCGAGCGACACCAGCAGGTGCCTGCTCGCGTAACCGAACCGGCCGGCGCGGGCGGTCTCGCGGCCCATGTCGCGATCGTCGAGCACCGTGAGTTGGTCGGCCAGCAACTCGGCGACAGCGTCGACGTCACTGCGGACGTAGGTGATGACCCGAACCCCGACCTGGTCGGTGATGTCCCGCATCGGGTCGGGATGCGCCCGGGCGCCGTCGCGCTCGCGGGCGGCCTTGGCGGCGAACGACGCGACGGCCTTGGCCCGGCCGGTGACGGTCAGATAGTTGATGCCCGCGTCGTCGAGGATGCCCGTCACCGTGGTGACGAAGGCGTCGGCGACAGGGACCAGCGAGGGCCAGCTCGCGGCATACCTGCGCACGGCCTCCTCGATGTCGACCGGACTCATGAACGAACTCTCCCACGCCGCGCGAGCGACCCGCTTGACACCCCGCCGCCACCATGGTTAGTTAGTGGAGTAACGAACCACTGAAGGAACCACTGAAGGAGGCGGGATGACGGACTGGACCGACGGGCGGCCGATCTTCATGGACCTCGCCGACCGGATCGCCGCCGACATCCTGGCCGGGCTCATCCCCGAGGAGACGCAGGTGCCATCCACCAACGAGTTGGCCGCGCATTACCGGATCAACCCGGCCACTGCCGGCAAGGCCCTCAACCGGCTCGTCGACCAGGGAATCGTCTACAAACGACGCGGGCTGGGCATGTTCGTTGCCGCCGGCGCCCCCGAGGCTTTGCGCGCTCAGCGCCGCGACGCCTTCTCCGAGCAGTTCGTCCGGCCCTTCGTCGAAGAAGGCCGCCGGCTCGGGTTGTCGATCGATGAGATCGTCGCCCTCGTCACCAAGGAGCGTTGATGAGCACCCCCACCGCCGGCCCCGCGACCGGCACCGCGACCGCAGGCACCCCCACCGGCATCGCCACCGGAATCACCACGGCAAGCGCCGGGATCACCCTGCGCGGTCTGACCAAGAGCTACGGCACGACGGAGGTGCTCGTCGACGTCTCGGCCACCCTGGAGCCCGGCCGGATCTACGGGCTGCTCGGCGCCAACGGCACGGGCAAGACGACGCTGCTCGCGTGCATCGCCGGGCACACCTTCCGCGACGGTGGTGAGATCCGCATCGACGGCCACGACCCGCTGGAGCACGCTCCGACCCTTGCCCGGCTGTGCTTCGTGCACGAAGACCAGGCCTACAACGACGCCTTCTCGGTCGCCGACATCCTCGCGGTCATGCCCACCTTCTACCCCGAGTGGGACGACGAGATCGCGACCCGCCTGATGCGACGCTTCCGGATCCCGCGCCGCACCCGATCGCGCAAGCTCTCCCGCGGCCAGCGCTCCGCCTTGGCGATCGTCCTCGCGCTCGCCAGCGGAGCGGCATACACCTTCCTGGACGAGCCCTACCTCGGACTGGACGCGACCGCGCGCGGCATCTTCTACGACGAACTGCTGGCCGTGTATGCCGCGAGCCACGAGCGGGCGGCTGACGGCACCACTGCGCCGCGCACGTTCATCATGTCCACCCATCTCATCGACGAGGCGGCCGAGCTGATCGAGGAGGTGCTCGTCCTCGACCGTGGGCGGATCGTCCTGCAGGCCGATGTCGAGGACGCCCGGCGCACCGCCTTCCTGGCGCGCGGGTTCGAGGCCGATGTCCTCGCGCTCGCGGCTGGTCGTGAGCTGCTCTCGACGAGGCGGCTCGGCGGCATCGTCACGGCGACCATCTGCGGCGAGCTGAGCTCCGACGAACGGCAGCGCGCCGAGGCGGCGCGGGTGTCGATCGAGCCCACCACCCTGCAGGAGTTCGTGGCGGCGATCGGTCAGCACGGCGAGTCCGACCAGCCTGCTCCTCACCTCGCGCCCCACCCGGCCCCCCTCCCCGCCAGTCAGTCCGCGTCCGAATCGAGGTCACTCAAGTGATCACCTACTCCCGCCGCTCCTTCCGGCTCTATCTCGCCAACCGCCAATACGTGCTGGCTGTCCCGATCTACACGTTGGGCCTCATGCTGCTGCTCAGCATCCTCATCGTCATCGTGGTGGGCATCGCGACGGGCTTCCCCGTGTCGAAGGATTTCGAGGAGGGGTTCCGGGCCAACTCGGGCGCGATCCTGTCCTTGCCGGGCTTCCTCGTCTCGGTGGGGGTGTTGGCGGCCACCCGCAACTTCGCGATGGCGCTGGCCTTCGGCAGCACCCGGCGGCACTTCTGGCTGGGCACGACGGCCGGGTTCGTCGTCACTGCCGCCGTCACCGCGGCCGCGGCGGTGCTGATGCTCGGTCTGGAGCGGCTCACTGGCCACTGGTTCGTCGGCGCCTATGCCTTCGATGTGGCGGTGCTCGGCAACGGCAACATCGCGCAGACGTTCTCGGTCACCTTCGTCCTCGCACTGCTGTCGCTGACCGTCGGCGCCCTGTTCGGCACCGTGCTGCGGGCGTTCGGCACGAAGGCGACGGCGGTGCTCAGCATCGGTGTCCTGCTCGTCCTGTTTGCGGCCGTCGCACTCGTGGTGTGGAAGTGGAGCGTTGTCGCGCCGCTGTTGGCCAATTGGGGAGCGTGGGCCACGGTCATCATCGGTGCGGCATTCGTCGTGCTCGCTAGCATCGGCTCGTATGCCGCGTGTCGCCGCGCGACCGTGTGACCGAGTGACCGAGTGACCGAGTGACCGTCGCGCTCGGGCCGAGCGCGACGGGCTCAGGCCCAACGCCGAGGACGAGGAGTCATCGACGCCGGACCCGAGCCCGATCGCTGTCGGAGGTTGGCTAACCGGTTACGGACACCACGGTCCGGCCGACGACCGCCGTGCCGTTGCGGTGCGTCACGCTGCCGAAGTATTCCTCGCCAGCAGTGAGGCCGGTCCAGGCGATCCCCACGGTGTGGCTACCGCCGATGGTCGCGGTTGTGCTGGCTCCGCTGCTGATCGACAGACTTCCAGCGCCGTCCTCTGCCGGAACGAGCCAACTACGCAGGTCGAACTGCAGCGGGGTTGCACCCACGGCCCAACCGTGGATGACCATCGTGTAGGTGCCATCTGCGGGGCTGTTGAGCAAGATCGACTCCTTCGTCCCACCGTTCGTGCTCGCACCGACGAGGTTGCCGCCTGGACCGAACAGATAGATGTCCAGGTCGGTCGGATCGGGCATGTTCAGTGCCCATTTGGCCACTCCGACCCCGCTCAGGGTGAACGGGACAGACACCACGCCAGCGCCGTCGTCAGGGCTGGGGTAGGTCGTGTCCGGGTCCTGAGCGATGGTTCCGGGAGTGTGCGTTGCCGCCAGCAGCCCTTCGGCGGTTGCGGTGTAAGGGCCTGCGAAGCCGAATTGCAGAGCCAGCGACGCCGATCCGGAGGTGCCAGTTCCGGACACGCTCGTCGGAGCCGACAAGGTCGTCCCCTTGACGGCGATGGGGCTGCGAACCTCGTATCCATCGCCCCTCCACGTGAGTGCACCGGTGCGCCATTGGCCCGCCGGCGCTGATCCCGTGTTGGTGATGGTCACCGTGAAGGTCGCGCTGGCCCCGGGCGCAAGGGTGATCCGCGACGGAGTCACCGTCACGCGGTAACCCGCCGGTGCCTGGACCTTGGCCTCGAACGACGTCCGGCGATCGGCGACGCTCGTGACCGTGCGCGTCACGGTCGTCGACCCGGCCACTGCTTCCACGCCGATGGACGAGAGGTTCAGGTCGGCCGCCCGGGTGGGGATACCGCTCGCGGCCAACGACGCACACGTCGCCGCCGGGTTCCCGAACACTGACGGACCCTCGGCGCAGAGGAAGCCCAAGTAGTCCGTGAACCCCGCGTCGTAGACGAGGCCGGGCTGGTAGGCCGAGCCTCGGGACCGGGGCTCACCCAGATCCACCATTCCGGAACCCATGGCGAACGGCCCGGCCGCGCTGACCCGGTCGTTGTCGCGGACCGCTGTGTTGGCTGTGGTCATCAGTGCGGACTTGGCCGCGGCGGGTGACCAGGTGGGGTGTGCCTGTTTGAGCAGCGCGTAACTCCCGGCGACGACCGGGCTTGACATCGAGGTCCCGGCAATCGCCTGGAAGAGCTCACCCGAGGGCTGGCTGTTGCCCGATGGCTTGGGCGTGTTGCCTGCCATGATCTGCACTCCGGGTGCGGTGATGTCGGGCTTGATGATGTCCCCGGCCGTCGGATTCTCGCCGCGCGAGGAGAAATACGCCATCGTCGGGGAGTAGAAGGGGGACGTCCCGAAGCCTCCCGAGACGAGTCGGCCGACCGGGTTGGGCGTCCCGGCGATCCAGGCCTTGAGCTGGGTGCCGGGGGTGAAGTCGATCATCACCGTCGGCACGAAGAACGTGTCGCTGAAGAGGGTGTCGACATCGACCGCATTGAACAGGACCATGCCCACCCCACCGGCCCGCAGCACCTCGGCGCTCTTGGCCACGCGCCCGTTGCCGCCGCGCTTGCACAGGACGATGGCGCCGGCGACCTTGGCCGGGTTGAGTTGACCCTCGAGGCACAACTCACTTCCGGCGGCGGCGGCGTCAACGAATTTCGCCGGCCCGACGCCCTTGGTGACGGAGGCGCCAAGGTAGCGCTTGCCGCCGGCTTCGATGGTGCCCTGGTAGAAAGTCGGCTGCGTGTTGGCACCCACTGAGGTGACCCACGGAACGTCCGCCGGTCCACCGATCGTCTTGGCTCCGGGGCCGCTGTTGCCGGCCGAGACGGCCGAGTACACGCCAGCGTCGGCCGCGAAAAGGAAGGCCAACGTGTCGGCAGCCACGGTCGCAGCGCCGCCCCCGATCGAGTAGTTGATGACGTCGACCCCGTCAGCGACGGCCTGGTCGATCGCAGCGACGAGGTCGGAGGTGTAGCCACCGCCCTCACCCAGGGCCTTGTAGGCAATCACTTGGGCCCGCGGAGCGATGCCGGAGGTCATTCCTTTGTCGACTCCCAGAATCTGGGCCTGGACGTTGGCGTTGCCCGCAGCGGTCGAGGCCGTGTGAGTTCCGTGTCCCTCGTTGTCGCGAGCGGAGTCGAACTCCTCAGCAGTCAGCCCGCTGTTGGCACGATAGGTGTCAAGGAAGACGCGGGCGCCCACGAGCTTGTTGTTGCAGGTGAAGGCGGCATCGCCCGGGTTGTGGGCCGTATTGCCGAAGGCGCACGCCGAGCCCACGCTCGTGTCGAGCGGCGCATGCACGGGGTAGCTGCCGTCATCGGCGAAACTCGGGTGTTCGGGCCAGATCCCGGTGTCGATGACTCCGACGGTGACGCCAGCACCAGTGAGGCCGGAGCGCCACGACTCGGAGCGTCCGTCGAGGCCCAAGAAATCGTACAGCCGATTTCCGGGGCCGCCCCGGTCGACCGCAATCGAGCGAGAGGTGTCATGCGCGGTGGGCTGACGCAATTCGTCGACCAGCACCGCCGCAACCTCAGGGCGTTTGGACAGTGAATCGACCTGGGCGTCGGTGGCCCGGACCGCGAAGCCGTTGAGGGCATTGGTGTAGCTGGTGGACTTGGCCGAGGCGGGCAGTCCCGCCGCGGCGAGCACCTTGTCCTGAACTCGGCGAAGGTCGCCCTTGCGCGATTTTGCCGTTGGGGTGCCGAGCGACTTGGCGGACATCGACCGGACCAGAGGGTCGGCCTTCATGACCACGATGTAGGACTTCTTTTGCGGCGCTGCCGCCGCAGACAGGGCTCCCAGGGTTGTGACCAGGGCTGCGACTGCCAGGGAGAGGGCAGCCAGACCGGCAATCCGTCGTCTCATTCCATCCTCCGGGTGCTGGATGAGCACGGCAACGAACACGGGTCGATATATCCCGAGTTCCGTGCGGGTGGGGCGACCCTATTCCCGAGGAGGGCCGGGCGCCACCGTTTTGGGTCGGAGAAGGTCAGCCGACTGTCTCGCACAGGAAGGGGGCGGTGTCCCCGCCTGAGTGGTATTCGTAGCTCCGCTCATCGACGCGAAGGATGATGAGCGCCCCATCGATGACCTGATCGGCATACGCCATTCCTGGTTTCGGGCACCCCAACGCCGCGTTCGGCCAGGTGACCACGCGCGCGGTAGCGACGCCGATGCGGTCCGGGGCGATGCTCAATCGGGCAGCGAGGTCGGAGCGGGCGATCGCGACGTACGCGCCGAGTGCCGGATCGAGACCCGAGGCAGCAGGCGTGGGAACGTACCCCGCGGTGGGCTTGAGGGATGCCGCGGCGCTGCGAAGTTGATCGCGCAATGTGGCCGGATCGAGGGAGCCTGAGGAAGGCGCCGAGGCCGGGCCCGATACGGATGTGGCGCACGCGCCGAGGGCGAGCACCCAGATTCCCATCACTCCGACCAGCCAAATGGTCCGCCGCATACCTCAGGCTAACTCCCGCGAACCCGAACACCTCCGCCAGTAGCCTGCCGGGGTGGAGATCATGGGCATCGACAAGACCGACGACAGCGCGATGGCGCAGCAGTATGCCGTCGTCGCCGCGAGCCAGCGCCTCGGACGGCCGTTCTACACCCCACAGCCACAGGCGTCTTCCATCGCCGACCTGCGCCACGACGACCCGGGGGAGCGGTGCGACCTCTGGGGCCTATACGTCGGTCCGGACATGGTGGGGACCGTCACCCTCTGGCTGCCGCTTCACGACAACACCGACACCGTGTGGCTGCAACTCGACGTCCACCCGGACCACCGAGGGCGTGGCTACGGCGGTCTTGCGGGGGCCGCCGTAGTGGATTTTGCCCGGGACCTCGGCCGGACCCGAGTGGTCACCACCGCGCGGTATCCGGCCGACCGCCCCGTCGACCACCCCTACCGCCGGTTCGCCGAGCAACACGCCTTCCGTCTGGGAAGCCTGGACGTCAACCGGCGGCTGCCGCTGCCGGTGCCCGCGCCGGTGCTGAGCGGCCTGGCGGAGCGGGCGCGGGCGGCATACCTGCCCGCCTATCGGATCGAGACGTTCACTCGTGTCCCCGACGCCTTGCTGGCGCCCTTGTGTGCGTGCATGAGCCGGGTCGAATCCGACGCTCCCAGTGGGGAACTCGAATGGGAGGAGGAGGCGCTGACGCCCGAGCGGCTGCGCGGGTTCGCTGAGTTGGACGAACACGTTGGGCGGCTGCGGATCACCTCGGTAGCCCGCGAGGCTGAAAGCGGCGAGGTGGTTGGGTATACCGAGTTGTTCATCATCGGGGGCACGACCAAGGCGCTTCAGTCGGGCACCTTCGTGGTGAGCGAACATCGCGGGCATCGGCTTGGGTTGGGCCTCAAGGTGGCGAATCTCGTTGCGCTGCAGGCACATCGACCGGATGCGGTCGAGATCTTCTCGATTAACAACGCGGAGAACACCTGGATGGTGGCGGTCAACGAGGAGCTGGGCTTCGAGCCCGTGGAGCTGGTCGGCCAGTTCTATCGCCAACTGCCCTGAGCGCTCCCGGGAGGGGTCAGCCAGCCGGGTGCGGCTGAGCCGCGGGCGGGAGGTCGGAGGCTGGCGCCTCGGGCCAGGTGGCGGGGTCGGCGCCGAGGGCCACCAACTGTCGCACCTGGTCGGTCGACCACGACGAGACCTGCAGCGAGCCGTCGAGCACCCGGTCGCGGTAGTCCGCCCACGGCATCCACTCGACGCTCGCCACCTCGTCGGCATCGGGAGCCAGAGGTATGCCGTCCGGCACCGTCACGACGAACACCGGGCAGGCCTCGTTCTCGACCACGCCGTTCATCTCGGCGCGATAGGAGAACTGGGGCAGCACCAGCCGGATCGGCAACCCCGCGAGATCGAGGCGGAGCTCGGAGCCGGCCCGACGGCATACCGCGTCGGGAAGTGACTCACCCGGACCCGGATGGCCGCACAGCGAGTTGGTGAGCACCCCGGGGAAGGTGGGTTTCGTGGTGGCGCGGCGCGACACGAGCAGTCGGCCGCTCGCGTCGATGACATAGCAGGAGAAGGCCAGGTGGCGCGGAGTGTCAGCGCCGTGGACGCTCGCCTTGGGAGCGACCCCGATCGCGGCGCCACCGTCGTCGACCAGCACAACCAGCTCCCCGGAGAGGTCGGCAGGCACCGGCGACGGCTCGACGAACATGGGGGACACGTCGGTCATTCAAACAGAGGAACGTCGAGGTCGTAGGCCAGCACCACAGCCCGTGCCAGGTGCGACTCCTGGGCAGCGGTGAGGTAGCCGACGGTGCGACCAAGCAGTGTTGTGGGGATGGTGACGACGTTGTCCAAGGCCGCTACACACTCGTGGTCCAGCCCGTTGGCGGGCCCAAGAAGCACCTCGCTGGACAGTCCCTTGATGGTTGAGGTGATGGGGGCAACGGTCACTTTGGTCATCGACCCGCGGGCAGCGTTCCGGGTGAGCACGAGGGCTGGGCGAGTCTTGTCGAGGCGAACTAGGGCAATCTCGCGCACTGTCAGTCTTCGATCGCGACGTGGTCAACGGTCCAAGCCACCAAGCCGTCAAGATCGTCTTCGGTTCCCTGCCGCCGCAAGATGTCCGCGTCACGTTCGGCGGCCTGTCGGCGCATCTCGCGCTCCACCGCGGAAGCGACAACTGCGGCCCGACTGGTTGCCACTCCCGAGGCGACGGCGCGATCGAGGAACGCGACCATTTCGTCGGGCAGTCGAACGGCGATCTGAGTGCTCATAGTCGTGAGCATACCGAAATGCATCCCAGCGTGGGATGCATAGGCAGGCTCAGAGGAGGCCACGGATGTCCTCGGGGCTCAGGACCCCGCTGGCTAGGGCTCCCTCATCGACGACCCGGGCGAACAACTCGCGCTTGCGCTCCTGCAACGCGAGCACCTTGTCCTCGATCGTGTCGGCGGCGACCATCCGATAGACGAAGACGTGCTTGTCCTGCCCAATCCGGTGGGTACGGTCGATCGCCTGGGCCTCGGTCGCGGGGTTCCACCACGGGTCGAGGAGGAAGACATAGTCGGCCTCGGTCAAGGTGAGGCCGAACCCGCCAGCCTTGAGCGACACGAGGAACACCGATCGCTCGCCCGACCGGAACGACGAGATGGCCTCCTCGCGCTTGCGGGTGCGCCCGTCGAGGTAGGCGTAGCTGATCCTCTCGGCATCCAGCCGCGCTCGGACCGTCGCGAGGAACCCGGTGAACTGGCTGAACACCAGGGCCTGATGCCCCTCGGCAAGCACCGGGGTGAGCAGCTCGAGCAGCGCATCGACCTTGGCCGACCCGATCCCCGCATGAGCCGGGTCGTCGAGCACCGGGTCGAGGCACAACCGCCGCATCCGGGTGAGCGACCGCAGGATGGCGATCCGGTTGCGCTGTGCATCGTCCAGGAGCCCGAGGATCCGCTGCCGCTCATGGGCGAGCACCCGGTCATAGATCCGGCGATGTTTGGGCGAGAGCGCGACCTCGATGACCTGCTCCTGCTTGGGGGGCAGCTCGCTGGCCACGGCATCCTTGGTGCGTCGCAGCATGACCGGCCGGATCCGCCGCCGCAGCGTGTCGAGGCGCTCCGGCGCGGTGCCGCTCTCGATCGGCCGCCGGAAATGCTCCGCAAACGCGGCCGGCCGCGGGAACAGCCCCGGCGCGACGATCGACAGCAACGCCCAGAGCTCCATGAGGTTGTTCTCCATGGGCGTGCCGGTGATGGCGAGTTTGGTCCGGGCAGGCAGCAGCCGCGCGCATTGATAGACCTGCGACTGGTGGTTCTTGACGAACTGCGCCTCGTCGAGCACCAGCGCCGACCACGCGCATTCCCGGAAGGCGTCGGCGTCGATGCGGAACACGGCATACGTCGTCACCACGAGGTCGGCCCCCGCGATGGCCTCGGCGATGCTGCCGCGGCGGCGCTTGGTCGTCTCGC
>Ga0208938_1000920_pt1 | contig 18784 bp, 8 predicted proteins | sample AD_UKC125_MetaG_FD_184434 | JGI IMG/M metagenome (GOLD analysis project Ga0208938, IMG submission 184434) | Active sludge microbial communities of municipal wastewater-treating anaerobic digesters from USA - AD_UKC125_MetaG (SPAdes) (version 2) | ecosystem: Engineered > Bioreactor > Anaerobic >...
ACCACGGACCGCGGCAAGGCAGACGACATCGTGTCGGGCAGATCCCATGACCCTCAGCGGGCAGTTCTCACGTCCGCCAGCGGGCAGCTTCGTGGCCGTCTCCGGGCAGTTTGTCGTGGCCGTCGACGGCCAAGGCCCGCGGCGATCGCAGGGGTCGCTGCTCTCACCGGAGCGCCCTTTGGTTGAGGCTACTGATCTCGCCGGAGCGGGTGTTGCTGCGGGGAGGCATGTCGCTGCTGTTGCGGAAACAGCTCTTCGTTGCGGCGACCCGAACAGGCCTCCCGCCGCGCGTGCCCGGACTTCATCGCGGCTCTCGCTAGCGCGACCCTTCGTTGAGGCAAGCTCGCCGACGCGATCACCCATGCTGCAGCCTTCATCGCTGCCATCGAGGTGGCAGCTCCTTGTTCGGGCTGGAGCGGCCATGTTGCCCGTCAAGGTGCCGCCCACCTGGCCCGCGTAGAGTCACCTGGCGTGGAACCGCAATCGCTCACGCTCGTCACCGACCTGCTCATGGCCAGACTGCTGGGCTCAAGCATTGAGGACCACAGCGACCACCTCGCGGTCCGCTCGCCGGCCAATCCCGACCACTGGTGGGGCAACTTCCTCGTCCTCGCCACGGCCCCCGACCCGCACGACATCCCGCACTGGATGGCCCGTTTCGCCGAACTCCACCCCGGGGCCCGCCACTGCGCGGTCGCCATCGACACCGCTCCGCCCGACTACGACCCGAGCCCGTGGACGGCATACGGTCTCAAACCCGGGCGCACCACCGCGCAGGTCCTCGACCGCGCGACCCTCACCCCGCCGCCGCGCCCCAACACTGAGGCGGTATGCCGTCCGCTCGCCACCGAGGCGGACTGGCTGGACCTGGCCCAGCTGCAGAAGGACAACCGCGGCGACTTCCCCCTCGAGGAATACGCCCCGTTCGTCGATCGCTCGGTCGCGGCCCGCCGGCGCCTGGTCGAGCAGCGCCACGGGCAGTGGTGGGGTGCCTTCATCGACGGCCAGTTGCGATCGTCGATGGGCCTGTTCACCGACGGCTCGGGGGTGGCGCGTTACCAGCACGTCGACACTCACCCGGATGCTCGGCGGCAGGGCCTGGCCGGCACCCTCGTGCACGCCATCGGGGCGTGGGGCCTCACGCCCACCGCCCAGGGCGGCCTCGGCGCCGACCGGCTCGTCATCGTTGCCGACACCGACGACGGCGCGATCCGGGTCTATCGCAGCGTGGGCTTCCGCGACACCACGCCGATCCACGTCTTCGAGCGCCCCGGCTGGGAGCCGGCGCCGGAGGTCACTCCGCAGGGGTGACCCCAGCAGACGCGTCGCCGGACGCCACCCGCTGCGGCCCGGCGGACGGCATACCGGCTCGTATGCCGTGCCGCGCCTCCCCGGGGAAGCCATGCCGGGCGTCGAAGACCGGCCGTTCGGAACGGATCCGCGGCAGCGAGGTGAAGTTGTGCCGCGGCGGCGGGCACGAGGTCGCCCACTCGAGCGAGGCGCCGTAGCCCCATGGGTCGTCGACGAGCACGCGGGGTGCGCTGCGCCAGGTCTTCCAGGCGTTGTAGAGGAACGGCAGTGTCGATGCCCCGAGCAGGAACGCACCGGAGGTCGAGATGATGTTGGCCAGCTGGAACCCTTCCTCGGGCATGTAGTCGGCGTAGCGCCGCGCCATTCCTTGGATGCCCAGCAGGTGCTGGATGAGGAAGGTCGTGTGGAAGCCGACGAAGAGCATCCAGAAGTGGATCTTGCCCAGCCGTTCGTCGAGCATCCGGCCGGTGAGTTTGGGCCACCAGAAGTAGTACCCCGCGAACATCGCGAAGACGACCGTGCCGAAGACCGTGTAGTGGAAGTGCGCGACGATGAAGTAGCTGTCGGTCACGTGGAAATCAATCGGAGGGCTCGCGATCATCACCCCGGTGATGCCGCCGAAGAGGAAGGTCGTGACGAATCCGATCGCCCACAGCATCGCTGCCGACATCGTCACCGAACCGCCCCACATCGTGCCGATCCAGTTGAAGAACTTCACCCCGGTCGGCACTGCGATGAGCATCGTCATGATCGAGAAGAACGGCAGCAGCACCTGGCCGGTGGCATACATGTGGTGCGCCCAGACGGCCGTCGACAGCGCGGCGATTGCGATCGTGGCAATGACCATCGACTTGTAGCCGAAGAGCGGCTTGCGCGAGAAGGCCGGCATAACCTCGCTGATGATCCCGAAGAACGGCAACGCAATGATGTAGACCTCGGGATGCCCGAAGAACCAGAACAAGTGCTGCCAGAGCATCGCCCCGCCGGCCTCCGGGTCGAAGATGTGCGTCCCGAAGACCCGATCGGCCGCCATCCCGAACAGCGCCGCCGCGAGCACGGGGAAGACGATGAGCACCATGAGCGAGGTGACCAGCACGGTCCAGGTGAACAGCGGCAACCGCCACATCGTCATGCCGGGCGCTCGCAGGCAGATGATCGTCGTGATGAAGTTGACCGCGCCGAGGATGGTGCCGAATCCGGCCGCCGTGAGGCCGAGCGACCACAGGTCACCGCCCAGGCCCGGGCTGTAGGTCGCATTCGACAAGGGCGCATAGGCAAACCAACCAAACGCCGCTGCGCCGCCAGGCATGAGGAATCCGCTCACCGTGATCAGCCCACCGAAGAGATAGAGCCAATACGCGAACATGTTGAGCCGGGGGAAGGCCACGTCCGGCGACCCGATCTGCAGTGGCACCAGCGCATTCGCGAACCCGGCGAACAGCGGCGTCGCGAAGAGCAACAACATGATCGTGCCGTGCATGGTGAACAACTGATTGAACTGCACCGGATTGTCGACGACCTGCAGTCCGGGCGCAGCAAGTTCGGCCCGGATGACCATCGCCATCAGCCCACCGAGCATGAAGAACAAGAAGGTCGTCGCGAAGTAGAGATTGCCGATGACCTTGTGGTCGGTGGTCGTGACCACCTTGACGATCGACGGCCACAGGCCGCCGGCCGGGCGCGACCCAGGCGGGGATCCGCCGCCTCGTCCAGGCTCGGGAGTGAGCGCTGATCCGCGGGTTGGGACGTCGATCGTCGTCATCAGAGTCTCGTTCGTTCGGAGGTGAGTTCGGAGGACATGCCGACATCGCGGTCGATGTGGTCGGCGAGGGTGTGCAGCACGTGCGACACCGCAATGCAGTCGGGAACCCGTTCGGCAGCGCAGGTGTCACCGGCGCCGACTTTGATCCCCAGATCCCCTGAGCCCAGGCGCGCGAACGCCGCCTCGTCGGTGACGTCGTCGCCGAGGAAGATCACCGCGGCGGCTCCCGACATGGCGCGCAAGGTCTCGACCGCCACGCCCTTGTCAGCGGGCGTCGTGGTCGCCTCGAGCACGTCGTTGCCGGGCAACAACCGCACACCCGGTATGCCGTGCAGCGCCTGCCGCGCGGCCGCGAGTGCTGCGGCCCGCAAGTGCGACGGCATACGGCGCACGTGCACCGCAACCGAGCTGCGCTTGAGCTCGACCCAGGCGCCCGGGTGGGCGGCCGCCACCCGGTGCGCCGCGACGGCTGCGGCATGGACGACGTTGGCATTCACGTCGAGGTCAGCGTCGAGGTCAGCGTCGGAGACCCCGGGGCGGGCCGGCCCCGCCCACTCGTCACCGTGGCTGCCGACCATGAGGACGCCAGGGCCGATCTGGGCGACGCTGCCGAGGCTGGCCAGGTCGCGCCCGGAGACGACGGCAACGGGTATGCCGTGCGCCACCAACCGTTGGATCGCCGCGACGGTCTCGGGCAGGGGAGTGACGGCCGCGGGGTCATCACCCAGCGGGGCGACGACGCCGTCGAAGTCGAGGGCCACGAGCAGCGGGTGCTGATGGGCAACCTCAAGCAGTCGCGCCGAGAGTGACTCGGGGAGCGACTGCGCCAGCGGAGTCGACCCTGACAGATGAATCGACTGCGACAGAGCCTGATTCGCGAGAGTGGGCTGAGTCATGAGGCCACGTCCGATCCGGTGAGAGAGGCGAAGAAGTCTCCGGCCCAACGCTGCACGGTGCGCTGCAGCACGACCCGGCGCAACTGGCGCATCCGCGCCCGGCGCTCGCCCAGGGGCATCCGGATCGCGCGCACGATGGTCTCTTTGACCCCCGCGATGTCGTGCGGGTTGATGAGCAGCGCTTGACGCAATTCGACTGCAGCGCCAGCGAATTCGCTGAGGATGAGCACCCCGTCACCGTCGACCCGGGCTGCGACGTATTCCTTGGCGACGAGGTTCATGCCGTCGCGCAGCGGGGTCACGAGCATGACGTCGGCGGCCCGGAAGAGCGCCGCCATCGCCGCCCGGTCGTGGCTCTGGTGCAGGTAGACCACGGCTGGCTGGCCGATGCTCGCATGGTCGCCGTTGACCCGACCGACGATGAGTTCGACCTCGTCGCGCAGACGGCGGTAGTCCTCGACCCGCTCTCGGCTCGGCGTCGCCACCTGCACGAGGACCACCTCGGCGGGGTCGATGCGACCCTCAGCGAGCAGCTCGGCATATGCCTGGAGCCGATGCCTGATGCCCTTGGTGTAGTCGAGCCGGTCGACGCCGAGGATGATCCGACGCCCGCCGAGGTCGGCGCGCACCTGGGCAGCCTGTTCGGCCACCTCCGGTGTGCCCGCGAGAGCGCTGAGCGCGGCCGAGTCGATCGAGATGGGGAAGTCGGTGACCGTCACGGGGCGGCTGCCGACGGTGTTCGGGTCAGCCACCCGAAGCTGCCCGCGGCGGCGCGACAGTCCGGTGAGCGCCCGCGTGGCGCGCAGGAAGTTGTCGGCGTCGGCATCGACCTGGAAGCCGATCAGGTCGGCCCCGAGTAGGCCGCGCACGATCTCGGTGCGCCAGGGCAGCTGGGCAAACAGCTCATAGGGCGGGAACGGGATGTGCGCGAAGTAGCCGATCCGCACGTCCGGCCGCAGCTCGCGCAGCAGCTGCGGCACGAGCTGGAGTTGATAGTCGTGCACCCAGACCGTCGCACCCGGCGCGGCGACCTGCGCGGCCCGCGCGGCGAAGCGCTCGTTGACCCGCACGAAGGCCTGCCACCACGACCGTTCGAAGGTCGCAGGCACGATGACGTCGTGATAGATCGGCCAGATCGTCGAGTTGCTGAACCCCTCGTAGTAGTCGGCGACTTCCTCCTGCGACAACTCCAGCGGCTCCAGCCAGATCCGGTCGGCAGCGAACGGTTCGATGGCCTCGTCGGCCACCCCCGGCCACCCCACCCAGGCCCCCTGGCGCTCGGCGAGGATCGGTTCGAGTGCGGTGACCAGACCCCCGGGCGCGGTGACCCAGGTCGGTCCGGAGGGTCCGTCGACCCGGTCGACCGGCAGCCGATTGGCTACCACGACCAGTCCGAAGGTCCGCGGATTCGTGCTCATGGAGTGACTCCCAACAGCGTGACGTGCGGCGTTCCCGAGGGGAGACTGTGACGCCCCTCACGCCGATGCCCTACCCAAGGGCACGTCGGCGCAAACGGCCCGCCACCACGGGGTATGCCGTCCGGTCCCGCTCCGTGGGACCGCACTGTCCCGCCTAGTGGGACGCGGCCGGACCTCCTCGACAGCACCTGAGAGCACCGGAGCGGCGACCGCCACGCGAGGGCAAGCCGTCGGAGAGGCTTGCCTTAGTCGCTGGAGTGTGGTCCTCTGGAATCGGTGGACCGGCTCGAACCCGTTGGCTGGCTAGCTCATTCGAGGTTGCCATGTCTTGGTCCGAATCTCCCCGCAGTAGCGTCGGATCTCCCCGCAATCGCGTCGGATCTCCCCGCAATCGCGTCGAGCGAGACGCCCTCACCGAAACTCTGCTGACCCAAGCGGTGACCCAGGCTGCCCGCGGCGACGACCTGTCGCAGCGCCGGCTGCAGCAGCAAGCGATCGTCCTCAATCGCACCCTCGCGCTCGGGCTCGCGCGCTTCTTCCACGGCCGGGGCATCGAAAACGAGGACCTCGACCAAGTCGCCATGGTCGGCCTGTGCAAGGCCGTGCGCGGCTACCGTCCCGCCGAGGGCACGGGATTCCTCCGGTATGCCGTGCCCACCATCCGCGGCGAGTTGCGCCGTCACTTCCGCGACCACGGCTGGCTGGTGCGCCCATCCCGCGCCGATCAGGAGTTGGGGGTCGCCATGCGCACCGCCGAGCCGACGCTCGAGCAACAGCTCGGCCGGGCTCCCACCACGTCCGAGCTGGCCGAGGTCCTCGGTTGCGACGCCGAAGATCTCGTCTCCGCGTCGGCCGCGCAGTCTGGCTTCCGGGGCATTTCGCTGGAGACGCCCTTGTCCGAGGACGGGTTGTCATGGGGCGATCTGCTCCCCGATCCCCACGACCCCGGGGTGCGGGCCGACGACCGCGTGGTGTTGCGACAGATCATCGACCATCTCGACCTGCGCCGCCGGACCATCCTGGCGTTGCGCTTCGATCACGACCTCACCCAGGCGGAGATCGGCCGCATCGTCGGGTTGAGCCAGATGCAGGTGTCCCGAGTGCTCTCCGAGACCCTCGCGACGTTGCGCCGCTGGATCACCGACGGCGTGCCAGAGGGGGTCCGCACCTCCCGTGACTCGCGCTCCGGTCCCACCGGAAAAGGCCTGCTGCCCACGGCGATTGGATCGGCGATGGCTGGGTAACCCGCAGGCGTACGGAAACGTGCGGCGTCCCGGCGCCTGGCCTGCACCCGGCATACCGAAGCGGTGTGCTGCAGGCTCACGGCGTCAGGTGGGGGGGTGGGCACGCGTGGCAGGACGCGGTGCCGCTGCTGCGGTGCCCGGGTGATCGGTGGCGACATCCGGGCGCCGCAGCTTCCGTGCGCACGGCACATCGCGGACCATCCAGTCGGGCTATCCAGTCCCTTCGCGGGTTAAGGTGAAGGCGTAGGAGGAGGGGACCCCTCCTGGGTCGACCGACGATGCGGTGATGTTATGGACACCCAGCCCAGCCTGCCTGAGTCGCTTCCCCGGGCACTCATCCGTGCCGATGACCAGGTGCTGTGGGCCGACCCCACGGTGCTGGCCCTCCTCTCCTGCTCGGCGTCCGGGCCCTGTGCACCGCAATGGGATTGGTTGCTGGGGCAGATCTGTCAGACGACCGCCCAGGTGCGCGAGCGGGGCGTGGGGGGAGTGCACCCCGGGCCCATCCGGCTGTTCGTCCTCGACGAGGCGGGCCGACCGATGGAGACCTACTGGCTGGTCGCGGTGTCGCCACAGCCGCAGGGCGCGGTGCGGCTCGGCCTGGTCCAGGTGACCCGGCGGGTCGTCGTGGAGCGGCGCTGGGCGACCGTGCAAGCTCTCGTGGCACTGGAACGCACCCCTGGGCGCGACTTGGTCGACACCGGCCGGGCAATCCTGCAGACCTTGGCGACCAACCGGATCTCGCTGCCCTGGGCGATGTGCTACGTCGACTCGGGCCAGGGATTGTCGCTCGTCGATGCCTATGGGCTGCGCCACGAGGGCCGTCTGGCGCTGCCGAATCTCGATCCGAACCCCGAGCCGACCTCGCGCCACCCGGTGGAGCGGGCCCGTGCCGTCGGCACCGGTCGCCTTGTCTTGACCGGCCCCTGGCTGCGCGAGGTCGCCCCGGGGCCGCTAGGCCCGACCCCCCCGGCCCGTGGGGCGCTGCTGCCCCTGGCCAGCCATCGCACCGGTCGAGAACTCGGCCTGCTGGTCCTGGGTCTCAACCCGTATCGGCCCGACGAGGAGCTCTTCAGCGAGTTCCTCCATCTGGTGAGAAACCAGGCTCGGGGGGCGTTGGGCGCCGCCGAGGCCGACGCGCGGGCGGCCCACCTGCGGGTCGCGCTGGAGAGCAATCGGACCATCGGCACGGCCATCGGGATCGTCATGGCCCGCGAGCACCTCACCGAGAAGCTGGCCTTCGCGCGCCTGCGGCAGGTGAGCAACGAGCGCAACCGCCGCATCGTGGACATCGCCGACCACGTCGTGCTCACCGGCGCCCTGCCTGGGCCGCACCAGGCCCCTTCGTCGCGCAACGGCGGCGTCCCCGAGGAGGCGCCGCCGTCGCGAGCTGGCGGAGGATAGGGGATTTGAACCCCTGAGGGTGGTTAACCCAACACGATTTCCAATCGTGCGCACTAGGCCACTATGCGAATCCTCCGTGGGGGAGGCTACCGGAGCGCCCGCCTGGCGCCGAAATCGCCGGCCCGGGGCACGGGGGCCGGTGACCTATGATGAGCACGGCACCCCGCGTGGTGGTACCTCACTGAACTCCCCCAGGGCAGGAATGCAGCAAGGGCAGGTGAGCTCTTCCAGGTACGCGGGGTGTCCTGCTGCCCCGGCATACCCGCGCCACGGCATACCCGAGCCGGTATGCCGTGCCGCTCACCTCACGCGCTGGCGGACGCCTCGTCGCCGAGCCGATAGCCGAAGCCGGCCACCGCTTCGCCGATGCGGGGGCCGCCGGCGCCGCGGATCTTGGAGCGCAACCGACTCAGGTGCACCTCGACGACGTGATGGTTGCCGGGCCACGGCCCCCACACGCGGTCGAGCAGCTCGCTGCGCGGGACGACGCGGTGGGGATTTTCGGAGAGGACGACGAGCAGGTCGAACTCGATGCGGGTGAGGTGTAACGGCGACCCTGCGACAAAGGCGCGGCGCTGGTCGATGGCGACCAGGAGGGTGCCCAGGACGCGCTCGTTGGTGACCCGGCCGTGCGTGCGGGCTGCGCGCGCCATGAGGGCGCCGACTCGGGCCAGGAGCACTCGATGCGGATAGGGGGTCGCGACGTAGTCGTCGGCGCCGGCGGCAAAGGCCAAGAGCTCATCGATCTCGTCGCGACTGGGCCCGATGACGAGGATCGGCAGATCGCTCGCGGCCCGAATCTCGCGGCACTGGTCGTAACCGGACGGCCCGTTTCGGCCCATGCCGACGACCACGGTGGCGTCGTGAGTTGCGTGTGCGGCCGCCAATGCCGCTCGCACGTCGCCGACCCGCACGGTCACGTGATCGGAGCGCACCGCTGCGCACACGTCTGACTGCACCGCGGAGTCGCTGGTGAGGAGGATGACTGTCCCCATATAAGCATCTGCCCTGTCCCCTGAACTGGCCCCCGAGGCCGTCTCCAGAGTAGGGGCTGCGGCCGACGGATTCATCCGGTTTCGGGGAATCGGCGATGAAAAGGCCTGGGTTTCCTGGCCGCGAATATGCGCAAATCGGACACCGTCCGGTGGGCCGTCCCCCAGTTGGGGGGCCGAGTTAACCGAGATCATCAATACAGCTGTCCGGTATGTCATCCCGCGGGGTTTTATGTCATGCGGTTCGACTTTCGTGAGCACCTTGTGAGCGGTCCGGGAAGCGACGGCAAGGCGGGTCCCGCATCGTGTGCTCCACGGGGGTTGACGCAGGTGTCGACAAAGGGGAAGTGCATGTCCGGGTTCTCGCAGTCAACGTCGTCGAGGTTTGCCGTCGAACCGAGCACGGTGTGGCGGCGGTGGGTGCGGTTGGTCGCCGTGCTTGCCGCGGTCGCCGTCGTCGGTGTCTTGGGCAGCGTGCGCATCGCCTTCGCCGCCGACGGCCCCCCGACCTTGGTCTCCGACAAGGCTGACTATCCACCCGGCGGCACGGTCGTGCTCACCGGCGAGAACTGGGCCCCCGGCGAGCAGATCCACATCACGGCCAACGACGACGCCGGCCAGACCTGGTCGCTCTCCAGTGGCTCCAACGGCGCTCCGGCCGACCCGGTCGCCGGCGCCGACGGGGCGATCACCTATACCTTCCAGCTGCCGGCCTGGTTCGTCGCGACCTACACCGCGACGGCCACCGGGGCCAGCGGCACGGCGTCCGTGACATTTACCGACTCGCCGGTCAAGGCATTCGACCAATGTGCGAATAACCTGGGCAATGGATATCCGTCGACGTCCAGTGACCCGGGGTGCCAGTGGATCAACGGCAACCTGCAACAGGCGAATTCGGTATACAACGAAGGCGATTCGACAGTCCAGCGGCTTGCGCTCACTGGCTTGGTGACGGGGCAGACCTACTCCTTGGTCTTCACCTACCAGACGAGTAAAGGCGGCCTGCACGCTTATGACTACCTCACGACCTACAACGCGTCCGAAACCTGGATCACAGACCAGTGTCAGGGTTTGACGCCGTGTTCGATCGCCGGCGCGTCCACCTACCCCATCCCCACGACCACCCCGCAGAGCGGCGGCCAGAACTTCACCATGTATGGCGGCACGATGACCGGCGCGTCGATCGTCATGCCCACCTCGTATGCCGGTGACACCACCGCCACCGTCACGCTCACCTTCACCGCCACGGGAGCCGACACGGTGCTGTGGTTCGGTGCGCACGTGGCCTCCCAGCTCGACTGGGGCACCGGCCAGGGTGCCGGCTCGATCTCCGGCTCTCCCTATCACGTCTCGCTCGTCTCCCTGAACGGCGCATCCCTGGGATCGATGGACAACCAGATGGCCTCCGGCGCCGTGCAGAAGGCAGGCACCGTGACGATCATCAAGGACGCCATCCCCAACAGCGCTCAGGACTTCAGCTTCACCTTGGCCAGCGCCACGTCGTCCAAGACCTTCCCGTTGGACGATGACGCCGACCCGACGCTGTCCAACACGGCCACCTACAACGTGGCGCCCGGCACGTGGACCCTCACCGAGGCGGCCACCTCCGGCTGGGACCTGTCCAGCATCAGCTGCGTCGGCGGCACCTACACCGTCAGTGGCGCCACCGCGACCCTGACCGTGCAGTCCGACAAGACCATCACGTGCACCTACACGAACAAGTACGTCTACACGGACCTGGTCGTCTCGAAGACGGCCAACACGGCATACAACCGCGACTGGACCTGGACGATCACCAAGTCCGTGACCCCCGAGAGCCAGAACGTCGCCAGCGGCGGGAGCGCCGACTTCACGTACACCGTCACCGCGGTCCCGACCGCACAGGAGTCCGGCTTCGTCACCTCCGGCGTCATCACGGTGACCAACCCCAACGACGTCCCGGTCCCCGGGGTGAGCCTCGTCGACTCGATGACCGGCGGCACCTGCTCGATCACCGGCGCCACCAGCGGCATCACCGTCGCCGCGGGTGCCACGCTCACCTTCCCCTACACCTGCACCTTCGCCAGCAAGCCCTCCGCCGCGCTGACCAACACCGCCACCGCGACGTGGACTGCCGGTATGCCGTACGGCACCACCGGCACGGCGTCGGGCACCGCGACGGCCGACTTCGGCCAGGCCAACGTCACGGTCTCCGGCCAGACCATCACGGTCACCGACGACAAGACCGACCCGGCCCACCCGGTGGTCCTCGGCACCGCCGACGCGACCGTGCCGGACAGCCAGGTCTTCACCTACACGCTCACCAAGACCGCTCCGGCCGGCGGGTGCATGCCCTTCACCAACACCGCCTGGCTCGGCACCGACACCGCCCACCCGGCGACCGCGACCGCCACCATCTGCGGCGGCTCGGCGCTAGAGGTCTCCAAGACCGCAGACCCGTCCTTCACGCGTGACTGGACCTGGGAGGTCACCAAGGTTGCCGCCGCCCCGCGGGTCATCGCCGACCCCGTGACCGGCCAAGCGACCGCGACCTACACCGTGACGGCCACCCCGACCAAGACCGACTCGGCCTGGACGGTGACCGGCACGATCACCCTGCACAACCCCAACTCGGTCGCCCTCACCGGCGTCACCGTCAACGACACCCTCCCCGGCGCGACCTGCTCCACCGACGCCGTGCCCTCCAGCATCGCCGCCGGCGCCACCGTGACGGTGTCCTACACCTGCACCTTCGCCAGCGACCCCGGCACCGGCACGCTGACCAACACGGTCACCGCGAGCTGGGCCGACAGTGGCTATGTCAAGGCCGGCTCGATCTCGGCGACCGCGTCGACGACCTTCGCGGGCCTGGCCCCGGCGGTCGAGCACGGCGCGACGACCCAGGTCACCGACCCGCAGGCCACCACCGGTCTGCCGGCCACGGCCACCGCCCCCGCGGGCGGCAGCTACCAGGTCACCGCGACCTGGACCAACGCCAACCCCGGCACCTGCCCGTCCTTCGACAACACGGCGTCGGTGACCGGAGACAGCGCCTCCGCGGCCGTCGAGGTATGCCGTGCAGCCGACCTCACGGTCGCCAAGACCGCGACAGGTGCCTACGACACGACCTACGCGTGGGCCATCGACAAGAAGCTCGGCGACGTCCCCGGCGTCATCCCATCGGGCTCGACGGTCGACTACCCCTACACCCTGACCGTGACCAAGACCGGCCAGACCGACTCCGGCTGGGTCGTCACCGGCACCATCACGGTGACCAACCCCAACACCTGGCAGGCCGTCACGCTCACCGGCGTGAGCGACGCCCTCTCGGTCGACGGCGCGAGCTGCGTCGTCTCCGGTGACCAGGGCCAGAGCATCCCGGCTTCCGGGTCGGCGCAGTTCACCTACACCTGCACGTATGCCGCGCAACCCGCGGCCTACCAGGGCAGCAACACCGCCACCGCCACCTGGGATGCTGCCGCGGCGCACACCGCCACCGGCAGCGCGAGTGGCGGCGCGGCATACACCCTGGCTTTGCAGGGTGAGACCAACAAGACGGTCACCGTCACCGACACCCAGCACGACTCGTGGATGCTGGACTGGGCGACGGCGGCCGCCTCGACCGACCTCACCTACACGCTCACCCGGACGGCTCCGGAGGCCAGCTGCACGACCTTCGAGAACACCGCCGCGGTCGTGGGCGACAACGCGGTCGAGCTCGACGGGGACTCGGTCTCGCAGGACCTGTGTGGAGCCTCGCCGCTGACGGTCACCAAGACCGCGGTTGCCGGCTTCACCCAGACCTACCCGTGGACCATCGCCAAGTCCGTCGACCAGACCTCGATCGTCGTCGGCGAGGGCGGCGACACCACCGTCACCTACACGGTCGAGGTCACCCGCGGCACCCCCACGCCGAGCGCGTGGACGCTCTCGGGCGACATCGTCGTGCACAACCCCAACTCCTTCGAGTCCATCACCGCCACGGTGACCGACACCGTCAACATTGCCGGGCTGACCTGCGCGATCACCGGTGACGCGACGGTGACGATCCTCCCCGGCGGCGACGCCACGCTGCCCTACACCTGCTCGGTCGCTGCCGGCGCAGACCCGGCCACGCTGGGCACCCTGTCGGGCACCAACACGGCCACGGCGACGTGGATTGCCGGTGCGGCCCACACGGCCGTCGGCACGGCCACCGGTGTTGCGGAGGTCACCGGCACCTTGAGTGGCTCGATCGACGAGTCGATCACGGTGACCGACCCGATGGCGCCGGATGGTGTCGTCGGCACCTTCACCGGGTCGGGCAGCGCGAGCTACGACGTCACCCTGACCGGCACCGTCGGCCAGTGCCAGACGATCGACAACACCGCGACGATCACCTCGACCGGCCAGTCCGACAGCGCAAGTGTCCAGCTGTGCATCGTCAAGGCGCCGACGGCGACCAAGACGGCAGCGGGCACGTTCACCCGCACCTACGACTGGACCATCGCCAAGTCCGCGGCCGACACTCAGGTCGAGGCTGCTCCCGGCGGCACCGCCACCTTCACCTACACAGTGACGGCCACCCAGGGCGCCACCACCGACTCCGACTGGGCGATGGCGGGCACGGTCACCGTGACCAACCCCAACACCTTCCCGGTGTCGGCCACCGTCACCGACTTGCCCTATGGCGCAGCCGCTGCGTGCACGTACCCCGACGGGGCAACGGTCGCGGTCCCGGCGAACGGCTCGGCCGACGTCGCCTACTCGTGCACCGGGCTCGGTGCGCCCCCGGCCGTCACCACCAACACGGCCACCGTCGCCTGGACGGCCGAGCCGGTCTCCGGCCAGCCGGTCAGCGGCACGGCATCGGCAACCATCTCGCCGGTGACCTTCACCGAGACCAACTCGGTCGACAAGTCGATCGTCGTCTGGGACGACAAGACCGGCGACACTCCGGTGCAGATCGGCACGGCGGTGTGGGATGACCCCACCTCGCAGAGCATCACCTATGTGGTGACCAAGCCCGCGAGCGACGCCGCGCCCGGCAGCTGCGCGAGCTACGACAACACCGCGTGGTTCGACACCGCGGCCAACGCCGACACGGCGACGGCCGCCGTGCAGATGTGCGTCGGTGCCGACCTCGTAGTCAACAAGACCGCGGTCGCCAGCTACGACACGACCTACACCTGGGACGTCGACAAGACCATCCTCGACTTCACTGGGTCGGTCGCCGGCGGCACCGAGGTGACGATCCCCTACGACGTGACCGCCATCAAGACCGGCCAGATCGATTCCGGCTGGACGGTTTCCGGCACGATCACGGTGATCAACCTCAACACTTGGCAGGACGTCACGCTCACTGATGTCACCGACTCCCTGTCGGAGGAGGGCGCCAGCTGCACGATCACCGGTGACCAGACCGCCACCCTCGCGAAGAACGAGGGCTCGGTCACGCTCGACTACACCTGCACGTATGCCGTTGCCCCGCAGTCCTACTCGGGCACCAACACGGCGACGGCGACCTGGGACCAGGCGGCGGCCTACACCGCCCACGGCTCAGCCATCGGCACGACGAAGTACACGATGGACCTGGCCCACGAGACCAACGCCGAAGTGACCGTCACCGACACGATGAACGGGGTCACGACGACTCTGGGCACCGCGGCGATCGAGGAGTCGCCCAAGACGTTCTCCTACGTCAAGGTCGTCACGGCCCCCACCGGGTCGTGCCTCACGGTCGACAACACGGCGACGATCACCGAGACCGGCGCCACCGACACGGCATTCGCGACGGTCTGTGGCTACGCAGCGGTGACGGCGACCAAGTCCGCCACGGGTTCCTTCGCCCGGGACTGGGACTGGACCATCGCCAAGGACGCGGCAGCCACCCAGCTGGTCGCCGACCCGACGACAGGCAAGGCCACCGCGATCTACACCGTGACGGTGACGCCCAGCAAGACCGACTCGGGCGCCGTGGTGTCCGGTTCGGTGACCGTGACCAACCCCAACGACGTCGCGATCACGGCCACCGTGACCGACGCGCTGGGTGACCTCGCCTGTGCCGTCACCCCGGGCACGGTCGAGGTCCCGGCGGGCGGCTCGGCCACGGTGGGCTATACCTGCACGCTGGCGACGGTGCCCATCGGCACGGTCACCAACACCGCGACCGTCACCTGGCCGGCCGTGTCCTACGTGCCGGCCGGGCAGCTGCGCCCGAGCGCTTCGGTCGACTTCGGCGCGGTCGTCCCGACCGAGACCGACGACACGGTGACCTTCACCGACCCCAACGCCCCGCAGCCGAGCTACGGCCCGTTCGCCGCGGCCGATGGGGAGCAGTCGGTCGAATACCCCCACACCTGGACCGGCACCGCCGGCACCTGCGTGGACTTCACCAACATCGCGACCCTCTCGACCGGCGGCTCCGACGACGCCACGGTGCAGGTATGCCGTGCCGCCGCCATCACCGCTACCAAGTCCGCCACGGGTGCCTACGCCCGCGACTGGACCTGGACGGTCGAGAAGACCGGCCCGGCCGACCGGCTCTACGCCGACCCGGCCACCGGTGACGTCACCGCGGCATACAGCGTCGTCGTCACGCCGACCAAGCACGACACCGGCGCCACGGTGACCGGATCGATCACGGTGACCAACCCCAACGATGTCGCTCTGACGGTGACCGTGTCCGATGTGATGGCTGGTGCGACCTGCCAGCTGACCTCGGACGACCGGGTCCTGCCGGCCAAGGGGACGCTGACGGTGTCCTACAGCTGCGCGCTCGACGCCGTGCCGACCGGCTCGGTCGACAACACCGCGACGGTGTCGTGGCCGGCCACTCGCTACGTCGCCGCGGGTCAGCTCACCCCGAGCGCCTCGGTCGACTTCGCCGCCGTGACCCCCACGGTCACCAACGCGACGACCACGGTGACCGACCCGGCCGCCGGCTGGGCGGGCGACGCCATCGTCGTCTCGGCCGGTGACGGATCGGCGACGACGCTCACCTACTCGCACGTCTGGACCGTCGGCACCGCCGGCACCTGCCAGACCTTCGAGAACACCGCGACCCTCTCGACCGGCGGCTCGGACAGCGCCTCCGTCGAAGCCTGCCGCGGCGCCGACCTCACGGTGACCAAGACCGCGACGGGCAGCTACGACCGGCTCTACACGTGGGACATCGACAAGTCCCTCGCGGCGGGCGTCCCGACGAAGGTCGTCGGCGGCACCTCGGTCGAGTTCCCCTACACGGTGACGGTGACCAAGACCGGCTATGTCGACTCGGGCTGGACGTTGAGCGGCACGATCACGGTGACCAACCCCAACACCTGGCAGGACATCACCGCGAATGTGACCGACACCCTCGGTCTCGGCGGCGGTGCGACCTGCACGGTGGCGGGAGGCAGCTCCGTGGTCGTCCCGCGCGGCGGGTCGGTGAGGCTGGACTACTCGTGCACCTTTGCGAGCAAGCCGGCATACACCGGAGACAACACCGCGACCGTGACGTGGAACGCCGCTGCGGCGCACACCGCCGCGGGTTCTGCTGCCACGACCGTGCCGGTGGAGCTGACCCTCGACCAGTCGACCGATCAGACGATCACGGTGAGCGACACGCAGTACGCCCCGGCCACCCCGTGGACGCTGGACTACCTCGCCGCGGCCGACTCCACGCCGTTCACCTACACCTTGACGCGGGTCGCGAAGACCGGCAGCTGCGAGACCTTCGTCAACACGGCGAAGATCGACCAGACGGGTGAGAAGGACTCGGTCACTGCCACGCTCTGTGGCGGCGCCGACCTCACGGTGAGCAAGACGGCGACGGCGTCGTTCACCCGGACCTACCTGTGGACCATCGACAAGCGCGGCACGAGCCCGGCGGCGACCCTCGCCTCCAGCGTCTCCGTGCCCTACACCGTCGATGTCCTGCCCAACGGGTATGTCGACTCGGCCTGGACGGTCACCGGCACGATCACGGTGACCAACCCCAACACCTGGCAGTCGGTCACGGTGTCGATCGCCGACGCGCTCAGCATGAGCGGGCCGACCTGCACGGTCAACGGTGGGACGACGACCCTGACTCTCGCCGCTGGCGAGAGCAAGACGGTCAACTACACCTGCACCGGGCAGCCCGCCAGCTACACCGGCACCAACACCGCGACCGTGACGTGGGACAAGGCCGCCGCCTACACCGCGTCGGGTTCGGCGACCGGCTCGGCCGGCGTCACCTACGTCATGACCAAGGAAGTCAACAAGGCCATCACCGTCACCGACAAGGTGACCGGATCGACCACGGTCAAGACGCTCGGTACGGTGAACTGGTCCACCGGCATCACGACGGTCAACACGGCCGGCGGGGTGACCGGCGCGATCGGTGGCTGGCAGTTCCGCTACAGCAACACGTATGCCGTGCCCACCAACGGCTGCACCTCCTACATCAACACCGCGACGATCACCCAGACCGGGCAGAGCGACGCCGTGACGGTCTCGGTGTGTGGCCCGCCGTGGATCGGTGACGGCACGATCGGCTTCTGGTCCAACAAGAACGGCCAGGCGATCATCACCGGTGGCGCCTACACGCCAACCCTCGTCGGCACGAAGTACGTCAACGTGTGCAACGTGACGACGTGGCTGCGGCAGTTCGCGCCGTTCCAGGACCTGTCGGCCACGGCGACCTGCGCCCAGGTCGGGACCTACGTGCTGGGCGTCATCAAGGCCGCCAACGCATCCGGCGCCACGATGAACGCGATGCTCAAGGCCCAGATGCTGGCGGCGGCGCTGAACTACTACTACACGACGATCGAACCGCGCCGCAGTGCCCCAGCCGGGTCACTGTCGACGAAGCTCTTCGACATCTCGCCGTGGAGTGGGGCGTTCGGTGGCGCGACCAAGATGACGCTCATGCAGATGCTGCAGTACGCGTCCTCGCAGTCGAACGTCGCCGGCACCATCTGGTACGCCCAGAACAAGGCCATTCAGGGTTACGCCAAGGACGCCTTCGCGGCGGTCAACATGAGCCGGATCCTCGTGGTCGGGTAGTCGTCTCACGGCATACCCCCTGCCCGGTATGCCGTGTGGCTAGCTCCGCGACGGGGCGTCACCTCTCCAGGTGGCGCCCCGTCGCTGTGCTTCGGTTGAGCGGGCGCAGTCCGAGTCCGCGGGCCAACGCCGCCGACTCGGGACCACGGGTCACCCTCGACACCGCCCCGCGCGTCCCCGGAGCAGACGGGGCCATCGTGAGATGTCGAATGAGGCCGCTATTCCGCAGCGATAGCCGCCGAGTTCGCGATCTCGAGATCCTCGGGCGCCGGCGCAATGGCGTCTAGCGTTCGGAACTGAGGGCAGGTCCGCCTCTCGACGCCGACTCAGCCGCGGTGAGCGTCGGTCTGCACCTGTTGTCGATGGAATCCCCACCCGAGCACGCCCACGGTGAGGGCTCCGAGCAGGCTCAGCGCACCAGTGACGGCATCGAGCGAGACGACGGCGTTCGCCGCAGCGCTCGCAGACGCCGGCTCGGCGGCCGCTCCACCAACCACGGCTTGCACGGCGGCCCGCGCTCGCTCGATGCAGACCAACAGGGCCAACCAGGTGAACAGGCCCGGCGCAACGGCCCAGCCGATCAGCGCCGGGATCCCCATCCGCGGGGAGAACACGGGCACCGGCGCCAGTCCCCGGAAGGCGCCGATGAGAGCCTGCCCGAGCATGATGCCGCCGAATGCGGTGGCCCACGGCAGAGCCTCCGGGCTGATCAGACCGGCGAGGGCCAACGCACCACCCGCGAGGGTCACGCACCCGGCATACAGCAGGG
>Ga0208938_1000922_pt1 | contig 18783 bp, 14 predicted proteins | sample AD_UKC125_MetaG_FD_184434 | JGI IMG/M metagenome (GOLD analysis project Ga0208938, IMG submission 184434) | Active sludge microbial communities of municipal wastewater-treating anaerobic digesters from USA - AD_UKC125_MetaG (SPAdes) (version 2) | ecosystem: Engineered > Bioreactor > Anaerobic >...
CATCACGCGCCAGCTTTGGCGCCTGCGCCAGTTCGGCCTCATCAAGAAGGTCGTTCATGGCTATCGCTACTACCTCACCCGCCTGGGTCGCTCGACCATCGCCGCCGCTTGTCGAATCACTGAACAAGCCATCGTTCCGGCTCTCGCCCACGCTACCCCGTGACCCGATCTGCTCAGGAAATGTAAAGATCTGAGTCATAAGTGACTAAACACTCTGATCCCCCTCGCTGGCCGATGGCACCCAGTTTACCAACCCCAGGTTAACAGGGGCTGAACGAACGAGAACATGCTGTACGCGAAATCAGATTGGGGGTTTTCGGCAACGGGCCGGTCGACGCACAGCGCTTACCTCTCAAAGCTACGGCTGCGCTGATCGACCGCTCACTCCTGCCAGCGCTCGGCGGCCTGATCGTCAGCCGCGCGGGCGTCGACCCAGCGCCCGCCGGCCGGGGTCACCTCACGCTTCCAGAAGGGGGCACGGGTTTTCAGCGTGTCGATGATGAACTGACAGGCGGCAAAGGTTTCACCACGGTGTACACCGACGACCGCCACCAGGACGATCTGCTCGGTCGGCAACAGCCGACCGACGCGGTGAATCACCAGCGCGTCGAGAACCGCCCAGCGTCGACACGCTTCGCCGACAATTTCCTGCAGCGCGCGCTCGGTCATTCCCGGGTAGTGCTCGAGGGTCATTTCGGACACGCCGGCGCCTTCGTTCATCTCGCGCACGAGGCCGACAAAGGCGGTCAACGCGCCGATCTGCGGATCGTCCCGGCGCAGTGCGGCCAATTCGGTGCCGACTTCGAAATCCGCTTCCTGAACGCGAACGACCATCTCAGCCGCCGGTCACCGGCGGGAAGAAAGCCACTTCGTCGTCGGCCGCGACCGGCGTATCGAGCCGCGCCATTTCCTGATTCACCGCGTAGCGCAGGTTCCTCCGCGTACGCAGCACTTGCCACTTTTCATCCCGCGCTGCCAGGAAAGCCATCAGTCCGGCAATGTCGGCCACCCCGGCCGGCAACGCCACGTCCTCGCCGCCGCATCCGAGCGCTTCGCGCAGACTGGCAAAATAAAGGATCTTCAACTGCCCTCCTTTAATGTCAAAGTCGCGCCAGCGACTCACGAACCTCCCCTCGCCCGCTTGTGGGAGAGGAGTCGGGGGTGAGGGAAACGGTCATGGCTTTCATTATCCGGGGTTTCTTGCCTAGCCATGACCGTTAACCGAACAACTCGGAGAAGGGGAGGAAACGTACCCCATCGCCACGCCGGATGACCTGTTGCGGAGGGACGTCGACCAGGCCATTGCCCCACACGGCCGAGGTCAGCACTCCCGCACCCTGCTGGGGGAACAGTTCCACGCCGCCGTCGGAATTGGTTCTGGTGCGCAGGAACTCGCGCCGTGCCCCGGGCTGCAACCACTCGAAGTCCGCGCGCAACAGGTAACTCGTCGGGGCGACCTGGCCAACCCCCTGCATCTTGAGCAGAAAAGGCCGGACCAGCATCAGAAAGGTCACAAAAGCCGACACCGGGTTACCGGGCAAGCCGATGAACGCGACGTCGCCGCCGGGCGAACTGATCTGACCAAAAGCCAGCGGCTTCCCGGGTTTGATGGCGATCTTCCACATTTCCAGCCGACCTTCCGCTTCGACCGCCGCCTTGACATGGTCTTCGTCGCCAACGGAAACGCCACCCGAGCTGAGGATGAGGTCATTGTCGTGTGCCGCCTCGCGCAGCACCTGTCGTGTTGCCGCCAGATCGTCGGGCACCTGACCATGATCACGAACCTCGCAGCCGAGACGTTCGAGCAGACCCGTCAACAAGAAACGGTTGGTATTGTAGATCGCCCCTGCCGACAGCGGTTGACCGGGCATGCGCAGTTCGTCGCCGGTAAACAGCACGGCCACTCGCAAGCGGCGGAAAACCGACAACTGCGCGATCCCCACCGATGCCGCCAGAGCCGTATCCTGGGGCCGCAAGCGCTGACCGGCCGCGAGAATCTCGCTGCCGGTGGCGATGTCACTACCGGCGCGACGGATGTGGTCGCCCTCTTTCGGCTGGTGATTGATCAACACCGCGTCGCCCGTGTGTTGGCACAACTCCTGCATGACCACCGCGTCCGCCCCGGCCGGGATCGGCGCGCCGGTAAAGATGCGCGCGGCGGTTCCCGGTTGCAGCGTCGCGCCGACACTACCGGCCTGAATCCGTTGCGAGACGGGCAAGCGCGTCTCCGGGCAGGGTACGTCGGCGACAGCGAGCGCATACCCGTCCATCGCCGAGTTGTCGAGCGGCGGGGCGTCGATGGTGGCCCGCTGTGCCTGCGCCAAGACTCTGCCATCCGCGGCCAGCGTCGGCAGCCAATCGACTTCGGTAACCGGTGCTGCGCTGCGCAGCAGACCTGACAACGCCTCATCAAACGACAGCATGTTTCTCTCTCCGAGCTTCCAGCATGGTCATTTACCGTGTCTCCAGTATGAAACGGGCTATCGCCTCGGCGTCGTTGAGATCCAGCCAGACCGGGTCTGCCGGTCCGCTCTCCGTCGGCGGTTCGTCGCAAGCGACCGCCACGACATGCGGGTCACCCGGCCATAGCGGCGGCTTGCCGTTGGCCCGCCGATAGACTTCCAGTCGCGGAATCGCTTCATGCTTGAAACCCTCGACGAGTACCAGATCGCAGGGCGAAAAGTGCGCAGCGTATTCGGCGAGCGACGGTTCGACGACACCGCGCAACTCGCTCATCAAGACCCAGCGCGCGCTGGAGGCAAGCAGCACCTCGGCGGCACCCGCCTGGCGGTGACGAAAGGAGTCCTTGCCCGGCCGATCAATATCGAAATCGTGGTGCGCGTGCTTGAGCACCGAAACACGCAGGCCGCAGGCCGCAAGACGCGGCAACAGCTTCTCCATCAATGTCGTCTTGCCGGCTCCGGAGTAGCCGGCGATACCGAACAGTCTCATCGGCAGTTCCCCACTTTAAGCTGACAGGATACCGGGAAGACCGCCGCAAAGCCACCACCCGGAGTCCGGAAGTTGGTCGTCTGCCCGCGGTACAGGCGCGCCGAAACCAGCTGTACGGCACCACGATAAACATAGTTGCGCAGATCGAGCTTGAAGTCCTGCTCGACGCCATCGATCCGCAGGCGCCGCTCGGATGGAGCGACCACCGCCTGCGCGACGTATCCACCACGCGACACGTCCTCGAAAACCCGCCGCGTCAGCTTGTCGCCGCGATACGTCGCCTTGCTGCCGAAACCGGCTGCCGGTTTGAAGAACCATTGCTTGCGGCCGTTCCAGAAAGCTTCTGCCGTTTCCGGGAAGACCTCTTCGGTACGCGGAATGCTGCCGGCCAGCAGGCGCCGGTCTTCATCCTCGACGCCGATGCGTGCCAACCACTCGTCGTCGCCGAGGGCCACCAGATTGCGTTTGTCGGCAAACAGCGCGTGCTGCTGCGGATGCGGGGTAAGGACCACGGCATCGGCCAGATAGGCCATGCGCAGGGCGGCATGCTGCGGTTCTGCGAGCGCGAAATCGGTCAGCCGGTTGTAAACCAGGTCGACACGCAGCCCTCGACACGACAGGCGCTGGCCGTCAAACGTCAGTTCGGCCGGGTCGGCGATCATCGCCAAGATGCCGTTCGCTTCGAAAAGCCGGCGGAAGAGTTCAAATTCCGGCGCCAGATACTGCTGTTCCGGCAAGGTATCGACGATGGCGATACTCGCCAGCGGCCGGTCAACGCCACCGCGGCGAGCCAGGCGCCACTCGTCGCGGAACATGGCCACCAACGCCGCCTCGACCGGCGTCTCGGCCGGCAGCATCTGCGCCACCGACGCACAACACGCGCGCTGTGCGCGCAACAGGCATGCATTCAACAGCGCCCCGCCAGCATTGGAATTGATTTCGATCAGTTGCGGCCCGGCAGGACCGAGATGGAAGTCGTAACCCAGGAAGACTCCCGCGGCACGCGGACTGTGACGAGCCACCGCCGGGGCATGGGCCAGCACCCTTTCGCGATAGGCCGGCACTGCCACCACCCGTTCGAGCACTTCGACCACTCGGGCCATGCGTGCAAGATGTTCGGCGCTGACGAACACCATGCTGTCCGCAAACAGATGCGGTCGAGTTGCCAGCAGTTGCGCGTGTGACAACGTTCCCTCCCCGGTTTCGAGCGCCCGTTTCAGCGATTCGTGATCGACGGAGATGCACGCGCAGCCGCGGTTGAGCACTTCGGCCGTCGTCCGGCAGTCCAGCGGCAAGCGGTCGGGAACAGATTGAAGCAGGCTGTGCATGCGTTTCAGGCCGTCGAGCCAACGGCGAAGAAAGCCAGCGCTTCGGTCAGCTCACGCGTCCGCTTCATCGGCGGCAGGCTGCGCCAGATCCGCTTGCCGTAGGGTTTGCTGACCAGACGCGGGTCGCAGATCATCAGTACGCCACGGTCTGTCTCGTCGCGGATCAGACGACCAGCCCCCTGTTTGACATTGATCACGGCGCGCGGCAACTGATATTCCATGAAGGCGTTGCGACCCTGGCCCTTGAGTCGCTCGATGCGCGCCGAGAGCACGGGGTCGTCGGGCGGCGCGAACGGCAATTTGTCGATGACCACCAGCGACAGGGCTTCGCCACGCACATCGACTCCCTCCCAGAAGCTCTGGCTGCCGATCAGGATGGCGTTGCCGAGCCGGCGGAAGCGCTCCAGCAGTTCGTTCTTGCTGCGCTCGCCCTGCAGCAGTACAGGCAGTTCGAGACTCTCACGTGCCAGCCACTCGACAAGCAATGCATGTGTTCTGCGCATCGCGCGCAGCGAGGTACAGAGAAAGAAGGCCCGGCCACCACTCGCCTTGAGCACCGGAAATGCGGCTCTGACGACCGCTTCGGCATAGTCCGCGCTGTTCGGGTCAGGCAGATTGCGGGGCACGTAAAGCAAGGCCTGCTGCGCGTAGTTGAAGGGACTCTCCCAACGCGCCGAGCAAGCGCCGGTGAGTCCCATCTCGGCACAGTAGTGCGCAAAATCGTCCTGCACGGCAAGCGTCGCCGAGGTGAATATCCAGGCCCGCGGGTGCCCACTCATCTGCTTCTGCATGATCTCCGCAATCACCAGAGGCGTCGCGTTGAGCTGCAGCGAATGGGTGTGCGTCTCACCCCAGCGAACGAAATCGCCATTGGATCCGGCCTGCCAGGATTGCAGGCGGGCGAGCAACTCGGTCGCCCGCCGCCAGCAGCTTTCGAGCCCCTCGGATCGCTGCGCCTGCGTTTCCAGCAGTGTGGCGAGAGCTTGCAGTTCGTCGATGACACGCAGCATGCCCGGCGCGAAACCCGGCCGCGCTTCGAGTTGCAACAGCGCGTAGCGGGCCGGCTCCACCGGTAGTGTCAAGCGCAACTCGCGCGCAGTCTTTTCCAGCGCGCCACACACGCTGGGCAGATCGAGGCAGTCGCGCGCCGACGCGCGCGCTTCCAGTTGCGTATCGCGTGTCAATTCGAGAAGCTGCGCCGTCGACAGGCTGTCGCCAAAGAACAGACTGGCAACTTCCGGCAGTTGGTGCGCTTCGTCAAAGATGACGGTATTACATGCCGGCAACAGTTCCGCCGTACCTTCATCGCGCAGCATCACATCAGCGAAGAACAGGTGATGGTTGACCACCACCAGATCGGCAGCCAGGGCCTCACGACGAGCGGCCAGGACAAAGCAGTCCTTGTGCCGAGGACAGTCCTGGCCCAGACAGTTGTCACGGGTAGAGGTGACCATTGCCCACACCGCCGCATTCTCCGGGACGTCGGCACACTCCGCCTTGTCACCGCTGTCGGTCTGTCTGGAAAAACGCGCGATACGCTGCGCGTAGACGGCGTCATCGCGGGAAAGAAAACGGCCGTCCGCCAGCGAACGTTCGAGGTGGTGGTGGCAGAGGTAATTGGCCCGTCCCTTGAGGAGAGCCACCTTGACCGGCGACTTGAGCGCCTTGCGGATGGTCGGAATGTCGCGTGTGAAGAGCTGGTCCTGCAGATTCCTGGTACCGGTCGAAACGATCACCTTGCCGCCGGAAAGCAGCGCCGGTACCAGGTAGGCGTAGGTCTTGCCGGTACCGGTACCGGCCTCGGCGACCAGAACGCGATAGTCATTCATCGCCGCGGCGATGTGCTCGGCCAATTCAAGCTGCTGCGCCCGCGGACGATAACCGGGAATAGCGCCCGCCAGGGGACCATCGGCAGAGAAGACTTCGCAGAGCAGAGCGGTCATCGAGGTTTCGTCGGAAGCAAAGCGCATGCTAACAGAAGCTGGCGAAGCCAAGGCTTCCGCCACCGCCAGCGGGCGCAAATAATCCCGCCAAACGCAGTCGTAACTTCGCCTGCACTACCGATGAACTCGCGCGCGCCTCAAGGGCCTGCGCCTGTCCCGCAGACGCCCGTGAAAAGCTCAACCCGACCTTGCTCGACTACGGGCCCTTCTGCATCAGCTCGCGCAGGAAGCGCACGGGAATGGCAAAACTGATTCCCGAGGGCTTGCTGAGGATCGACTCCTTGTTCTCCTTGACGAACACCATGTTGATGATGCCGATCACTTCGCCCCGGTTCACCTCGTACAGCGGGCCACCACTGTTACCCGGGTAAGCCGTGGCGTCAAGCTGATAGATATCGAAGCTGCCGCTCCTGATCTGCTGGACGACCCTCGCGTTGAGCTGGCGTGCATTCGCCCCGGGCAGGACGATCGGCGTTATCGACGAGATGATGCCGCGATGCGTGACCGGCGACAGGCCCAGCACGCCGCCGATCGGAAAGCCGGTAAACGCCACCGACTGCCCCTCTCTGACCGGTTCCGAATCATGCAGGGCCAGCGCCGGCAGGGCCTGGCCATCGAGCCGCAACAGGGCCAGATCATGCGCCTTGTCGACTGCAAAATCCCTGACCCGGCGTTGCTGCGTCGCCGCTGCGGACAAACGCGCCACCACGACCAGCATCTCTCCCGCATTCAGATCCAGCGGCTCCTGGATCACGTGCGCATTGGTCGCCACCTCGCGACCGTCGCCAACGACGAAACCCGTACCCCGCATCACGAACTGTGGGCTGCGCGTGAGCTGATAGGTGCCAACGACAACCACCGAGGGTTTCACCCGTTCGATGACCTCGGGCAAGTCAGCCTGGACGGGTGCGCCGAACGACCACAAGCCGACAATCAACACGACGCCGACAAGCAGCCGCGGCAGCCGCAGGATCACCTGCGCCGGTATCGACCAGCGCGCGTGGAACAGCAAAGACCAGAATCGCACCTCGATGCCCTCGAACCTATGATCCCTTGGTCAGGCGGATACGCTGCAGTTCCGGAGAAGGCGTGGTCACCCGCGCATCGTAGGGATGGTCGTCGCGCTTGAAGAGGCTCATGATGCGCTGCACGTAACCGCGCGTTTCGGCATAGGGGGGGACTCCGCGGTAACGATTCACCGCTCCCTCACCGGCGTTATAGGCGGCGGCCACCAGACTGACGTCGCCTTCGAAATAGGCCAGCAGCCAACGCAGATAGGCCAGACCACCACGCAGGTTCTGCTCCGGGTCGAAAGGCTTCTTGACATTGAAACGCGCCGACGTATCCGGGATCAACTGCATCAGGCCCTGAGCATTCTTGTTCGACAGGGCCATCGGGTTGAAATTGGACTCGGCCCGGATCACCGCCAGAGCCAGACGCGGACTGACTCCGTACTCCGGCGCCAGTTGGTTGACCAGACCGAGGACCTTCTTCTGAGCTTCGCTGCTCGGCAACATGACATCCGGCGACTCGTCGACAAAGACCACGGCGCGCATGCACTCCGGCACCGCTGATCCGGGTTCGCCGACAAAACGCTGCATCCTCTGCGACGGCGCATGCCCCTGCTTCGCCGCCAGGCTAAAGAAATAGGCAGCCCGCGCATCGTCCCGTTCGATGCCGCGCCCATTGGCGTACATCCACCCGAGACTGAATTGCGCCTCGGGATCGCCAAGGCGAGCACCATCGCAATACAGCTTGGCCGCGCGGGCGTAATCCCTGGGCACGCCCTCGCCATGCTCGTTGGCCACGGCTTCCTTGCGCAAGGCCAGCAGACGCTCGGCATCCGCTTCCCTGGGAATCTCCCCGGCGACCAGCATCGACGCGCTCAGCAGCCCGTAACAGACCACGCCCCCCCGGAGCAGCCGTGCCGCAGAGTGAATAAACGAACGCTCCATCAACAGCCTCCCTCGACCACGGCGAACCGTGACACGTACCACGGCATCGCAGCTCTGATTCCGGCTTCGAGCCGGTGGCTCGGCAGATATCCGAGCAAGCGGCGGGCTTTCGCGATGTCCGCCTGCGAGTGCCGCACGTCGCCCGGCCGAAAATCCCCGTACACCGGCCGCACGTCACGCAGGTCCGGCCGGAACTCGGCAAGTTCGTTGCGCAGAAGTTCGAAGAGCCGGTTCAGTGAGGTCCGGTCATCGACCGCGACGTTGTACACCTGATTGAGTGCCGCCGTATCGTCGATGGTCGCTGCCAGCAGGTTGGCTTGTACGGCATTGTCGACGAAGCAGAAATCACGGCTTGTTTCACCGTCGCCGTGGATGGTCACTTCCTCGCCGAGCAACATCGCCCGGGTCCAGCGGGGAATCACTGCGGCGTAAGCGCCCTCGGGGTCCTGGCGGGAACCGAACACATTGAAATAGCGCAAACCGATCGACGGAAAGGCATAACAACGCGCGAACACTTCGGCGTAGAGTTCATTCACCAGTTTGGTCACGGCATACGGCGAGAGGGGCCTGCCAATGTGAGCTTCGACCTTGGGCAGTGCCTGATGATCACCATAGGTCGAACTCGATGCGGCGTAAACGAAACGCTTTACGCCAGCGTCGCGTGCCGCGACAAGCATGTTGAGAAAACCGTCGACGTTGGCCGCGTTGGTGGCCACCGGATTGGCCAGGGAGCGCGGAACGGAACCCAGCGCCGCCTGGTGCAGGACGAAGTCGACCTCGCGGCAAGCCTCGCGACAAGCCCCCAGATCGCAGATATCGGCCTCGATGAAACGGTGACGACCCCACTGCTCGCGACTCACCAATGTTCGCACTTCATCGAGATTCTGCCGATGGCCGGTAGCAAAGTTGTCCAGACCGACCACCGTCTGCCCCCACCCCAGCAAGGTCTCCACGAGATGCGAACCGATGAAGCCGGCGCTGCCGGTGACCAGCCAGCGTGCCGGCTGCGCCGACAACCGCTCGCCGAGCGCCGCCAGAGGGTGGGGCAATGCGGAACTCAAAGACGCCACACCGTCACTCCATGCGAGACCAGTTGCGCCTCGTCGAACATGCTCTTCACGTCGGTCAGAACGCCCCCCTTCTGCAGTTTGCCGACGTAATCGCTCAAGGGCCGTTCCTTGAACTGGCGATGGGCAACGGCAGCGACAATTGCCGCTGCCGGTGGCATCTGCTCCCAGGCCTGCACTTCGATCCCGTATTCATGCTTGGCCTCGCCCGCATCGGCCACCGGTTCATGCACCAGCACTCTCGCGCCATACGACTCGAGTTCCCGGATCACGTCGATGACCCGCGAATTGCGCAGGTCCGGGCAGTCTTCCTTGAAAGTCAGGCCGAGCACGATGATCGGCGCACCCTTGACTTGCCAGCCATTGCGAATCAGTTGCTTGACGGTCTGCTCGGCGATGAACTTGCCCATCCCGTCGTTGATCCGGCGTCCGGCGTTGATCACCTCCGGGTGATAACCCAGCATCTCCGCCTTGTGCGTCAGGTAATACGGATCAACACCGATACAATGCCCACCAACCAGGCCGGGCCGGAAGGGGAGGAAGTTCCACTTGCTGCCGGCTGCTTCCAGGACCTCGACGGTGTCGATGCCGATGCGATCGAAGATAATGGCCAGTTCGTTCATCAGGGCGATGTTCAGGTCGCGCTGGGTGTTCTCGATGACCTTGGCCGCCTCGGCCACCTTGATGCTGGAAGCCGGATAAACGCCGGCCGTGATCACACTGCCATAGACCTGGCTGACCCGTTGCAGCGTTTCCGGAGTATCTCCGGAAACCACCTTGACGATCTTCGTCAGCGTCCGCTGCTTGTCCCCAGGATTGATCCGCTCCGGAGAGTAACCGACGAAGAAATCCTTCTTCCATGTCATGCCCGAATACTTCTCGATGATCGGAATACAGATCTCCTCGGTCGCACCCGGATAGACCGTCGACTCGAAAACGACCGTGGCGCCACGCTTCAGATTTCTGCCAACGGCTTCCGAAGATCCGATCAGCGGTCCAAAATCCGGCTGGTGCGCCTGGTCGACGGGGGTCGGTACCGCGACGATCAGGAAATCCGCCTCAGCCAGGGCCGCCGGATCAGTGCCGACCTGCAAGTGAATCGCCGCCTTGAGATCGGCACTGCTGACCTCGCCGGTCGGATCGACGTATTGCCGATAGTGTGCGACCTTGCTTTCCGACAGATCGAAGCCGATGGTTCGGCGCTGCTTTCCAAACTCGACTGCCAGAGGCAGACCCACATAACCCAGACCCACCACAGCAACAATAGTCATCAACTTTCCATCCTCTGAGAGTCATTTTTTTTCAGCCACAACTGCGTCCTACAGCCCCTTCAGCAGTTGCCCGACCTCCGCCTGCGCCGGGAATTTGTCACCCAGCTTCGCCAGTTGATCCAGTTCGCCCTTGGCCTCTGTCTTCTGCCCGGTCTTGAGCAGCGCCCTGGCATAGTTGAGACGGATCTGCGAGGCCTGCGGAGCCAGTTCCAGGGCCTTCTTGAGCAGATCCAGAGCGCGCGCGCTATCTCCCTTGTCAAGCAGCAGGACGGCGAGCGTATCCATCACCGCGGGTTGATTCGGCGCCAGCTTGTTGGCCTTCTCGGCATACTCGATGGCCTTCGGATCCTTCATCTGTCCGGCAACCCACGCCAGATTGTTGAGCACCGCCGCGTTTTCCGGCTGCGCTTCGAGCAGAAGGCGATATTGTTTGGCAGCGCCGGCATAGTCCTTGCGGGCTGTCGCCAGTTCCCCCAGTTGAAGGCGGAAACGGGCATCCTTCGGATGCTCCTTGAGCCAGGTCTCGGCAAATTTCTCGGCCTCGGCGGTATTGCCGCCACCCAGCAGTGCCGAATACAGCTTGCCCGCCAGTTCGCTCACCGGCACCTCCTTGAGACCGGCCCGATAGGCTGCGGCGGCATCCGCCCAGGCGTTCTTGGAGGCGTGAGCGTCACCCTCCAGGCTGTAGCCGATGGCTTCCTTCGGTCTCTGTCTTTGCACCTCGCGGGCCACCACCAGCGCTTCCTTGATGCGACCGGCGTCGAGTTCGAGCATCATGATGCCGCGCTGAGCCTCGACCGAATCCGGCTTGACCTTCAGTGCCTTGCGCAGACTCTGCAGCGCCGCTTCCTTGTTGTTCGACGCCACCTCGATCTCGGCCATGCGCAGGAAGGGTATCTGGGAGTCGGGCTTGAGTGCGGCCAGCTTGCCATAGGTGGCGAGCGCCTGATTGTAGTCGCCTGCCGCCTGCTGGGCTCGTCCTGCGGCATCGAGAATCTCCGCCCGCTCCGGCAGCACGGCGACTGCCTCCTGGGCCGCGACGAGCGCGCTCTTGACCTCCTTCTTGCTCAGATACATGCCGATCAAGGCCAGACGTGGTGCCGGATCAGTCGGACTTGCGGCAATCGCCTTGCCAATCAGCCCGGCCACCTCCTCGGTCGTGCCACCCGCCCTGGCACGCAGGTCGGCAATCGCAAGGAGAGCCTGCACGTTCTTCGGATCCTTGGCGAGAACCCCCTCGAAGCGCTTCCTGGCATCGTCGGGCTTCTTGTCGGCAAGATCCAGGCTGGCCAGATTGGCTGCAGCCGGAAAATAGGCCGGGTTCAAAGCCAGAGCCTTTTCAAAACTCTTCCGCGCCGCCGCCGCATCCCGCTTGCCGAGCAGCGTTGTGCCCCGCAAATTATGCGTCAGAGGATTATCCGGCTGTTTTTTCTCGAGCGCGGCGATGGCCTTCAATGCCTGATCGTACTCGCGTCTTTGCATGTGCGCGGCGATCAGCGCCAGATCGGCGCGGGTCCCGGTATCACCCGACGCTACCTGTTCCAGGTCGCGAAACGCCACATCGCTGTCGCCTTTCAGCATATTCACCATCGCCAGCGAGGTCCGCTTGCCGGCGTTCTTGGGGTCGAGTGCGGCGGCCTTAGCAAAATACGGGCCGGCTTTGTCGACCTGGCCATTCTGCAGATACACCTGACCGGCAAGCGCCAACATGTTCGAGTCCTTGTCGATCTTGTCGAGGACCGGCTCCAGGATTCCCAGCGCCTTGCCCGGCTGCGAGTCACGAAGGTAACTGGCAATCAGCACGCGGCGCGTGATGCTCAGGGGCGGCGTCCGGGGAAGCGCCTTCAGCAGGTACGCCTCGGCCTGGGGATACGCCTTCACCTCGTACTCGATGAGCCCGGCCAACTGCAGACCGAGAGGGCTCTCCGGATAAAACTTGAGGTGCTGCAGGACGGAGTCCCGGGCCGCAGCGTAATCCTTCTTCTGATACGCATACATCGCCTGCAGGTAGTGAGTTTGCGGATGGTTGGGAGCAGTCTCCTTCAACGAGTCGATCTGCTTGCTGGCCTCGTCGAGTTTGTTGTCCGCCAGCAACATCCTGATGATTGCCGAGTGTGCCGGCAGGTATTCCGGCTTGACTTCGAGGACCTTGCGATAGGCAGCCATCGCCCCCGCCGAATCACCGTTGGTAGCCAGCATGTCCCCCTTGAGCTGCAGGGCATCATGAAGTTTCGGCGACTTTTCCAAAGCCGAGTCAAGCAGCGCCACGGCGCCCGTCAGGTCGCCCCGGCTGGCCTGCAGTCGGGCCTGGCCCAGCAGTGCGGGCGCGTAGCCGGGTTGCGCGACCAGCGCCGCCGCGTAAGCGGCCTCCGCCCGGCTGTCCTTTTCCTGCATCAGGTAGGCCTGCCCGACCGAAGTCAGCAAGTCAGCCCTGGCTTCCGGCGTACTGAGTTCGGTCGTGGCCAGTTCATCGGTCACCTTCTGCGGTTGACCGAGCATGAGCATGGTCCGCGCCAGCAGCGGGGTCACCTGGTCAGCCGAATACTTCAGGTCGCGCGCCTTGCGCAGCTCGACCTCGGCGCCGGTCGGGTCACCGCCTTCCAGCAGAGCCTTGCCGAGCAGGAAACGCGCCTCGGCCAGTTGCGGTTCCTTCTGCAAGACGTTCTTCAACTGGATGGCTGCCGCCTTGTGGTCGTTCTTGACCAGATATTCCTTCGCCGAGGCGAGCATGGCTTCCGGTTTTTCTCCACCGCAACCGACCAGGAGAAGGGTAGCCAGCAATGCCGAAACGCCTGCCCTGCGCAGTTTGTGCAGCGAGTTGCGAGTATTCATAAGGGTCCTCACGGAGTCGATAAATCGTCTTGGACAGGCGCTACTTCAGTCCAAACCTATGCATCATATCGTACAGAGTCGGTCGGCTGACGCCAAGCAACTCGGCAGCCTTGACCACGTTGCCGTCGGCGCGCGCCAGGGCGGTGATGACCACCCGCCGTTCGGCGTCATCGCGCGCATGTCGCAAGTCCAGCACCGCCTCGTCTGCCGGCGCCGCGCCGGCGAGGCCAATGTCATCGGCCGTGATCTGGTTGCCATCGGCCATGATCACCGCCCGCTTGAGGCAGTTCTCCAGTTCCCGAACATTGCCCGGCCAGGGATAAGCTTCGATCGTCCGCAAGGCATCCTCGCGCAGGGTCATGCCGCCGCGATTGTTCTCGGCGGCAAAACGCCGCAAGAACGCGTGCGCCAACAGGTTGGCGTCGCCCGAGCGCGCCCGCAGGGGCGGAATGTTCACGACAATCTCCGCCAACCGATAAAACAGGTCCTCACGAAAACGTCCCTCGCTGATCAGGGTCTTGAGATTCTGGTGCGTCGCGCAAACGATGCGGACGTTTACCGGGATCTCCTGCCGCCCGCCGATCCTCTCGATGACCCGCTCCTGGAGGAAACGCAGCAGCTTCGCCTGCAGCGAATGCGGCAGGTCGCCAATTTCGTCCAGCATCAGGGTGCCGTTGCTCGCCGTTTCGATCTTGCCCGGGGTGGTTCTCGCCGCACCGGTAAAGGCCCCCTTCTCGTAGCCGAAGAGTTCGCTTTCCAGCAGGTTTTCCGGAATCGCCGCACAGTTGATGGCCACGAACCGCTCACGGCGACGCGGCGACGACTCATGCACTCCACGCGCCAGCAGTTCCTTGCCTGTCCCGCTCTCGCCGAGCAGCAATACCGTCGCATCGGTCACCGCAACCCGCTCGATGGTACGACAGACGCGCAGCAACTCCGGGTCTCGAGTAATCAGCCCGGCCAGCACGTCGGGATGCTGCATAGACTGCAGCCGCTCGTTTTCCTTTTGCAGTTCATAGAGACGGTAGGCGCGCTGAATCGTCAGGCCCAGCATGTCGATTTCGAACGGTTTGGCAAAAAAATCATAGGCGCCGAGGGCAATCGCACGCAAGGCGTTGGCGCGGTCGTTCTGTCCGGTCAGGACAATGACCTTGGTATCCGGCGCCAGGGTCAGGATCTCTTCGAGCAACCTGAAACCCTCGGAGACCGAGTCGGCGTCGGGAGGCAAACCGAGATCCATGGTAACCACCGGCGGCTGGTAGCGCCGGATCAGCACCAGAGCGCTCTCTCGATCATCGGCGGTCAGCGTCTCGTACTGGTCGAAAGCCCAGCGAATCTGCTTCTGCAGCGCTCGATCATCCTCGACGATGAGCAGGTGCGGCAACTTCTCGGAACTCATGCCGACTCCTTCGGTGTCTCTGTGGACTTCATGCCATGGCCGGTATCGAACAAGGGCAGCAGCAGCGCTACCTGCGTGCCGACATCGACTGCGCTATCGACCGACAGCTTGCCGCCCAGTTCGTGAACATACTGGAAACTCTCGTAAGCGCCGATACCCATTCCTGTCGGTTTGGTCGTCTGGAAGGGTTTGAACAGCCGTTCGCGAACAAACTCTGGACTCATCCCGTGCCCGGTATCGCCCACCTCGACCAGAGCATGCGTCCCCTGACGAGCCACCCGGATCCAGACACGCCCGCCGTGCTCGGTGGCATCGAGCGCATTCTGCACCAGATGACCGATCACTCGCTCAATCCGGTCTTCGTGCCCGCGCGCGACGACCCTTTCGTCGACCGTCAATGCAACCTCCCGTCCCTGCCCAGCCTTGGCCGACTGGATCCGCCGCAGGACGTCGACCAGATCGATTCCCCTGGGACCGTCAAGCGGTGTTGCGCCTTCACGCAACTGCATCATCAGTTGCCGCATCCGCTCGACAGAGTGTTCGACGGTCATCAACATGTCCTTCTGGAACTCGGGGTTGTCGCGATGACGCTCGGCGTTCTTGAGCATCAGCGACAACTGGGCAATGATGTTCTTCAGGTCATGGACCACAAATGCCGACATGCGGTTGAACGAATCGAATTTCCGGACTTCGAGCAGGGCTTCGCTGGCTTGCATCTGGCCAAGAAAGGCTCCTGCCTGCCGTGCCGCCGTCTTGAGCAGATCGTTGACCTCCCAGTTGACGTCGATTCTTGTCCGCGCCGTGGCCAGCACAACGAAAGCGATCAGTTCACTGCCCGTCGTCAGTGGCACCACCAACCAGGCATTCGGCACCTCGACGACCCAGGCCGGGAGTTTGAGACCATCGTAGCGACGCGGCAGGGAACGATACTCTTCCAGATTGATCACCCAGCCACTTTCAAGCAGGAATTTGCACAAAGGGCTGTCGGCATCCTCCGTGACCACTGAAGCGGGCATGTTCCAGCAGGCCGCCTGCGCAAAGAAGCGACCGGAGGGATCCTTGAGCCACAGCGCTCCGCTCGGACTCTCGACCATGTCGGCCAGACCACGCACCACGTGCCGCCCCATGCCGGTGAAGCCGCCTTGCGAGGAAAGCGTCTGGGTAAAACGCAGCCACTCTTCGCGGTAGTCGTAACGATAGCTGAAGAAATGCTTGCCGACCTGTACCCGCAATCTGGCGCGCATCGAACCCGACAGGGCCAGCCCCGCGAGGACCAGCAAGGCCGCAAAGAGCAGCGCCAGTTGCAGCGCTCTTCCCCATTCGCCACCAAAAAAACGGACGTAATAGCCGGCGGACGCCATGAACAGAAGATAGGCGCCGACGATCACCAGGGTCGCCGACTGCAGCGCGGCTCGCTGCGACATGACCAGCCTTCTCTTCCAGTCATGGCTACGGATTGCCGACAGCGCCACCAGCGGCAAGCCCAGGGCATGCGCAAAACCGCGAATGCTGAAGGCGTCCACATCGACCCGATTGAACAGCAGCGCGTCCGAATACAGGTACAGGTCGAACAGGAAGACGCCTCCGAGCCCAAGACACAAGGGCTTGATGCTCCAGCGAAAATCGGGAGAAACGGTGCGGAACAATTGCTCGATCAACACCAGGCCGAACACACTCATCGCCAGCGAGGCAAACAGGACCACCCGCTGCGACGGCAGCACCAGATCGATTCCCAGTACAGCCAGCAGCTGCGCGGCAAAACCGACCAGACAGAGCAGCAATGCGATCGCGCCCAACCAGCCGGGACGTGGCGTCGGACGCTCGCCTTCGGTCGCTTCCGGCTTCATCAGGATCAGAAGGAAGAAGTACCAGCCACCGAAACGCGGCGCATCGGCCAACAGGCTACCGGCAAGAAACACGGCCTGCCCGGTCAGCGCAAATGCCAGGCCCAGCATCCCCCACAGGGCGCACAGGGCAACCGCGAGAAACATGGCACGACTGCGACCACCAGCGCGCCAGCCGGAGGCCAGGTACAGCGTCAGGAAAGCCGCAAAAACCCCCGCCAGCCCATAACTCCAGGCGGCAACCATCGCCATCTTGCTGTCCATCACGGTCTGATATCCTCGCGCATTGCCACCGGGCGGCGCTCGTCAACCCGTAGCGGACTGCTCACCGGGCACCCTTGCCAGTCAAGACCACACCGACCGTCTGAAACAGAATCACGATATCCACGAACAGGGTATGGTTCTTGACGTAATACAGGTCGTACTGCAGCTTTTGCACCGAATCGTCAACCGTCGAGCCGTAGTGATAGCACACTTGCGCCCAGCCGGTGAGCCCTGGTTTGACGCTGTGGCGCACGGCGTAGAAGGGAATGTCGCGGGTCAGTTGGTCGACAAAATAGGGGCGCTCAGGGCGCGGACCGACCAGACTCATGTCGCCCGCCAGGACATTGCAGAGCTGCGGCAGCTCGTCGATACGCAGCTTGCGGATCACCCGGCCGACACGCGTCACCCGATCATCATTGGTCGTCGCCCAGCGCGGCTTGCCGTCACTCTCGGCGTTGTTGCGCATGCTGCGAAACTTGATGACCTTGAACAGGCGCCCCTCAAGACCCACCCGCTCCTGCCGGTAGAATACCGGAAACCCGTCTTCGAGGATGATCAGGAGGGCGGTCACCAGCATCACCGGCATCGCCAGGAGCAAGAGCATCGACGCCACCACGACATCAAAAAACCGCTTGAAGGTGGTACGCCGCCAACTCTGCCGGAAGCCCTCGCCGAAAATCAGCCAGCCGACACGCAGGGAATCGAGACGAAGCTGCCCGAGGGCGCGTTCGAAGTAGCTTGCCAGATCCAGCACCCTGACGCCGGAAAGTTTGCAGTCAAGGAGTTCGCGCAGTGGGAGAGCGCCACCACGACGCTCACGTACCGCGACGATGATCTCATCGACCTTCAAGGCATGCGCGGTGTCAGGTAACGACATCTGGCGCGACAGCACCACCTGCGAGGGGACAACGATCTCGGTGTCGGTGGCACAGGGATAGAAACCGACGATCTCGATATCCGGGTCCGACTTGCGCAGCACCCGCCCGACATTTTCCGCCTCGTCGCCGACCCCGAAGACCAGCACCCGATGCCGCATCAAGGAGCCGCTGCGACTGTGCGCCGAATGCACTCGCCGGACCAGCGTCGCAAAGAGGGCGGCCATGCCGGACAGCAGAAGATAGCCCTGATCAACCTCTTCCACCGAAAGCAGCGAAAAGACGACGTAGGCCAGCGGAATCGCCAGGTACAGCGACAACACTGCGCGTGCGCGCGTCTCGGTGCGGGTACGGCTATGCACGCGTTGATAGATACCCAGCCAGGCGTTGAAGACGATCGTCGTCACCGCGAAGATCACCGCATAGAAAGCCACCTTCTCCACGGCGAGGTGACCCGAATGTCCGATCCAGGCCGCGGCAAACAGCACGCAAGCGACAGGAAACATCAGGTCTACGGCCACCTGGGCAACGGTCTTCCGATGGAACCAATGATTGAATACCTTGATCACGATAGACTCCTTGCAAGCACGAACCTGAAAACTTCCCGTTGATGACCGATGCTTGAAGAACCGCCCTCCAATCAGGAAAGCGCAGCAACCGTCACGAAACGAAGGCTATCACTGCGAAAATCTGGAGTCCGTGACCTAATGCACAAGGAGAGAGCAATGACTGGGGAAGCAAGCTCTGCCGGGCTCGCCGAAGACTGGGGTGCGACCTGATAAAAAACATATAACCATATGATTAAAAAACATGTTTCTCGAAAAATGGAGCAAGAATATGCCGAAATTATACGGGTGTGGCTCTTTTGAGCCACGGTTTCTCGGCGATCACGCAGCCCACTTGACGTCATCGTTCTGGGGTGCCGGCGCATAGTTGCGCTGGCGCTCTTGGCGATAGTGAAAGGCCATGTACTGCTCGAAGTCGCCGCTGGCACGAAGGGAGCGTAGGCGGAGCACCGCTTCGGCACCGTCCAGACTCCAGCGAGCGCCGGTG
>Ga0208938_1000923_pt1 | contig 18756 bp, 10 predicted proteins | sample AD_UKC125_MetaG_FD_184434 | JGI IMG/M metagenome (GOLD analysis project Ga0208938, IMG submission 184434) | Active sludge microbial communities of municipal wastewater-treating anaerobic digesters from USA - AD_UKC125_MetaG (SPAdes) (version 2) | ecosystem: Engineered > Bioreactor > Anaerobic >...
CGGGCCCGCACCGAGACGGTCACCGTTCCGGTGGAGATTCGGTCCGGCGCGTCGCTGACGTCGACGGCGAATTGGGTGATCCCGGTGGCATCGCGGGTCGCGGTCACGGTGAGGATGCAGCCCTGGTAGCTCGCGGTCACTCCGCCGTCGGCGACCACCCGCACTCCGACGATCTCGCAATGCAGGGTGCCGAAGGGGCTGTCGAGATACTGCGCGAGGTTGACGACCTCGCTCTGCCCGGCATACAGGCCCTCGACTCGCGCCGGTCGCAACACGGCCAGCGGAGGTGGCGGGGGCACCTCGACCCCGGCGGCGACCGCGGCCGCAGTGGCCGGGTCGGCGCGCAGGCTGGTCACCCGCACCCGGATCGCGAACTTCTCGGTCGACCCCGCCACCGAGACGAAGAACGAGCCCTTCGCGGCGTGGATCGCGTCAGCTGCCGCCGACACGAGCACCTGCCGGCCACCGGCGCCCTGCTGGCGCATCGTGACGTGCTCGACCGGCGCATCCCAGGTCGCGGTGTATTCGACGGTCGCCGGGTCGAGCCCCTCGGGGAACCACGCCGAGCACAGCCGCGGGATGTCGACCGTGCGCCCGGGTGCGTCGGCGACGACGTTGATCTCCCATTGCGGGCAACGCAGCAACGGCTGCAGCGGCCCCACCTGCACGGGCACGACAAGGTATGCCGTGCGCGGCGCCACGTCGTCGGGTCCGGTCGAGTCGGTGACCTCGAGCATGATCGCGCCGGGTCCGACATAGCCGCCGGATGCCGTGAGCCGCAGTTCGGTGGCCGACAGCGCGGTGACGGCGAGCCGATCGGCGGGCGAGGCTGAGAGCGTGTCTGGAGTGGTGAGCTTGACCGCCCGGCCGCGCGGGTCGGTGATGTGGTCGGCGAGTTGGACGCTGACCGTCGCATCCCGGTCCATGGTGATCGGTTTGCCGGCGATGACATAGGGCACGTCGCTGCCGCTGGCCGGCACGTAGATGATCGCCATCGCCCGGCCGCCGTCGGCATCCTCGACGACATAGGGGACCGCCCGCGGGTAGTCGGCGAAACTCACCCGCACCCCATCGGCCTCGATGGAGGCACCCTCGCCGACCTGGACGACCTTGAGGGCATTGCGGTCGCCGTCGACATCGCGGTCGTTGTCGAGCACATCGACGAGCGCACTGTTGGACGCGGTCGTCGCGGGGGCCGGGCCGACGGTGGCCGCCCCACCGGCGCCTCCCGCCCCCCCAGCTCCCCCGGCACCTGGGGCGCCGGGCGCCGCCGGAGCGGGCGCCACCCGGGCCACGTCGTCGGCCGCCACCGGCGGGTTGTTGTAGCCCTTGCGCCCGCGGACGGTCAGCGTCGTGCGCGACGGATCGAACAGGCCGCCGTTGATGCCGTAGACGAGGACCTTCGACGGGCCCTCCTCGGGCGCGGCCACCTTGAAGGACTGCTCGCCCTCCCGGGTGAACTGCGCCAGCACCTCCGGCGAGTTGGTCGTCGCGGGGTCCTCGACGACGACGTCGGCATTGCGCGGCACGAGGTCGTTGGCGAGCACGTCGACGGTCACCTGGCGCCCGGGGGCAGCGGTGACATCGTCGGGCATGGCCACCGGCGGCTGCGGCGCGCCAGGCTGCACCACACCGATCCGGATCAGCCCCTCGCCGGACTTCCCGTAACGGTCGGCGACGGCATACCGGAGCACTTCGGTGCCCGAGGAGCCCGGGTAGGACTCGTAGCGGATCGTCGAGGCCCCGTATGCCGTGACCCGCCCGAGCTTGAGGTTGACCGGGCCACCGGCCTCGCCGACGATGCCGGACACGAAGGCGAGGTCGCCGTCCGGGTCGATGCCGCTCGTGGGCACGGTGAGCGTGATCGCCTCGCCCGCGGTGACCGATGCGGAGAAGTTGCGGGCGGTCGGCGGCTGGTCGGGGGTCTGAGGGGTCGGGGGCGGCTTGACGGTCACCGTGACCCGGCCGGTCACCGAGCGCTCGGGCATCCCTTCGGGGTATGCCGCGTATTCCAGGGTGACGACCTTCTCGACGGTGATCGGGTCAGGATCGGGCAGGTAGCGCAACACCTGGCCGCTGGCATAGACCTCGCCCTTGCCGACGACGACCTTGACCGTGCCGGGGGTGAGCTTGAGCGGGACGCCGTCGGCCATCGAGTCGTTGTCCAGGGCCGGGATGGTGACGACGTCACCCCAGCGCACGGTGGCTTGGTCATCGACGATGGTCGGCATGAGCGCGGCGGGCGGCGCGGGTTTCTGCACAACCGAGAGCTCGCCGGCGGCCGAGCGGGTGCCGTCGCTGATGGTGTAGGCAACCACGCCGCGGCGTTCCGTCTGGCCGGCCTGCAGCGGCGCGACCGCCTGCACGCGCAGCCAACGGCCCTGGACCACCCAGGCGCGCACCCAGGGTTCGGTGGTCGCGACCGACTGGATGACGAGCACGTCCGAGCGCGGGCTGTAGTCGTTGACGAGCACGTCGGTGATGGCCGGGGCCTGGTCGCGCACGGTCGCGGCGTCGGGGGCGGCGACCGGCGGGGCGTCGTCGGTCGGTGCGGGGAGGATGTCGACCCGGAACCGTCCCGCACCCACCGCCGAGCCGACTTGCGCGGCATACGTGAGCAGGTGGCTGCCGGGAGCCGCGCCGGTGATGGTGACCACCCCGGTCTCGACGTTGGTGTCGATCATCAGCCCGGCCGGGCCGCGCACCTCGGCCGCGAGGCGCAGCCGTGCGGTGGGGTCGGTGGGGTCGGCACCGGGCAGGTCGTTGCCGAGCGGCTGCAGTTGGACGGGTTTGCCGACGATCGCGCGGATGACGTCGGCCTGGGCGGTCGGGGGCACCGGGCGGTCGGAGTCGCCCAAGACAACGAGCGCGGCCTTTGCCTCGGTGCTGCCGCCGCGTCCGTCGTCGACCTTGTATTTCACCTCGAGCGGGCCGGGCTGGTTGGGGGCGACGATGGCCAGCGCGCCACCGCCGTCGACCGAGGCGATCTGGTCGAGCGACTCGATGACGACGGGATCGCTTTCGGCGTCGCGCCAATCGGCCTTGACTCCGACCGAGACGTGTCCGCCGCGGATCACTGGGGTCTTCGCGGTCGCGAGGGTGGCCTGGCTGGTGCGCATGAACGGCGCGGTGTTGACGGTGTCGTCGACGATGCTCACCGTCACCAGCGCAGTGGAGCGCCCCTCGGCGCCCGGCTGACCGTTGTTGACCGTGTAGCTGAAGTGGACGACGTTGCCAATCGGCTTGTCGGGCACCGAGATCGAGATGTTCTGCCCGTCGATCGAGGGACTGACGAGGATGCCGGGCAGGTCGGGGGCGGACACATCGCCGGGCCCGATCGCGAGCACCGCGCCGAGGCTGTCGCTGTCGTTGTCGAGCACGTGCAGGGTCGACGTGCGACCCGGGCGCACCTTCACGTCGTCGGGTTTGGCCTCCGGCGGGCGGCGGACGACCTCGTTGTCGAGTTGGTTGGGGTCGGGCTTGGTGTTGTCATTGCCGGCCTTGGGCGGCGGGATGACCGAGGGCCAGTCATCGATCTTGATCGGCGCATCAGAGTCGACATCCCACACCGCGCCGGTGTCGAGATCGTTGAGGGCGACCAGCCCGCGGTTGGTGCGCAGCCGCACCCCGTCGACCCGCACCCCCGGCGCCGGCGCCTCGATGACGACCGCCTCGGCCGGGTGCTCGGTGCACGAGCGCCCGTAGAACAGCTTGTCGGCACTGGCCCACGCCCCGTGCACGCAGCGCCCGAGGCGCACCGGCGGCGCCACCCAGAGCTTGGCGCCAGTCGCCGCGCCGGGCAGGAGGATCTCGCCGGTCTTCGCGGGTTCGGTGCCGAACGGCACAAGGCCCACCCCGCGCGGAGTGGCGATCGCGACCGCGTCGCTGTCCGGTCCCGGCGCCTGCACGGCCCCGTATGCCGTGGACGCTTTCGCGGCGCCGGTGCCGGTCGCGGCCGCGCCGAGTTTCTGGGCCAGGTCGATGGGTGCGCCAAGTCCGTCGGCGCGGATCAGTCCGGTTGCCGGCTCGAAGACGACCCAGCGGTCACCGACGACGGTGAGTTGCACGCTCGTGGCGGAGAAACCCAGCTCCTTGATGGCTGCCTCGGCGAAGCCGCCCCCCGCGAGCGGACTGATGACGGCCAACTGTCCGGAGGCAGCGGACACGGCATACACCGTGCCGTCGACCGACACCGCGACCGTCGCCCCAGCTCCGACGGTGGCCAGCGGCGGGCCGGTGCCGGCCACCTTGTCCAGCGAGGTGATCCCCGTCGCGGGGTCGACCCGCTGGGCGCGCACCTTGCCGGTGGCCGGGTCGACGACCGCGAGGGTGCCGCCGCGCAGGTCGATCACGGCCGGTGCCGGGGCGACGGTGGCTGCGGCGGAATCTGCGGAGGTGGAGCCCGATGTGGCTGTGGAGCCACCTGCGGCCGGGCTGGGCAGGGTGAGGACCGAGGACTCGACGAGTTGCCCGGTGCGGACGTTGATCGGGGTGGCCTGGTTGGTCGCCTTGGTGACCCCGAGGACTGCGGCACCGTCCTGGAGGATGTCGAGGCCGGTGTTCTCGGCGGCCGTCGCGGCCACTGCCGCGTCGAGCTGGCCGGCGGGCTTGTTGATCCGGCCGAATCTCGACTGGGCCGAGGTGGTGACCCAGACGCCGCCGTCGTTGAGCTCGGTGCGGCTGACCGTCTCACCCTCGGCGCGGGTCGCGAACCAGGTGAAGACGATCGCGAGGACGAGCAGCACGGCGGTCGACACCGTGCCGGTGCGGCGTGATGCGCTGCGCTGCGTGCGCCGCTTGGTGCCCTGGGACTGCAGGCGCGGGCCTGAAGATGTCGTCATGTCTGATCCCCTGACGCTGCCTGCTGGCCGGCGGTGATCCGGGCAACTCCCGCCACCCGAGTCGCTGGGGCCACCCGCGCCACTCGCGCGACCCGCGCGACCCGCGCAACCCGCGCAACTCGACGAGCTTGCGCTGCGAGCCGCGCCAGATCGGCCTTCCGGGTGGCCAGCACCGGACGGGCCTGCTCCCGCAGCGATCGGGTCGACCAGGCTGCCCTGATCCGGGTGCGGCGCCGTGACTTCTTGCGCAATGCCGTTGCAGCCGAGTCGGATTGGGTCCAGTGCTCGCGGGCGACCGCTCGATCGGGTTGCACCGGGCCGAAGACCTGGGCGTCGGTCGCCCGGGCCAGCGGCACCAGGGCGGGATCGATGGCTTGGGCCTGCTCTGGCCGAGTTGCATTGGGGGGCAGGGAAATCCCGAGGTCACGGGCATTGTCGACGAGCTCGGACCACGCTCCGGAGACCTGGTCAGCCCCGTGGGAGCCGTGCGGCGCCGGGACCGGCGGCGGCGCTTGGCCAGCAGCAGCACGGCATACCAGAGGGCGAGGGCGGCAGCCGGCGGACCCACCCAGGTGACCACCCACTGCAGCCAGCCCGGCCAGGTCGAGGGGTCGAGGATCGACTTACGGTTGGTGCTCGCCTTGTTCTGGGTGGCGTTCTGGGCCTGGTCGGGGCCTTGCAGGACGCTCGGCGGGTTGTTGGCGGCCGGCGGCGGCACGACCGCGCCGGTCTTCTTCTCCTCGGTGCGGTTGTCCTGTTGGGTTGGTTTCTTGTTGCGGTCCGGGACGATGAACTGCGGCAGGATCGCCTGCCAGTTGCCGTCGGCCTTCTCGACCTCGACCCACGCGTGGACGTCGCGGCCCTTGACCGTGCCGGTGCCGTCGGGGATCGCGCCGACGACGACCCGCGCGGGCACGCCGAGGCGGGTCGCGACGAGCGCCAGCGTCGCGGCGTATTGCTCGTCGTTGCCGGCCAGTTGCGCCGACTTGACGAAGCGGGTGATCCGCGCGAGCGAGTGCCCGGCGAGGTAGGTGTTCTGGTGGTCTTCGGCCGAGCCGCCGTCGGTGTAGGCGCCGGTGCCGCGCAGCACCGACGCCACCGCGAGCAGGCGGCGCCAGGTGTCGCTCTCGCGGCCGCTCCACTGGTCGATGCGCGCGTCGAGGAAGGCCAGCGATTGACTGTTGGCGACCGCAGGCGTGCTCGCCACGGTGCTCGAGCTGCTCCCAGCCAGGGCCAGGTCGGTCGGCAGCTCGGTCGCGACGGGTTCGAGGTATGCCGTGAGCTCGAATCCGTCACCCGGCAGCAGCCGCGCGGGCAGCACCCCGGTGCCGGTGGTCGTGTTGTAGCGCAGGTCGGCGGCCAGCCCACCGGCTCGCGGGCCGGTGAAATCGACGCCGGTGAGCGTCCCCGCGACCGGCAGCCAGACGTCCTGCCACCCGCCGTCGGGGATCGTCACGGCATACGAGGTGGGGTCGACCCCGGCCGGCGCGGTGACGGCGATGCGCCCCCCGACCCGGCGGAAGGCCGCGGCGGATGACGATGTGCTTTGTGCAGCGCCGGAAGCGCCTTGAGCGCTGGGACCGCCGGGACTGCCCGCCACCGGCGCAGGAGCGGCATTGCCCGCGCCCCACACCGAGCCGTCGTAGGTGTCCAGGACCGCGATGCGCATTGGGGTGCCCGCGGGCAGGCCGGTCACGGCATACAGCGGGCGGTCGTAGAGCTCGGCGGCGTTGGGCTCGGTGTAGCGGCGGTAGCCGGCCAGCGGGCTGGGGTATTGCGAGACGTCGAAGGGCGGCTCGAGCTGGGTGCGCCAGATGGTGCGGGCGGATGCGTCGGCGCCGGGCAGCCGCGGGCCGAGCACGACCGCCGCCCCGGCCGCGAGCGCGAGCAGCAGCGCACCGGTGATCGCGCGGGTGCGAGCGCCCGATCCGTTCTGCAGCGCGGGGCGGCTGCGGGCGGCGCGTACGGCGGCATAGCCGACCGCGACGAGCGCGAACGCGGCACCCTGCAGCAGCACTCCGGCCGGTGCCATGGTGCCCAGCAGGATCGAGAGTACGAGCAGCGCCAGCGGCACGAGCAGGGCACGCACGGCCCCCACCCAGCGCCGCGCGATGCCGTATGCCGTCGCGCCGCCGACCAGGGTGAACAGCAGCGGCAGGGCGACGAGTGGGCCTTGCGGGTCGACGGGTGGGAGGGTGGTGAGCAGGTCCTTCCAGCCGGTGACCGCGGTGCGGGCCAGGGTGGCCAGACTGCGGCCGGACAGGCCTTCGCGCAGGGTGGCCAGGCCGCCGATGGTGAAGTAGGCCAGGGCGAGCAGGGCGGCCGTGACGACTCCTGGGAGCCGGAATGCGGCCGTGACGTGGGCCGCCGCAAGTCCGCACAGCAACCCGACGACGGCGGCCACGATCCAGCCGAGGCCGAAGTAGGTGGTGTGGAAGCCGACGGCGGCGAGCGCGACGAGCAGTCCGGTGCCGACGAGGTCGGTCACTTGGTGGCGGGTCGGTCGGAGGCGCTCGAGCAGGTCGGCGGCGCGCGGGGTGACGGGGGACGAGGAGTGGGTGGCCGTCGTCATGCGCCCGCCAATCCGGCCGACAGCACGGCGCGCAGGTTGCGCAGTGCGTCGACGGTGAGCACGGTGACCGAGCCGGCGCGACGCACCGAGCGTTCGGCCAGCGGGTCGACGACGATCGCGATGGTGCGCACCTCGGGTGGGAACTGCGTGCCGACCCGCTGCAGCATTCCGAACTCGCGGTGCGGTCCGGTGACGACGAGGCAGACCGAGGTGTCGGGCGCGAGGGCGTTGGCGGTCGTCGACATGTGCAGCAGGTCGACCGGCCCGGCTTCGACCCGGGCCAGGGTGTCGAGGGTGCGCTGCGGGTGGGCCTTCGACACGGCATTCGAGCCGGCGACGATCGTCACGTCCTGGTCGTCGCGGTGGCAGCGCATGCCGATCGACGCGGCGACCGAGATCGCGGTCTCGAGATCGCGCACCTCCGGCAGCGCGCCGCCGGGCACCGGGAGGGTGCGGCCGGCGGTGATCTCGCGGATCTCGCGGGCGACTTCGGTGCCGTCGCGGTAGGACGCGGGGTCGGTGTCGACGAGCACGGTGATGTGCGAGCGGCGGGTGTCGAGGAACTGGCGCACCAGCAGGCGCCCGGCCTTGGCCGAGCTGCGCCAGTGGATATAGCGGCGGTCGTCGCCGGGCTGGTATTCGCGCAGCGCGTGGAAGGCCAGGTCGGACATCGACTGGTCCTCGGTGACCGATCCTTCGAGGTCGCGCAGCAGGCCGGCGCCGAGGCTCTCGATCGCGACCGTGCGGGGGTGGACGAAGAGTTCGGTGACTTCGGTCCACAGCACGGTGCGGCGCACCAGCCCGAACGGGTCGCCCTGCACCGTGCGCGCCGGCCCGACCGGGATGACACCGCGGCGGTGAGTGGGCACGACGAACAGCTCCTCGTGCTCGGTGCCGGAGCCGAGCGGCGGCAGCACGAACCGCGCCGCGCTCACGCCGATCGGCAGCTCGACGAGCAGCGGGAGGATCGGCACCGAGCCGGTGTTGCCGACGATGACCCGCCCGGTCGCCGGATCGCCGACGACGACGCGGCTCGGGTCGACTTCGGCGTCGATGCTCACCCGGGTGCGGCCGACCGCGAGCAGCACGCACGCCGCGAGCAGCACCAGCGTGGCGGCGCCGAGCATGAGCAGCTCGATCCAGCCATAGCGCGCGCCGAGCCACCACGAGGCTGCGCCGAGCGCGGCGACCCCCCAGCCCAGCGGCGACACCCAGCGCAGCGCCCGGTGGACCGGGCGCCAGATCGGGCCCCAGGTGGGTTCGGTGCGCACGTGCAGTTCCCGGGCGCGGTCGGACAGCAGCCTCGGTATGCCGGTGAGTCGGTTCAGCGGGGACGGTTTGGACGATGAGGTCGGCCTGGACGGCTTGGTCAGGCGGGCGGCCCGACCGGCACGACCGGCCCGGCGGGACGGCATACCTGCCTGGCCGGACGGCATACCTGCCTGACCGGACGGCATACCGGCTTGGCCCGAGGGCAGGCCCGACTGGCCGGACGGCATACCCGCCTGGCCTGCGACCCGCTCCCCTGGGTTACTCATCGCCCCTGCGCCCTGCTCGGTCAGGCCGAGCGGCGGTGCTCGGGCGGCGCGACCGCGGCGAGAATCTCGTCGATGACCCCGTCGACCGTGCTGCCGGAGAACTGCGCCTCCGCCTCGAGCAGCAGCCGGTGGCAGAGCACCGGGTGGGCGAGGATCTTGATGTCCTCGGGCACCACGGCGACCCGGCCCTGCGACGCGGCCCAGGTCTTGGCGCAGCGCACGTAGGCCAGCGCGCCGCGCATCGACAGGCCCAGGCGCAGGGCGGGGTGCGCGCGGGTGGCTTCGGCGAGGTGGATGACATAGCCGAGCAGTGCCTCGTCGACGTGGATCTGGTCGGCGAGCTCGGCCATGCCGGTGACGACCTGCGAGGTGACGACGGGTTCGACGGCGGAGGATCGGTCGCGGGTGGCGGCGTCGGCGATGACCCGCACGGCGGCCGCGAAGTCGGGGTAGCCCAGGCTCGTCTTCATCAGGAAGCGGTCGAGCTGCGCCTCGGGCAGCCGGTAGGTGCCGGCCTGCTCGATGGGGTTCTGGGTGGCGATGACCATGAACGGTTTGCCCGTGGAATGCGGTATGCCGTCGACTGTCACCCGGCCTTCTTCCATGACCTCCAGGAGCGCGGCCTGGGTCTTGGGGCTGGCCCGGTTGATCTCGTCGGCCAGGACGATCGTCGCGAAGATCGGCCCGGGGTGGAACTCGAAGCGCCGGCTCTCCGGGTCGAAGATCGTCACGCCGGTGACATCCGAGGGCAGCAGGTCGGGGGTGAACTGGATCCGCCCATGGGTGCCCTGGACGCTCGCGGCGAGCGCCCGGGCCAGCTGGGTCTTGCCGGTGCCCGGCACGTCCTCGAGCAGCATGTGCCCCTCGGACAGCAGGCAGGTGAGCACCAGCCGGGTGACGTGCTCCTTGCCGAGGATGGCCTTTTCGATGTTGCCGACGAGTGAGTCGAAGGTCTGTTTGAACCAGTCGACCTGTTCCTGAGCGACGCTCATCCCTGCCCCCTGTGCCGCACGTGACGTCTCCGCGAGCTCCCGCGTTGTCCGGGGGACAGCGTAACGGCCACATCGAGCGTGGGCACCGCCCGGTTCAGCGGGTGAGCGGTGCTCGTGCCGGTGCTGTGGTCACCGCAGCAGTGGCGCGGCGGCGAGGGTGAGCAGTGCGCCCGCGATGAGCGAGGGTCCGTAGGCGAACTCGGTCGTGCGCGCGGCTCGTCGGGTGACCAGGAGTGCCGCGCCCACGAGGCCGCCGATGACGATCCCCGCGGCGAGACCATAGAGGGCCAGCGGCCAGGCCACCCAGCCGAGCAACGGCCCGAGCAGGCCGGCCAGTTTGACGTCGCCGTAGCCCATCCCGGAGCCGATCAGCGCCAGGGCGAGGAAGCTCCCGAACGCCAGCACGGCCGCAATCGCGGCGGGTACCAACGAATCCCACCGTCCGAGGCCGATCTGGCCAGCCAAGTGCGCCAGACCCTCGCGCAGGTCATCGACTCGGAACAGACCCCGATGTCGCAGTCCGACCGTGCTCGGATCGCGCAGGAAGTGGCCGACGACATCCTCGGCCACGGTCCGCTGGAGCCACTGCTGCGCGACCCCGAGGTCACCGAGATCATGGTCAACGGGTGCGACGAGGTCTTCGTCGAACGCAGCGGCAAGATCCTGCCGACGCGGGTGCGGTTCACCGACGAGGCCCATCTGCGCCGCACCATCGCCAAGATCGTGTCCCGCGTGGGACGCCGCGTCGACGAGTCCAGTCCGATGGTCGACGCCCGCCTCCCCGACGGTTCACGGGTCAACGCCGTGCTCCCGCCGATCGCCCTGGACGGGTCGCTGCTCACCATCCGCAAGTTCGCCGTCGACCCGTTCACCGATGCCGACCTCATCGCCTTCGGGACGCTGACCCCGGCCACCCGGGACTTCCTGCAGGCCTATGTGCGAGGGCGGCGCAACATCGTCATCTCCGGCGGCACCGGGTCGGGCAAGACGACCAGCCTCAACGTGCTCAGCTCGTTCCTGCCCGACGACGAACGCATCGTCACCATCGAGGACTCCGCCGAGCTGCAGCTGCACCAGCAGCACGTGTTGCGGCTGGAGTCGCGCCCGCCCAACATCGAAGGCCGCGGTGAGGTGACAATCCGCGACCTGGTGCGCAACGCCCTGCGCATGCGTCCCGACCGGATCATCGTCGGCGAGGTGCGCGACGGGGCAGCCCTGGACATGTTGCAGGCGATGAACACCGGCCACGACGGCTCGCTGACGACGGTGCACGCCAACAGCCCGCGGGACAGCCTCTCGCGCCTGGAGACGATGGTGCTCATGGCCGGGGTCGACCTGCCGGTGCGCGCGGTCCGCGAGCAGGTGGCCAGCGCGATCGACCTCATCATCCAGCAGACCCGGCTCAAGGACGGCACCCGCCGGATCGTCCAGATCACCAAGGTGGTCGGGATGGAGTCGGACGTCGTCTCGCTGCAGGACCTCTACACCTTCGATTACGCCGCCGGACGCGACGCCGACGGCCGGTTCCGCGGCTGGCTCAAGCCGACCGGCATCCGCCCGCGGTTCAGCAACGACCTCGCCGACGTGGGCGTCGACCTGCCCAGCGCCCTCTTCGCCCGGGTGCTCGGATGACTCATCTGCCCCGCAGGACCGGTATGCCGTCCGGTCGCCGCCGCTGGTCCCGCGCGGTCGTCGCCCTCTGGGCCTGGGCGGCCTGGCTCTGCGCAGCGGCGGTGACCGGGCAGCTGGGAACCGCGCACGCTGCCCCCGATGGTGGCGTGACCCTCGGCAGCCTGCGCGTCGTCGGCTCGCAGATCACCGGCACCCTCACCGTGCGTGGCGTGCCGATGACCGACACCGAGCGGGCCGCGGTGACGGCAACCGTCGACGGTCAGCCGCGGGCGGTCACCCTCGATCAGGCCCCGGTGGCCAAGCGACAGGCGATGCTCGTCATCGACACCAGCGGGTCGATGGGCGCCACCGGCATGGCGACCGTGCGCGCCGCGACCAAGCGCTATCTGGAGACCGTGCCCGCCGATGTGGGCGTCGGCGTGGTGTCCTTCGCGTCGACGGCCGGCGTCGAACTCGAACCCACCCTCGATCGCGCTGCGATCCAGAAGGTCGCCGACGGCCTCACCTCCCGCGGCGACACCAGCCTGTATGCCGGTCTCGACCTCGCCGCCGGCGCGCTCGGTTCGGCCGGTGACGCGACCATCGTGCTGCTCAGTGACGGTGCTGACACGGTCACCCTGGACAAGCCTCGCGCGCAGGCGGCGACCCTCGCGGGTCTGGCCGCACACGGCATACGGATCACGGTCGTGCAGTTCCGCAGCACCGACCCGACGGCTACCGTCGCGTTGACCGCGCTCGGAGCCACTCCCGGCGGGGTGGTCGTCAAGGCCGACGACGGAGCCCAAGTAGGAGCCGCATTCGCGGCGGCGGCGCACGAGCTGGAGACCCAGAGCTCGGTGGCGATCCCGCTGCCTGGCGCCCTGACCCCGGGATCGCATCAAGTGGTGCTGAGCGGCACCGTCAACGGAAAGCCGTTCACGACCCAGGCCGCCATCGAGGTCGGTGCCGTCGTCGCCAGCCCGTCGCCGTCGCCTTCGGCGGGGATCGACCCGGGCGCGGCCGGAGCGGCGGGCGCGGCGGGCTCTGGTGGGGCGGGCCCAAGCCTGGGGATTTCGCGCATCGCCTCGTCCGGTCTGAGCCCGCTGGCCTGGGCAGCGGCCGTGCTCGCAGCTCTCGCGCTGAGCGTCCTGGCCTTTGTCATCCTCACCCCGACCCTGCAGTCCCGGCGCGAGTCGCGCGTCGAGGCCATCCGGACGCTCGTGGCCGACCCGGCATACGCGAGTGGCGCGCCCAGCTCGGCGTTCGCGCCGATCTCGGAAGGGCTGAGCAACTGGGGCGACCGGGCGATGGCGGGGCGCGCACAGACTCCGCGGTTGCTGCGTCGCCTCGAGCGTGCCGGATGGGCCCTGCGACCGGGCGAGTGGCTGGTCCTGGTGATCCTCGGGGCGTTCGTCGGCGGCCTGCTCGGGGCCCTGCTGCTGGGCGCCAATCCGGTGCTCGGCGTCATTCTCGGGGCGCTGCCTGGGGTGCTGCTGCCCAACCTCGTGCTGTCCCTGGCGGCCGACCGGCGGGCCGCGAAGTTCGACGCTCAGTTGCCCGACCTGTTGAGCCTGGTGGCGACCAGCCTGGCCTCCGGCTTCGCGCTGCCGCAGGCCCTCGACGGCATCGTCAGGGAGGCGGCCGAACCGGTCCGCAGCGAGTTCTCCCGCGCGCTGGCCGAGACACGCATCGGCATCGACATCGCCGACGCCCTCGACCGGCTGAGCCGACGCATGGGGAGCAAGTCGCTCGAGTGGGCCGTCATGGCGATCCGGATCCAGCGCGAGGTCGGCGGCACCCTCGCGGACACCTTGCGGACCACGGCTGCGACCTTGCGTGAACGTGAAGTGCTCCAGCGCCAGGTGCGCACGCTGTCTGCCGAAGGACGGCTCTCGGCGGTCATCCTCGTCGTGCTGCCGATCTTCATGCTCCTGTATCAGCTGCTGGTCAACTACAGCTACGTCCGACTGTTGTGGACGACCCCTATCGGGTTGGCGATGACCGCGGTGACCCTGGTCCTGATGACCATCGGGATCATCTGGATGCGAGCCATCGTGCGGATCGAGGTCTGACATGGGTCTGCTCATCGCCGCCGTCGTCACCATCGGGCTGGCCTTGCTGCTGTTGCTCCTGGTGGTCGCGATCCCGCGTGAGCCGACCGGAGTCGCCCGGTCGCTCATGCTGCTGGAACACCGGATCGACCCGTCGAGCGTCCCTCGGCACGAGTTGCCGGCAAGCGAGCGCTTCCTGGCCCCGCTGCTGCGACGCACCCAGCGTCTCGGCGCCGGGCTGTCCCCGAACGGCACCCAGGAGAGCCTCGCTCGTCAGCTCGACCGGGCCGGCAACCCCGGATCGTGGACCGCCGATCGTATCTTCGGGGCCAAGGGTGCCGGTCTCGTCCTCGGCCTGGTCCTCGGGTTGCTCCTCGTCGGCCCCTCGGTCGGCGGCGTCCTGCTCGCCCTCGGCCTGGCGGTCCTGTTGTTCTTCGCCCCCGACCTGGCCCTCTACAACCTCGCCTTGCGCCGCAGGGAGTCCGCGTCCAAGAGCCTGGCCGAGGCCCTCGACATGCTCACCATCAGCGTCGAGGCGGGTCAGGCCTTCGACGCGGCCATCGGGCACGTGGCGCGCACGATCACCGGCCCGGTCGCCGGCGAGTTCGCCCGGGTGCTCAGTGAGATCCAGCTGGGTCGGTCCCGCTCGGACGCCCTGCACGACATCGGCAACCGGCTGGCCGTCCCTGAGCTGAAGAACTTCGTCACAGCCATCGCGCAGGCCGACCGGTTCGGTTTGCCCATCGCCCAGGTGCTGCGAGAGCAGACCGCCGCGATGCGCATTGCCCGCCGCCAGAAGGCCGAGGAGAAGGCGCAGAAGGTGACGGTGAAGATCATCTTCCCGCTCATCTTGTGCATCTTCCCGGCGATCTTCGTCGTCATCATCGGGCCCGGAGTCATCCGCATCCTCGGAGCCCTCAAGTTCTTCTAGGCATTTGCTGATCGCGTGGGCGCGCCGGCCGAACCGCCGAAACGGTGGGATCAGGGGACCCGGACCTCCAACAGCGGGTCGTGCCGTGCTGCGGCGAGGGCGGGGACCATCGCCCCCAGGCAGCCGGCACTCAGCAGGATCAGGCCCATTCCCGCGGCCAGCGACAGCGGCGGGAACGGGCCGCTGGTCCACCATGCGTAGATCGACTCAGTCGCCAAGGCGGTGAGGTAGGCCATGAGGCTGACCAGCGCGGCTTGTGCGACGACCAACCCGGCGATGAACTGCGGCGTGGCCCCCAAGGCGGGCACGGACACCACCCGGCCCAAGGTATGGCGTGGCGGCCGGGATATCGGCCGAGATGCCATCGCCGAAGCCTGCTGCCGCCGCCGTTGGCCGCCACGGACCCGCCGATAACCAGCTCTAGTTCGCCCGGTGGCTGCGATCCCGAGAGCGTCCTCGTTCATTGAGGAGTGAAGGTGTTGGTGGTAGCACTTGAAGATTTGATCGGACAACTGTATGATGGACGTATGTCCGAGTCCAGCGCGGGAGCATCCCTGAGCGAGCTGCTCGATGCCGCGCGGGCGTCGGTGGCCGGCATACCGGGTGGGTTGTGGAAGGTGTCCGGTGCCGAGTTGGCAGAGGTGACGCGGGCCCTGGATGCCCTGGGTGCGGCAGTGCGTGGAGCGACCGTGGCGGTCGCCGCCGAGGCCGTCGTCCGGGGGGAGACGCAGTCGTCCCAGAGCGGCAGTCTCGTGGCCTGGCTGTGGGACAACGCTCCTTCGCTGCGTCAGGGCGGGGCCAAGGCGGTGGCGGAGTGTGTCCAACTGGTGGCTGGCGAATGCCGTGGACTCGGCGCCCTCGAGGTGCTCGCGTCCGGTGTCGTCGCCTCTGACCCCGCGGACGCTGCCGCAGGCGAGCTCGGCGCCACCGACGCCTCGAGGGGCGACGGTGCCGAGCAGCTCGGGGAAGGTGCGGGGTCCACACCGGGGCAGGTGGTGAGCCGGTCGGTCTTGCGGGGCGAGTTGCTGCCATCCGTGGCCGTGAGCGTGCTGTCCGAGATGGCCCGGCTCGAGCGGCGACTGCGCCCGGAGACCCACCTGACCGTCGTGTCGGCGTTGGTGTCGCTGGGGCGGGATTGGGGCAGCGCACAGGTGCGCCGCCTGCGCCCACGTCTGTTGGCCGAATACGGGATGCCGGGAGAGTTGCAGTCCGATCACGACACCCTCGCCCGGTGCGTGACGCTGAGCGGCCCCATCGTCGAGGACGGGCTCACCGCCTATCGGCTCGTCCTCGACCCACAATCGGCTGCGACCCTGGAAGCTGCCATCGGGCCACTGGCCGCGCCGGCACCCAATCCGCAGACGGGTGAACGTGACCTCCGCTCCGCCGGGCAACGCCGCGCCTGCGCGCTGATCGAGGTATGCCGTCGCGCCACCGCCGCGGGTCACCAGCTGCCCGGGGGCGCCAAGACGACGCTGTTCGTCACGATGGCCTTGAGCGACCTGCGCGACCGGCTCACCGGGGCCGGCACTGTCGTGGGCACGCCAGCAGCCGGGGTGCTCCTGGCGCCGGAAACCGTGCGGCAACTCGCCTGCCAGGCCGAGATCGTGCCGGTCGTCCTCGGATCACGTGGTGAGGTCCTCGACCTCGGCACCCGGGTGAGGTTGTTCACCCCGGCCCAATCCAGGGCGCTCTGGCTTCGCGACGGCGGATGCAGCTTCCCCGGCTGCACCGTCCCGGCGCACTGGTGCGACGCCCACCACATCGTCCACTGGGTTGACGGCGGAACGACCGACCTCGCCAACGCCGCCCTGCTCTGCGCCCGACATCATCAGATCGTTCACCGAGATCGGCTCACCGCCCGGGTGCTCGCCCCGCCCGGCGATCCCACCCAACCCGCCGTCCACTGGGATCGCACCCCAGGGTCATACGACCGCGCCCACCGACGACCCCACGCGGCCTGACAGTGGCGGCCTGACAGTGCCAGCCAGAGCGCCTCAGCCTGCGATGGCGCAGCTGGGCACCGAGGTCGGGCTGATCTGACCGCTGCGCACCACCGAGACCACCACACACACCTGGGTGCCGGCCGGGGCTACGACCTCCTTGGCCCGGGCGCCGGTGACCGTCGTCGGCGCGGCCGCGAGGGCCTCGGCGGCGGTGGCGCCCACGCCGACCCGGTAGGTGTCCTTCGAACTCGGCCCGTCATAGTTCCACGTGAAACGTACGACTCCCGCGGCCCCCATGGCCTGCACCGACGGCGCAACGAACACCCCGTCACCAATGGCCGACCCATCGGTCGTCGGCTTGAGGGTCTGCACGGCCGTCGGAGTCGGCCCGGCGTCAGCAGTGCGCCCACCACCGAGCGCAAACGTCGACACCAACCACCAGCTCGCGGCAACCGTCGCCACGCCTGCGGCCAGCATGCCGATCCGGCGCCCGACCGACCCACGGCCCGGCTGGGAGTCGGCGGACGGCATACCGGGGTCGACCTCGACCGGCTCCCAGCGGGTGAGCGGCGTGGAGTCGGCTGCAGCATCGGGGATCGCGGTCGGCGCCCCCGCCGGCGACGATGGCGCCGCTGATGCGGCCGAGGAGGTTGAGGCGGCGGCCGTGGGAGCCGGCGGCGGTGGCACGGTCGGCCATCCGGAATCTGCCGTGGGCGGTTGCAGCCGGGGCGGGGGCGGCACGGGTGGGTAACCCCGCGCGGCTGGGGTGGCGGGCGCGGACGGCATACCCGTCGCTTGTGCCGTTGTCGCTGGCACTGGCGGGGCCGACGCGGCGGGGCGCTGCGCCTCGACCCGTTGCGGGCCCTTGACGTGCGTGCTCTGGTCGGTGTCGGGGAGCGCATCCGCCCCGGCGCCCGGCGCACCCGGCCCGAAAAGGCGAGCGCGCCCCCGGTCGTCGAGCACGAGCACTTGAGTGCGCGGCAGCCGGCATTCTTGCTCGATGGCCTGCAATCCGTGCGCGAACTCGAGAGCACTCTGCGGCCGCAGCGCCGGGTCCTTGGCCATCGCCTGGGTGAGCAGGCGTTCCAGTGACGCGGGCACGTCGGGGCGCTTGGTGGGCGGCACCGGCTGGGTGCGGATCCGCGGCATGAGCGCGTATGCCGTGTTGTCACCACCGGGCACCTCGAACGGCGAGCGCCCGACGAGCAACTGCCACAGAGTGGCGCCGAGGGAGTAGATGTCGGAGCGCTCGTCGCCGTCGCTCTCGCCGTAGACGACCTCCGGCGCCGACCACGGCACGGAGACCCCGATGTCCTCGCGGGCGCTGACCCCCTGGACGACCGCGTCGGCCCTCGTGCGCAGCCCGCGACCGGCGATGCCGAAGTCGGTCAGCCCGGGGGCGCCATAGGCGCTGACCAGGACATTGGCTGGTTTGATGTCGCGGTGGATGACTTGCGCCTGGTGGGCGGTCTGCACGGCGCTGGCCAGTTGGATCCCGATCCGCAACACGTCGCCCAAGGCGAACCGCTCGGCCCGCGAGCGCTGGGCGAGGTTGGGCGGCGGGTAGTACTTCATCACGAGGAAGGGTCGGCCGTCGGCGGCCGTGCCCGCCCGGAAGACCTGGACGATGTAGGGGTGGTCGCCCAGCGCCGCCATCGTGTCGGCCTCGGCGATGAACTCGGCCCGGACCTTGTCGCTCAGCGTGCCGGCCTTGAGCACCTTGACGGCGACCGGCATACGAGGGCTCTGTTGCTCGTAGAGGTAGACGTCGGCGTACCCCCCCGACCCGAGCGGCTGGACGTAGACCAGCCCCGGCAAGCTCGGCGCGGCGTGGGCGTTGCCGGCAGGGGCGGGCGACATCAGCCGATCTCGAAGGAGAAGGTGACCTCGTCGGCGAGTTCGACGAGGGTGCCCGGTTCGAGGACCTGCTGATCGTGCGCGACCAGGCGCACCGGGCCGCGGCCGGGCAGGGTGACCGTCGTGCCGTTGGTCGTGCCGAGGTCGCGGACCAGGACGTGCCACCCCTCCAGGAGGACCTCGAGGTGGTTGCGCGAGACATCTCGCAGCGGGCTGGCGACCTTGACGACGTGTGGGCGCGACGCCACCGGGATGCTCGCGTCGACGGTCGGTGCGCGGCCCATGAGCACCCCTCGGTCGAGGGTCACGACGTCGCCGGTCGACAGGCGCAGCACCCCGAGCGGCGGTCGCGGCGTCGAGAACGGCTCCTGCGGCGGCACCTCGCGCCCACAGGTGCGGCAGGTGCTGGCATGCGGC
>Ga0208938_1000927_pt1 | contig 18680 bp, 14 predicted proteins | sample AD_UKC125_MetaG_FD_184434 | JGI IMG/M metagenome (GOLD analysis project Ga0208938, IMG submission 184434) | Active sludge microbial communities of municipal wastewater-treating anaerobic digesters from USA - AD_UKC125_MetaG (SPAdes) (version 2) | ecosystem: Engineered > Bioreactor > Anaerobic >...
TCAAGCTCTTTGCCCGAAAAGCAAGCTTCAAGCGTGCCAGGCCTAAGCGACTCAAAGTGGTCAAGCATCGCGCGCGCAGTGGGGGAGTTTTCATAAAGGCTTCTTCCCATGCCTGGGAACTGTGCGCCTTGGCCGGGAAAGATAAAGGCTATTTTACCCATTTTTGCGCCTCCATGAGTATCCGCTCGGCCTCCTCCGCTATCTCGCGTACGATTTCGGCTGCCGGCTGCTCCTTTTTAACCAACGCAGCTGATTGACCCGCAAGGAAGCATCCCCGCTCAATGTCGCCCTCCTGCACTGCGATACGGAACGCGCCGGTGCCCATGCGATCAAGCTCCTCGTCGCTTACGCCCGAGTATTCGGCTTTAAAATACGCGCGCGAGAACGGCGACTTTAGGCTGCGCACCGGATGGCCAAGCCGCTTGCCGGTAACAATAGTGTCAAGGTCGCCCGCGCGCAAAACCCGGTCTTTGTAGTTGCGGTGGATACTGCATTCGTAAGCCGAAAGGAACCTTGTGCCAACCTGCACACCGCAAGCGCCAAGCATAAACGCAGCCGCCGCTGCCCGTCCGTCAGCAATACCGCCCGCCGCGATAACAGGCAAATGCGTCGCGTCGCAAACCAGCGGCACAAGCACCATTGTCGAAAGCTCGCCGACATGCCCGCCTGCCTCGCCGCCTTCAGCGACCAAAGCGTCGGCACCTGCGCGAGTCATAAGTTTCGCCATCGCTACCGAGGCGACGACAGGTATGACTTTTATCCCGACGCTTTTCCACATCGCCATGTATTTCGAGGGGTTGCCCGCGCCGGTTGTCACCACCGCTACCCGCTCGCGCGCGACGAGCTCAGCCACCTCGTCGGCATACGGGCTCATCAGCATTATGTTGACGCCGAAAGGCTTTGAGGTTATGCTGCGGGCGATTTCAATCTGCTCTTTCACCTGCTCGGCAGGCGCGTTGCCAGCGCCTATAATCCCAAGCCCACCGCCTTCGGAAACGGCGGCGGCAAGCTTGCCGTCGGCGACCCATGCCATCCCGCCCTGGAAGATGGGGTATTTTATGCCGAGCAGCTCGCAAATTTTAGAGTTAAGCATTTTCTTCAGCTTTGGCGAGCTGTTCCTCGACGTATGCCACAAATTCGCCTACCGTTTCCACTTTCCTGTCAAGCTCGATCTCGCGCCCAAGCCTCTCCTCAAGGCTCATCATCATCTCGACGGTGTCGAGCGAGTCGATGCCGAGTTCCGAAAATTTGCTCTCAGGCTTGATTTCTGACACGTCACAGTCGTTACGTTCAGCTATAAGCTCCGCGACAATTTCAAATACCATAACCGTTTCTCCTTTTTTAAGTTTTCTCGCCGCAGGTTTATTTGGTTATCAGTGATAACCAAATTGTTTTAGAAAAACAGCTACCGGCATATAGTCTTTGCCGATAGCCTCGGCGAGCGGTAAGATTTAGGTGTTTTCGCTATGTTAATCTTTGCTGTGCCCTAAATGTTACAAGCTCGGCTTCAATTTTTTTCTTTACCATGATATAATACCGAAAAAACCGGGGTATAGGAGGATGCCATGGCAACCGGAGGGCTGCGCGAAAAGCTCATTACCGAAGGGATTGCGGAGCTGGGCGAGAGGGGACTTGAGAATTTTTCGGTAAGGCGTATCGCGGCAAGGTGCGGGGTTTCCTGCGCCGCGCCCTACAAGCATTTCCCCGATAAAAAAAGCTACATCTCCGCGATTGTCGACTATATCAACGCGATATGGGAAGAGCGGCAGCGCGCGGCCGCCTCGCGAAAGCAAACCACGCGCGAAAAGATTGTCGAAGTTTGCCTTGAGTATATAAAATTCCTTGTGGAAAACCCGCAGCTTTACGCCATAATACTGCAAAGCCCGGTAAACGACGCGAAAGCTGAGTTCGGCGCGCTGCGCGGGCGCCTCAGCCGCCCGACACGGGAGCTTATAAATAAATATTGCGCCGAAGCCGGCATACCTGGCGAGGTTAGGCGGCGCAAGACATTTGTCGTGCGCTCGCTTGTCTACGGCGCCGTGCTTATGCTTGGCAGCGGCGAGCTTGATTACACTCCGGAAAGCCTAAAGATGGTTACAGACGCAATAAACCGCGAGTTCGATTTATCATAAGGGCGGCATATTCTTTCGCCGTCCTTTTAGCTTATTCCAGTTTTTGTTTTTTATACAGAGCTGCTAATATCTATAATTTTGCAAATCCTAAATGCAAAACATGCATGTCCTCCCCGTTATGTGACAAATTCACAAAAAACAAAAAAGCTATCGACTTCTAAGGCAATGAGTGATATAATATACTACGTTAGTATGAAATATAATTTTAGTAGGAATTATATAAAAAGCTGGTGGTAATATGACCGAAAAAGCATATAGGGTCACCGGCATGTCGTGCGCCGCCTGCGCGGCAGCCGTAAAGCGTGCAGTCGGCGCGCTTGATGGCGTGGCATCGTGCGATGTGAACCTCGCGACCGAGAAGCTGTCTGTTAGCTTTGACGAGAGCCTGCAGAGCTTTGAAACTATCAAAGCAGCTGTCGAGGCGGCTGGATATGGGCTTGAGGAGGAACGCACAAGCTCGCGAGTCGAGCTTATTATTGGCGGGATGACCTGCGCGGCATGCTCGGCGGCCGTCGTGCGCGCGATAAAAAAGCTTGACGGCGTAATCTCCGCCGAAGTCAACCTCGCGACAAGCCGCGGAGTTTTTGAGTATGACCCAAAGGTTGTAAAGCTCGCCGACATAAAGAAAGCGATAACCGACGCCGGGTACAAGCCAATGGATTTAGACGCAGCCGAGCAGCAGGATGAGAAAAAGTCGCGCGGCAACAGGGGCTTGCTTTTAAGGCTTATCTTTGCGATTGTTTTCGCCCTTCCAGAGCTTTACATCGGCATGTCGCACATGATCGGCTTTGTCAAGCTGCCGCTGCCGGAGTTTATGTCGCCGCATATGCACCCGCTGACGTTCGCTCTTGTGCAGCTTTTGCTCACGCTGCCGGTCGTGGTTTGCGGCTCGCACTTTTACACGCGCGGGATAAAGACGCTGCTGCACGGCGCGCCGAATATGGACACACTCATCGCGGTCGGTACCGGCAGCGCATTTTTATATAGCGTGTTTGGAACCATAATGATAGCGCGCGGGCACCACAATTATGCCGGCGAGCTATACTTTGAGTCGGCGGCGGTAGTGGTGACGCTTGTAATGCTCGGCAAATACCTCGAGTCGGTCAGCAAAGGGCGGGCGTCAGAAGCCATTAAAAAGCTCATGAAGCTGCGCCCTCAGACGGCTGTTGTCGAACGCGGCGGCGTGGAGGTTGAGATTCCTACCGCCGAAGTCGAGGTCGGCGACATCGTCGTCGTGCGCCCCGGCGCGATTTTCCCCGTTGACGGCGAGATTATATCGGGCCAGACCTCGGCAGACGAGTCGATGCTGACCGGCGAGAGCCTGCCGGTTGAGAAAAACCCCGGCGATTTTGCCATCGGCGGCAGCGTCAACGGCGAGGGACTTGTCAAGCTCCGCGCCTCACGTGTCGGAGCTGACACGACGCTGTCGAAGATTATAAAGCTAGTTGAGGACGCGCAAAGCAAAAAAGCGCCGATTGCAAGGCTTGCCGACATTGTATCAGGCTATTTTGTCCCGGTTGTCATCACGATCGCTTTTGTCGCGGCTATAGGCTGGGCAATAGCAGGCAAAGACATGAGCTTTGTGCTCTCGGTTTTCGTCACGGTTCTTGTCATCGCCTGTCCATGCGCGCTTGGGCTTGCGACGCCCATTGCGATTATGGTCGGCACCGGGCGCGGTGCGGAGCTTGGGGTACTTATAAAAAGCGGCGAGGCGCTTGAAACTCTCCACTCGGTAAAAGCGGTCGTGCTAGACAAGACCGGCACTATAACCGAAGGCAAGCCGCGGTTAACGGATATAATCGCGTATGGCGGCGACGAAAACGATCTGCTCGCGCTTGCCGCGTCAGCCGAGCTTGGTTCAGAGCACCCGGTGGCGCGCGCCGTGGTAGAGGCTGCCGAGTCGCGTGGGCTAAAAACACAGCAGCCAAGCGAGTTTAAGGCGCTGCCCGGTAGGGGCATTGAAGCGACTGTATCGGGCAAAAAAGTGCTTGCCGGAACACTAAAACTAATGAGCGAGAGCGGGATAGACACTGCAGCAGCAGAAATTGATGCGGCAAGACTTTCCGCATCGGGTAGGACGCTTATGTACATCGCGATTGACAGCAAGCTCTCGATGCTGCTCGGCGCGGCTGACACGGTCAAAGAGTCGAGCCGCGAAGCTATAGCCGAGCTTGAGAGGCTTGGTGTCGAGGTCTATATGATCACCGGCGACAACAAAGCGACAGCCGAGGCTATAGCAGCCGAAGTGGGCATAAAAAATGTTCTGGCTGAGGTTTTGCCCGGCGGCAAAGCGGCTGAAATCGAGCGGCTGCGCGAAAAAGGCGTTCGCGTCGCGATGGTAGGCGACGGCATCAACGACGCCCCCGCGCTTGCAGCCGCCGACGTGGGCATCGCGATCGGCACCGGCGCCGACGTTGCGGTCGAAAGCGCCGACATCGTTTCAATGCGCGGCGATTTGCGTGAGGTCAGCACCGCGATCGAGCTCTCCCGCGCGACTATCCGCAATATAAAAGAAAACCTGTTCTGGGCGTTCTTCTACAATACCGTCGGCATCCCATTCGCCGCCGGCGTGTTCCACATATTTGGCGGACCGCTGCTTAACCCGATATTCGCGGGCGCGGCAATGGCGCTTTCGTCTGTTTCGGTCGTGACAAACGCGCTAAGGCTTCGCCGGTTCGGCAAAGGTAAAAAAACTATATAACGAAAATTAAAAGCCGCACGACTTTTTTGTTGTGCGGCTTTTTATATTTACAAATGCAAGGTATAATGGTATACTGACATCAATGGGAAATTTTAAACGAAGGATGTCGCTTCCAAGCGGCATAATTTATACAATCGTACATTCAAGCCGCAAAACTATAGCCGTCGAGGTAAAACCAACCGGCGAAGTCATCGTGCGCGCGCCCCTTCGTATGACGAACAGCGCCGCCCACGCTTTTGCCCTCTCCAAAGAAGAGTGGATTATAAAGTCGCTTGCGAAAGTAAAGGAGCGGCAGAAAGAGCTTTTAGCCGCCGTGCCGCCTCCATTCACCAGCAAAGAAGGCGAGGCGTTGCCGTACCTTGGCGGGTTGCTTACCGTTCGGCGCATGGCCGGCTTGCCGGAACCGGAAGTTATGGAGGACAGTTTGCTTTTGCCGGCAGAATACGGGCTTTCCGATATCATACGCTGGCTTCGCGAGCGTGCGGCAAAGGAGCTAAGCCATCGGCTTGCCAAATACGGCAGACTGCTCGGCGTAAGCTGGAAATCTTTCGTGCGCGTCGAGCGCTGGCTTTCTCTACACTGCATGTTTTTAAACTACCTGTGATGAATGCGAGGTTACTACATGAGAAGACTTATCGAGGATATAAGGGAAAACGCGCCACAATACGGCAGCTTGCCGTTCTGGAGCTGGAACGACAGGCTTGACCAAGAAGAGCTGAAGCGGCAAATACATAACATGCACGGGCTTAAAATGCGCGGCTTTTTCATGCACGCGCGCGGCGGGCTTGAAACCGAGTACCTCAGCGACGAGTGGTTCGATTGCATCTTAGCCTGCACCAACGAGGCGAAAAAGCTCGGCATGGAAGCTTGGGCATATGACGAAAACGGCTGGCCAAGCGGCTTTGCCGGCGGCGAGCTTTTGCGTGACCCGGCAAACCACGCGAAATATATACGCCTTAAAGAAACAAACAACTTCCCCGAAGACTCAAACGTCCTCGCGGTTTATGTGCCTGAGGGTAAAAGCCTGCGCAGGGTCATTGCCCCCTCCAGCGCGGACAAATACTATGTTATTACATGCCACTCCGACCCCTCTTATGTCGACACCCTCAATGCCGATGTGACTGCAAAATTCATAAAGGCGACCCATGAGCGGTACCTGGACCGGCTTGGAGAGGATTTCGGAGGCGCGATGCCGGGGTTTTTCACCGACGAGCCACAATATTACCGATGGGCGACGCCATGGTCGGACATTTTGCCGCACGAGTTTAAAAACAGATACGGCTACGACATTTTCGAGCGGCTCCCGGCACTGTTTATTGACTGCGAGGGCGACAAGGAGTTCCGGTACGACTATTACCTTTTAATCCACACGCTGTTTATAAACAACTTTATAAAGCCCATATACGAATGGTGCGAAAAGCACGGTTGCAAGATAACCGGCCATGCGGTCGAAGAAAGCTCGCTTTCCGGCCAGATGTGGTGCTGTGGCGGCGTCATGCCATTCTACGAGTATATGCATATGCCGGGCATCGACTATCTCGGCAGGGGGCTGTCGTCGGACCTTGCGCCGCGCCAGCTCGGCTCGGTCTGCGCGCAACTAGGGAAGCCCAAGGCGCTCTCCGAAATGTTCGGCTGCTGCGGCTGGGACGTGTCGCCGCTTGAGCTCAAGCGCATCGCAGAGCTGCAATATGCCGGCGGCGTCAACGTGATGTGCCAGCACCTATACGCATATTCCGAGCGCGGGCAGCGCAAGCGCGATTATCCCGCGCATTATTCCGAGCAGCTGCCCTGGCAGCGGCACCTTGAGTATTTTGACAACTACTTCAACAACCTCGGCGCCACCCTTTCACGCGGCAAAGAGTCTGCCGACGTGCTTGTTATTCACCCGATGCACAGCGCTTACCTAACCTACAAGCGCGAGCTCGACTACAGCTCCGTTGCCGAGCTTTCAAACAAGCTTTTCCAGCTCTCCGACCTTCTTGGGCAAAACCAAATCGCCTACCATTACGGTGACGAGACTCTGCTTGCAAAATACGGCTCGGTCATAGGCAACAAAATCCGCGTCGGCGAATGCGAGTATAAGATTATTATAATCCCCTACTGCGAAACGCTCGACGGCACTACCGCAGCGCTTTTACGCAAATTCCTTGCCGAAGGCGGCAAGCTATGGATGTATGGCCCTGCACCGACGCGTATCGACGGCAGGCCTGCAGACTTAAGCTGGCTTAGGTCCAACGTCACTTTTGAGGAAATCCAAGCCGCGGCAGAGTTTTCGCTTTCAAAGGACGGCAAAAACGTCCCCGAGCTGCGCACTATGGTTCGCAGGACGCCCGAAGGCCGCATTTTCTACGTCGTCAACCTTTCCGATAAAGACATAACCAGCGTGAAAGCATCACTTGTCGGTTGCAGGAAAGTGTGCGGGCTAGACATGCACACGCTCGAGCCTTTCGCGTTGTACGGCGAGCGGACCGAACGCGGCGCGCTTGTGACTCTCGACTTTGAGCCCGGACAATCGTATGTGCTTGTCGAGTCGCCCGAAGCGCTCGATTTCCTCAACGAAAAACCTGCTAAGCCCGAGCCTATAAAGCTCATCAGCAGGATGGCTTTCGCACAAAAGCCCGAAAACGCCCTGACACTTGACCGCGCGCGCGTTTCAACCGACGGTGAGACATTTGGCGGGATGCGCCCGATTGAGGAAATCCGCGACACGCTGCTGCGCGAGCGCTATAAGGGTCCGCTGTACTTGAAGTTCGAGTTCAACGTCCTTGAAAAGCCCGACAGCTTGCGCGTGGTATTTGAGCCGATGAAATTTACCCGGCTTGAATTTAACGGGACAAAGATTGCGCCCGACGGGGAGTACCGCATTGACCGAAGCTTCAATTCGGCAGACGTTTCCCATCTCGTGCGGGTCGGCATAAACGAGTTCGTCATGGGCTTTGACTACTACCAACGCGACTATGTCTACTATGTGCTTTACGGCGGTGTTTCGGAGTCGTTGCGCAACTGCCTCTCGTTTGATACAGAAATTGAGTGCGTTTACCTTTTCGGCGACTTCGCGGTCGATACCGAGCGCTCTAGGTTTATCCCCGGCGAGCGAAACAGCCTGCGCTATGATGGCGTGTTCGCGCTCAAAAAGCAAAGCGCCGACGTCGACGCCGCACATATAACCGAAGACGGATACCCCTTCTTTTCGGGAGTGATGGAGCTTACCACAAAGTACCGCTACACGCACGGCGGCCCGACCGGGCTTGAGCTGCGCGGCAGGTTTGCGGTCTGCGAGGTCATTGTCAACGGCAAACACGCCGCGACGCTGATGTTCACCCGCCGATGCGACCTTGCGCCATACCTCAAGGAAGGCGACAACACTATTACGTTTAAGCTTTACAGTTCCAACCGCAACCTGCTCGGACCACACCACCGCCATGACCCGGAGCCATACGGCGTAGGGCCTAACACCTTCTCATTTGAAGGCGAGTGGCGCGACGGCAAATGCCCCGCTTACGACGTACGCTACGCTTTCGTGCGGTTCGGGATTGAAACATAAATAGAACAAAAAACCTCCGCCTGTCATAATGAACGGACGGAGGGCTTATTTTTCTACATCCACTTTCACCTAATAAAATACCAAACTGTATTTACAAGTATAGAAGCATATTATATAATAATTCTGCAAAATATTCCAGTATGCCAACCTCAAGATGTAAGCCGAAAACGCCTGCCGAAATTATCGATATTTATATTTAAATTTGAAATTTTCCTATAAGGAGGAACTTTATGGTCGCCCAAATAGTTAAAACTTATACACAAAAACTTCCCGCGACAAGATTTATCGGCAAAAAATTTACCGACAAAGACAGGATAGGCGGAAATTTCGGCAAATACTGGGGCGACGCGTTTGCTGGAGACTGGTTCGGCACCATCGAAAATGTAGCCGGAGGCGCAGACAAATGCGCGGAGCTTTATGAGGACGGCGGCGCATACATAGGACTTATGCGCGCGGGCTTTTATCCCGTAAGTTTTGAAATGCTTTGCGAGAGTACAGGCATAGAAGACACAAAGCTCGGCGAAATGCTGAGGCGGTTAATAGAGGACGGCATTGTCGAGTATTTTACCTCCGACGACCAAACCGTCCGGGGTTACAGGTTTACCGTTACGCGCGGGATTGCAGCATATATGATTTTAGCTTTAAATTATCTTTTAGCCGAAAAGGTTTTCTCAAAAAGCGAGTATTTACTAAACTAAGAGCAGCGGTCATCGGAGAATCATCTTTCAAACAAACATCCCCTGCTGGAATCACTCCCGGCAAGGGGATTTTTTCTTTTCACTTAATACCGTATTTTTCGGCAAGATAATTTACTATCTCTGTAACCTCTGTCCCGTTTGCATTTGCGGTTATTATGAGCTCGGCGATATTCACATCGGTACCGCCGACCTCAAATGACCCGGCGCCCGAAACTTGTATGCTGCCGTAATATATTTTCCACTCATGCTCGTCGTCAGGGTTTGTCTGCCCTGTCAATATTCCGGTTGTGGTGCTACCGCTTACCCATTTCAGGAATGCGTCGCCGCTGCCCGCATTCGCGACCGCAAACGCGTGGATCACTGTGCCGGTCCTGAAACTGTTTGAACTTGTAATTGTTATCCGTGATAATGAATCTGCAGAATAGGAGAAATACCTGCTCGGGTATGTACCCGCGGACGGGGAGCTTTGGGTGCCGTCGGAGGCTTTGTCAAGGTACACCGTGCCTGTATGCCGAAGCATGAGCTTTGTGCTATTATTATACTCAATTTCGCTTGGCAGGTCGTTTACAGTTACAATTCCGTCCGATTCCGATATATAGTTTTTGTCATTTGCAGACAGCACCGACGCGTCGTATACCGCCACATATTTGCCGATGTTCGGCAGCGCGCTTACATATATATAGTTCGTTGCGAAAGATTGCCCCATATAGCCTTCGATTGTGCCGGGAATCACCAAGCTCGCAATAAGCCTGCCTTTGTACTTCGATAAGTCGTTGAAGGTGACATAATCCTCTCTTTCATCGCCTAATAGCGTGAAGTCCTGGGGGCAAATGGGAACTATATCGCTAAACTCGCCCATACTTTCGCCAGGGAGCGGCAACACATGGTTGTTTGCGCCGCCGACATACCACCAGTAGATATACTTCTTAAGGTTCGTATAAGACCCGTCGAGCTGGATATCCTGCACTTTGACCCCATCTTTTGACTCGGGGAAATATATAACGTCTACCGAACTGTCTTTTAGCGATACCAGCTTGGCACTTTTTATCTGCGGTATCTTCGGTTCCGATTTATATGTATAAGCCAGCCCGCCGCTCAGCTTTATTGAGCCTACGTCTTGGCCTGACCTCACCATGGCTGAACCTGATACGGGGTAGACGGTAACTCTAAATTCGAATACATCTACAGTTGTGGAGGGGAGATCTTCAAGCTCTTCAGTGATGTTGGCATCGATTATCCTCCTTACCCGCGCATACTCGTTTTCGATTGCTTTTTGCGCGTCGTTTAGCGCAATTGTCATATCGTTCGATAAAGTTCTGATTTGATGCCAATACTGCATGAATACGGCAACTGCTGTGGCAAGTAGCGCAATAAGCGTTATTGAAACTATCACTTCCACAAGCGAATAGCCGTTTCTTTTTGCAATCTTATTTTTGGCGCTTTTCATTTTATACTCTCGGGCTTTCAAGCAGCCATGCCGCGGTATTGATATTGGAGATTATCCTACCTATAGCCTCGCTGAACTCGCTCGTGTTGTCAACGGTAAACGAGTAATACTCCGTCCTGCTCTGACCAACATTCAGCGCGTCTTGAATCATTTTAGACTCGTCTTGTTCCACGCTTCGCGCGTTTACATAAATATCGTAGAACGCCGAAATCGCATATTTCGGGTCCTGCTGGCTGAGCTCATAAATCTTTCCAAGGCAAAAAGCTGCGTAGTCTTTGGCAATTGTATAGTTATCCATGCCGGGCTCATATTTCTGCGAAGCCGAAAGATGCGATCCCCTGAGCTGGGAGGTCGTCGGCACTGTGTATGAAAAGCTCTCCTTATTTTGGAGATAGAACGTCAGCTTTGTAGAATTGCTCGACAAGCTTACGGAGTGCCTTGACCTAAGGCTATTGTAGTCGGACCTCAAATTGAAGTTCCAGCTATTATAGCTTTGCGCGCTAGGTGTTTTGTAAAATACGTAGTGCGTACTGCCGTCAAGGTATAGGATGACATTGGGAGATTTGCTTGTGTCGAAATAGTAGTTGTCGACACCTCCAATCTCATCCGCGGTTATATATTTATACTTATAGGATTCGCTAAGCTTGTAATTTGATCTTTTTAAGTTATAGTCGTCAATTTTCCCCGCGATTATGGAGGGGTCTTTTACAGACCAAGCGTTTGTAAACCCGTCTGAGATTTTTAAAATAACATTTGCCGCTCCCGGGTTCTTTTCCACGATTTTCTGAAGCTGCGAGTATGCGATTCTAAAGCCGTCGCCCAAATTCGTGCCGCCGGACGGCGTGCGCCTTGCCAGATTGCCGGAGTAGTTTATTATGCTGCTATCCGAAATCTTTGCGGGGGCAACAGCGACCTTGCCGTATGTTTCAAATTCTACAAAACCGACATAGACGGTGTCGGTATATTGCTTAAAAGCATTTATAAACGCCCCGACATTATCGGCGAGAGCCTCTATCCGCCTCGGTTGCCGAGAAAAGCCTCCGCCCGCAGTGGGTATCCTCTCGTCCATGCTTCCCGAAAGGTCAAGCACGAAAATAACGTTGAGGTGCGGGACCGCATCAACTTTAAAACCGCCCTCGTGAAACGCGATCGCGGTCGCCGGATCCCTGCCCGAGCCGAGATGTACGGCCTGCAAAATGTTTACGCCGTTGAGCATCGTTTCAAGCTCGATGCTCCTGCCTTTGCCGATAACTTTACCATTATCGTCAAGATAAGTCACATTGATTATATACTCAAGCGAGCCAGAAACAATGTTGCCGCTTTTCGACTCGTTGGTCGTGTCGAATACAAGCTCGTAATGGGTGCTGTAGCCGAGCCGATCGTCGCACAGCTCGTAATCTATTATCGTAACAAGGAAATACCCGTCGCTCACATTACCGGCATAAACGTACTGGTCATACGGTTCCTTACCGAAGTTCCCGGATACCGAGAGGGCCTCCTGGTTTATCATTTCGGCTACATTATATGTTTGCTTCATCACGTCAAGGCTTGTATAGTCATCGTCGCCATAAGTCTGGGAACCGATGTATTTGATATAGACCAGCGCTCTGAGGAACAACCCGATTTCATCTTTTTCCTCTTCGTCTATGTCGCCAAAGTACTTTGCAACCGTCTCGGGGCTGTTTTTTTGCTCAATTAGCCTATAGGGGATAAAGACATTGTCCATTACCCCTAGATAGCTCCAACCCTCAGTCAAATTTTTATAATTAAAGCTTTTTTGCGGGATAGTAAAGAGCGCGTTTGTAAACTTTATCGCATTGTTGATTCTTTCTGCAGTATAGCGCGTCTGAGTTTCTTGGTTTACGAAATAGTCGGAAATCGAAGATATCGAGCCGGAGGAAAGAAACAGGCGGGCGCTAACGGCAAGTATTACTACAGAAAAAAATAGCACTATCAAAAGCTCAACTAGCGTAAACCCGCCTCGCCGTGCAAAACTCATGCCGGCATCTTTTTTTAGCTTTTTCATATTTAACACCACACATATCACATAAGCATTCAGACCGTTTTATCTTCGGTGATAATGTCAAACACCCTCTTGTTTGGGTCGGAGACAAAAATTTTAAAAACATAATACAGCTCATATTTGGGGTTAGATACTGTTTCTTTCTTATAGTTTACTCTGTAATCCGGTACAGACGTTTTAATGTAAATTGTCGCCCAATACTCATCTTTCTCGGACGTCGAAAGCCTGTCGTCTCTCTCGAATACGAGCTTTATTTTGCTTTCGCCGAGATATTCGTCGCCGTCTTGGTAAACGATTGTGTCTACAAAGCCTTGCGTACCTTTGCTTATAAACTCGTCATAAAACTCCTCAAGCATGCTAATTCCGCCGCTAGGCTTGTAAAGCAAAGCCGCGGAAACAACGTCAGTAGTCTCAAGCGCCAAATAATACGCGCGCGCGTTCAGCTGCTGAATGACCACGCCGTTGTAGTTCTGATATGTGAACGCAAGTAGCGACGCGATTATTATCATTATCGAAGCGAAAAGGAACAGGACGTATACAAGTATTGTCCCGTTTTTTGATTTAGCGAGTTTTTTTAGCAATTTATGCACCGCCCTCAGTTAAATAAAGGACGTAAAAGCGCCTTCAGCTGCTTCTTTTATACCTTTTAACTTGCGATTTATAAGTCGAAACAAGCTCAAGCCCATCATTTGTCAACTCAAGCTCATATGATGCGCCCTTTGGCTGGTCCTTAAAAAACGATATTTTATTACCTTCAACATCGTACTCGTCTTCTTCCGCCAATATGTAATCGCCCCTGACAAGGTCTTCAAGATCGGTTGGATACGCGCCGTTATGGGCCGACATGTACATATTGATGCCGGAAACGATAATGTTGTGGTTGGTCTCGAACAATTTTCTATTTGAGCTTTCGGTCACCCCGTAATATGTAGGCACCGCTATCGCCGTCAAAATCCCGAGGACGGCTATCACCACAAGGAGCTCGGTAAGCGTAAAGCCACATTTTGCGGCCCAGCGTTTTTTTATAATTCTATTTACATCCATTTGCAGCTTTCACCGTTATATTGTAATTATTGAAATATTTTTAAACCGATTATAACATGAAGCTTTTTGCATTGTCAATTAAATTCGCGTCTTATAACCAATTATTTGTAGATTTTCAGTAAATTTTCATCCGTTTTCATGTAGATAAACCGTCACCGTAAACCTGCCGGGGTCAAAGCTATATTTTATCGACCTATAGCCTATTCCGTCTATCCTTTTTAGCACCTCAAATATCCTGCAGCCGTCGAAAAGTATCTTGCAGGCATTATCGAACAGCTCCCGCGAGGCAAATTTTACAGCCAAGGCGCCGCCCCCTTCAAGCTCTAGCGAACGGGCGAAAAGCTCTGCAAGCTCGCCCTCGTCGCAGCTTCCCGCGACAAGCCCCGAGCGGACATAATAGTTCATCTTTGTCGCCGTGCACTCCGGGAAATCGATTACTGATTCTATCTCATGGTCATACTCCAGCTCTTCGGTGGTAAGGCAAAAGAAGTCATATGTAATATGCCCGGTACCTTCGCTCCGGGTTGCAGCCCATGTGACGTCTATAAAATAATACTCGCCCTCAAGCTTTACAAAGTTCCACGAGTGGCCGACGCCCTCGGATTTTCCGGTCACATACGCGCACTCGATGCCAAGCCGGTGCAATATATGCTGCAGCGCTTTTGAAAATCCCGAGCAGACCGCCCGCCTGTCGATAAAAAAGCCGTCGATAAGGCAGCTTCTGTCGGTCGTGCCGTCGACCTTCCCCTCGCCAAGCTTTTCAGCGGCTTCATTGTCGTAGCTTGCGTATGATGCTACAAATTTATATGCCAAAATCGCCTTATCGTAGTCTGAAGCGTCCGCTGGCACGCCTGCCAAAAACTCTTCTACCGCCGCATCTATTAGCGCTTTTATGATTTCTGCTTCATCTTTTGTATAACGAAAGTTGGGTGTATAGCTGGTGTATTTTTTCACGCCGCCGCTTACATAGCCGCTTACCGACCAGTCGCCTGATACCCAAAAGCATTCGGGGAAATCGGCGCAAAAAACGACAAATACTTTCTTAAAAGTATCATAATCGCATATGTCGGCAGACATCGAGCCAAAGCTGAAAACCGCATCTTTTATCGCGCAATAGACGGCGCGCTCATCCTCATCAAGGCGCGAGTAGCCGTAGCGCAGCCTGTATTCTTCAGCGTCTAAAGGCGCGGCTTTCGGGGTCGCTGCAAAAGCGTTCGGCTGAAACTCGTAAAACAGCACCTCATCCTGATATGCGCATCCGAATATTGCCGAAAACAAAAACGCCGCGACAAAAAAAGCGGCTACCAAGCGCATCAAAAAACACCGGCCTTCCTTAATACATTCTATGCATGACTTGTAATGCGTCAGCCCAATTTCTGCTATTGCGGATTATAACATACAATAAAACCGCTGTCAATTAAATAAAGTGTAATTATGGTAATTTTTAACTTTAAGGCAAGCCGTCAATAAACGCAAAAAGCCGCCGAGCCACTTTCATGGCATCGGCGACTTTGTATTTTACTATTCTTTTTCGGCTTCCTGCTTTGCCTCGGCGATTACTTTCTGGGCAACGGCGGCAGGGCATTCCTCGTATCTGACAAACTTATAAGTAAACCAGCCTCTGCCTTGCGTCATCGCGCGCAGCACCGTCGGATAGTCGAGCATCTCGGCTTTCGGTACCTCAGCTTCGACAAGCTGATAGCCTTTCTTGCCCTCGTAAGCGGTCATGCCGAGCACTCTGCCGCGACGCTTGTTCAAATCGCCTATAACATCGCCGACGAGCGAGTCGGGCACATAGACTTTCAGCTCGCCGACCGGCTCAAGCAGCACGGGGTTGGCGCGCGGGAGCCCATCCTTATACGCGAGGCTCGCGGCAATCTTAAACGCCATTTCGGAGCTGTCGACTTCGTGGTAGCTGCCGTCGTAGAGGTTAGCCGCAAGGTGAACGACCGGATAACCGGCGAGCACCCCTTTCTGCATCGCTTCAAGCAATCCCTTTTCGATAGCGGGGAAGAAGTTCTTCGGGACTGCGCCGCCAACGACCGACTCGGTAAACGTAAGGCCTTCCGCTTCGCCGGGGCTGAAGGTAATCTTGACATGACCGTACTGGCCGTGGCCGCCTGTCTGCTTCTTGTGCTTGCCTTCGGCTTGGACCGTCTTCTTGATGGTTTCGCGGTATGCGATCTTGGGCTTTGTAAGTTCGACGTTTACATTGAAGCGAGATTTGAGCTTCGAGGTAAACACGTCAAGGTGAATGTCGCCAAGGCCGTATACGACAAGTTGTTTGGTCTCGACGTTGTTCTCAAACCTGATCGTGTAATCCTCTTCAAGCAGCTTTGCGATACCCGAGGAGATCTTGTCCTCGTCGCCCTTCGCTTTGGGCGTGACCGCCATGCCGAGGTAAGGCTCGGGGTAGACGATCTTCTTGTAAACTATATCTGTTGACGACGCTGTGAGCGTGTCGTTGGTATTGGTGTTAGAAAGCTTTGCGGTCATGCCGATATCGCCGCAGCTGAGCGCGTCGACCTCGGTTTGCTTTTTTCCGCGGATTGTATAGATATGGCCAAACTTTTCGGTCGAGCCGGAATTGACGTTGCGCAGCGACATCTCGTTTGTCAGCGTGCCGTTCATAACCTTGAAGAACGACATTTTACCGACAAACGGGTCTGCTATAGTCTTGAATACAAATATCGAGGTAGTGCCGTTTTCTTCGATGGGCACCTCTTTAATTTCGCCGTCTTTTTCGACCTTTTCGCTGCCGCGGTCGTGGAACGACGGGAAGGTGTCCGCGATAAACGAAAGAAGCTGCTCAACGCACCAAACGTTTGTTGCCGAGCCAAAGATGACTGGAGCGGCGGAGCAGGTCTTTATGCCCAGTCTGAGCGCGTCAATAACCTCTTTTTCGGAAATCTCTTCGTCGGCGAAGAATTTCTCCATCAGCTCCTCGCTGTTTTCGGCAGCAGTCTCAAGAAGCGCCGAACGCAGCTCGGTCGCTTGGTCCTCATACTCGGCAGGTATTTCGCCCTCCGTATACTTGCCGTTTTTATCAAACGTATAGGACTTTTTCGACGCAAGGTTTATAAATCCCTTTACGGTATGCCCCTCAGCCATCGGGATAATCAGCGGGCACACCGAAATGCCAAATTTTTCTTTAAGCTCATCGAGCACTTTGGAGAAATTTGCCTCGGGGTCGTCAGACTTATTGACAAAGAATGCCTTCGGAATACCAGCATCGGAAGCGTAGTCCCACGCCAGCTCGGTTCCGACCTCAACGCCCGCTTTTGCGTCGACAGTTATTACCGCGCTGTCGGCAACCCGCAAAGCCTGGTACACTTCACCCACGAAATCGAAATAACCGGGTGTATCGATAAAGTTAATTTTCTTGTTTTTCCACATTACCGGCGCTATAGCGGTGTAAAGCGAAAATCCGCGCTTTACTTCTTCCGGATCGTAGTCGCAAACAGTCGTACCATCGGTGGGCTTGCCCATACGGTCGATGGCTTTTGTGACAAACAGTGCCGCTTCCGCCAGCGAGGTTTTGCCCGAACCGCTGTGTCCGAGCAGGCAAACGTTTCTGATGCTGTCAGTCGTGATCCTATCCATTTTCGCTTTTGTTTCTCCTTATCCTGCCTTTTAATTGCCCGTATCCGCCAGCCTCAATTGTTAGCTTGGGCGGAAAATCACAATTTTAAGCAAGTACGCTAATAGTAATATTGTACAACAACTATAAGATATTTTCAAGCATATTTTAAATTGTTAACAATTGCTGTATGTCAAAAAACTCCTGCCGTTTTTGTGCATGTGTCACAACACCACACATACCGCTTTGACAACACATATCCGTGGGGGTTATTTTTTTACCCTCTCCATTATCGCGGCGGAAAGCTCGTCGCGCATCTTCTCCGCCGCCTCGCGCGTGAGCTTTGCAAAATCCCTGCCGTCGCCGCCGGCTGCCATCCAGGCGCACATAAGCCCTCGCGAGGAGTTAACTATCACTCCCTCGCCACGTTCGTCGGCAGCCAGCGCCACGTCTTCGGCTTTGCCGCCCTGCGCGCCGTAACCGGGGACGAGGAAGAACATATCGGGCAGCTCGCACCTCAGCTCTGCAAGCTGTGCCGGATAAGTCGCGCCGGCGACAATCCCGCACCGGCCAGTTGCGTTCCATTTTTTCGCAAGCTCTGCTACACGCATGTAAAGCGTGCGCCCGCCGCAGTCAGTATCCTGCAGCTCTCCTGACGAGGGATTCGAGGTTTTAACAAGCACAAACACGGCCTTGTTATACTTATCCGCAGCTTTGATAAAAGGCATCACGCCGTCGCTGCCGAGGTAAGGGTTTACCGTCACGCAGTCGGCGCCGGCAGAGTATTTGCCGAAATACGCTTCGGCATATGCCTCGGCTGTCGAGCCTATATCGCCGCGCTTGACGTCGAGGATAACGTAAAGGCCGGCTGACTTCGCATAGCGGATGGTTTTATCAAGCGCTGCAACGCCTTCAAGACCATACATCTCGTAAAATGCCGACTGCGGCTTTAAAGCCGGCAAAATGTCCGCCGTAGCGTCGATAAGCGCTTTGCCAAACTCAAACAGAGCATCCCCTACGCTTTTCCCATCCCTGATGTGCGGCGGGATATACTCAAGCCTTGGGTCAAGCCCCATGACGCTAGGGTTGTTTTTTTGGAAGATTAGCTCCCTAAGGAGTGAAAAAGACATCGGCGCCTCCGGTTATTAGTTTTATCAGGGCAACACCACTCGCTCGACGGTACCGTACAGCGACATGCCCATAAACGGGGTGTTGAAAGATTTGCTTTTTATAATGCTGCGGCTTATTACAATTTCGCGGTTGGGGTTAACAAGCGTCACGCCGCATTTTGCGCCCGGCTTAATTTCTGCCGTGCGCCCGAGTATTTTTGCCGGGCCGGTCGAGAAAAGCTCGCACAACCGGAAAATGTCGATATGCCCGGGCAAAAGCAGGTACGTCACTGCTGCGGAGAACGCGGTCTGAAGGCCAATTATGCCGTTTTTCGCCTCGGGCAACGGGCAATTTTTTTGCCTTTCGGTGTGCGGCGCGTGGTCGGTCGAGATGCTGTCGAT
>Ga0208938_1000929_pt1 | contig 18661 bp, 16 predicted proteins | sample AD_UKC125_MetaG_FD_184434 | JGI IMG/M metagenome (GOLD analysis project Ga0208938, IMG submission 184434) | Active sludge microbial communities of municipal wastewater-treating anaerobic digesters from USA - AD_UKC125_MetaG (SPAdes) (version 2) | ecosystem: Engineered > Bioreactor > Anaerobic >...
AGGTCTGGAGGGTGCGGTGGTCGTGGGCGGGGATCTGCCCGACATCGATGCGTTGCAGGATCTCGGCGGGTCGGGGGTTGCTGTCTGGCACTGCGACAGTCGCGGCCAGGTGCTCGCGGAGGTGACGTCATGAGCCACTCCGGGTTCGCAATTCTGGTGGGTCGACCGAATGTCGGCAAATCGACGCTGACCAACGCGCTGGTCGGTGAGCAGGTGGCCATCACATCGTCGCGACCGCAGACCACACGCCACACGATCCGGGGGGTGCGCAACATCGGTGAGGACCAGATCATCCTGGTTGACACGCCAGGAATCCACCGGCCACGCACACTGCTGGGCAGGCGCCTGAACGACCTGGTGACCTCCGCGATTAACGAAGTGGATGTGGTGGTCCTGTGCCTGCCAGCGGACCAGAAGATCGGTCCCGGTGACCGGTTCATCGCGGACAAGTTGCAGGGGCTTAAGAAGCGGCAGAAGTTGGTCGTTGCGCTCACAAAATCCGACTTGGTGGGGAAGGCCGGGCTGGCGCCTGCGCTGCAGGCGGCGGCAGATTTCACCGCGGATCTACCCGTCACAGACTACGTTCCCGTGTCGGGGCGGGACGGTTCCAATGTGGAGGAACTGGCAGGTGTCCTTGCTGGGTTGATGCCGGAGGGACCGCCCCTATTCGGCGACGAGCTGACCGATCAGCCCGAGCGTGTGGTCGTGGCGGAGTTGATCCGGGAGTCTGCCTTGGAGCGACTGCGTGACGAACTGCCGCATTCCGTGGCCGTCGATGTGGACGAGATGGGCCCCCGGGAGGGCCGCAACGATCTGATCGACATCTACGCCGTACTCTACGTGGAGCGCGACAGTCAGAAGCCGATTGTGCTTGGCCGCCGTGGTGCCCAACTCAAAGAGATCGGTGCGCAGTCCCGCACCAAGATCGAGGCGCTGCTGGGGTCGAAGGTCTACCTCAACCTGCACGTCAAGGTGGCCAAGGATTGGCAGAACAATCCCGCGGCGCTGCGACGGATGGGTTTCTGAGCTCTCACTCGTCAGCTCTGGCCCGAGCGCCGGCCGTGTTCCCTGGCTCGGGCGTTCTATTCCGGGACAGGGGTGTGTGCGTTGCGGGCGGCAGGTGCGCTTCACCCAGGCCCACCATGTGGTGCATTGGCGTCATGGTGGCGGCACCGATCTGGACAATTTGTGCCTGTTGTGTGGGCGCTGCCATACCGATCTGCACCAGGGCCGGTTCAGCATCGTGATGGTCGATGGCAGCCCGCAAGTCAGCGTCACCGGTCGAAGACCCTAGCCGACCCCGGAACCCCCGGGGCCGGCACCAGTAGCGCATGGCTCCTGATCTTGGGCTTTAGTGTCCGACGGCTGATTTGAGGGCCAGAACGATGAGCACGCTGACGATCACAGACAGCACGTACATCCATGATCGAAATTGCGAGATCTCTGCTTGCCGTGCCGCGAGGTATGCCATCCACGCCACGAAAGCCAGCAGGAGTCCCTCCGCGACCTGAATGCTGGTCGGGGCGTCGAAGAGGATCATCGGAATCATCAAGAGCACGATCACGAAGGCGCCGGCCACGATTTGAGCTGTTGCGATAAGGCGAGCTTCGGCGTCGAGTAGACCCCGACTGACCAACCGCGACGAGATGGCGAATGCCAACAGATGGGCCACAAGCAGACCGACAGCGGTGAGAAATACCAGGCTGCCCGGGTCACCCTGCCCTGACTCCGCCGTTGGTATGGCAAGCAGCACAGCCATGAGGCTCAGCGACAGGTAGAGGGCCATCGTGACGGCCTCGCGGACGAACTCGCGACGGCCTCCGTGTGGTGCTGATTCCAGTTCTGACACGAAACTCATGATTCCACTCAGCACTGGCTCGATTCCGACAGTGTTCGGCCTCGTGCAATGCGAGACCAGAGTGTTACCGACGGGCTGGCACCAAACACCGAGATTCGGCGGGGCCGGACGCCTACAGTGGCATGACACACAAGATCCGAAAGGCTTTTCTATGCGGACTCGACTGCTGGTCGCGGGCCTCGCTGGCGCCACTCTGCTGGGGATGTCGCCGGCCCAGGCGGCTGACTACAACACGATCACCTCGTTCGATGGAACGCCGATCACGTTCTACTGGTTCCCGGCCGTGGGCCTGGCGCCCGGACAGACTGCACCCACGGTCTTACAAGGCCCGGGCTTCGGCGGCCAGGCGCAATCCAATCCGGAGGCGACCAGTGGCGGCCCCGTCCCCGGTGTGGGGTCCCTGCGGCAGGCCGGCTACAACGTGCTCACGTGGAACCCGCGAGGTATCTCACCATCTGGTGGCGAGGCGATGTTGGACAACCCCGACTACGAAGGACGCGATGTCCAAGCACTCATCGACTGGGTGGGTCAGCAACCGCAGGCACTACTTGACGCTCCGGGCGATCCGCGTGTGGGTATGACCGGCGGGTCCTACGGGGGTGGCATCCAACTCAGCACAGCGGCCATTGACACGCGCCTCGACGCGATTGTGCCCGTCATCGCCTGGAACTCGCTGACCACTTCGCTGTATAAGGCCGCCACCATCAAGACCGGCTGGGTGAACGTTCTGATGGCCAGCGCCACGAGACCCGGCAACACCTTCAGTCCTCGCATCCTGAAGGGCAGGGAGCAGGCACGCAAGGGGATGACCTTCAGCGACAGTGTCGTGGAGTTCGCACGGTCGGCTGGTCCCAACCAGTACCTGCCGGGGATCGAGACGCCGACGTTCATCATCCAGGGCACCGTGGACAACCTGTTCCCGCCGTCAGAGGCGATCGCCAACTACCGGCAGTTGCAGTTGTATGCCGGCGTCCCCCTCAAGATGACCTGGTACTGCGGCGGTCACGGCTTCTGCCTGACCAGCGACGGTTCCACCTCCGTGGCACTTGAACAGACCTGGGCGTGGCTGGACAAATACCTCAAGGGCAACGCGGCGGTCGACACCGGCCCGGCGTTCACGTGGGTGGATCAGAAAGGTACCTACCGCAGCGCCGCGACATTCCCACGGCCGCAGCGCTGGGAGAAGGCCACCGGCGCGGGCACACTGGCGCTTAAGGCCAAGGGCGGATCGGGCCCCTACACCGGGCCCCTGCCCGAGGGTGTCAATCCGCTGACCGCCGTCCTGCTGCGCAATACGATCCCGACGCCGGCGAAGAAGGCGGTGAGCGTGCCCGTGAAGGTGGCGCGCGAGAGTGTGATCCTGGGAGCGCCCAAACTCACCGTGACGTACTCCGGGACGACGAAGTCGAAAAAGGTCCGCGTCCTGGCGCAACTGGTCGACGTGGCCAACAAGGAGGTGCTGGGACATCAGATCACCCCAGTCCCACTGCGACTCAACGGAAAGAAGCACACGGTGAAGGTGCCGCTGGAGGCGGTCAGCGCCGCACTGGGCAAGGGTCAGAAGCTGACGTTGCAGATCGTTGCGCAGAGCAGCGCGTACAACGTGTTCCCCAAGGGTGGTTCGGTCACGTTCTCGAAGGTTCGGATCGCACTGCCGGTGGTTCAATGAGTTCCCTTTCCGCCTTGTGGGAAGAGTTCGACACGGCGGCCACGCCCGACTTGGGACGGGTGCCCGGCGAGCATCGCTCCGAGTTCGTCGGCCCGCTGTGGCTGCGGTTACCCGCCCCGATCTTCCTCGCTGTGCGGGGGATGCCGTTCTGGGCGGGTAAGCGTTTCGAACCGCCTCTGGACGGGGTGGCTCACGGCGTGAACGTGCTGCGGGTGCGGGGCTTCACAAAAGACGCCTTGCCAGTCACGGCCACGCTCGAGGGTCGCGACCTGGTCATTCGGTATCCGCCGACGGCCGCCTGGCCGTGGCCGGGAGTGGTGGACCGGCTGCGGGCGCGTGACGAGCGGACCCTGCTGGGGATGACGCACGGCCTGCCGCTGATGCCCCCGAAAGGTGCGCCGTTTCTGCTGCACAAGGTCTAGCCTGGGCCGGTTTCAGCGGCGGAAGGCTGCCCGGGCGAACCGGTCCTGCGGCATCGTGGCCAATGCAACGGCCAGCGCGATGAAGCCGAGGCCAGCCCACTGAGCCCAGCCGAACGAGGCGCCTTCGCTCGGCAGGAGCAGATCCATGAACACCGCCCCGAGCAGTTGTCCGGCGATCGACAGCAACCCGAATACGAGCACCCCGACACCACGCACGGCCCAGGCCGCGAGCGCGATGAAGGCCGCGCCGATCGGCCCGCCGAGGTACAGCCACCACTGCGGGGGCCAGCCTGCAAAGGTCACGGCGCCGCTGGCCAGGGCGATTCCGGAGACCGTGAACAACCCGGCGCAACCCACGATGAAGTTGACCAACGTCGCCGCCAGTGGCTGGCGGGTGGCGACCGCGACTTGCGCGTTGATCGCCTGCTGGACAGAGATGCCAAATCCCGCGGACACCGCCAGCAGCACCACGATCGACAGCCCGAACTGACCGTCGTGCATCCCCGAGAACACCACCGCCACCAGCGCCACCACGGCAGCGAACCCCCGGTTGGCCGTCACAGCCATCTGTCCGGCGGGACTCAGGCCATAACGGTCCACGAGCAACGATCCGCTCACTTGACCCGCGACGACCCCAATCGTAAAGGTCGTGACTCCGACCACACTGACCACGACGCCCTGCGTTGTGACCAGCCATGCCCCGCCCAGGCCGCCGAGCAACTGCCAGCTGCGCAGCCGACCGTCTCGGACCAAGCGGGGAATGCTCGCTGCCGCCTGGCGGTAGTCGGCGCGGGCGACAACGATGGCGATCAGCAGCAGCAAGCCGGTTCCGAAGCTGATGGCGGCGCCCAGGACCCCGGCGCCCACCTGCTCGCTCAGGTCGGCGTTGATCCGCGATTGCAGCGCGACGAGCACCCCGACAGCAAGGGCCGCCACGATGGTGATCGGCCGACTGGGCGGTGCATGCACGTGGTCCATTGTCGCGAGCGGAGGGTTCACACTCGTCGCCGCACTAGACTTGTGCGGGTGGATCATCCAGTAGCCATCGTGCTGGCCGCAGGGCTGGGCACCCGTATGAAGTCCAGCAAAGCCAAAGTTCTGCATGAGGTCGCGGGGGAACCACTCGTCGGCCATGTGTTGCGGGCCGTGGCGCAGGCTGGGATTCCCGACGCCGTGGTGGTCGTGGGGCATCAGCGCGAGCAGGTCATCGAATACCTCGCCAGCGCTCACCCGCACGCCCGCAGCGCAGTTCAGGAGCAGATGCGGGGAACCGGCGATGCCGTCCGCCAGGCCATGCCCGAGGTCCCCGCCGATGCGGACACCGTCATGGTGCTGGCCGGTGACACCCCGCTGCTCACCGGAGAGACGTTGCGGGTGCTCGCGGACCACCACCGCGCGAGCGGCGCCACCGCGACCATCCTCACCGCCCGACTGCAGGATCCCACGGGCTACGGCCGGATCGTGCGCTCCGGGGAGGGGGTGCAACGCATCGTTGAACACAAGGACGCCAGCCCGGAGGAGCGGGGTATCGATGAGATCAACAGCGGCCTCTACCTGTTCGACGCCGCAGCCTTGCGTGAGGGCCTGCAGGAACTGACCAGTCACAATGCGCAGGGCGAGGAGTACCTCACCGACGTGGTCGAATGGCTCGTGGACGGCGGTCGCACCGTCACCGCCTACCTGACCGAGGACCCCGACGAGATCCATGGGATCAACGACCGGGTGCAACTCGCGGCCGCCGGCGCGGTGCTGCGCGAACGTGTGGCCAGGCGCTGGATGCGGGAAGGGGTCACCATCGAGGATCCCGCCACCACCTGGATCGAGGCCGACGTCCGGATCGAGGCGGATGCGCTGATCTGCCGCAATTCCCACCTCGCGGGTGCCACCCGCGTGGCTGCCGGGGCAGTGATCGGACCCGACACGACCCTCGTGGACTGCGTCGTGGGCGAGATGGCAACCGTTCTGCGCACCCACGCCGTGTCCGCGGACATCGGCCCCCGGGCCAGCGTCGGGCCGTTCACTTATCTGCGCCCAGGCACCATCCTGCGCGCTGGCAGCAAGGCGGGGGCCTACGTCGAGATCAAGAATGCCGTGGTCGGTGAACGTGCCAAGGTCCCGCACCTGTCATACGTGGGGGACGCCGAGATCGGGGAGGGCACCAACATCGGTGCTGCCACAGTGTTCGTCAACTACGACGGCGTCAATAAGCACCACATCTCGGTCGGTAAGCACGCCCGGATCGGCTCAGACACGATGCTGGTGGCGCCCCTGACCATCGGCGATGGGGCATACACCGCGGCGGGCTCGGTGATCACCGAGGATGTGCCCGCCGGAGACCTCGGCTTGGGGAGGGCGCGGCAGCGCAACGTCGACGGCTGGGTGGCTGCCCGGCGACCCGGTTCCGCATCTGCGCAGGCGGCGGACGAGGCCGAGGAGGTCTGAGGCAGCGCCCCTTCGTCTGGTTGCGTTCACTTTTCGGCCACCTTCCACAGTGGCTGTCGGAGGTGGGGGCTACTGTGAGCGTTGACGCTATCGGACCTCCTGAGGGGCGCACTTGTGGCCGAATTGATCACCCCGTCCAAGAAGAAATTGATGCTGTTCTCGGGGAGATCCCACCCCGAGCTCGCCGAACATATCGCCAAGGAACTCGGGATCGACGTCAGCCCCACCAAGATCTACGACTTCGCCAATGGTGAGATCTTCGTGCGATACGAGGAGAGCGTGCGCGGTTGCGATGCGTTTGTCCTGCAGGCGCACGCGGAGCCCCTGAACAAGTCGATCATGGAGCAGTTGATCATGGTGGATGCCCTCAAGCGCGCCTCCGCCAAGCGCATCACAGTGATCACACCCTTCTATGGCTATGCGCGGCAGGACAAGAAGCATCGAGGTCGGGAGCCAATTACCGCCCGCCTCATGGCCAACCTGTTCGCCACCGCCGGTGCGGACCGCCTGATGGCCATCGATCTGCACACCTCCCAGATCCAGGGCTTCTTCGACGGCCCGGTCGACCACCTCTTTGCTCTGCCGCTGCTCTCCGACTATGTCGGTCGCAATGTGGCCCGTGAGCGCCTCACGATCGTCTCTCCCGACGCGGGGCGGGTGCGTGTGGCCGAACGCTGGACTGACATCCTTGGCTCGCCGCTGGCGATCATTCACAAGCGGCGCGACCCCAATATTCCCAACCAGGTATCGGTGCTGGAAGTGGTCGGTGAGGTCGAGGGCCGAGTGTGCGTCATCGTCGACGACATGATCGACACCGGTGGCACGATCACCAAAGCCGCCGACACCCTGTTCGAGCAGGGCGCTGCGGAGGTTGTCGTCACGGCGACGCATGGTGTGCTCAGCGACCCCGCGACCGAGCGGCTGAAGAACTCGCGAATCTCCGAGGTGATCGTCACCGACAGCCTGCCGATTCCCAGCGAGCGCCGCTTCGACAAACTCACTGTGCTGCCCATCGCGCCGCTCATCGCGCGAGCCATCAGCGAAGTGTTCCACGACGGCTCGGTGACCAGTCTGTTCGAGGGCTGAGGCCCGCCCGCGCCGCTGCTTACCGGCCCGGCGTACAGTAGGGATGGACCCGGCGAGGGTGGCGTGTTGCAACGCCCCGTGATCGACGAGCCCTTCCGGTCCCTACGTATACGAGCACCGGGAGTAGAACATGGCAGAAGTCCGTCTGGCAGCGCAGGAGCGCACCGAGTTCGGCAAGGGCGCGTCCCGTCGCATCCGTCGCGCGGGCCTCGTCCCGGCGGTGATCTATGGCGACAACGAGGATGTGAAGCACGTCTCGCTGGACGGGCACAACCTCAATCAGGCGCTCAAGCAGCCCAAGGTGATCCTCGAGATCGAGATCAACGGGGATGTCATCCCCACCGCTCCGCGCGATGTGCAACGACACCCGGTGCGCCACAACCTGCGCCACATCGACCTGCTCGTCCTCGACCGTGCCGCGTTGAAGGCCCGGCAGGTGGAGGCGGACGCAGTCATGCGTGCCGAGGAGGCCGCGGTGGAGCGCGAACTCGACCCGGTGGCCGTTGCCGAGGCCGTGTCGCAGCTGATCGCTGAGGGTGCTGATCCTGCCACCGTCGTGGAGCAAGCACTTGAGCAGGTCGAGGCGGAACTGAAGGCCAACGCCGAGGCCGCCGCTGCTGCGGCAGCCGCCGAGGATGCCGCCGAGGCCGCCGGAGCTGCTGAGGACAACGCCGAGGCCGCTCCCGAGGAGTGACCGCTACCTGGGTCGTCGTCGGGCTCGGCAATCCCGGCCGGGAGTACGAGCGGACCCGTCACAACATCGGCTACCTGGTGGTCGAGGACCTGGCGGGACGTCTCGGTGTCTCGTTCGCCCGGCACCGCCGCGCCCATGCGGATACCGCAGAGGGGCATGCCTTCGTGGGCACGCCCGACCACTGCCGAGTCGTGCTGGTCAAGTCCCGCACGTACATGAATGAGAGCGGCGGACCCGTGAAAGCAGTACTCGACTTCACCAAGGCGGACCATCTCGTGGTCGTTCACGATGAGATCGACATCCCACTCGGCGCGCTGCGGATCAAGAACGGTGGTGGCGACAATGGCCACAACGGGCTGCGCTCGATCCGCAAAGCCCTCGGGCATGGGGATTTCTACCGGGTGCGAGTGGGAGTCGACCGACCAACCACACGTCAAGACCCTGCGGACTACGTGCTGTCCGACTTCCGGGCTGCCGAACGCACGGAGGTGGCCCTGATGGTCGGCGAGGCCGCCGATGCCATCGAGTCCCTGATGCGCAGTGGCCTTGAGGCCACGCAGGGCCGCTTCAACCGCTAGGAGACATCTCATGACCCCCGATTCGACCCTCGCAAAGGAACTGGCACTTGAGGCCGGGCGACTACTGCTGGACGTGCGCGCGGACTTCGGTCCGATCGAGGCCGGCGACAAGCAGCGCTACCTCGAACTCAAGGATGTCGGCGACCAGGCGTCGCAGGCGCTGCTCGCCCAGCGTTTGGGGGCGCAGCGGCCCGGCGACGCTGTGCTGTCGGAGGAGGCCAAGGACTCCGAGGAGCGCGACGGCGCCGATCGGGTCTGGATAATCGACCCGCTCGACGGGACCAAGGAGTTCGCGCAGGGCCGCAGTGACTGGGCCGTGCAGGTGGCGTTGTGGGAGCAGGATCGCTTCACCGCCGCGGCATTCAGCCTGCCGGCGCAGGAGGAGGTCTTCGTCACTGGTGCGCCGCTGGACCCGCAGGTGGCACCGCTGGCCGATCGCCCGCTGCGCATTGTGGTGAGCCGTTCCCGGCCGCCGGAGAACTTCATCGCGGGTATGGATGACATTGCTGCCCGCCTGGCCGCCGACGGCGTCACCACCCATGGTGTCGAATTCGTCTACGTCGGATCGGCGGGCGCGAAAGTCGGGGAGATCCTGACCGGCCGCGTGGATGCCTACCTCAACGAGGGCGGTTTCTGGGAGTGGGATGCGGCTGCCCCCCTTGCGGTGGCCCTCGACCACGGCATGATCGGCAGTCACATCGACGGCCGCCCCATCACGTTCAACAAGCGTCCGCCGTGGGTGGCCGACATCGTGATAGCCCGCCCGGAGATCAGCGACTACGTCCGTTCGGCCCGCGGCTGAGGCGGTTTTCGGCGGGGTGGCGGAACTCTTCGTTCGACGTTGGCCTGTGCGCGGGGGTTTCTGGACAACGACGACGGAAAAGTCCCTGTTGGGGTGCGTCTCCCGCAGTCTGCGGCTTGGCCGGCGAGGTTTTCGGCCAACAACCCCGGAAGACCTTCCGGTAGGTGTCGGCTGGGTCCGTCCGCCGCCTCGCCGCTGCGACTTTTCCTGGGTTGTTGGTCATTCCGCCGGGGTTTTTCGCCAACAACCCCGGAAGACCGCGCATCTCGACCGGAATGTCGCCAGCCGGGCCCGAGCCACCCGTCGCAACCAGATGGGGCAGAGGTCCCCGCATCGGGGGCGCGTACCCTTGGAACAGTGGTACTCGCCGACGTCATCCAAAGCCTCGGCTCCCTTCCTGATATCGCAGACTGGCTGCGGGCCCTGCCTGACGCCGGCTCCGAACTGACAGTCACCGCGGGAGTTGAGCCGTTCGTGCTGGCCGCCTGCCGGCAGTCACTGGTCGCCGTCACCGCCACCGGCAGACAGGCCGATGACCTGCGGGATGCGCTGACCGACCTCGGGCGGACGAACGCGGTGTTCCCCGCGTGGGAGACCTTGCCGCACGAGCGCCTGAGCCCGACCGCGGACACCGTGGGGCGGCGGATGGCGGTCATCGCCGATGTCGCTGTAGGAACCCTGCCCGACGTGTTGATCGTCCCCGTGCGTGCCCTGATGCAACCCTTCGCGCACGAGTTGGCACAGGAACGACCCCTGGTGCTGCGGGTCGGGGACGAGCCCGGCTTCGAAGAGGTCATCCTGCGGCTGGTCCGGGCCGGGTACGAACGCGTGCCCATGGTGGAACGCCGCGGCCAGTTCGCGGTGCGAGGGGGCATCGTCGACGTCTTCGTGCCCACCGACGAGCACCCCACACGTGTGGAGTTCTTCGGCGACGAGGTGGATCAACTGCGGATGTTTGCGGTGTCCGACCAGCGCACGATCGCCACCCGCGCCACGCCGTTGTCACTGCCGGTCGTGCGGGAACTGCTGCTCACCGACGCGGTGCGCGAGCGCGCGCGACAGCTCATGAGCGCCTACCCGCACATCGCCGACGTCCTGGCAGACCTCGCGAACGGCATGCCGGTCGAGGGTATGGAGTCGCTGGCACCGGTACTCACCGATGACCTGATCACGCTGCTGGACCTGCTGCCGATCGGCACCCCGATCGTCAATGTTGGCGGTGAGCGAATCGCTGCCCGCGCCCTCGAACTCGTGCGAACCTCCGAGGAGTTCCTGCAGGCCGGCTGGCACAATGCGGCGGTCGGCAACTCCGTGCCGCTGGACCTGAGCCGTGCGGCGTACCGCAGCCCGCACGAACTGCACGAGCAGGCGCTCGCCCGCGGTCTGCCGATCAGCAACCTCGACACGCTCGGCACGCTGGCATCGGGACTCAAACCTGCGCCCACGTATCGCGGTGATGTCGCAGCGCTGGCCAAGGACGCGCAGGCTGCCGTGGCCGCGGGCATCCCGGTCGTGATCGCCATGGGAGCCACCGGCCCCGCCACCCGCCTGGCCGAGCAGCTCAACGCCGAGGAGGTCCCGACCAGACTGTTCGGCGATTCCGGCCTCGAGCCGCTGGTCCACATCGTCAAGGCGCGCCTCACGCACGGCTTCACCACCGAAAGCCTCGTGCTGGTCACAGAGCGCGACATCACCGGCCAGGTCAGCAGCCAGGTCACCAAGATGCCGACCAAGCGGCGCAAGGCCCTCGACCCGCTGACGCTCAAGCCCGGCGACTTCGTGGTGCATAACCAGCACGGGGTGGGCAGGTATGTCCAGATGACCCAGCGCACCGTCGGCGGGACCGTGCGTGAATACCTCGTGCTGGAATACGCGGCCAGCAAACGGGGTCAGCCGGCCGACCGCCTCTACGTGCCCACCGATCAACTCGATCAGGTCACCCGGTACGTCGGCGGGGAGGCACCTGCGGTGCACCGCCTGGGCGGGGCTGACTGGCAGAAGGCGAAGGGCAAAGCCAAGCGGGCGATGCGCGAGATCGCCGCAGAGCTGATCAAGCTGTACGCGGCTCGGCAGGCCACCAAGGGCCACGAGTTCGGCCCGGATACGCCCTGGCAGCGGGAGTTGGAGGACGCGTTTCCCTACCAGGAGACCCCGGACCAGATGTCGACCATCGACGAGGTCAAGGCGGACATGCGCAAACCCGTGCCGATGGACCGGCTGGTGTGTGGTGACGTCGGATTCGGCAAGACCGAGATCGCTGTGCGCGCGGCGTTCAAAGCCGTGCAGGACGGTATGCAGGTGGCGGTCCTGGTCCCGACCACACTGCTGGTCAAGCAGCACCACAAGACGTTCACCGAACGCTACGGGTCCTTCCCGATCCGGGTGGAGGCGCTGAGTCGGTTCCAGTCCGATGCCGAGGCGCAGCGGGTGGTCGAGGGCCTCGCAGACGGCACGGTGGATGTCGTCATCGCCACCCACCGCATCCTCGGTCCGAAGACCCGCTTCAAGAATCTGGGCCTGCTGATCGTTGACGAGGAGCAGCGTTTCGGGGTCGAGCACAAGGAGCACATGAAGGCTCTGCGGACCACCGTCGATGTCCTGAGCATGTCCGCGACGCCGATCCCCCGCACCCTTGAGATGGCGGTCACCGGTATCCGGGAGATCTCTACCATCCAGACACCCCCAGAGGATCGGCTGCCGGTGCTGACCTTCGTGGGACCCTACGACGAGAAGCAGATCGCCGCCGCCATCCGTCGGGAGTTACTGCGCGACGGCCAGGTGTTCTTCATTCACAATCGCGTGGAGAGCATCAATCGGGTGGCCGCCAGGATCAACGACTTGGTGCCGGAGGCGCGGATCGCCAGCGCCCACGGCCAGCTGCCCGAGCACACCCTCGAACAGACAGTGGTCGACTTCTGGGAGGGCCGCATCGATGTTTTGGTGTGCACGACCATCGTCGAATCCGGTATGGACATCCCCAACGCCAACACCCTGATCGTGGACCGTTCCGACGCTTTCGGGCTCAGCCAGTTGCACCAGTTGCGAGGCCGGGTGGGCCGGGGCCGGGAGCGTGCCTACGCATATTTCCTCTACCCGCCGGAGAAACCGCTGACGCAGACCGCGCATGACCGCCTGGAGACGATCGCGGCGCACACGGATCTGGGTTCTGGCATGGCCGTGGCCATGAAGGACCTCGAGATCCGCGGTGCCGGCAATCTGCTCGGCGGCGAACAGTCCGGCCACATCGCCAACATCGGCTTCGACCTGTACGTGCGCATGGTCGGTGAGGCGTTGGCGGCGGTGCGCGGGCAGACCGATGAGGAACTGCCCGAGGTGCGAATCGAGTTGCCGCTGAACGCCCACCTGCCACACGACTACGTGCCGGACGAGCGCCTGCGGCTGATGGCGTACACGACGTTGGCGCAGGCCACCTCCGAGCAGGACATCGCGGAGTTCGTGGCAGAGATGACCGACCGGTACGGACCCCTGCCGGCACCGGTTCTGGTGCTGGTGGAGGTCGCCCAGCTCCGCCTGCTGGCCCGCTCAGCGGGGCTCACGGAGATCGTTGCGGCCGGTACCCGGATCCGGTTCGCGCCCGCTCACCTGCCGGAGAGCAGGACCATGCGATTGGCCAGGCTGTATCCCGGCAGCATCTACAAGGCGGCTTCAGGCACGATCCTGGTCCCGGCGCCCAGGGGGTCGGGCCTGGGCGCGAAACCGTTCGTGGACCACGACCTGCTCGACTGGGTGCGGGAGTTCGTGCGGGCTGTGCTGGAATGACCCGCCACGTTCTACGACGAAGGCGCCGGGCGCGTAGTCTGGGGGCGGTCGTCAGCAAGGGAGCGAGAGTGTCGGTCAAGCGGTGGATCCCAGGGGTCGTTCTGGCAGGTGTCGTGCTGTCCGGGTGTGGACAGACACTCGCGGGCTCGGCCGCCGTCGTCGGCGACGAACGGCTCACGGACGCGCAGCTCAGCCAGACGGTGTCGACGTTGGCGCAGGAACTCGGGATCGAGAACAGCGCCCAGGTGTCGCAGGCCGTCCTGTCCCGCTGGATGGTCTCGCAACTTGTGGATCAGCTCGCTGAGGACAAGGGTGTGACGATCAGCAAGGGGGAGGTGGACGCCGCCATCGCGCAGGAGAGCGAGAGCGCGGGCGGTCAGGAGGCCTTCGAACAGGGCGCTCTGCAAGCCGGTGTGCTGCCCGCGGACATCGCTGACGCGGTGCGTACGTCACTGCTCATCGAGAAGATGGCGCAGTTCACCATCACCGGCGACGACCCCAGCGGCCAGACCGGCCTGATCACTCAGGTCCAGCAGCTCAGCGCCGAACTGGATCCGCAGGTCAGTCCCCGATTCGGTACCTGGGACGAGGAACAGTTGGCCGTGGGAGCGCTGCCCGACGACCTCTCCACCCCGGTGATCGACGAGGCCGTTCCGCAGTTGCAACCTTCCCCGTGACCCGTGGCGAGCGGCTGCTCGAGCTCGTGACGGTGATGGATCGGCTCCGCTCACCGGGCGGTTGTCCATGGGACGCCGAGCAGACGCATGCCAGCCTCGTGCAGTACTTGGTCGAAGAGACGTATGAGACCGTCGAGGCCATCGACGCCGATGACCGGGATGCGATGGTCGAGGAACTCGGGGACCTGCTGTTACAAGTCGTGTTCCATGCCCGCATCGGGCAGGAGGCCGACCAGCCCTTCGATATCGACGACGTGGCCGGTGGGATCGCGGAGAAACTCGTCGCTCGGCACCCGCATGTATTCGGCGATGCGACCGCCGACACCGCCGAGGATGTCGAGGCGAGCTGGTTCGAACGCAAGCGTCGAGAGAAGGGCCGGACCTCGGTCACTGACGGCGTGCCGATGGCGATGCCGGCCATTCCCTTGATCGAGAAGCTGCTGCACCGGGCAGCCAAGGGTGGGGTGGGCGCGCCCACTGCCGATCCGCGGCTGGCGATGCTGCTCGACGAGATGGACGTCGGTGACGCCATCCTCGGTTTGGTGGCCGCGGCCGCGGCCCGCGGGATCGACTCGGACGCGGCGGCCCGCGGTGCTGCCCACCGGTTGCGTGCGGCCCTGCTCGCTGCCGAGACGCCGCCCTGACTGCCCCACGCCCTGCCCTGTGCAGTGATCTGCGAGCGGGTAGGCTCGAGGAGCACACTCAAGGAGGAAACGTGGCCCTGATCGAAGCAGTCATCGCACGAGAGATCCTGGACTCCCGGGGCAACCCGACGGTAGAGGTGGAAGTCGGACTCGACGATGGCTCTCTGGGCCGCGCGGCAGTCCCCAGTGGAGCGTCGACCGGGGCGTTCGAGGCCAGTGAGCGCCGCGATGGGGGTTCCCGCTACCTCGGCAAGGGTGTACTGGAGGCCGTGGCTGCCGTCGAGGATCAGATCGCGCCCGAGGTGGAGGGGTGCGAGGCCAGCGAGCAGCGGCTGATCGACCAGATCATGATCGACCTCGATGGCACGCCGAACAAGAGCCGGCTCGGCGCCAATGCCATTCTGGGCGTGTCCCTGGCCGTGGCCCGGGCAGCAGCCGAGTCCGCGGACCTGCCGCTCTTCCGCTACGTGGGCGGCCCGCAGGCCCACATCCTGCCCGTGCCGATGATGAACATCCTCAATGGTGGGGCGCACGCCGACACTGGCGTCGACATCCAAGAATTCATGATCGCCCCGATCGGCGCCGAGGACTTCTCCACTGCACTGCGCATGGGTGCCGAGGTGTACCACTCGCTGAAGGCGGTGCTGAAGAAGCGCGGCCTGGCCACGGGTCTTGGTGACGAGGGTGGTTTCGCCCCGGACCTGGCCAGCAATCGGGATGCGCTGGACCTGATCGGGGAGGCCGTCGAGGCGGCCGGTCTGAGCCTCGGCAGCGACATCGCCCTGGCACTGGATGTCGCTGCCACCGAGTTCCACGCCGATGGTGTGTACACCTTCGAAGGGGCGTCGCGCAGCAGTGCGGAGATGGCCGCCTACTACGCCGAACTGGTCGATGCCTACCCGCTGGTCAGCATCGAGGACCCGCTGGACGAGGACGATTGGGACGGTTGGGTCGAGCTCAACGCCGCCCTGGGCAACAAGGTGCAACTGGTCGGCGATGACCTCTTCGTGACGAACCCGGCGCGGCTGGCCACTGGCATCGAGAAGCTGGCCGCCAACGCGCTGCTGGTGAAGGTCAACCAGATCGGATCGCTGTCGGAGACCCTCGACGCGGTGGCCTTGGCGCATCGTTCCGGCTATGCCTGCATGATGAGTCACCGCTCCGGCGAGACCGAGGACACGACGATCGCGGACCTGGCTGTGGCGACCAACTGCGGCCAGATCAAGACCGGCGCCCCGGCCCGCTCCGAGCGCGTGGCCAAGTACAACCAGTTGCTGCGCATCGAGGAGGAACTCGACGACGCTGCCGCCTACAGCGGCCGCTCGGCATTCCCCCGCTTCCAGGGCTGACGTCGCCCGTGAGGTAGCCCTGCCGGGCCATGATGGTCCCATGCTGCCTGTGCATGACGTCGCCACCATCCGCACTGCTGAAGCCGACCTGATGGCGCAACTGCCCGATGGTGCGCTCATGCAGCGGGCGGCCATCGGCTTGGCAACAGTGACTGCCGATCTGATCAAGGAAACGTTGGGTCGTCGTCCGGGCACTCGCGTGTGTGTGGTGGCCGGGTCGGGGAACAACGGCGGGGACGCCCTGTACGCGGGTGCCAAGCTCGCCAACCGCGGCGTCCAAGTGGACATCGTGGCCACCTCAGACACGCCGCATCCTGACGGCCTGGCCGCGGCGATCCGGGCAGGGGCCGTGGTCCGCGAGCCCCGACGGGCCGACGTGGTGCTGGACGCCGTGGTGGGTATCGGCGGCACGGGGCCGCTGCGACCCTCCGCTGTGGCGATCCGCGACACGGTCGACGCCGAACTCACGATCGCCGTTGATCTTCCCAGCGGCCTTCAGCCGGACACCGGTGACACCCCGGGCGAGGTGTGGGTGGCCGATCACACGATCACCTTCGGCACGCTCAAAGCGGGCGTGGCACTGCGCCCCGACGTATGCGGCGACGTGCACCTGGTGGACATCGGGCTGGCGGCGACACTGCCGCCGGCGACCATACATGTGGTGGAGTCAGATGACGCGGCGGACTTCGTGCCGCGCCCGGGTTTCCGTGACAACAAGTACACGCGCGGCGTCGTGGATATCGCTGCCGGGTCGGACAAGTATCCCGGGGCTGGCGTGCTCTGTACGGCAGGGGCGCGTCACTCGGGAGCCGGGATGGTGCGGTCGCCGGTGACGGGGTTCCCTGATGTCGTGGCCGCTGCGGGCCGCACGGACGCCTACGTGGTGGGTCCCGGGCTGGCTGATGAAGCCCGACTGGAGCAGGCCGTGGGCCAGGCGATGGCCGCAGGCAGGCCTGTGGTGATGGATGCTGAAGCCTTGCCGCACGTGGCACCTGGGACGGTGGTGATCACACCGCACGAGGGTGAGTTCGCGCGGCTAGGATTCACCATCGGATCCGACCGCATCGCGGCCGTGCGGGCGGCGGCAACCCAGTTGCAGGTTGCTGTTCTGCTCAAGGGCGCGGTGACCGTCGTGGCAGAGCCCGGCGGACAGGTCTACCTGAACCTCCACAGCAGTCCCAACTTGGCCACTGCCGGCTCCGGCGACGTTCTGTCCGGACTGCTGGGTGGGCTGCTGGCCCGGCATTTCGTGAACCGCGCCCCCGATCTGCCGACGATGGCCCGCTTGGCCGCTTGCGCCGCTCTGATTCATGGGGAAGCGGGCCGGCGCGCGACGTTCCCGGCCACGGCGGTGGATATCGCAGACGAGGTGCGGGCGGCGGTGGCCTGGGCGGCAGGCTGAGGGGAACGCCGAATCCACACATCTGGTTGGCGGCACGGTCGCTTCAACCAGATGTGTTGACGCACTGGTCGACCGCCGGGCGACGACGCGCCTTCGGGTGCCGCGCCCCCTGGCGCCTACCATTGAGGTATGCCTCGCGCCCAAGCCCGCATCGATCTGGGCGCGTTCGCGAGCAATCTTCAACGGCTGCGGGAGGCGGCCCCACGCAGCGAGCAACTTGCCGTGGTGAAGGCGGATGCCTACGGTCACGGCCTGATCCCGATGGCCCGGGCGGCGCGCGAGGCGGGCGCTGAATGGCTGGGCGTGGCGCTCTTCTCCGAAGCGCTCGAACTGCGCTCAGCGGGGGACACCGGACCGCTGCTGGCGTGGTTGGCCGCGCCCGACGATCCGTGGTCCGAGGTGGCCGAGGCGGGCATCGACATCGGGGTCTCCACAGTGTCCCAGTTGCAGCGCCTGACGACCCCCACCCGCGTACACCTGAAGATCGACACTGGTCTGGGCCGCGCAGGATGTGCCCCGGCTGATTGGGCCTTGTTGATCGACACGGCGCAGAGGATGCAGGACGCCGGGTCGATTGACGTGGTCGGCATCTGGAGCCACTTCACCGTTGCCGATGATCCCGCGAACCCACTGAACACCGTGCAGATCCAACGTTTCCAGGAGGCAGTCGCCGCCGCTGAGAGTCTCGATGTCGAACACCACCATCTGGCCAACTCGGCGGCGACCCTGGCGCTGCCGGCCGCCCATTTCACCCTCGTCCGGCCTGGGATCGCCATGTACGGGATCAGTCCCGGAGCAGGCATGGGCTGCGCGGCAGATCTCGGCCTGCGGCCCGTCATGACACTCGTGGCGCAGGTGACCGTCGTGAAGAGGCTGCCGGCCGGCTCGGGATTGTCCTACGGGCACCTGTACACCCTCGATGGGGACTCCACGACGGCGGTCGTGCCCCTGGGATACGCCGACGGGATCCCACGCAACGCCACCAACGTCGGGCCGGTGTTCGCAGCCGGCAAACGCCGGACCGTGGCCGGGCGGGTCTGCATGGATCAGTTCGTGCTCGATCTGGGCGATGACGCCGCTGCCGAAGGCGACGAGGTCGTGCTCTTCGGGTCCGGGGCGGACGGCATCCCGCTGGCTGAGGACTGGGCCGAGGTGACGGGCACCATCGGCTACGAGATCGTGACCCGGCTGGGAGCGCGAGTGGAACGGGTTTATCGATGAAGGGTGGTCTGATCGCGCTCGCCGCCGGGCTCATCGC
>Ga0208938_1000931_pt1 | contig 18657 bp, 12 predicted proteins | sample AD_UKC125_MetaG_FD_184434 | JGI IMG/M metagenome (GOLD analysis project Ga0208938, IMG submission 184434) | Active sludge microbial communities of municipal wastewater-treating anaerobic digesters from USA - AD_UKC125_MetaG (SPAdes) (version 2) | ecosystem: Engineered > Bioreactor > Anaerobic >...
AGAGTGGGTTGAAATGCTTCGGCCGTCGACACGAAGGACCCAGACCTGGGTCTCTCCCCACACGGGGAGAGTGGGTTGAAATTGTTATTTATGACGCTATCGCACCGGCGGCCGCTGGTCTCTCCCCACACGGGGAGAGTGGGTTGAAATGCAATTACAGATTACAAGGGCGGCCTGCGGTGACGGGTCTCTCCCCACACGGGGAGAGTGGGTTGAAATCGGAAGGGTGTTGATAGGACCCTTTTCGGTTGCCGTCTCTCCCCACACGGGGAGAGTGGGTTGAAATCAAAGCCGGCCGAACGCCCCCGTTGCCGTTGCACGTCTCTCCCCACACGGGGAGAGTGGGTTGAAATTTTAGAAAATAAGCTGTAGAACAGTTCGTCCATGGTCTCTCCCCACACGGGGAGAGTGGGTTGAAATCCGTATGGGTAAACACAAGATTGCTGACGTCAAGGGTCTCTCCCCACACGGGGAGAGTGGGTTGAAATAAACCGGTTAATGAGTGGCGCGGCCGCTACCGAAGTCTCTCCCCACACGGGGAGAGTGGGTTGAAATTGACAGTCTAAAACTTTTAGCCATTTTCATGATCGTCTCTCCCCACACGGGGAGAGTGGGTTGAAATTGTTGTTGATAACTCTGATCTCGATCTTGCTGTTGTCTCTCCCCACACGGGGAGAGTGGGTTGAAATTTTAGCGTGGGATTCTGATCCACCATATCTACTGGTCTCTCCCCACACGGGGAGAGTGGGTTGAAATCAGTGATGCAACCTTTTTCCTGTCACTTAAGAAAAGTCTCTCCCCACACGGGGAGAGTGGGTTGAAATAAGTCATCTAGTTATAGCAATATAAAGCCTGTAAGTCTCTCCCCACACGGGGAGAGTGGGTTGAAATCTTGGCGAAAAAACTGGAAGGGGCAAAAAGCAATGTCTCTCCCCACACGGGGAGAGTGGGTTGAAATCTCCCAGGTGTGCCGTTCTTGACATTGAGGCAGGGGTCTCTCCCCACACGGGGAGAGTGGGTTGAAATCATATAACATTTATACCGTTTGTAAATCCAAATAGTCTCTCCCCACACGGGGAGAGTGGGTTGAAATCGCTCTATAGCTACGGAAGGACGGGCCTGCGCAAGTCTCTCCCCACACGGGGAGAGTGGGTTGAAATGGCAACTGCTTTGCTTTTGATGCGATGATTGAATCGGGTCTCTCCCCACACGGGGAGAGTGGGTTGAAATAACGCAAGCCTCAAGCACATTGAGATTGAAAATCGTCTCTCCCCACACGGGGAGAGTGGGTTGAAATAGCTCCGCATCAAAAATGAGTATGACCTCTGGAGGTCTCTCCCCACACGGGGAGAGTGGGTTGAAATTCAAATCCTGAATTTTCTTTGTTATAACCAGCTGGTCTCTCCCCACACGGGGAGAGTGGGTTGAAATATCTACCGTGTATTGCCCTTTCAGCGGCTTTTTGGTCTCTCCCCACACGGGGAGAGTGGGTTGAAATTGGATAGTGGGGAAATGTACGGGGATTTTTGGGTGTCTCTCCCCACACGGGGAGAGTGGGTTGAAATACCTGGAAGCAGGTGGCGATGAGCGAGAACCTGGGTCTCTCCCCACACGGGGAGAGTGGGTTGAAATCTAAAAGCTCTACAAACAGCTCCTCATTATAAACGTCTCTCCCCACACGGGGAGAGTGGGTTGAAATTTCCTGATCTCAGGTCCAGGTTGCCTGGTCTCAGGTCTCTCCCCACACGGGGAGAGTGGGTTGAAATATAGTGCTGACTAAATAATACAATCCTTAAATGAGTCTCTCCCCACACGGGGAGAGTGGGTTGAAATTAAAGAGAGAGAGATAGACGCGCGCGCGCGTGATGTCTCTCCCCACACGGGGAGAGTGGGTTGAAATACAAATGCCATGAGTTCATCTTCGGCCTGCTTGCCGTCTCTCCCCACACGGGGAGAGTGGGTTGAAATACAAAAACGGGCATCATCTGGGATGAATCTAACGAGTCTCTCCCCACACGGGGAGAGTGGGTTGAAATCTTTGTCAACATTATACTCTTTACTCTTCGCTAAGTCTCTCCCCACACGGGGAGAGTGGGTTGAAATAGGGGTGAGGACGGAAAGGAACATACTTATAATGTCTCTCCCCACACGGGGAGAGTGGGTTGAAATGAATCAGTTATATCTCAATTTCCGGCATATTACGTCTCTCCCCATACGGGGAGAGTGGGTTGAAATTGAAATCATTTGCGTTTCCGCAAGCGCATGTCCACGTCTCTCCCCACACGGGGAGAGTGGGTTGAAATAAGATGACAAATTCTATTAATTCCATTCCCGTGTTGTCTCTCCCCACACGGGGAGAGTGGGTTGAAATCTGGTCGGGCTGGACAAGATAAACACACCCAGCGGGTCTCTCCCCACACGGGGAGAGTGGGTTGAAATTATAAATGAACGTATCTTTTTCACCCGTATAAAAGTCTCTCCCCACACGGGGAGAGTGGGTTGAAATCTGAATTTGATCCGTAGTCAGTCCGGTTACCTGTGCAGTCTCTCCCCACACGGGGAGAGTGGGTTGAAATAACAATCAGACTACGACATTTAAAAATAGCATTGGTCTCTCCCCACACGGGGAGAGTGGGTTGAAATAGTGTATGCACTACATGGCAGTGACCGGCGCGGATGTCTCTCCCCACACGGGGAGAGTGGGTTGAAATGTTATAGCAACGCACTCGCCAGTATATATTGCCGGGTCTCTCCCCACACGGGGAGAGTGGGTTGAAATTGAAGCCTTGAAGCAGGCTCAGAAGGATATGGAGGTCTCTCCCCACACGGGGAGAGTGGGTTGAAATGTGCTTTTGTTAGTCCATGCATACACATTACGTGGGTCTCTCCCCACACGGGGAGAGTGGGTTGAAATTTCGGCACGTCGCCGAATGAGATATTCTAATTCGTCTCTCCCCACACGGGGAGAGTGGGTTGAAATATCTCTTTTATCTCATTTGCTGTAAACCTTTTGGGTCTCTCCCCACACGGGGAGAGTGGGTTGAAATTCCCTCCATACTTAAAGTTTTAATGTCTTTACATGTCTCTCCCCACACGGGGAGAGTGGGTTGAAATTGCAGGTATTTTTTAATCTTATGTCCGACTTCTGCGTCTCTCCCCACACGGGGAGAGTGGGTTGAAATCCTGCTCCATTGCCTCCTGTGCTGAACTGCCGGCGTCTCTCCCCACACGGGGAGAGTGGGTTGAAATCGCCCCGTAAGCTGCAAACGAAATGGCAAAGATTGTGGTCGCTTAAAACAGGGTTCTGTAAGATTTTGTAAGGCAATTAAACTTGCAATTTAAAACAATCCAAATAGACACATAAACATGTTGACATCTAAGTTACTTTGTAATATATTCACGAGTTGGGTTCTGATAAAGGACGCCAAAAACATACAAGATATACACAATCAGATATTTGCGCCCTGTACGCGAAATTATTGAATCAGAAAAAGATCCAGGGATTATGTCCGGATGGAAATGCCGGGGTTGAAAGTCGCATCAGAGAGCAAAGGATCCGATGCGGCTTTTGCATGTGAAAATACAGGCACCCGGCACCAAGTCTGAGATTTGTCAATGGAAGGGGTAATTGCTGTGCAAGAGTATTTCATTAAGATGGGCAGCGAATATTTTGCTGCAAGAGATATATTCGACCAAAATGGAGTACTGCTGTTAGGCAAAGGCCAAAAAGTAACGACTAATATCAAAAAAAGGTTAGGCAGGTTTGGAATATATGAGCATGGAACGCCTGGCAGACCGGGAAGCGAGCAAAGTCCGGTGTCTCAAACATGCGACGGGCAAAGTGCTGACCTCCATCAGATAACGAATGAGCTGAAAAACAGGCTGGATATCCGCAATGAACGTATTTTCAGGAAAGCAAATGATATACTGGGCAACATAGTTTTTGATTCCAGGACACAACCCTGGTGGATTTTCGTCAATGCATTAAGCAACTATGTAGGCTGGATATACACACATTCAATTGATGTTGCCATTATTTCAGTAATGATGGCCGCAGAGATAGGATATAATGAAGAAGAACTATCCTGGTTGGGGATCGGTACGTTATTGCATGACGTAGGCAAACTGCTGGTGCCAAAGTCAATCATTCTTAAATCTGAGATCCTGACAGACATGGAAACGGCCTTGCTGAGACAGCATTGTGAACTGGGCATTAGCTCTCTTGCGAGCATCAGTTTTCCGAGAGAATACCTGGATGTTGTCTCGCAGCATCATGAAAGGCTTGACGGAAGCGGATATCCGAAAGGGCTGAAAGGGGACGAGATCAGCCGGAACGCAAGGATAGCGATAGTTGCCGATGTTGTTGACGAAATCAGTTCTGCCAGACCTGGCAGGCAGGCACAGCCGATGGAGGCAGTTATATGGCACTTAAAAAATGAAAACGAAAAATATCCCCAGGAGTATGTTGTGGTATTGGAAGATGTGCTGGGTTTCAGGCATGCCAGCTAGACTGCTGCCGGAGTCAATGCTTAAAATGATATAATAATGGTATTGACATGCCGTGGAGGTTTGGAAAGTGCTTGGTGCAATTGTCGGCGATATAGTCGGTTCGCGTTTTGAGTTCAATAATTACCGAAGCAAGGATTTTGAACTGTTCACGCCGGAATGCAGGGTGACGGATGACAGCATCATGACGCTTGCTATTGCAAAAGCCATAATGGGAGCCAGGGGCATAAAGGAAACCAGGGCCGGGGGCGCCGGTGATGCCGAAGTCGAATACTATGCCGTGGCCGGGAGGCTTGCAGTCAAATACATGCAGGAAATAGGGCGCAAATACCCGGACTGTGGCTACGGAGGCAGGTTCATTCGTTGGGTATTCAGTGATGATCCCCAGCCGTATAACAGTTTCGGTAATGGAGCAGCCATGCGAATAAGTCCTGTTGGTTTTGCTGCCGGAGCTGAAGAAGAGGTGGTCCGGCTGTCCAGGGCTGTCACCGCGGTGACCCATAATCACCCTGAAGGGATCAAGGGCGCCGAAGCAGTTGCCATGGCCATATTCATGGCAAGGAAAGGATGCAGCAAAGAAGAGATCCGCGACAGGATCGCAAAAGACTATTATGCACTGGATTTCACGATCGACGAGATCAGGGACACCTACATGTTCGATGAAACATGCCAGGGATCTGTACCGCAGGCGATCGAAGCATTCCTGGAAGCCGAGTCCTTTGAAGATACCATAAGAACTGCCATTTCTGTCGGCGGGGACAGCGATACGATCGCTGCAATAGCTGGTTCGATCGCGGAAGCTTATTATAGCGTGCCGGAAGAGATAAAGGATAAGGCGCTGACATACCTGGACAGTGAGTTGCGCGGCATTTTTGATGAGTGGCACTTGTTCATCAGATGCTGATCCTATATCAAAAGGACCAGAAATAGCTGCACTATATATAAGATCAATGCATAAATGGAATACCCACACATGCGACTGCATATCAATGGCGCAGGATGCCCAGCATCCTCCTGTAATCGTCCAATACGGCCGAAATCAGGCTGATAAAGCTCTTGATTTCATCATCCATGATAAGGATCCGGAATGCTTTTATTACATTCCTTCTGAATCTTCTGTCGATTTTCAGACCGAACGGCTCCATTAAAAGCGGGCATAAATATTTCGCCCTGGGGTCTTCTATAACGGTAAGCCTTCCGTCCCTGTCGATATATGGAGCGTAGGGGAATATCCTGCATGCCAGGGGCCTGTAGTTCCTGTTGCATTTGTTGCTGCAGACGGCAAAAAGAACATCCGTATCCCGCATTTTGTCCTTTCGAATATTCAGAAACTCATCGTGACCTGCTAATATTGATTCCTCACCTGGGTAGAGGCACATTCCCGCTTCATTGTCCCCGGAACAGCACCTTCTGTTGCAAATAAGGCCGCAGTCAAACTTCAACGGAGTTGAGTTTTTCAGCAATCTATAGGCTTTTTTATATAATATCTTCTTATGCAATATATTACCTCTCAAGCGACTCTGCGTGGCAGGGAATTTACCCAACGCGTGAATGCCACAATAATAATTTAGTACTATTATACCCTCACTGACAAATACTTGTCCTTAAAAATCTAGACAAAACTCCTGTAAGCCTTAAAACATTTGTACTTTCTTTTCATACACCAGGTAAAAAACCTATTGTGCGATCAATCTTCCGCAGGATATGATAATAATTAATATAAGTGTCAGTCATTTACAAACATCCGGATATTTTGATAGTATAGCAATAAATGAGGTTAATAGTGATTTGTCGGAGTAGATTTATATCGGAGTAGATTTATATGAGCAGACATAACGATGAAGAATTGCTGGCTATGCTGCAAGCGGATGATAAAAAGTTTGTAGACCCGATTACGGGTAAAAACTTGACGGAGTTTATTTGCAATAACTTTCATGGTACTCAGCGCATCGAATATTTGATGAAAGATGCACGGCTGCATCATAATCTCTATTCCATGTGGGAATTGGCTCAAATTTATCGCAACCAGGATTCTCTGGATGATTATATCTTTTGGCTGAGGAGAATATATTCAGAGAGTTGGCAGTATGCAGAAGCCCTTCGGATGGAAAAGCATGATCCGTATACAATAAATAACCTGTTAGGCGATGCTCTTATTTGGTCAGAGGTAATAATTCCAGCCTATGACGAACTTGGACTGCTGGAAATGGCAAAAGGGGATGAAAAATCGATACAGGAAGCGATCCTGATATTCAGAAGCATTGATTGCCATTACTATGATGCGCCTCAGAGGATCGAACAGGCCAGAATGACACTAGAAAGGCTCAAAAAAAGTGCATGCAATACTGACGACTTTACTATAGATTTAGAAAAGGAAATCGGTCCGGAAGCATGGCGATTACTGCAAGCTACGAGCAGATCATATATTTATACCTCACAGTATGTTTTTAACGATTTATTTCACCTGGATGAGAACGAACAGCAAAAGATAGACTTTTCATGCGCAATACTTCCGTTGATGAAAGCACTCGAACTGGAACTGAAAAAATTATTCTCACTGGAATACTTGAAGTATTTACGGCAATTTGTATCCTCATCTGAAACATACTGTAGTTTAAACGGAATCGATCCCGGTAAACTCGAAAATGAATGGCCGTTCTATAAAAAAGATGAGGCATACAACTTCAGGATCTCAGATCTTTCAGAGGATGCCGGCAGTGTGTCTCCATATATTATTGCAAGATTTACTTTGGGCAATCTGACGCATATCGTCGGTAGAAAAAAGACGAAAAATGGGACGTTCTTTTATAAGACAGCGCTTGATTTTTGTTATTGGAAAGGCATAACAGATCCTCAAAAATGGTTGGAGTATATAACTACATCTGTTGACCAGTTGATCCGCAAGAGGAATGAGAGTGCTCATGCCGGGGAAATAGCAACTATAATGGACGCAAATTACTGTCTTGACAGAATGATTTACATCAATAGATTGATTCGAAACATTGTTTTGTTTGAATGCGATAATGAAGTTCAGTTTTCCGATTCTCCTTGCACCGGCAAACCGTCAGATGTATAATTAAATGGAACGTTAAAATTACAGCCACCGGCTCCGTCTTACGGACAGCATTTGATGCAGGCTGTATGCAGCATATGAATACAGTCTGCATATAGCATGTAAAAAAGATCAGAAGAGGATTGGTTAAAGCATGGTTACGATCAAAGACGTCGCCAAACTGGCCGGAGTATCTCACGGCACCGTATCGAATGTGTTGAACGGCGCCAAGGGCGTCAGCATAGAAAAAATAAAGAGGGTCGAGGAAGCCATAAAAAAGCTTGGCTACAACAGGAATGCCATGGCGACCAGCCTGAAGACGACAAAAACGCAGAAGAGCATATATGTCGTGCTGCCGAACATCAGCGACTGCGCCTATGAGGACGTTTTCTACGGGATATGCAGGGGCGCCGAAAGCAAGTCATATTCCGTCGACCTGTTTATCAGCAACGAGCTGCCATATAAAGAGCAGGAAATATTGAACCGCGCCCTGATGTTCAATGTAAGCGGCGTGCTGCTCATCACCTGCCAGCCGGATAATACGAAATTCTTTGAAAAAATGAAGCGCAACAGGCTCGATATCGTTTGCATGCACAGGGAAATAACGGGCGGAGGCTTTGATTTTGTCGGCGTCGATCTCAGGGACCAGGTGGTGGGGAGCATAAATAAGCACCTGGAGCTCGGTTACCGCAAGATCGCTATCATCACCGGGCCCAGGAACTATACTTTTGATGCGGCATGTATAGATGCGTATTTCAACGGCATGTTCAATGCCGGCATGGAGATACGCAACCAGTTCATCGTTGTGACCGAGGGCAACAGGGAGAGCGTGCTGAGGTCATCGATAGAGCTCCTGAACTCGGATGACCGCCCGGAGGTCATATACGTTACGGGCGAACTGCCGGCCGAAGGACTGAAAAAAGCGATAGAACTCACATCAAGGCCTGGCGTGGTGGATCCGAAAATAGTGATACTCAACAGCAAGAGATGGACACGAACACACAGCGACAATGAAGAACATATAGTCCTGCCCTACGGCGAAGTGGGTGAGACTGCCGTAAACCTCCTGATCGACTGCATCGAGAAAGAGAAGGAAACACTGCCGCAAAAAGTCAAAATACTGATCGATTCCGAAAAAAACAATACAGCGCCGATGGCCATAACGAATTTTGCGGGCAGGGATCCCGGAAAGATCAGGGTGCTGCTGAACAATGACCATGCAGGAAGGGCCATTGAAGCGCTGAGCAACGATTTCAAGACCAGGACCGGGATAGATGTCCAGATCGACCTTGTGAATTACAGATACCTGCTCGACGAGATAAAGGCCAGCAGGGACACGGGGAAATACGACGTTTTCTGCATAGACGTGCCCTGGATAAAAGAGCTCGTGGTCGAGGGGTGCCTGCAGGAACTCGATGGGTATATACAGCCTGACTGGCAGCTGGAGAGCAAGTTCCAGCGGGACATTTTCCAGGAATATTCGGTATACGACAAGAAAGTGTATGTATTGCCGTTCAGCTTCACGTCGCAGTTGCTGTTTTACAGGAAAGACCTTTTTGAAGACCTGAAAAACAAGCGGCTGTACCACGACTGGTACAAGGAGGAACTGAGGGTCCCGCGCACATGGGAGGAATACAACAAGGTCGCCCGTTTCTTTACGAAGAAGTTCAATCCTGATTCGGACGTCCTTTACGGAACTGCCCTGGGAGGCCGCATACCTACGGGAGCCACAAGCGAATTCCTGGTGAGGGTGTGGGCGTTTGGAGGGAACGTGTTCGGCAAGAACGGGATAGCAGTGCGCAGCAGGGAATGCATCGATGCGCTCAGGAACTATATCGAATGTTTCGAATATGCCCACCCGGATTCCCATGACAGGTGGTGGGACGACGAAGCGAAGGATTTCTGCGAAGGCAATTCGGCGATGATGGTCCAGTATTCCGACCAGGTCACCATACTGAGGGATCCGAACAAGTCCACTGTTATGGGGAAAACAGGATTTGCGCCTGTTCCCGGCGGAGTATCGCTGTTCGGCGGATGGTCCATCGGGATGAATAAAAACTCCAAAGCGAAAGAAGAGGCCTTTGAGTTCATCAAATGGACGATAGCTGATGACATGGCCATGTCCAACGCGGTGCTGGGCAGGATGGTCCCGTACAACAGCATCCGTGACAGCTACGAACTGATGGCGCTCTATCCCTGGCACAGGGATACGTTCAGATCCTTTGCATCGATCAAGAAGAGGACAGTGCCTCAGAACAAAAATAACGAGTGCGTATCTTCCCGTGTGTTTGAAAGGATAATTGGAGAGGCTGTACACGATGCGATCCTGAAATTGTGTTCGCCGGAAGAAGCAATAGACCGCATCCATGATGAGCTGTCGCAGCTTCTTGAGTAATACCGGGGTCCCGGTGTGATGCATGGTGTCTGTCGGCTGCCGGACAAATCGGATCGGCTGGCTGGCAGGCACTTTTATTGTGCCGGGAACCCGGTTTTTATCCCGTTTCCGGGGATTTTATTTGGAACGGTCAAAATAATATGCCGGCAGGACGCATAAATCAATATAATTCCTATGTTCCACAGAATCCCATACATGAGCATGATTTACTGATACAACCCCATAATGCAGTTAAAAAACTCTTAACATAAAATATTGACACGTTCAAATTTTAGTAGTATCATGGATGTGTAAGTTGATGATGCTAATAAACGCAAATCTTTCATATCAGTCAGGAGGCATGGCAGATCCGCAGACAGACACATATACGAGGACTTCCTTGAACCTGCTTGATATGTGAACGATTGTTACAGTTCCTGTGATTCCCTTATTTCATCCAGTCATGGGCAAACAGGCTCGGCGAAATTTGGGACGTACCAAAATATGCAGCACATGTACGTTGCTTTGTGAAGGGGTGTTCAAATGGACTCAAAAAAGGCAGCCGAACTAAGGAAAAGAGCCTGGGAGATCAGGTATACCGGTCTGAAGATGGTCAAAAACGCAAGATCAGGCCACATAGGCGGAGCATTTTCACTGTCGGAGATAATGTCGGTCCTGTATTTCGACAAAATGAACGTGCGTACTGACGATCCGCAGTGGGAAGACAGGGACAGGCTTGTCCTGTCAAAAGGCCACGCCACCGTGGCTTTGTATCCTACGTTGGCGCTGAGGGGTTTTTTCCCGCTGGAGTGGCTGGATACGTTCCGTAAAGCCGACGGCCAGTTGTCCGGCCACGCTGAGATGAGACATGTGCCGGGCGTGGACATGTCGACAGGTTCGCTTGGACAGGGGCTTTCTGCGGCGGTCGGTATGGCGCTGGCAGGGAAATGCAGGGATAAGGATCACTTTACATATGCCATAGTCGGAGACGGTGAGATCCAGGAAGGACAGATATGGGAAGCGCTCATGTTTGCGGCTGCCAGGAGACTGGACAACCTTATCGTGATACTGGACAACAACAAGGTCCAGCTTGACGGGACAGTGCGCGAAGTACTGGATACAGGCGATCTTAAGGCGAAATTCCAGGCGTTTGGTTTCCATACGCTCGAAATAGACGGGCACTCGGTGGAAGAGATCGCTGCTGCGATCGATGAAGCCAGGGCGTACAAGGGGAAGCCCCATGCCATCATTGCCAATACCATTAAAGGCAAGGGCGTTTCATTTATGGAAGGCAGGTGCCAGTGGCACGGAAAGACACCGAACGATGAACAGTTCGCACTTGCGTTCAAAGAACTCGAAGAGAAATGCGAGGTATAGCCATGGGAGAAAAGATCGCTACCAGACATGCTTATGGAGAAGCTCTTGCCGAGGTGGGAGCGGAGAATCACGATATAGTCGTTTTGGATGCAGATGTCAGCACCTGTACCATGTCCTGTATGTTCGGTGAGAAGTTTCCCGACCGCTTTTTCAACGTAGGCATCGCGGAAGCCAACATGGTAGGCATCGCGGCAGGCCTGGCGACCTGCGGTTTCAGCCCCTTCGTGAACACTTTCGCGATGTTCATGGCAGGCCGGACTTTCGACCAGATAAGGAACTCGATCGCTTACCCGGGTCTGAACGTGAAAATCGTCGGGACCCATGCGGGCCTCACCGTTGGGGAAGACGGTGCTACGCACCAGTGCCTGGAGGACATGGCCCTGATGCGCAGCATCCCGGGCATGACGGTGATATGTCCGGCCGACGGGAATGAAACGAGGGAAGCAGTCAGGGCAATAGTCAGGCATAACGGCCCGACATACCTGAGGCTTGGCAGGATGGCGACCGAAACTGTCACAGCCATACCCGGATATAAGTTTGAAATAGGAAAGTCGGTCGAAATGCGCAAGGGTTCGGACGTGACGATCATAGCGACCGGGATAATGGTGGCTATGGCCCTGAAAGCCGCGGCTGAACTCGAAAAGGAAGGCATCAGTGCACGTGTTCTCAATTTCCATACAATAAAACCAATAGACAGGGAAGCTGTGATCAGGGCAGCAAAAGAAACGGGAGCCATCGTTACCGCGGAAGAACACAACATCCTGGGAGGCCTCGGCGGAGCAGTTTCAGAAGTCGTGACCGAATGCCTGCCGGTACCCGTGGTAAAGGTTGGGACCAGGGATACTTTCGGAAGATCAGGCAATGCAGACGATCTGCTTGAGATATACGGCCTTACACCGGAGACCATAGCCCAAAGCACCAGGGCGGCGATGAAGGCAAAAAAGGTATGAAGCAGTGAACGCAGCAGATAATAAGGACTTGGAGGGATAAGCAATAATGGGATCTAAGAATGTTATGGAATTGTTTTCTCTAAAAGGGCGCAATGCGATCGTCACCGGCGGCGGACAGGGACTTGGCAAGGCAATGGCCATCGCCCTTGCCCAGGCGGGAGCCGACATAATCATTGCGGCAAGGCGTATCGAGACCGCCCTGGAAACCCAGAAAATCATTGAAGCTGAGGGCGTAAAATGCACGGTGATCAAGGGCGACATGAGGAATGAAGATGACATCAAGCGCATGGTTGCCCAGGTCATGGACGAATACGGCAAGATCGATATCCTGGTGAACAACGCCGGGATCTGGCGCGGGGACGATGCCGAGAAGGTCACGACGGAAGACTGGAAGGAAGTCATCGATGTCAACCTGACCGGACCGTTCATCGTTTCGCGTGAAGTTGGTAACATCATGCTCAAACAGGGTAAAGGTAGTATTATAAACGTTGCGTCCATGTCAGGGATCATCGTGAATACTCCCCAGAACCAGTGCGCTTATAATGCGTCCAAGGGCGGGCTCATCATGCTGACAAGGTCGATGGCCACCGAGTGGGCGACCCGTGGTGTCAGGGTGAATGCGCTGTGCCCGGGATATATCCGTACTGAAATGAGTGAAGACAGGTACAGGAGAAAGGACCCGGCGATCGAACGCTGGTTCTCGATGACGCCGATGGCGCGTTCAGGACGTACCGACGAATTGATGGGGATCGCCGTGTATCTTGCTTCGGATGCATCCAGTTTCGTGACCGGGGCAATGATCCTTGTCGACGGCGGCTACACCGCCTGGTAATGCACATGGAGTATCGTTTGGATTTGGCTCTTGACGAGTCGAGTTAATAAAACAACAAGGAGGAAAAAGTAATGAAGAAAATCATCACAATCCTGCTCGCAGTAGCGATCATGGCAACATTGCTGGCAGCATGCGGACAGACTTCACAGAAAGATCCGGGACAGACGACGCCACCTTCGACATCGACTCCGGGCACGACCGATCCTGACACATCATCAGGCGGAGATACGTCCAAACCCATCAAGATAGGCGTATCGGTTGCCGACCAGTCGAACCCGTTCTACATCGAGATCCTTGACGGCATGAAATCCGCACTGAGAGACGGCGATGAGCTGATCGTAATGGATGCTGCTTTCGACCCGGCAAAGCAGATCACTGACATTGAAGACATGATCCAGCAAGGTGTCAGTGTAATGCTGATCGACCCCGTCGATTCAAAGGGCATCCAGGCGTCACTCAATGCATGTGAGGCTGCAAATATACCGGTAATAGCATACAATTCTCCCGTGGAGGATTCCAGCAAGGTCGTTTCGACAGTAGCATCCGACAACTTCATGGCAGGACAGCTTATTGGTGAAGAACTTGCAAAAGAACTCAACGGAACAGGCAAAGTCGTAATGCTCACTTACAACGTGGCACAGGTTTGCCTTGACAGGGCCAACGGATTCAAGGATGCGATTTCCAAGTATCCTGACATCCAGATAGTAGCTGAGCAGGAAATACAGCCAGGTGTTGACACAGCGCTGCCGGTCATGGAAAACATGCTCCAGTCCTATCCTGATCTCACCGGAGTATTCGCACTGAATGACCCGTCAGCGATCGGCTGTGCTGCTGCAGTCGAGGCCGCCAAACTCCTCGACAAAATAAAGATAGTTGGCGTAGACGGTTCCGAAGACGGCAAGAAGGCGATCCTGGAAGGCAAGCTCCTGGCATCTGCCGCACAGCACCCGATCGACATAGGAGCGATCAGCATCCAGACTGCATACAAGGTGCTTGAAGATCCGTCGACGGTAGAAAAAGACATAAAAGTTCCTGTTGAACTGGTCAACAAGGATAACGCCGCCAACTGAGCAAGGCAACGATATAACGGTGATCATGGCATCATTGCGCTTGCGGCGCAATGATGCCATGATTGCGGCATTTACGGATGCCGGCCGGGCTCTTTGTAACACAGGAGGTCGCAATGGACAATCAGTATTTTCTGGAGATGTATGGAATATGCAAGACTTTTCCCGGGGCCAGGGTCCTGAACAATGTTGAACTCAAGATAAAGCCCGGCGAAGTCAGGGCGCTGATGGGCGAGAACGGCGCCGGAAAGTCCACGCTGATAAAGATTCTTGGCGGGATTTACAGCAAGGACCACGGATGCGGATGTATAAAGATTAACGGCAAAGAGGTTGAAATAAACTCGGTGCATGATGCAATGGCCCATGGCATCAGCATAATACACCAGGAAATATGCCTGGCTGAAAATATGTCGGTGGCGGACAATCTCTTCATGGGCCAGGAAATGCTCAAAAAAGTCAAATGCTTTGTCGATGACAAACAGATGATAAAAAAGGCACAGCAGGTCATAGACAGCATGGGCATGGATATAGACGTGCGCACGAAAGTCGGCGACCTGAGCATCGCAAAGCAGCAGATGGTTGAAATATGCAGGGCTTTGATGTATGATTCGAAACTTATCGTAATGGACGAGCCTACATCTTCCCTGACCCAGGCAGAAATCGAACAGCTTTTTGCCCAGATAGAAAAACTGAAGAAAAGCGGAATCGCGATAATCTATATCTCCCACAGGATGGACGAGATATTCAGGATCGCAGATTCCATAACGGTGCTAAGAGACGGTGAACTGATAGGCACCGACCTGGCGGCCAACCTTGACAGGGACAGGCTGATAGCCATGATGGTAGGCCGCGAACTGATGGAGGTACAAAAAACAGAAAGAAAGCACGAACTGGCAGATGAATGCCTGGTCGTTAAAAACCTGGGGAACATGAAACTCAGGGATATAAACTTTTCCCTTCGCAGAGGAGAAATACTCGGATTTGCCGGATTGGTCGGCGCAGGCCGGACAGAACTGGCCAGGGCCATTTTCGGCATCGACAGGATCGACTCGGGAGAAATATATATCAATGGCGAAAAAGTGAGCATAAAAAACCCGCGTGACGCCATTGCCAGGAAGATCGCGTATGTCCCTGAAGACCGGAAACATGAAGGGTTATTCCTCGTGCACGACATCCGGTACAATATTTCGATTTCCATACTTGAAAGGTTCATAAAAATCGTAGGAGTAAACAGAAAGAAAGAGCAGGCCATCCTGGATGAGCACCGGGAAAAGCTTTCGATCAGGATGACTTCGGGGGATCAGAAAGTACAGGAATTATCCGGCGGAAACCAGCAGAAGGTGCTCGTATCAAAATGGCTTGCAACAGACCCTGAGATACTCATACTGGATGAACCTACGAGGGGCATAGATGTCGGCGCAAAAGCCGCAATATACAGGCTCATATACGATCTGGCTGAACAGGGTGTAGCTATCATGCTGATTTCTTCCGAAATGGAAGAAATAATCAACCTCAGCGACAGGATCATCGTTATGCACGAAGGTGAAATAGCCGGTGAACTGGAGAACAGAGGAACATCCGAGTCAATGCAGGAAGAAATCATGGTGCTCGCATCAGGAGGTAGACTGAATGATGAAAGATAACAGGCAAACGGAAAAACCCAAAAAAAATGTACTCATAAACAATCCGGTCGTGCGGTTTTTCAAAAACAATATCGGGATCCTTCTTGCCCTGTTTGTAATGTGCCTGGCGCTGACACTGGCAACGGATTCGTTCTTTGACAGCAAGAACCTGCTGAACGTATTGCGGCAGATTTGTATCAATGCGCTGCTGGCGTTCGGCATGACTTTTGTCCTGATCATAGGCGGGATAGACCTTACAGTGGGATCTGTAGTCGGCGCCAGCGGAGTTGCCGTCGTCATGCTGATGGAAGCCGGCATCCCGATGGTACCTGCCATCCTTTTGTCGCTGCTGTTCGGTGCGGTCATCGGCCTCATCAACGGTGTAATTATTGCCACGACAGGAATGCCGCCATTTATTGTAACGCTTTCACTGATGGGTTCTATCAGGGGCCTTGCCTATATCATCACCGACGGCAGGTCGGTGGCGAGCAGCAATTCGACATTTACATCCATGGGCAACGGGTATTTCCTTGGCATACCCATACCGATATATATACTGGTAATTGTAATGATAATTGTTTCGACAATACTTTATAAAACCAGGTTCGGCAGAAGGATGTATGCCATAGGCGGAAACCCGACTGCGGCCAGATATACCGGCATAAACATAAAAAGTATTACAATAAAGGTATATATAATATCTGCGGTACTGGCTTCGCTGGCAGGGATCATCCTTGCGTCAAGAATGTTCTCCGGTCAGCCTACTGCGGGACAGGGCTATGAATCCGACGCCATTGCGGCGGCCGTCCTGGGAGGGACAAGCTTTACCGGCGGTATCGGGACCATCGGAGGGACCCTTGTCGGCGCTCTCGTGATTGGAGTCCTCAGCAATGGTCTCAACCTGCTGCACATACCATCCTATGTACAGATGGTCATTAAAGGCATCGTAATCATAATGGCAGTCGGCTTTGATATCATCAAACACGGCAAAGGTCTGCAGATAAGCCAGCTGTTGTTCGGGAGACAGAAATCATGAGCAAGGGTCAGTATGTAATAGGTGTGGATTTCGGTACCGATTCTGCCCGTGCGCTTGTAATAGACGGTCACAGCGGGGTGGTAGCAGGAGAGGCGCAGCAGGTTTACAGGAGATGGACCGAAGGAAAATACCAGGATCCTGACAAAAGCATGTACCGGCAGCATCCTCTCGACTATATAGAGGCGCTTGAATCCGCCGTGTGCAGGGCGCTGGATGCTGCAGGCGAAAATGTGCGCAAAAATGTGGTCGGCATTGCCGTTGACACGACAGGATCGACACCCTGTCCGGTCAACAGGGAGGGCGTTCCGCTGGCACTTCTGGATGAGTTCAGCGAAAATGTGAACGCCATGTTCCACCTCTGGAAAGACCACACGGCAGTAGCAGAGGCTGTCGAGATAAGTAAAGCATTTTCTGACTATAACGGGACGGATTATACGAGGTACCAGGGAACGTACAGCTCGGAATGGTACTGGGCGAAAATACTGCACACTTCAAGAACAGACAGGGATGTGAGGGAAGCTGCCTGGTCATGGGTGGAGCATTGCGACTGGATCACCGGCCTGCTCACCGGCAACCTGGTTCCGGAAAAGATGTACCGGTGTTCATGCGCTGCGGGCCACAAGGCTTTGTGGCACAGCGCATGGGGTGGATTGCCGTCGGTTGATTGTCTCAGCGGCATAGATCCGTACCTGGGCAGGGTGGCTGAAACATTTGGCACAAATGTCCGTCCGGCCGATCATCCTGCGGGCAGGATAACCCCTGAGTGGGCAAAACGGCTGGGCGTGCCCGAAGGGACGATAGTTGGCGGGACATCACTCGATGCACATGCAGGCGCAGTGGGAGCCGGGATCAAAAAGAACGTGCTCGTCACGAATGTCGGCACCTCTACAGTGGATATGCTGATAGAGCATGCAGGCGTACTTGAGGGTAAAAATCTAAAACATGCCTGCGGCATGGCCGAGAACTCCATTGTTCCCGGATATGTCGGGATAGAGGCGGGCCAGGCGGCATTCGGCGATATTTTTGCATGGTTCCGGAAACTTCTGATGTGGCCTGTAAGTAACATGGGGCTCGTTGATGAAAAGACGGCACGGGCAATCGGGGACAGGCTTATTGAAGCCTTGACGGAGGAAGCCCGGCTGCTGGATGACGAAAGCGCACTGACTGCGCTGGACTGGTTCAACGGGAGGAGATACCCCAATACAAATGAATTTGTCACGGCGGCCATTACAGGTCTGACCCTGGGGACGACCGCGCCGCAGATCTTTAAGGCGCTGGCCAATGCCGCGGTGTTTGGACTGAAACGTATCGTGGATTCGTTCCGGAACGAAGGGCTGCGCATAGATGAAGTCATAGCTGTCGGCGGGATCGCACAGAAATCGCCGTATATAATGCAGATGACGGCTGATGTCCTCGGATGCAGGGTGAACGTATCGGCGACCACCCAGGCGTGTGCGAGGGGAGCGGCGATCTATGCAGCCGTGTCAGCCGGATTGTACGATACGATAGAGGAAGCCCAGGAACACCTGTGCGAGGGGTATACCAGGTCTTATGACCCCGACCCTGTGAAAAAAGACGCGTATGAGAAGCTATATGCAAAATATTGCGCACTCGCAGAGTTTGTTGAGCGAAATACCGGCCGAAGTAAAGACGGAGGAGGCCGGGGCTGAATACCGGGACGGCATCCTGACGGTCACGGTGCCGAAAGCGGAGTAATCAAAGGGCAGGAAAATCGATATACAGTAAGCATACAATAATCAAAAGAGCAGGTCGGTTTATGTACCATGGACCGCCCTGCTTTTTTACATAACACTTCTTTTTATCGCCCTTCAGCAGGCAGC
>Ga0208938_1000932_pt1 | contig 18655 bp, 17 predicted proteins | sample AD_UKC125_MetaG_FD_184434 | JGI IMG/M metagenome (GOLD analysis project Ga0208938, IMG submission 184434) | Active sludge microbial communities of municipal wastewater-treating anaerobic digesters from USA - AD_UKC125_MetaG (SPAdes) (version 2) | ecosystem: Engineered > Bioreactor > Anaerobic >...
CCTTGCGGGTGAGCACGTCGACCACGGCCTCCTGGAAGCTGGCCGCGACGTCGGCCACGGGCACCGACTCCCCCGCCGCCTGACGCACCTGCACCCAGCGTGAGACGGCCGTCTTGAGGCCCGAGAACGAGAAGTCGAATCGATACCTCGCCAAGTCGCGGCCGGTCGTCAATCCGCGCGGGAAATCGATTGCCACCCGGTCCCCCTCGCGAGCGACCCGGTCGATGTGCGGACCACCGGGAAAGGGCAGACCGAGGACCCGAGCGACCTTGTCGAAGGCTTCCCCGGCAGCGTCGTCGATGGTCGCCCCGAGAGGCCGGACATCGCCGGTGACATCGGGCACGAGCAAGAGGGACGAGTGCCCACCGGACACGAGCAACGCCATCGTCGGCTCGGGCAGCGGCCCGTGTTCGAGCACGTCGACGGCCACGTGCGCCGCCAGGTGATTGACGCCGTAGATCGGCCGCCCCAGGCCGACGGCCAGCGCCTTGGCAGCGGCGACCCCGACCAGCAGGGCGCCCGCCAGCCCTGGCCCGGCGGTCACGGCGATGGCATCGATGTCCGACAGGGCCACCCGCGCGTCGTGGCAGGCCCGTTCGATGGTCGGCACCATGGCTTCCAGATGGGCCCGCGACGCGACCTCGGGAACGACGCCGCCGAACCGCGCGTGTTCGTCCACGGAACTGGCGACCGCGTCGACCAGCAGGGTGCTGCCCCGGACGATCCCCACTCCGGTCTCGTCACAAGACGTCTCGATGCCCAGGACGAGGGGCTCGTCGCTCACGGCAGCCTCCGGCGCAGGACGAGGGCGTCGACATCGCCCGGTTGGTAGTAGCGGCGGCGCACCGACACCTGCTCGAACCCGTGCCGGGCATACAGGGCGAGCGCCGGCGCGTTGTCCGCGCGCACCTCCAGCAGCAGCGACTGCGCGCCCCGAGCGGCCGCACGCGCCACCAGGTCGCCCAGGAGTCGGTCACCCAGTCCCATCCCTCGGTATGCCGTGCATACCGCGATCGTCATGACGTCGGCCGTGTCCCCGGCACAGTCCACGCCCGCGTAGCCGGCGATCCCGCCGTCCGGCGCCTGCGCTACGACGTAGTCCCGCCGCGGCCGGCCGGCCAACTCGGCCCACCACGTCGGTTCGGTCCAGGCGTCGTCGGCGAACAACGCGCGCTCGGCCTGCGCCAGCGCGGGCAGGTCAGTCCAGCGCAACTCGCGCACCGAGAGGGCGTCGTGCCGGGGGTCGATGTCCACCACGCCGCTCATCCCAAGGCCGACTTCGCGACGATGTGCGGGGCCGCGTCAGGTCGGCGCAAGTAGCAGGGCTCCCGATCGGCCAGCGGTTCGCCAGCGGCGAGCCGGGCCACCGCGAGGGTGGCCAGCATCGCGGCCGAGACGTCGAGGACGTGGACAGGGGCGGAGAACACCTCGGGGTAGAGCACCGGACCTCGGCCCACCGTCGGCAGCGCCCGGACCGCCTCGGGCAGGTCCGCGGGGCGGTTGACGGCAGGTGCGGTGAGCGCGCGGACGGAACCCGGCGACACGGCATACCTTGCCCAGTAGACCTCTTTGCGCCTGGCGTCGGTCGCGACGAGGACCTCACCCACCGGCCCCTCGGCCGCAAGCGCGTCCAGCGAGCACATCCCGTGCAGCGCCGCGCCGGTCGCGAGGGCGAGCACGCGGGCGGTGACGATGCCGACCCGTAGCCCGGTAAAAGGCCCGGGGCCCAGCCCGCAGACCACGTGGGTCAGCTCGCCGGGCGTCGCTCCGGCCTGCGCCAACACCTGCTGTATGCCGGGTGCCAGCCGCTCGCCGTGGGCGCGGGCATCAAGGGTGGTCGCCTGCGCCAGCACCCGGGCACCGTCGTGCAGCGCCACGGTGATGGCGCTGGTCGAGGTGTCGAGAGCGAGCAGGAGCACCGGTCAAGGCTAGTCGCCAGCGAGCGGACTGCCCGACGCCGATCAGGCGCCGATCACGCGCCCGTCGCGGGGCGATCCCGCTCGGCCAGTGCGACCAGCGCGGAGGCTACGGCCGGGGTGGCCCACCGCTCCCCCGTCGCCCGCAGGGTTGCCGTCCGCGCCTGCGCGGGCCCGACGACCTGCAGCACGACCTCGAGCCGGTCGGCGCTCAGCTGCTCGGCGACGCCGTGGCCCCACTCGACGACGACCACGGAGGCATCCAGGTCGGCATCGAGGTCGAGGTCGTCCAACTCGACGGCGCCGCCGAGGCGATAGGCGTCGACATGGACCAGGGCCGGACCGCCGACGAGCGAGGGGTGCACCCGGGCGATGACGAAGGTCGGCGAGGTGATCGGCCCGCGCACACCCAGCCCTGCGCCGATGCCTTGGGTGAGCGTCGTCTTCCCCGCGCCGAGGTCACCGGTGAGAACCAGGACGTCACCAGCGCGCAGCAGGTCGGCCAGGGCCAGCCCGAACACCCGGGCCGCGTCGGCATCGGGCAGCGAGACCGTGACCGGTCCCGGGCTAGGAGACATGCTCTCGCTTGCGGCTGCTGCGCAGCCCGTCGCGCACCCGGCGAGCCTTGCCGACCGGCGTGACGTGCAAGGTGACGTGTGGCTTCTCGGCCGGGTCGAGATGCTTGGCCCGGCTCAACTCGGCCCGGTCCAACAACGCCAGGATCTGATCGTTGAGCAGGTCGGGGTGTTCCAGCATGATGACGTGGCCGGCGTCGCGGATAAGGACGTGCTCCGACCCGGGAATGCCCTTGACGATCAGCTCGCTGTGGGCCGGCGGGGTGAGGACGTCCTGGGTGCCGTTGAAGACGAGCGTCTCGATGTGGGCGAAGTGGGCCAACGCCGGGACCTTGTTGTAGGCGTCAAAGGTCGGGACGAAGTCGGACATGACGGCGAGGTCGGTTCCCATGAGCATCCTCGCGGTGAGCCGGACGACGCTGCGCGGCACCGGGGAGGCGAAGGAGTAGCGCTCGACGAGGAACTCCTCCAGGTCTCGGTTGGCCTTGAGCAGCGAGCCGAGCAGTTCGGGGCGCTTGGACAGCCCGGTGAAGACGCTCGGGCCGAGCCGTTCGAGCACCTGTTTGCCAGTGGCGGCGACGAAGCCGCCGTTGGCCAGGGGCAGGCTGCCCGGTGAGGTGGCGATGGCGCCAAAGGCGATGGTGCGGTCGCGGATCACGTCGGGGTGGCTCTCGGCCAGGGCCATGATGGTCATGCCGCCCATCGAGTGCCCGATCAGCGCGAGGTCGCCGGTGGGGGCTGCCGCCCCGAGAACGGCATACAGGTCCCTGCCGAGCTGGTCGATGTGGTAGCCGGCCTTTGCACCCTGGCCGGAGCGTCCGTGGCCGCGCTGGTCCCAGGAGACCACGCGGTAGCCAGCCCGGCGCAACGCCCGCCGCTGCAGGACCCAGCACTCGCTGGTGAGGCAGTATCCGTGCGAGAGCACGACCGTCGGTTTCGGGTGCCCGGCGGCCGTCGTGGTCGGTCCGGTGGCCTCGTCGATGGCGACGTAGAGCGGCACCCCGTCATCGGCGACCACCGTGAGCTCACTGGAAGGCGCCTCGATGAGGCTCGAGTACTCCGGGAGCTGAGCGTCCTCGCGGCGGCGGATCCGGTCGGCAATGAGCCCGGCTGCGCCCAGGGCACCCGCCGCCCCGGCGGCACCCAGGCTGACACCCAGGCCGACAAGGTTGGGTCGACCTCTGGCCACTAGCCGTCCTCCTCCGAACCGAAGTAAACCCGCTCCACCCGCGGTCCCAACCTCGTCACGATCTCATAGGAGATCGTGCCGGTCGACACCGCCCACTCCTGCGCCGTGGGTTCCCCCGCAGCACCCGTGCCGAAGATCACCACTTCGTCGCCCGCCTGCGCCCGGGAACCCGGTCCGAGGTCGACGACGACCTGGTCCATGCATACCCTCCCGGCGATCCGGTGCCGCACCCCGCCGACCGACAGCGGACCGACCCTGCTGGCGTTACGGGGGATCCCGTCGGCGTAACCGACCGGCACGAGCCCCAGCCGGGTCGCCTCGGTCGTCGTATAGAGGTGTCCGTAAGAGACCCCCTGGCCGGCGGGCACGTCCTTGACCAGGGCCAGCCTCGCCACGAGGGTCATCGCCGGGGTGAGCCCGTATGCCGTGCCATCACCCAGCGCCGGTACCGGTGAGAGGCCGTAAACCGCGATCCCGGCCCGCACGAGGTCATAGTGCAGGCTCGGATCGGTCACCACCGCAGCCGAATTCGCCAAGTGCCGCACCTCGAGTTCGCACCCGGCGCGCTCCGCCTCGGCCACGGCAGCCTCGAACGCCAGCTGCTGATGCCGGATCGACGGGTGTCCGGGTTCGTCGGCGCAGGCCAGGTGCGACCACACCCCGACGACCCGCACCGTCCCCTCGCGCGCCGCCGCCACCGCGGCGTCGAGCAAGGCGGTGAAGCCCGCGGCATACGCTCCGGCCCGTCCCAGCCCCGAGTCCACCTTGAGGTGCACTCGGGCCGGGATTCCGGTATGCCGCGCCGCCGCCACGATCTCCTCCAACGCCCACGCTGCGGACACCCCGAGGTCGATGTCCCGGACCAGGCACGCGGCGAAATCGGCGCCCGGAACCGCGAGCCACGCCATCACCCGACCCTGGATACCGTTGTCGCGCAACGTGATCGCCTCGGACAACCGGGCCGTACCAAGCCAGGTCGCCCCACCTCGGCGGGCCGCCTGCGCGACGGGCAGCAGCCCGTGCCCATACCCGTCCGCCTTGACCACGGCCATCAGCGCCGCCGTCGGCGCCGCGGCGCGCAACGCCCGGACGTTGCCCTCGATGGCGCCCAGGTCGACATAGGCCGTTGCCTGGCTGCCGGGGCGGGCGGGGGGTCGTGGGGAAGTCATCGCGAAACAGTCTGCCAGGGCACTCGAGTCGACGGTGCCGGGCGCTAAGCGGTGAGCAGAACGGCGACGACCCCGGGGACCTTGCCGGCCACCGCGAGGGCACGGACCGGGCCGCCGGGGTTGGCCCGGTCGGCGGCCAGGCCGTGGACGAACGCCCCCACGGACGCCGCGTCGGCCAGGTCCAGCCCCGCGGCCACGAGAGTGCCGAGGATGCCCGCCAGGACGTCACCGGCACCGGCCGTGGCCAGCCACGGCGGGGCGTCGGCCTGGCTGCGAACGGGTCGCCCGGCTGCGGTCGGCGACACGATGAGCGTTGTGGCGCCCTTGAGCAGCACCACGGCCCCCAGCGCGTCCGCGGCGGCCTGGGCATGCTCAAGGGGACGATCCAGGACGTCCTCGCGGGTGACCTCGGACTCCCCCGACCCGGCCAACCGAGTCAACAGGCGGGCCAACTCCCCGGCGTGCGGGGTGATGAGGGTGGGCGCGGAGCGCGGCGCGAGGAAGGCCAGCCCGCCGGCGTCGACGACGCACGGCAGGTCGCTGTCGAGGGCCTGGCGGATCCACCGCACCTGGTCCTCGTCGTCGGTGTCCTCCGGATCGACCCCCGACCCGAGCACCCAGGCCTGCACCCTGCCGGTCGCCGTCACCGCCTCCGGGGCGTGGACGTGGACGAGGGCGGCCACCGCGGCCGGCCCGAGATAGCGCACCATCCCCGGGCCGGTGCCCAGCGCCCCCAGGACGCAGAGGATGCCTGCCCCTGGGTATGCCGTCGACCCGGCGACGACGCCGACGACCCCGCGGGAATACTTGTCCGACGCCGCCGTCGGCACCGGCCAGGCGGCGGCCACGTCGGGCGCAGCCAACCGTTCGACGACCGGAGCACGGCCGGTGAAGTCCAGCCCGATGTCGACCACCGTGAGGCGCCCGACGGCGGCCTCCGAGGCTGGCAGCAGGTGGCACGGCTTGGCGACCCCGAAGGTCACCGTCTCGTCGGCGAACACGCAGTCCGCCGTCCCGACCAGCCCGGCCGGGTCGACCCCGCTGGGCAGGTCAACAGCAACGACGTAGGCGCTCTCCGGGATGGCAGCGACCCACTCCCGTGCCTCGTCGCTCAGCCCGGGGCGACCACCGATCCCGGTGATCCCGTCAATGACAAGGTCGGCCTCGGCCAGCAGGGCCTGCCAGTGGGAGCCGCCGTCGGCGGCCACCACGACTCCCGCCGCCAGTGCGGCTTCCCGCCCACCGGCATGGACGCTGCTGTATGCCGTGCACACGGCTCCCGCGGCGACGCCCGCCTGCGCGAGCAGCGCGACGGCATACAGGGCATCCCCGCCGTTGTTCCCGCCGCCGACGAGAGCGACAACCCGGCGGCCGTCCCGCTCGGTGAGCCGGTCGCTGACGACATCGGCGAGCCCGTGGGCGGCCCGGGCCATGAGTTCGCCCTCGGCAAGATGGGCCATGAGGGCGGCTTCGACGGCGCGAACGTCACCCACGGCATAGGCCTGGATCACGGCTCTCCTTCGGCGACGACGACCGCGGAGGCGATCCCCGCGTCGTGGGACAGCGACACGTGCAAGGTGTGGATGCCCAGCTCTTTAGTCCGGGCCAGGACGCCGCCGCGCACATCGAACTCCGGGCGACCGTCGGCGCCGCGGTGCACGGTGGCATCGGCCCAGGACAGCCCGACCGGCGAACCGAGGGCCTTGGCCAGCGCCTCCTTGGCGGCGAACCGGGCGGCCAGGGATCGCAGCGGCAGTCCGCGCTCGACCTCGGTGAACAGCCGCTGGCGCAGGCCAGGGGTGCGGGTCAACGAGGCGCCGAACCGCTCGATGTCGACGACATCGATGCCAACGCCCAGGATCACCGGGTCACTCCACCGTCACCGACTTGGCCAGGTTTCGGGGTTGGTCGACATCAAGTCCCTTGGCCGTCGCCAGCTCGCACGCGAAGGCCTGCAGGGGCACGACGGTGAGCAACGGCTGAAGCAGCGGCGCCGTCGCGGGAACCCGGATGATCTCGTCGGCGAACGGGACGACGGCCTCGTCGCCGTCCTGGGCGACGACGAGCGTACGCGCCCCGCGAGCGCGGATCTCTTGGATGTTCGAGACGACCTTCGCGTGCAGGTCATGCGGGGCGTCCGGGCCGGGAACGATGACAAACACCGGCTGACCAGGCTCGATAAGGGCGATCGGCCCGTGCTTGAGCTCACCGGCCGCGAATCCCTCCGCGTGGATGTAGGCGATTTCCTTGAGCTTGAGGGCACCTTCCAAGGCCACGGGGAAGCCGACGTGCCTGCCGAGGAACAGCACCGAGCGCGAGTCGGCCATGAACCGGGCGATCTCACGCACCCGATCGAGCCGATCGAGGACGAGCTGGATCTTCTCGGGCATCTCACGCAGGTCGCGCATCACGGCGTGCGCCTCGTCGGCGAACGCGCCGCCGCGAAGCTGCGCGAGGTAAAGGCCCAGCAGGTAGCAGGCGGTGATCTGGGCGAGGAACGCCTTCGTCGATGCGACCGCGATCTCGGGCCCGGCGTGGGTGTAGATGACCGCGTCGGACTCACGGGGGATCGTCGAGCCGTGGGTGTTGCAGATCGAGACGGTCAGGGCACCGAGCTCTCGGGCGTGCTTGACCGCCATGAGGGTGTCCATCGTCTCGCCGGACTGGCTCACCGACACCACGAGCGTGTTGCCGTCCACGACCGGGTCGCGGTAGCGGAACTCGTGGGCCAACTCGACCTCACACGGGATTCGGGTCCAGTGCTCGATGGCGTACTTCGCGACCATCCCGGCGTAGGCGGCGGTGCCACATGCGACGATGACGATCTTGTCTGCGGCACGTAGGTCGTCCTCGGAGACGCGAAGCTCGTCGAGGACCAGCTCGCCGTCCTCCTTCGTGCGACCCAGGAGCGTGTCGGCGACAGCGTGGGGCTGCTCGTCGATCTCCTTGGCCATGAAGGAGGCGTAGCCGCCCTTCTCGGCCGCCGCGGCGTCCCAGTCGACGTGATAGCGCCGCCCCTCGGCCGGGGTCCCGTCGAACCCGATGACGGTTACCGCGTCGGGCGTGATCGTCACGATCTGGTCCTGACCAAGCTCAAGCGCCTCACGGGTGTACCCGATGAACGCCGCGACATCGGACCCGAGGTAGTTCGCGCCCGTACCGAGCCCGACGACCAGTGGGCTATTGCGCCGCGCACCGACGACGACCCCGGGCTGATCGGCGTGGATCGCCAGCAGCGTGAACGCCCCGTCCAAATGGGCCACGGCCTCGAGCATCGCGGCGGTGAGGTCATGGGTCCGGTCGTAGGCCTGGGCCACGAGGTGCGCCGCGACCTCGGTGTCGGTCTCGGACGCGAAGGCGACGCCCCTGGCGAGCATCTCGGTCTTGAGCGCGTGGAAGTTCTCGATGATCCCGTTGTGGATGAGCGCCAGGCGCCTATGGGTCCCACCCAGATGCGGGTGGGCGTTGTCGTCGGTCGGGCCCCCGTGCGTGGCCCACCGGGTGTGCCCGATCGCCGTCGCCGTCGTCGGCAGCGGGTCGGCGGCGATCGCGTCCCGAAGGTTGACCAGCTTGCCAGAGCGCTTGCGGAAGGCCACGTGTTCACCGTCGATGACGGCCACGCCAGCGGAGTCGTAGCCGCGGTACTCCAGCCTGGCCAGCCCCTCCATCACCACATCCAGTGCCGTCCCGTCCGACGCCGGCCCAACATAACCCACGATTCCACACATGGTCCCCAGCGTAGTTGCCCGGGCCTGGCGGCCGGTTCCGCGGCACGGGGTATGCCGCAGCCGCACCGTTTCGTGGACTTCCCCTGCACCGGAGCCCGCGGCATACGCAAGAATGTCGCCCGTGACCCAGCGCCGTGAGAGCAACGGGAGTTTCCCCACACCCTTCGTGGAGCTGGACCGGTCGGCCTGGTCGCGGCTGGCCAAGAACCACCCGTTGGAGATCACCGCCGACGATCTCACCCGGTTGCGGGGGCTGGACCACCCCCTTGACCTGCGCGAGGTCCAGGAGGTCTACCTGCCGCTCTCGCGGCTGCTCACCTTCTACTGCGAGGCGATCGCGCAACTGCACGGCGTGACGAGCGACTTCCTCATGGAGCGTCGCCAACGCACGCCCTTCGTCATCGGTGTTGCCGGATCGGTCGCCGTCGGGAAGTCGACGACCTCACGCATCCTGCGAGAACTGCTGTCGCGCTGGCCCTCCACGCCGAACGTCGAATTGGTCACGACCGACGGTTTCCTCCTGCCGAACGCCGAACTGCGTCGGCGGGGGCTCATGCACCGCAAGGGATTTCCCGAGTCCTATGACCGGCGGGCGCTGCTGCGGTTCCTGTCGGAGGTCAAGGGGGGTCGGCCCGAGGTGTCGGTGCCGGTCTATTCGCACCTGTCCTACGACATCGTGCCGGGCGAGAAGATCGTCGTGCGTCAGCCCGACGTGCTGATCGTCGAAGGTCTCAACGTCCTGGGCGCACCGCCGGTGCGCCCGATGGGTGGCACCGGGATGGCGGTGAGCGACTTCTTCGACTTCTCGGTCTATGTCGATGCCCGGGTGTCCCACATCGAACGCTGGTACGTCGACCGGTTCCTCACCCTGCGCGCCACCGCCTTCGCCAACCCCAACGCCTACTTCCACCGGTATGCCGCGTTGTCCGACGACGAGGCGGTGGCGACGGCCTTGACCATCTGGGAGACGATCAACGGCCCGAACCTGGTGGAGAACATCCTTCCGACCCGTCAGCGGGCCACCCTGGTGATCGTCAAGGGCGAGGACCACTCGGTGCAGAAGGTCCGGCTGCGCAAACTCTGATCGCCCCGCGCCCCGAGTCGGCCAGCGGGTCTCTTGCGGGGCGGGTTCGGTCAGTACCAGTTGTGCGCGACGGAGTGGCTCCACGCGCTGCACGGCGAGCCGTAGCGGCTGGCGATGTACCCCAGGCCCCACTTGATCTGGGTCGCCGGGTTGGTGCGCCAGTCCGAACCGGCACTGGCCATCTTCGAGCCGGGCAGGGCCTGCGGGATGCCGTAAGCGCTCGACGACGGGTTGTCGGCGTTCCAGCGCCAGTTGCTCTCCTTGGTCCACAGCTTGACCAAACAGCCGAACTGCGAGTCGCTCCAGCCCCGCTCGGCCACCAGCAGGGCCGCGACAGCCTTGGGGTCGCGTTGCGCATTTGCCAGGATGCTGGACCGCTGGGCGTCGCGAGCGGCCCGCTCGGCGGCGGCCTGTCGCTCGGCATCGAGGCGGGCGGCCTCGGTGGCCGCGGCCTGCGCGGCGGCGGCTTGCGCGGCAGATTCGGAGGCGGCGGCCGAGGCGAGCGAACGGCTGACCCGGTCGCGGTTGGCCGCGGCGACATCGACCTCCGCAGCGACGGCGTTGGACGTGGTGTGGACCTGGGCATCGGCGATGAGCCTGGTCAAGCCCTGCGCGGAGGTGGAGGAGGCAAGGACCGGGTCCGCGAGCGTCACGCCGCCGGAGGCGGACGGGTCGCCTGCGCTGAGGTAACCGACGACGGCAGCGGAGGCCAACGCGACCGAAGCACCGGCGTGCACCAGGGGTCGGAACGCGACCCCCCTGCGCGCGGACCCCGAAGCCGCTGCGGCCAGCGCGAGTTCGGCACGGCGGTGCCGGCCAACATATCGCTCTGCCACGATCATCCTCTCGACGCGCGGCATCGCTACCGATGTCGCTGCTGGCCCCGCTCTCCCGCATCTCTGGACGGAACGCTCGACGGATTCCATCGCGGCGTTACCAAGTCGAGATATTCCTCATAGGGTGCCAGAGATCTGCCCCATGGCCAAATCCCGGCCGAGTTCACCGCCCCTGAGCGACGAGGCAACGAGAGGCTCAGAGGTCCAGGCCCTCGAGCAGGTCGGTCACCAGGGCCGCAATGGGGCTGCGCTCGCTGCGAGTCAGGGTCACGTGCGCGAACAGAGGGTGCCCCTTGAGCGTCTCGATGACGGCTGCCACCCCGTCGTGCCGACCGACGCGAAGGTTGTCCCGCTGAGCCACATCGTGGGTGAGCACGACGCGGGAGTTCTGTCCCACTCGCGACAGCACCGTGAGCAGAACGTTGCGCTCCAACGACTGCGCCTCATCAACGATGACGAACGCATCGTGCAGCGAGCGGCCCCGGATGTGGGTGAGTGGAAGCACCTCGAGCATCCCCCGGTCGAGGATCTCCTCGACCACTTCGGTGGACAGCAGGGCACCCAATGTGTCGAAGACGGCTTGCCCCCACGGCCCCATCTTCTCGGCCTCGGAGCCGGGCAGGTAGCCCAGGTCCTGGCCGCCGACGGCATACAGGGGTCGGAAGACGATCACCTTGCGGTGCTGCCGACGTTCCAGGACGGCCTCGAGGCCGGCGCACAGGGCGAGCGCGGACTTGCCCGTCCCGGCGCGCCCGCCGAGGGAGATGATCCCGACGTCCGGGTCCAGCAGGAGGTCGAGGGCAACGCGCTGTTCGGCGGAACGGCCGTGCAGCCCGAAGGCGTCGCGGTCTCCTCGGACGAGTCGTACCTGCTTATCCGCGCCCACCCGCCCCAGACCGCTCCCCCGCGGTGAGTGCAGCACCAGCCCCGTGTGGCAGGGAAGTTCGGCGGCAGCCGCATGCTCGACCCGGCCGTGCTCATAGAGCTCGGCCATGTCCTCGACCGTGACGTCCAGATCGGCCATCCCCGTCCACCCGGAGTCGACGGCGAGTTCGGCGCGGTATTCCTGCGCGTCCAAGCCCACGGCGGACGCCTTGACTCGCATCGGGAGGTCCTTGCTGACGACCGTGACGTCGCGGCCTTCGGCGGCGAGGTTCTTGGCCACCGCGAGGATCCGGGTGTCGTTGTCACCCAGGCGCAGCCCGGCGGGCAGGACGTCGGCGTTCGAGTGGTTGAGTTCGACCCGCACGGTGCCACCGAGGTCGCCGATCGGCAGTGCGCAGTCCAGCCGGCCGTGTGCGACCCGCAGGTCATCGAGCATCCGCAAGGCCGTGCGAGCGAAGTACCCCAGCTCCGGGTGATGTCGCTTGGCCTCCAATTCGGTGACCACGACGACCGGGAGCACCACCTCGTGCTCGGCGAACCTCGTCATCGCTCGCGGATCGGACAACAGAACCGAGGTGTCCAGCACGTAGGTCTTGCGACCTTCATCACGCTCCGTGGACATCCGAGAAGCAGCCACGCACCCCTCCTTGGTGATCTGCACGTACTCCGACGGTAGGCGCCCACCGCACTCAGATGCGGGATCCGCCACGGCGCGTCGTCCACGCCGCAGGTCGGGCGCACCGCGGCATACCTCGTGCGTTTGCCGTTCCGCTCACCGGTGAGGGGGTGCACATAGTCGCGCGGTTCCCCTAGATTGAGCGCGACTTCATCCGGCGGGTTCACCACGTGTTCACCAGCCGGCCACCTGACAACCGTGGGGGTGAACCCATGTCTAAATCCGGAGATGGCGACAACGCGAGCAAAGCAATGCCGGAAACTCCTCCCGAGGTCGATCAGGATCAACTCGACCAGGAGGCCGCGAAGGTCGCTGCCCGCCACCTCAAGCGGCTGAAGAAGCGCGAGTTGGCGGCCGCTGCGCTGGTTCAGGCCGGCGGCGAACCGGACCCGGAGGACTTCGTGGCCCGCCGCCCAGCGATCGACTATCACACGTCGACAACCGGCCCGAGCCTGATGATGAAGGCGCTGCAGGCCGCGACGCCCGGCTTCCGCACCCTGCAGCACTACCGTCGCCACTGGTTGCGCTCGGACATCTTCGCGGGCATCGCGGTGGTCGCCTACATGGTGCCGCAGTGCATGGCGTACTCGGCCATCGTCGGCGTCCCCCCGGAGGTCGGCCTTTCGACCGCGCTCGGGGCGCTCATCGTGTATGCCGTGATGGGCCAGTCCCGCATGTTGTCGGTCGGGCCGGAGTCGACGGTCGCACTGATCGCGGGCGTGGCCATTGCCCCGTTCGCCCACGGTGACCCGGTCAAGGCAACGGCCCTCGGCGCGGCGCTCTCCCTGATCGTCGCTGGGTGGTGCTTCGTCGCCCGGATGTTGCGGCTGGGCATTGTCGCCGAGTTGTTGTCCCAACCGCTGCTCGTCGGCTACCTCGCCGGCGCCGCCGTCCTCATGGTCGTCGGCCAGCTCGGCAAGATGACCGGCACCAAGGTGTCTGGCGACAGCATCGTCGAGCAGGTGCAGTCCTTCCTTGCGGTCGCCAGCAAGACCCACCTGACCACGCTCTGGGTGGGCATCGGGAGTTTCGCGTTCGTCATCTTGATCCACGTGGTGCGGCATCGCTGGCCGGCGACTCTCATCGCGGTCGTCGCGGCCACCGTCGTGTGCACCATCTTCCAACTGAAGAACCAGGGCGTGGCCGTTCTTGGCACCGTCCCCACCGGCCTCCCGGTGCCGACGTTCCCCGATGTCTCGTGGTCGGACTTCCAGGCGCTGTTGCCCGCGGGTGTCGGCGTGGCCATCGTTGCTTACGGCGACAACACCCTCATCGCGCGCGGCTTCCCGGCCCCGATCGACCCCGACGAGGACCGCGCCGTCAACAACATCGAACCCCAGCAGGAGCTCATCGCCCTGGGTGGGTGCCACGTCGTCGTGGGCATGCTGGGTGGTTTCCCGGTGTCGTCTTCGGGCTCCCGGACCGCCCTGGCCGTGGCTGCCGGCGCCCGCACCCAGATGTACTCCGTCGTCGCGGCGATCATGCTGGTCATCGTCCTGTTCATCGCCGGCCCCCTCATCGCCAACCTCCCTCAGGCAGCGCTCGCCGCCGTCGTGTTCTACGCCGCCAGCAAGCTGATCAACATCAAGGAGATCAAGCGGCTGGCCCGGTTCCGCAAGCAGGAACTGCTGCTCGCCGTCGCGGCGACCGTCGGCACGATCTTCTTCGGCGTCGTCAGCGGCATCGGGATCGCCATCGCGCTCAGCGTCCTGGAGATGACCCAGCGTCTGGCTCGCCCCCACGACGGTGTCCTGGGCCGCGTGCCCGGGCTCCCCGGCATGCACGACGTCGCCGACTATCCGACGGCTCAGACGCTCCCGGGCTTGGTCGTCTACCGCTACGACGCCCCGCTGTTCTTCGCCAACGTGGGCGACCTGCGCCGACGTGCCCTGCTGGTCGTCGACCAGGAGAACGAGGCCTTCCCGCAAACCCCGACCCGCTGGTTCATCCTCAACGTCGAAGCCAACGTCGAGGTCGACCTCACGGCCGCCGACGGGTTGGCCGAGCTGCAGCGTGACCTCGCCGAGCGCGGCGTTCGTCTCGGACTGGCGCGCGTCAAACAAGACCTCCTGCTGCCGTTGCAGCGGGCCGGTCTCATGGAGCTCATCGGCACCGACATGCTCTTCCCGACGCTTCCGGTCGCCGAGAAGGCCTACCTGGTGTGGTCGGCGCAGAACCCGTTCACCCCGCCGGTGCCCTTGGAGACCGAGCCTGCCGACGACGACGACGTGCCCGTCTGGAACGTCTACCGCTTCTCGGAGGAGGCCACGGCGACCGCGGCGGTGAGTTCGTCCGGCGAAGGTATCGTCGCGAAGGCCACCCACGCCGCTCTGGCAAAGGCGCATCAGGCCGCCGCCGCGATGACCTCGGCGATCACGTCGCACAGCGAGGAGGCCCCAGCACCCGAGGCCGCCGCCGCGGCCGACACCGCTGACGTAGCCGACACGATCGAATCAGCCACGGCGATGGACGAAACGAGCGGGTCCGCAGCCGGTTCCGAGGGATCCACCAAGGTCAAGGGCAAGAAGCAGAAGAACAAGGCAACCGACGGCCCGTCAAGCAACGGTGAGGTGGACGGCATACTCGCCGAAGCCATGACCCACGCAGGGTCCTGACCCGAGCGCAGCCCGCGCACAGCGTCGCCCGCGTCCGATCTCTCGGACGCGGGCGACGGCGTCAGCGGCCGAAGCGGCGTTCGCGATTGGCGTACGAGCGCAGCGCCCGCAGGAAGTCGACCCGCCGGAAGTCCGGCCAGTAGGCCTCGCAGAAGTAGAACTCGCTCTTGGCGCTCTGCCAGAGCAGGAAGCCGCCCAGACGCTGCTCGCCGGAGGTCCGGATGACCAGGTCGGGGTCGGGCTGCCCACGCGTATAGAGGTGCTCAGCGATCGCCTCCACGCTTACCGTGTCGGCGATCTCCTCGATGGGCAGGCCCGCGGCCGCCTGCTCGAGGATGAGTTGCCGCACGGCGTCGGCGATCTCGCGCCGCCCGCCGTATCCCACCGCGACATTGACCGTGAGGCCGGTGATGCCTTCCGTCGCGGTCTCGGCTGCCCGCAGGGCGGTGGCGGTCGCTTCCGGCAGCAACCCGAGGGCGCCGATCGGGTGCAGCCGCCAGCGTTGGGCAGCCGCAAGGTCGCCGACCGCCTGCTCGATGATGCCCAGAAGGGGTTCCAACTCGCTGGAGTCGCGGTCGAGGTTGTCGGTGGACAGCAGCCACAGCGTGACGAGTTCGACGCCGCTCTCCTCGCACCAGGCGAGGAGGTCCTGGATCTTGTCCGCGCCGGCCTGATGACCGTCCACCGTGTCGAAGCCGTTGGCCTTGGCCCACCGGCGGTTGCCGTCGAGCATCACCCCAACGTGCCGCGGCACGGTCGACCGGTCGAGATCGTGGGCCAACCGACGCTCGTAGACGCCGTACAGCACGTCGCTCAGACCCACCTCGACTCGCCTTCCGTTCGCGACCCTCACCGATGTCGACTGCTCCCGACACGCTACTCCGGTATGCCGTGTCGCTCCCCCCGCCGGGCCGGTCATCACCCGCCCCCATGGCCCCCGCTCCCCCGGAGATAGCGCTCGCACGGTCATGTATGCCGCCCCACGGCCCCCGCTCCCCCGGAGATAGCGCTCGCACGGTCATCTTTACCGGCCCCACGGCCCCGGCTCCCCCGGAGATAGCGCTCGCACGGTCATCTTTACCGGCCCCACGGCCCCCGCTCCCCCGGAGATAGCGCTCGCACGGTCATGTATGCCGCCCAATCGCCACGACATCCACAACCTACGGACTCGTAACTTACGGGAACGTAAGTTACGATAGGCCTATGAGCGCCATCCAGTTGCCCGAGCACCTCGTCGCCAAGCCCCGCCTGCGCGGGTGGCTGCACGCCGGCACGTTCCCGGTCGCGGTCATCGCCGGGCTGGTCCTCATCATCCTCGCTCCCGCCGGCCGAGCCCGGATCGGAGCCGTGGTCTTCGTCGTCACGGCCGCCATGCTCTTCGGCACCTCAGCGGTCTACCACCGCGGCACCTGGTCGCATCGGGTGCACCAGGTGCTCAAGCGGGTCGACCACTCGAACATCTTCCTCATCATCGCCGGGTCCTACACGCCCTTCGCTCTGTGCCTACTCCCGACCGAACAGGCTCGCACCCTCCTCATCACGGTGTGGGCCGGTGCCCTCGGTGGCGTGGCCTTCCGGGTGCTGTGGGTGAACGCACCGCGCTGGCTCTACACGCCGATCTACGTGGCGTTGGGTTGGGTCGCGGTCTTCTACTTCACGCCCCTGCTGGCCGGCGGTGGTGCTGCCGTCATGACCTTGATCGTCGTCGGCGGCGTTCTCTACACCGTGGGGGCCGTCGTCTACGGCACCAAGCGTCCGAACCCGTCACCGCGCTGGTTCGGGTTCCACGAGGTCTTCCACGCCTGCACGGTCGCGGCGTTCATCACGCACTTCGTGGCAGTCTCGCTCGCGGCATACACGGTCGCCACGGCCTGAACCCGCCAGCGGCGGCGCGAACAGCGGCCCCGCGAACCGGGCGGCGCGAACAGCGGCCCCGCGAACCGGGCGGCGCGAACCGCGGCGCGAACCACGCGGCGACGCAACCCGCGCGCCACCCGCTCAAGGACAGCTAGGGCTGGTCCGGGAAAGGCGGCGGGGCGGTGCCCTCGGACGGCGTGCCCGTGCGGCCATCCCCCTCGGGAGACAGCCCGTCGTCGGCCGACCCGGCCCCGGCGGTTCCAGACTTCGCTGCCTCGGCAGCCTCCAGCGCCGCGAGCCGGTCGCGCTCGCGATAGGCCATCCGGCGCATCCGCCCGTTCATGTTCCGCATGAGCAGGTAGAGGGCCACCGCCAACGCGAAGAACGCGAGGAACGCCCCGAGACCCGGCCCCACCGTCGTGTTGGGAACTGGACCACCCATCTAGACCGCCACCCGTCCGTCGAACTCCAGCGTCAAACCCTGACGCGTCGCCATGTCGTCCGCCTGCGCCGCCGAGTCCAGCCCGGCGAACAGATCGTCCTCCACCTCGATGATCGGCACATAGGACAGCGCCGCCTCGAAATCCTCGGTCGGCCAGACCGACCGCTCCAGGTCACGCGGCATCTTGAACCACGAGCCCTCAGGGTCGACCTGGGTCGCGTGCGCGAGCAACGCCCGGTCGCGGGCGGCGAAGAAGTCCGCGCACGGGACCTGCGTCGTCACGTGCCGCTGGCCGCGCCGCTCGATGTTGGCCACCCACTCACCGTAGGGCGATTCCAACCCCTGCGCGATCAATGCGTCGTGGAAGGCGCGGATCCGCCCACCCGAGTGGGTCTGGTTGTAGTAGAGCTTCAGCGGCTGCCAGGGCGGGCCCGCATGGGGGTATGCCGCGGGGTCACCGGCCGCCGCGAAGGCGGACATCGACACGGTGTGGGTCATGATGTGGTCGGGGTGCGGGTAGCCACCATGCTCGTCATAGGTCGTCACCACATGCGGACGGAACTCCCGGATCACGCGCACGAGCGCCTCGGTGGTCACCGAGATCGGTTCCAGGGCGAAACAGCCCTCCGGCAGTGGGGGTAACGGATCGCCCTCAGGCAGGCCGGAGTCGACGAACCCGAGCCAGACATGCTCGACACCGAGCGCGGCAGCCGCGGCGGCCATCTCGTCACGGCGCACCTGGGCGATGTCGCGCTGGATGTGTGGGTCGTGCTTGAGCGTCTCGTTGAGGACATCGCCACGCTCTCCACCGGTGCAGGAGACGACGCAGACCCGGGCCCCTTGGGCGACGTACATGGCCGTGGCGGCAGCGCCCTTGCTCGACTCGTCGTCCGGGTGGGCGTGGACGGCCAGCAGCCGGAAGCCATCACGAGGCAGCCCAGCGGCTGGTGCGGGAGCGCTCTCGGGGGTGGGCGGCATACCTGACTCGTGTCCTTCGCAGGGAGGGGGTTACGGTGGACCATCATCCCACCCCCGCGACGGAAGGCTTGCCGGTGGCGACTCGAGGTCTGCGGATCACGCCGGGGACCGGCAAGTGGTGGGCGCTGGGGATCGGCTTCACCCTGGCGTTCACCGGATTTGCCTCCTGGAGGGTTCTCTCGGTCGCCGATCAGGCCATCGATGCGACGACGACCGCGGTGTCCGTGCTCGATGACCGGACCACCGTGGTGACCTTCGACGTCCATCGACCAGCAGGGCTCGCCGTGGTCTGCACGATCCAGGCCCAGGACCAGCGCAAGGCCGTCGTCGGGACCGTGACGGTCGACCTGCCCGGGGCCGCCGAACGGACGACCACCCATCAGGTGAGCGTCAAGACGACGACCCGGGCATTCACCGGTCTCGTGCACGACTGCGTCCGCACCTGAGCCACCTCGCGGCTAGAGTCGCTCGCCATGACCACGCAGCGACCCCGCGGCTTCTCCACGACGGCCATTCACGCCGGGCAGGAGGCCGACGAGTCCACCGGCGCGGTGGTGACGCCGATCTACCAGGTGTCGACCTTCAAACAGGACGGCGTCGGCGGGCTGCGCGGGGGCTATGAGTACTCCCGCTCGGCCAACCCCACGCGCGCCGCCCTCGAGGAGTGCCTCGCGGCCTTGGAACGGGGTTCGCGCGGGTTCGCCT
>Ga0208938_1000933_pt1 | contig 18655 bp, 19 predicted proteins | sample AD_UKC125_MetaG_FD_184434 | JGI IMG/M metagenome (GOLD analysis project Ga0208938, IMG submission 184434) | Active sludge microbial communities of municipal wastewater-treating anaerobic digesters from USA - AD_UKC125_MetaG (SPAdes) (version 2) | ecosystem: Engineered > Bioreactor > Anaerobic >...
GTACGCCGAGAGCCAGCCGACCCCGAGTTCGAGAGCACCGTTCACGCAGTCGAGCAAGCTCGCCTCACCGGCCTCGTGGCCGGCCGTTCGGGGCAGGCCCCGCTCCTGCGCCCAGCGCCCGTTGCCGTCCATGACGATCGCGACATGGCGCGGCACCTGATCGGTGGACAGCGGCGGTGGCGTGGCTCCACCACGATGTGGGGAGGGCTGGCGGTAGGTCACGCGAACACATCCTGTTCCGAGGTGAGTTTGATCGACAATTCCGACAGCCATGCCTTGTCCGCGATGGGCAAGGACCGCAGATCACGTTCGAGATGTAACTGTAGGTAGGCGGCCACGACACCCGATGCGGCTCGCCGAGCGGTCGCACCGGCCGCCTCGGCCACGGGCCAGTCCGCGCTCAGCAGCGCACCCAGAAGCGCTGCGGTCATTGGGCTTATCGACACCGCGCCGGTAGGCCGACAGTCCTGGCAGACCGCACCGCCGGACGCCAGGTGGATCCAGGGGTGAGGACCCGGGTCACCGCACTGGGCACAGTCGGCAAAACTCGGCGCCCACCCACCGGTGGCCAACGACTGCAGGAGAAAGGCGTCGATGACCAGGCGCGGGTCGCGGCGACCGTCCGACAAGGCGGTCAGACCACTGGCAAGCAGCCGGAACTGCGGGCGAGCGGGTTCCATCTCCTCGGGCACGAGTCGCTCCGTGGCTTCAGCCAGAACGTGTCCCGCTGACCAACGTACATAGTCCGGGGCCAGCTTGGAGCCGAACAACTGCACAGAGTCGACAGCACTAACCGTGGCCAGGTTGCGACCCTGATACAACATGACCTGCACCTGGTTGAGGGGCTGCAGTCGCGACCCGAAGCGAGACGACGGCTTCCGCACCCCTTTTGCCACTGCCCGGATCAGCCCGTGATCCTGCGTCAGCAGACTCAGGATCCGATCTGCTTCACCCAGTGGGTATGAACGCAGCACCACGGCGACGTCTTCGATGCGGGCGGCCACACCTCATTGTGCCCCGCTTACCAGAGTTCGGCGTGCAGCGTGGGTACCGTTACCTCGTGCCTGAGAAGAACATAGATGACGTTCCCACCGTTCGTGTGCGCCTCGACCCGGGTTGGGTCCGACGAAGCGCTGTCGGCGTGCTCGTGCTGTTCGCGGTGTTCATGGTGTTCATGTGGGCGTGGAAGGCGCTGGGCAGTTTCCTGTTCCTGCTGCTGCTGGCCTGGCTGCTCGGCATCGCGATTGACCCGATCGTGAGCAGACTGCACGACCACTGGCACTGGCCACGTGGGCTCGGGACGTTGTTCGTGTTCGCCATGCTGGCGGTATTCACGGCCATCTTCCTGGTCGCCTTCGGGCAGTTGTTCGCGACGCAGATCGCGGCTTTGGTGCAGGCAGCGCCAGGGATCGTGCAGTCGGTCATCGACTGGTTGAACCAACGCTTCAACCTCGGGCTGAACCCCACCACGATCATCGACCAACTGAACCTCACACCGCAGACAGTGGGCAAATACGCCGGACAGGCAGCAGGGGGCGTTCTCGGGGTGCTTGGGTCTGCGATTGGCTTCGTGTTCCAGGGGTTCACGTTGCTGCTCTTCTCGTTCTACTTCGCCGCAGACGGCCCGCGCCTACGTCGCCACATCGCCTCGTTGCTTCCCACCCATCAACAGTCTGTGTTCAACAACCTGTGGACGATCAGCACGGAGAAAGCGGGTGGCTTCGTGATCTCCCGACTGGGCCTGGCCGCCATCTCGGCCTTCTTCTCGGCGATCTTCTTCATCCTGATCGGCTTGGACTACTGGCTGCCGCTGGCGTTGTGGATGGGTCTGATCAGCCAGTTCATCCCCACTGTGGGCACCTACCTTGCCATCGCATTGCCCGGGTTGATCGCCATCCTGTCGGACCAACCGCTCGACGCCGTCTGGGTGATCATCTTCGCGACCGTCTACCAGCAGATCGAGAACTACTTCTTCGCCCCGCGCATCAGCGCCCGCACCATGGACATCCACCCGGCCGTGGCCTTCGGTTCGGTAATCGCCGGTGCCGCTCTGTTCGGCCCGATCGGAGCCTTGATCGGTATCCCGGTGGCAGCAGCCATCCTGGCGTTCCTGCAGGCCTACACACGCCGCTACGAACTGATCCCGGAACTGTCGGCCGCTGCTGAAGAGTAGCTGCACCGTGATCTGTCTTGGGCCGGCCCCGCTGCAGATCGGTATGACGCTATCGCGCGTCAGTAGTCGGCCGGTCTTCAGCGGTTCAAAGGTGGGGATGGTGAGGTCGGCCGGGCAGCTGCACCTCCTGTGGTCGGTTCCAAGCGATGGCTTCGTGGGGGTCGGACGGAGTTGTACTCGATCCGGTAGTGCTTGGCCAGGCCGATAGCCTGCGGTTGCCTTTCGATTTCGCGGAGACCTCGCGCCAAACGCGGCGGTGAGTGAGGCGTTTGGCGCGAGGTTCGCGCGATTGCCGCAGCACCGTGGCCTGCGACCTGTCGTGACGCCGCTTCGCGGGCAGCGGCCGGAGCAGGACGAGCCCGGCTCTTTGCAGAGGACACGCCAACAGAGCAAACGTGCGGCCCGGATCGGCCGCACATCCGGCGGTCCATCGCAGCCAAGACATCGCGTAGCCGCTGCCCGGACCCCGACTCGAGGAGGAGTTAGAAACCCATCCGTCGCAGCGCCGCGGGATTGTTCTGCCAATCCTTGGCCACCTTGACGTGCAGGTTGAGGTACACCTTCGACCCCAGCAGCGCCTCGATCTTGGTGCGGGACTGTGCGCCGATCTCTTTGAGTTGGGCGCCACGCCGGCCAAGCACAATCGGCTTCTGACTGTCGCGCTCCACGTAGAGCACGGCGTAGATGTCGATCAGATCGTCACGGCCCTCCCGAGGGCCCATCTCGTCCACCTCGACGGCCACGGAATGCGGCAGTTCGTCACGCAGTCGTTCCAGGGCAGACTCCCGGATCAACTCCGCGACGACCACCCGCTCGGGCTGATCGGTCAACTCGTCGCCGAACAGCGGCGGCCCCTCAGGCATCAATCCCGCAAGGACACCTGCCAGTTCCTCCACGTTGGACCCGTCCCGCCCCGACACGGGAACGTAGTCCGTGACGGGCAGATCCGCGGTGAAATCCGCCGCCGCCTGCAGGGCAGGCGCCAGTCCGGCCTTTCCCACCAGGTCGGCTTTTGTCAGCGCGACCACCAACTTCTGCCGCTTCTTGAGTCCCTGCAACTTGTCCGCGATGAACCGGTCACCAGGACCGATCTTCTGGTCTGCCGGCAGGCACAGGACCACCACATCGACTTCGCCGATCGCGGAAGTCACCAGGTCGTTCAGGCGCCTGCCCAGCAGCGTGCGTGGCCGGTGGATCCCTGGCGTGTCCACCAAGATGATCTGGTCCTCACCGATGTTGCGCACCCCGCGGATCGTGTGCCGTGTCGTCTGCGGGCGCGACGAGGTGATGGCCACCTGCTCACCGACCAGGGCGTTAGTCAGCGTCGATTTCCCGACATTCGGTCGACCCACCAGAATTGCGAACCCGGAACGGCTCATGACGTCACCTCCGCGAGCACCTGGCCGCGGCTGTCACAGTGCCAGACAGCGACCCCCGACCCGCCGAGATCCTGCAACGCATCGATGTCGGGCAGATCCCCGCCCACGACCACCGCACCCTCCAGACCTCTGGCACCGGACACCAGCGCCTGGGCCACCGCCAGATCCAAAGCAGACACCGACAAGGACGGCAGGTCCACCGTCGCGCCCGTGTAGGACCGCCCCGTGTCATCGCGCACGGCGGCCCCTTGCAGCGCTTGGATCCGCGCCCGGGCGGCCCGCGCCAGGGTGAACAGCTTCTCGTCCTCGGGGGTCATTCGTCCTCCTCGATGCGCGCGACCAGGATCGTTCCGATCCGGTTACGCCGCCCGGCAGCCTGCTCAGCGGTCAAACGGTACCCGTCCAGGTCGATGTGGGTACCCGGAATCGGCACCACCCCGAGCCGGCGCGCCAAGAGCCCGGCCACCGTGTCGACATCGTCGGTTTCACTGCTGACCTGCACCGGCACGATCTCCGCGAGGTCGTCAACCGACAGTCGCGCGTTGATCCGGTATCGATCCTCACCGAGGGTCTCCACGTCGGGGATCTCAGCCGTGTCGTACTCGTCGGCGATCTCCCCCACGATCTCCTCGAGAATGTCCTCAATGGTGACCAGTCCAGCCGTGCCGCCATACTCGTCGACCACAATCGCCATGTGCACCCGCGAGGCCTGCAGGTCACGCAGCAGATCGTCGGCTCGCTTGCTGTCGGGGACAAAATGCGCCTGCCGCATGACCGAATCCACCTGCTCGCTGCGCTCCGCTTCACGATGTTCGAACACGCGCCGAGTGATGTCCTTCAGGTACACCACACCGACCACATCGTCGAGGTTGTCCCCGACCACAGGGATCCGGCTGAAGCCGGAACGCAGCCCGAGGCTCAGGGCCTGCCGCAGGGTCTTGTTGCGCTCGAGCCACACCATCTCGGTACGGGGCACCATGACTTCGCGCACGAGCGTGTCCCCGAGTTCGAAGACGGAGTGCAGCATCTGGCGCTCCTCGTCCTCGATGACCAGATCGGCGCCGGCCTGATCAAGTAGTTCGCGCAGTTCAGCCTGACTCACGAACGGCCCCTGCCGGTAGCCCTTTCCCGGAGTGATGGCGTTGCCGATCAGGATCAGCAGCGAGGCCAGTGGGCTGAGCAGCCCGGCGAGGAAGCGGGCCGGCCCCTGGGCTGCCAGCGCGATCGACTCCGCATGCTGCTGGCCCAGCGTTCGGGGGGCGACACCGGTCACGATGTAGGCGATCAACACCATGACGATCACAGGCACCAGCACCTGCAGCCACAGAGCAGCGTCGATGGTTTCCATCCCGATCAGGGTCGCGATGCCGATGGCCGTGGTCGTGCACAGCAACCGCAGGAACAACAGCACGTTGATGTAGCGGGGGCGGTCCTCCACGATGGACAGCAAACCCGTCGCCCCCCGCGCGCCGTCGTCGACGAGTTCCTCCACGCGGGGCCGGGAGACCCTGGTGAGCGCCACTTCGGCAGCGACGAGCAACCCTGCCACAGCGACGAGGACGACAACCGTGACGATTTGCTGGGTGATCAAGAGGTGACCTCGGTCTGCCATTCCCCAAGCAGCCGCCGCTGCAGGCCGAACATCAGACGTTCCTCGTCCGGTTCCGCGTGGTCGTAGCCAAGTAGGTGCAGGATGCCGTGGGTGAGTAACACCCCGTACTCAGTGGTCACGTCGTGGCCGGCCTGCACGGCCTGCTTCGCGGCGACCTCAGGACAGATCACCACGTCGCCCAGCAGACCCTCCGGCGGCGGTTCGTCGTCGCGTGGCGGGGTCAGTTCATCCATCGGAAAGCTGAGCACATCCGTGGGGCCGGGCTCATCCATCCAGCGCACATGCAGGTCGGTCATCGTCGCTACGTCCACGAACACCACCGACAGCTCGGCACCGGGATGGATCCGCAGGCGATCGAGGATGAACCGCGCCTGCTCACCGATCCCCTCGATGTCGATCTCGGTCTCGGTCTCATTGACGACGTCGATGCTCATCGGTCCCCTTCGTAGCGGCCGTAGGCATCGACGATCTGGCTGACGAGGCGGTGACGGACGACGTCGCGGCTGGTCAGTTCGCAGAACGCCACATCGTCGAGGCCGTGCAGAATGTCGCGCACCACCCGCAGGCCACTCTTCGTGCCGCCGGGCAGGTCGACCTGCGTCACGTCACCGGTCACCACGATGGTTGAGCCGAATCCGAGCCGGGTCAGGAACATCTTCATCTGCTCGGGAGTGGTGTTCTGCGCCTCGTCGAGGATGATGAACGCATCGTTGAGTGTGCGACCCCGCATGTAGGCCAGCGGTGCCACCTCGATGGTCCCACTGGTCATCAGTTGCGGGATGCGGTCGGGATCGATCATGTCGTGCAGCGCATCGTAGAGCGGGCGCAGGTACGGGTCGATCTTCTCGCTCAGCGTGCCGGGCAGGAAGCCAAGGCGCTCGCCAGCCTCCACGGCGGGCCGGGTGAGGATGATCCGGTTGATCTGCTTGCCCTGCAGCGCCTGCACCGCCTTGGCCACGGCCAAGTAGGTCTTGCCGGTGCCCGCCGGGCCGATGCCGAACACGATCGTGTTGGCGTCGATGGCGTCCACGTAGCGCTTCTGGTTCAGCGTTTTCGCACGGATCGCCTTCCCCCGCGTGGACAGGATGTTGGTGGTCAACAACTGCGACGGCGAGACTGATCGGTCGACACGCAGCATCTGCACCGAGCGTTCAATCGCGTCCGGGGTGAGGCCCTGACCGGTGCGCAGGATGGCCAGCATCTCAGCGATGACCTGCTCCGCCAGCGCCACAGCGGCGACCTCGCCGGTGAGGTGGATCTCATTGCCGCGCACGAGCACGTCGACCTCGGGGAAGTCGCGCTCGAACTGCCGGAGATTCTCATCATTGGCACCCAGCAATGCCACCATCGGGTGGGTGTTGGGAACCACGATCGTGCTGGTCACAGGGGTCTGCACGGGTGATGGCTTCATCCGGGGGGCCACGACATCTGTCGGCCGCCGATGACGTGCGCGTGGACATGCTCTACTTCCTGCCCACCGTCGCGGCCGGTGTTGAACACCAGCCGGAATCCCTGGTCCAGCCCTTCAGCGGCGGCGACCTGCGCGGCCACTGCCATCACCTCAGCGGTCGCAGCGGGATGCGCGGCGAGTTCAGCAACATTCTGGTAGTGCTCGCGCGAAATGACGAGTATGTGCACCGGTGCCACGGGGTTCAGATCGCGGAAGGCGACTACCTGCTCGGTGCTGTGCACAACCGTCGCCGGGATATCGCCGGCAGCAATGGCGCAGAAGACGCAGGACATAGTGACTATCCTGTCACGGGCCACGGGTGGGCCGCGAACGTGTTCAATGCCGATCCACGCTGCGGATCCACACACAGGCAGCAGCACCCGCGGTCGACGTGCGCAGGATCTCGGGTCCAAGCAGCACCGGCGTACCACCCATAGCCGAAACCTCCTCCTCGGTGAGGCCGCCCTCAGGGCCTACCACAACAGTGAGGGGACCTGCGGGCAGCACGAGGTCGAACAGACTGGTGTGGGCGCTCTCATGCAGGACGAAGGTGGGCTGCTCGGGCACACCGGAGAGCAGCTCAGTCACCTCGGGCAGGTAGGGCCGCCTCGACTGCATGGCCGCGGCCTTCGCCACCCGCCGCCAGCGATCGACCTTCCCGCTTTCCTTGCCGCGCCAATCGGCCACTGTGCGCGCCGATGCCCACGGCACGATCCGCGAGGCGCCGGTCTCGGTGAGCAACTCGACAGCCAGGTCGCCACGCTCACCTTTGGGGATCGCCTGTACGACCGTCAGTTCCCGAGGCGCCGGGACGTACTCGATCTCATCGATCGCCACGACGACCGCACGCCGGTCCGCACTCTCGACGCGGCAGGTCGCGATCCGGCCGACCCCGTCGCCCACCTGCACGACCTCACCTCGGCGCAGACGCATCGCCCCAGCGGCGTGGCGCACATCGTCGTCGCTGAGCCTGACCTCGTCCCCATCAGACAGATCGGCGTAGAACAACGGCGCGGTCATTTCCCGCTGAACGCCTCCTTGATGCGGGAGAACAGCCCGGTCTGGTGCTCAAGGATGGTGGGCTCCACCCGCTCCTCGCCGCGCAGCGCGGCGAGTTGCTCGAGCAGGGCGCGCTGTTCAGCGTCGATCTTGCTGGGCGTCACCACGTCGAGATGAATGTGCAGGTCGCCGCGGCCTGACCGCTGCAGACGTGCGGCACCGAGGCCGCGTAGCGTCTGCACCCCACCGCTCTGGGTCCCCGGACGGATGTCGATGCTCTGCTCGCCATCCAGCGTCTGCAGCGGAATCACGGTGCCAAGTGCCGCCGCGGTCATAGGAATACTGAGCCGCACGTGCAGGTCGTTGCCCTCGCGTTCGAAGACGGGGTGCGGCTTCTGGATGATCTCGACATAGATGTCACCCGCGGGCCCACTGCCAGGACCCACCTCACCCTTGCCCGACAGCAGCAGGCGGGTTCCCGTCTCCACCCCTGGCGGCACCTCCACGTTGATGGTCTCGCGGGTGCGGATACGGCCGTCCCCGGCACACTCCGGACACGGTGAGGGGTTCAAGGTGCCGTAACCCTGGCACTGCGGGCAGGCCCGCGCCGTCATCACTTGACCCAGGAACGTGCGCTGCACGTTCTGCACCTCACCCCGGCCCCGGCACATCGGGCAGGCCGTCAGCGAGGCGCCTTCCGCGGTGCCCTTGCCACTACACGTGGGACACCCGATGGCCGTGTCGACGGTGATCTCTTTAGTGGTCCCGAACACCGCCTCGGCGAGTTCCACCTCGATCCGGATGAGCGCGTCGTTGCCCCGGCGGGTGCGCGGCTTGGGCCCCCGGGAGCCGCCACCCCCACCCCCGGAGAAGAACGTGTTCAGCAGGTCCTCGAACAGCGTCTCCCCGCCGAAACCCGCGCCAGCGCCACCCCCACCGGCCGCCCGCGGATCATGTCCGAGGTCATACATCTGGCGCTTCTTGGGGTCGGATAGCACCTCGTAAGCCGCGGTGACGTCCTTGAACTTGTCGTGGGTGCTGGGGTCGGGGTTCACATCGGGGTGCAACTCGCGGGCCAGTCGCCGGTAGGCCCGCTTGATCTCCTCGGGCGTCGCATCGCGAGACACACCCAGAGTTTGGTAATAGTCGGCTGCCATCGTCTTCCTTCTACTGACTCAGGATCCGGCCCAGATAACGCGCAACTGCGCGCACTGAACCCATCGTGCCCGGGTAGTCCATGCGTGTCGGGCCGAGCACCCCGATGTGCGCCACGCTCTGCTGGTGTGGGCCGTAGCCCGTGGTGACCACTGCTGAGGTGGACAGGCCCACCACGTCGTTCTCCGACCCGATCCGCACGGTCAGGTCGTCCTGGCTGCCCACTTCCTGCAACAAACGCAGGAGCACCACATGTTCCTCCAGCGCCTCGAGGACCGGGCCCATGGTCAGGGAGTAGTCCTCACCGAAACGGGTGAGATTGGCCGTCCCACCCATGACGATGCGGTTCTCCTGACGCTCCACCACCGTCTCCAACAGGGTGGCGAGCACACTGGCCGCCAAGGGCCGGAAGGCCGCCGGGGTCTGCGCGGGGACACTGTCCACTGCATCGGACACCGACGTGAAACTCTTGCCGACGACGGCGGAGTTGAGTCGCGCCCGCAGATCCAGCAGCGCCTCGTCGGTGACGTCGATGGGACTCTCCACAGTGCGCTGCTCTACCCGGCCGGTGTCCGCGATCACGACCAGCAGCACCCGCCTCGGGGCCAATCCCACGATCTCGACATGACGCACACCTGAGCGAGTCAGAGTGGGGTACTGCACAAGAGCCACTTGATGGGTGAGTTGGGCCAGCAGTCGCACCGTGCGCTGCATGACGTCGTCGAGGTCTATAGCCGTGTCCAGGAACTGGTGGATGGCCCGGCGCTCGGCTGGCGACAGCGGCTTGATCTGCGCGATCCGGTCCACGAACAGGCGGTAGCCCTTGTCGGTCGGTACGCGGCCGGCGGAGGTGTGCGGGGCGACGATGTAGCCCTCCTCCTCCAGCATGGCCATGTCATTGCGCAGCGTCGCCGAACTCACCCCGAAGTTGTGGCGCTCCGCGAGCATCTTGGAACCCACCGGTTCGCGAGTGGCCACGTAGTCCTCCACGATGGCACGCAGGACGTCGAGCTTGCGCTCGTCCATGTCGCCACCTCGCTTTAGCACTCGAATCCCTCGAGTGCCAGTGTACGTGCGACAGGGCCGACCAGCCATGGGCGGAGGATGTGTGATGTCCGACGCAGGACGGACCGCGGCCACCTCTAGGCTGAACTGCGTGAGCGACTACAACGACGGGTCGGACTACAAACCCAACAACGGCCCCGACCGCGGTCAGACCCCGCCTCCGTCAGGGCCCATGGGACCACTGTCCCCTCGCCAGCAGGACTCGTATAGCACCGCGGCCCTGATCGTCGGCATTCTCTCCCTCGTCCTGGGCCTGTTCTGCGGGCTGCTGGCCATTCCCACGGGGATCGTCGCGATCTACTTGGGCCTGCAGGGTCGCAAGCGTTCGGTGGCCATCGGTAAGGGGCCCGGCTTGGCCACTGCAGGGGCCGTCATGGGCGCCGTGGCCATCCTCATGACACTCGCTTTCCTCGCGGCCACGCTGCTGTTCGGAATTCAAACCTCGTAAATACCAGGTTTGGCGCACCCGCGGGCATATTCTTGAGCCGCTCAAGAACCGCTTGGGTGAAGTTGTCACCCGACCAGCTATCTGGAGGTTGCAGTGTCCGCTCCACCACCGCCCCCGCCCATGTCCGGACCGACGCCCACTGCTCCCGCAGCTGGTCAACACTACGCAAACTGGGGTCTGCGGGTTCTGGCATACATCATCGACATCATTCCCCTCACCATCCTCAACGGGATCGGCTACCTGCTGGCCCGGCCCAAGACGACGACCACCCAGACAGATGGTGGCCTGACGATCACGACCACGACCGGACTCGGTATCTGGTTCTGGGTTTTCTGGCTGATCGGCATCCTGTACTTCTTCTGGAACAAGGGCATCCGCGAGGGCAAGACCACCCAGTCACTGGGTAAATCCGCCCTCGGCATGCACACGGTCAGCCAGGTCACGGGCCAGCCGCTGGGCGCTGGCATGGGGATCGGGCGCCTGCTGCTGCTGTACGTCGACTTCATGATCTGCTACGTCGGCGTATTGTGGCCTTTGTGGGACAAAGACCGTCAGTGCCTCGTTTCTGACAAAATCACCAAAGCTGTCGTTTACAAGGATTAGGAGACTTACATGTCACAGTTCCCGCCACCTCCTGGGCCTGGAGGGCAGCAACCTCCCGGGGGCATGCCCCCGCAGCAGCCCGGTGGATCCGTTCCGCCACCTCCCCCGCAAGGTCCGCCTGGGGGTCCGCCCCCACCACCGCCTGGTCCGCCAGGTGGGTACGGATCTCCCCCACCGCCGCCTCCCGGCCCACCCGGTGGATATGGAGCGCCCCCGCCCGGGGGCGGTTATCCCGGCGCAGGCATGCCGCCCGGTGGCGGGCAGCGCCCGTTCTCGGCCGGCGACGCCATCGGCTACGGCTGGAAGAAGTTCACCCAGAACGTAGGGCCGATCCTGATCGCGATGCTCGTGTTCATGCTGATCGGCGCGGTGATCTACGGTCTGCAGTTCCTGTTCCAGAGCCTGGTCGCCCCCGAAACCACCGTGGTCTCGGGCGATAACGGCTTCGCGGTGGTGCAGTCCAGCGGCGGCGGGTTCCTCGGTCTGCTGGTCTCGCTGCTGTTCGCCATCATCGGCTTCGTCTGGAACTACCTGGTCCAGGCTGGCGTGGCACGTGGTGGTCTGGCTCTCACCGAAGGCCGGCCGCTGGTCATCGGCGAACTGCTGAGCCTGAACAAGCTGGGCCGGATCATTGGCGCCGGCATTCTGCTGGGCATCATGACCGTGATCGGTCTGATCCTGTGCATCATCCCGGGCCTGATCGTGATCTTCTTCGGGTCGTACTTCGTGTACTTCATCCTGGATCAGGACATGGGTGCTGTGGAGTCGATCAAGGCCAGCTTCAGTTTCGTCAAGGACAACCTGGGCAGCCTGTTCCTGCTGCTCCTGCTGTCCTGGGTGATCCTGTTCGTCGGTGCGCTGCTCTGTGGCATCGGCCTGTTCGTGGCCTACCCGGTCGTGTACATCGCTTACGCCTACGCATACAAGACGCTGCGTGGGGCCCCTGTGGCGCCTTAGTCCCAGCCGACGAGGACCCGCACGACGGCGTCCGCCAGCATCCGGCCCGCACGGGTCAGGCGCAGGCGGGCGCCGTCCGCTGTTTCCAGCAGACCCTGCGCGAGCAGCCGCTCCGTTCCCGGCAGACCGGCTGGAATCCCCTGTTCCAGCCGGACCTGCAGCATGATCTGCTCAAGACGCCGCCCCTGCTCGTCCACGATCTCGCGGGCAGCAGCCGGACTGTGCCCCACCGCGAGCATGCTCTGATAGGTCGCCGGGCGTTTCACATTCCACCACCGCACCCCGTCCACGTGCGAATGGGCGCCGGGCCCGAACCCCCACCAGTTGTCGTTGTGCCAGTAGCCGAGGTTGTGCTCGCACTGACCGCCCGGCTGTGCCCAGTTCGAGATCTCGTACCACTGGAATCCGTGCGCCGTGAGCACCTCGTCGGTGATGTCGTACTGCTCGGCGGTCGCGTCCGGGTCCGGTGCCACCACCTCCCCTTTCGACACCTGCCGGAATAAGGCCGTGCCCTGCTCCACGCCGAGGGCGTAGGCCGAGACATGGTCAGGCTGTGCCCTGAGCGCAGCCAACAATGTCCGACGCCACGATTCGTTCGACTGGCCAGGAACCCCGTAGATGAGATCCAGCGAAATGTGCTCAAAACCCTGTGTGCGCGCCAGCTGAGCCGCGGCGACGGCTGCCCCTGGGGTGTGTTTGCGTTGCAGGACAGCCAGCGCGTGTCGATCCGCGTTCTGCATTCCCAGGCTCAGCCTCGTGATCCCGGCGGCCAACCAGCCGTCCAGGGCCCTCGCCGTCACATTCTCCGGATTCGCCTCCATGGTCACCTCCGCCCCGGCCTGCAGACCAAATGCGCTGGCGAGATGGCTCAGCATCGCTGCCAGGTCGGCGGGTTCCAGCAGGCTGGGCGTGCCACCTCCGATGAAGATGCTGGCGAGGGGCTGCGGTTTGCAGACGGTGGCTGCGAGATCGATCTCCTCGCCGATGGCCCGCAGGTAGGCCTGTGTCCCGAAGCCGCCCAGTTCGGCGGCCGTGTACGTGTTGAAGTCGCAGTAGCCGCAGCGCGCCGCGCAGAAGGGAACGTGCACGTAGGCGCGCAGGGGTCGCGCCCAGTCGAGTCCTGCGGGCAGCCCACCATCGGAGGGTGCTGGATCACCGTGCGGCAGTGCGGGCATGTTTCTAGTGTCGCTGGTGCGTGTAATCGGTCAGGATCGCCCTAACCGTTCAGGTTCGCTCCTCCCGGAAGGGCGAACCTGAACGGAACAGGCGAAAGGGGGCGACCGCCGCAGCGGCCGCCCCCTTTCGCCCGACTCGATCAGCTGTACATCGAGTCCAGGATGTCGCGGTACTTCTCCTCGACCGCCTTGCGCTTGACCTTGAGGCTCGGGGTGAGTTCGCCGGCCTCTACAGTGAAGTCGCGATCCAGGATCTCGAACTTCTTGATGGTTTCCCACTTGTTGAGCTTCGAATTGAGCTCGTCGACGGATCCCTGCATCTCCTTGAGCAGCTCAGGATCCTTGGCGATCTCCGACAGCGACTCGCCCGCCTTGCCGTGGTCGGCGGCCCAGGCTGCGGCAGCATCCGGATCCAGGGTGATCAACGCGCTGGCGAAGTTGCGGTCGTTGGCGTGAACCACCATGTTGCCGACCAGGCCGCTGATGGCCTTGAACTGGCTCTCGATCGCCGACGGGGCGATGTACTTGCCGCCGGAGGTCTTGACCAAGTCCTTCTTGCGGTCGGTGATCTTGATCCGGCCCATGTCATCGATCTCACCGATGTCACCGGTGGCGAACCAGCCGTCACCGGGGAAGACCTCGGCGTTGGCCTCGGGCAGGTTGCGGTAGCCGCGCATGACACCGGCCCCGCGGATCAGGATCTCACCGTCGTCGGCGATCTTGATCTCAGTCCCGGCGGCGGGCTCGCCGACCGTGCCGAACTTGATCCGGTCAGGACGCATGACACACGTCGCGGCACTGGTCTCGGTGAGTCCGTAGCCCTCGAGGATGGGCAGGCCCGCGGTGTAGAACCACAGGGCGATGTCCTTGCTCAGGGCCGCGGAGCCGGAGATCATGTAGCGCATGTGGCCGCCGAGTCGCTCCTGGATCTTGGAGTAGACCAGCTTGTTCGCCAGGTTGAGCTTGAAGTTCTCCATGCCGCTCAGCGACTGACCGGACAACTTCTTCTCCGACATCTGGTTACCGAAGCTGAAGGCCCAGGTGAAGATCTTCGCCTTGGCGCCACCGTCGGCCAGCGCCGTCTGCGCGACCTTGGAGTAGACCTTCTCGAAGATGCGCGGCACGGCAGCCATGAACGTCGGCTGCACGATGGGCAGGTTGTCCACGATCTTGGGAACGCGGCCATCGACAGCGGTCACGAACCCGACCTGCAGGCCAGCCAGCAGCAATACTTTGCCGAAGGAGTGTGCGAGCGGCAACCAGAGGAACTGCACGTCCTGGGGGTTCATGATGCCGAGGCTGTCCATGAAGGCAGCCTCATAGGTCCAGTTGTTGTGCGTCAGCTCCACACCCTTGGGCTTGCCGGTCGTGCCGGAGGTGTAGATCAGCGTGGCCAGACAGTCGCCAGTGACAGCCTGTGCACGCTCCTTGACCGCCGCAGGATTCTGCTGGAGGTAGGTCTGCCCCAGGGCCCGTAGCTCGTCGAGGGTGATCACCCAGTCGCCGTCGCCGGCGCCCGTGAAGAGGATGATCTTCTCGATGTTGAGCTCATCCTTGTGCAGGGCGATCTTGTCGACCTGGCTCTGGTCCTCAGCGAACACGAACCGAGTGTTCGAGTCCCCCAGAATGTAGGCGACGTCGTGGTCGCCGGTGCTGGCGTACACGGTGGTGGTCGCCCCACCTGCCAGCATGATCGCCTGGTCGGCCAGCACCCAGTCCAGGCAGGTGTTGGAGGCAATCGCGACGCGCTGCTCCTTCTCCAAGCCCAAGGACAGCAGGGCCGCGGCCATGGCCTCGGTGTCGTCGTAGGTTTGCTTCCACGTCAGTGATCGCCAGCCAGAATCATCGGCTGTCGGAGCCCGGAAAGCCTCTCCGTTGGGAGTTGCAGCTACCCGGTCCAGGATCATGTGCGCGACAGATTCCGCAGTGGGCGGCAGCGTCTCGCGTCCTGTAGTTACGTTTGCCACGTTTTTCGTACCTTTCGGTGCCGTAGTGGGCGGATGTGACCCTCGCCACACTAATACGGGACCGACAAAAATGCAGACTCACTGGGCAATTCGCCCGAAAGGCACGTCTTTCGCGTCAGGCGGCGACTTTGGCGTCGGCTACGGCCTTGTCCAGGGCGCTCTTCTTGTTGGCGGCCTGGTTCTTGTGGATGACGCCCTTGCTCACAGCCTTGTCCAACTTGCGGCCTGCCTCGCGGGCGTACGTCTCGGCCTTCTCGATGTCCCCAGCGGACAGTGCCTCGCGGACCCGGCGGGACGCGGTACGCAGTGAACTCTTCACGGCCTTGTTGCGCTCGTTCGCCTTGTTGTTGGTCTTGATCCGCTTGATCTGGGACTTGATGTTCGCCACGGTGCTCTTATGTCCTTGTCATCGCTTGGTATTCACGGTCTCGGCGGTCAACGCCAGGAAAGTAGGCAGCCTGGCATGCGCACAGCCGCAACCTCTCCAGCATAGCCGCCTGTCCACACTGCACTGCGGCTGGGCCGTTGCTGGCGTGAAACTATAGGCGTGTGACAACTCCGGCTCCCGGCCACACCCCCGCCGCTGCATTGCGCAACTTCTGCATCATCGCGCATATCGACCACGGCAAGTCCACGCTGGCCGACCGCATGCTGCAGATAACCGGTGTGGTGGATGCCCGTTCGATGCGCGCGCAGTACCTCGACCGGATGGACATCGAGCGCGAACGTGGCATCACCATCAAGAGTCAGGCCGTGCGCCTGCCCTTCACCGCCGCAGACGATGTCACCTACATCCTCAACTTGATCGACACCCCCGGCCATGTGGACTTCACCTACGAGGTGTCCCGCAGTCTGGCGGCCTGTGAGGGCGCCGTCCTGCTCGTCGACGCTGCCCAGGGCATCGAGGCCCAGACGCTGGCCAATCTCTGGTTGGCGCTGGAGAACGATCTGACCGTCATCCCGGTGCTCAACAAGATCGACCTGCCGGCCGCCCAGCCGGAAAAGTACGCCGCGGAACTGGCCCACATCATCGGTTGCTCCCCTGACGACGTCCTGCAGGTCAGCGCGAAGACCGGCAGTGGCGTGGAAGAGCTCCTCAACGAGATCGTTGCCCAGATCCCCGCACCGACTGGCGATCCCACGGCGCCCGCCCGGGCGCTGATCTTCGACTCGGTGTACGACACCTACCGGGGAGTCGTCACCTACGTCCGGGTGATGGATGGTGCCCTGCACGCCCGGGAGCGGATCCGGATGATGAGCACCGCCGCGACCCACGAGATGCTCGAGGTCGGCGTCATCTCCCCCGAACCAGTGCCGACGGACTCGATCGCCGCTGGTGAGGTGGGTTACCTCATCACGGGTGTGAAGGATGTGCGGCAGTCCCGGGTCGGTGACACTGTCACCTCATTGCACCACCCGGCCAAGGACGCCCTGCACGGGTATCAGGATCCGAAGCCGATGGTCTTCTCCGGGTTGTATCCGATCGATGGCTCAGATTACCCCGTGCTGCGCGATGCCCTGGACAAGCTCAAGCTCAACGATGCCGCCCTCGTGTACGAGCCGGAGACCTCCGCTGCGCTCGGCTTCGGGTTCCGGTGCGGCTTTCTCGGGCTGTTGCACCTCGAAATCGTGCGCGAACGTCTCGAGCGAGAGTTCAACCTGGACCTGATCTCCACCGCCCCCAACGTGGTGTACCGGGTGCTCATGGAGGACGGGGTCGAGCATGTCGTCACCAACCCCAGCGAGTTCCCCGAAGGCAAGGTCGCTGAGGTCTTCGAGCCCATCGTGCGCTCGACGATCCTGACGCCGAGCGACTTCGTGGGCACGGTGATGGAACTGTGCCAGACGCGGCGCGGAACGCTGTTGGGCATGGACTACCTGTCCGAGGACCGGGTGGAGATGCGCTACACGCTGCCGATGGCGGAGATCGTCTACGACTTCTTCGACCAGCTCAAGTCCCGCACCCGTGGCTATGCCTCCTTGGACTACGAACCGGACGGTGAGCAGTCCGCGAATCTGGTCAAGGTCGACATCCTGTTGCAGGGTGACACGGTGGATGCGTTCAGTGCGATCGTGCATCGGGACAAGGCCTATGCCTACGGCGTCATGATGACGGCGAAGTTGCGCTCGCTGATCCCTCGCCAGCAGTTCGAGGTGCCGATCCAGGCCGCGATCGGATCCCGGGTCATCGCCCGCGAGACCATCCGGGCCATCCGCAAGGACGTGCTGGCCAAGTGCTACGGCGGCGACATCACCCGTAAGCGCAAACTTCTGGAGAAGCAGAAGGAAGGCAAGAAGCGCATGAAGATGGTGGGTCGCGTGGAGGTACCGCAAGAGGCCTTCATCGCCGCACTGTCGACGGCGGAGACCAGCACGTGACCCTCGTGCTGCTGACCGGGTCCGACCCATTCCTGTCGGCGCGGGCGGTTGAGGACACCGTAAGGGCATGGAAGCGATCTGACCCCGACCTGGTGGTGGAGGAGATCCCGGGGTCCGCCGGGGACATCCGGCTTCGACTCGCCGAAGCCGGCGGGGAGGACCTGTTCGGCACCAGCAGCATCCTGGTGGTGACCGAGGCCGATGCCATCGGGGATGCACTACCGGATCTGCTCGGCGCTGCGGACACTGCTCTTGTCATCGCCCATCACCGGGGAGGTCGGGGTGGACAGGCCGCCTTGAAGGAACTCAGAAGAGTCGCCGAGACCACCGTGGACTGCCAGCCGTTGAAGAAGGGGCGCGCCCTCTCCGACTGGGTCACCGCGGAGTTCCGCCGTCACAAGCGGCGGATCACGACCGACGGCCTGCAACTGCTGATCGAGGCCGTGGGGACGGATCTGGCCGACCTGAGTTCGGCCGCCCACCAGTTGTCATCGGACTCCGATGCCGATCCGATCGATGCCGGGGTCGTCGGGCAGTACTTCCGCGGTGTCGCGGAACTTTCCGGCTATCAGGTCGCCGACGCCGTGATGGCCGGGCGGCCTACTGAAGTTCTCATGCGCCTGCGGCAGGCACAGATCGCCGCCGACGGCGCACGGACCGGACCGGCCATCGTGGCCGCGGTGGCCGGTTCCGTCCGGCAGTTGATCGCGTTGTCCGCCTGCCCGCCCGGGATGAACGACGTCGACGTGGCCCGCCAGATCGGGGCGCCGCCCTGGAAGGTCAAACAACTGCGACCCCTGCTGCGGCGCTGGCGACCGGCGCAACTCGCGCAGGCGGTGACCCTGCTCGCCGATCTTGACGCACGGGTCAAGGGCGGCCTGCGGGAAGGCGAGCAGCTCGATGCGGCCCAGAAGGTGCACGCGTTGGAGCGCGACCTCATCGCCCTGGCCCTGGACTGACGCCACGGGTGGCGACCCCGTCAGCCGTCAACGCGATGTCGCCATTGCCCTGCGTCGCAAAGACCTGCGCCCCCACGGCACTCCATGCCATAACCGCCTCCGGCGTGGGGTGACCGAAAGAGTTCTCCCCCACCCCGATGAGCGCGATCCGGGGCCGGACCGCCGTCGGCAGGTCGGCGTCGAAGTCGGCCGAACCATGGTGGGGCACCTTGACGACGTCCGCACGCAACGGCTCCCCGGATGCCAGGATCGCCTGCTGCGCCTCCTGTTCGACATCGCCGAAGAAGGCCACCGTTCCGCGTGCGCTGGTGAGGTAGAAGCTCACGCTGGCGTT
>Ga0208938_1000935_pt1 | contig 18603 bp, 22 predicted proteins | sample AD_UKC125_MetaG_FD_184434 | JGI IMG/M metagenome (GOLD analysis project Ga0208938, IMG submission 184434) | Active sludge microbial communities of municipal wastewater-treating anaerobic digesters from USA - AD_UKC125_MetaG (SPAdes) (version 2) | ecosystem: Engineered > Bioreactor > Anaerobic >...
CCGGGTCTTTGTGACGTCGCAATCACAAGTATTCCGTTACAGGACAGGCACTTTGGTACATCCAGGCGGCGCGTCACCCACCCACCCATGAAGGGCCGAGGCTTGTGAGGTGTACGTCCGATCTTGAAACGGCATGATCCCGGAAGAATAATGGTGAAGCGTTCGTTCATTGCCGCACTCCGATCCGCAGGACTTGAAAATGCGCTATCCCAGCGTCTGTTCCGTGACCGACCATTCCTTACGCCAGCCGATCGTGCGAGCTGCGGGGTTACTGGCGGCACTGACGGTCGTCGGCTTCCTGGCCGGCTGCGCGAACTCGACGCCGTCAACGGCGGGAGCCACCAGTCCTACTGGAGTGAGTCTGCGGCCCACCTCCACCGCTCCGACGACATCGATGGCACCGAAGACGATCACGTCCACGACCTCAGTGTCACCGGCCACGTCGCGGCCCGCCACACCCTCGGTGACAGCGACAGCACGCCCCACTGCGGCGGATCCAGCCAACCCTGCGACGTGGATCGTCGAGCCTGCGGGCGTCGGACCCCTCCGGGTCGGTGGGAAGGCGTCGGCTCTGGTCAAGGCGGGGCTGGTCCAAGCTTCCGCAGAGGATCTATGCGGGACGAAGTACGAACCGAGTGCCAGGGTGGAAAGGACCCCAGGAGGGATCGACCTGGAGTTTCGAGACGGCTCACCGGAGGATCTCGACTTCATTTCGGTGGACGCTCCGCAGTTGCGCACCGCCAAGGGGATCGGGGTGGGCAGCTCTCGCACCGACGTCATTGCCGCGTACGGGAAGTTGCCCCAGGTGCGGGTGAGCGAAGGCCCTGACTACAGCGAGGCGATCTTCGATGGTTCCGGGCACGGTCTGGCCATCTTCTACGAGGGAACAACCGCCGCCACCGCGGGTAAAGTCACCGGCTTTGAGACCTTCAAGGGCAGCTCGCCGACAAACCTGCGGCACGGTTGGTGGGAGTGCTGACCGACCTGTCCAGAAGCCGGCGGGCCGGGTGGCATCGGGGCGACCGGAGCGTTCGGGCCGAGCGCGAGCTCGCCGCCGGTCGTGGCGTGCCCGAACTTCTCCTGGAGGAACCGGCCGTGGACCACGAGCGACTCGGCGTCGGCGCGGTTGATGGCGACGACCACATTGGCTGGTCGGCCGGTCCAGGGGCGCCGGGTGCCCGCGGCGGGTGCCTTTCCAACGCGGAACATCCCCATCGGGAATAGTCGTGCTCGACAACGTCTTCGGCCATGCGCCCCGTCGATTAGTGACGGTGTCGCGAGCGCGCAGGCCCTATGGGAGGTTGTAGGTGTTGAGCGTGAGTTGACCGTTCGGCCCCTGACTGGCCCAGACGACACGTTGAGAATCGCAGCCGACACCACCGAGTTGGAAGAAGCTGTCGGCCTCGCCCAACAGAATGCTCGTAGTCATATTGTGCAGCGTGAGACGAGCGGTTTGTGAATCTACGTACACAATCCATGCGCCGCACACTCGGAGGAGGTTCTCCGCCGTGGGGTCTATTGTTTGAACCGGACCCAAGGTGAGATCTGACTGATAGTGTCGCGCCACAATAGAGTGCCCACCGGACGCAGGATTCTCGATCCAGGCGACCACTCCCGACCCAATTCTTGGGCCCCATGCGCGCCCGGTTTCCGAGGCCAGGACTGTCCGACCGTCGTCGGTGCGCAGTTGAACATCGGTTCTATATGAGTCCTGGGTGGGCCATGTAGTCAGCAGGCTGCTGATGACGTCGTTGGACGGAGCGGATCCCACGAGGTTGACGTGGTGGGAGATCTCGGTCTTGGTTCCAGTGTTCGGAGAGTAAGAGAAGGTGTTGGAAGTTCTCAAGGCGAAACCGGCATACTCGTCCCAGGTCAACCTCTGGCTGTCGCAGTTGAGTGTCGGCGGTTGGTTTGCACTGTCGCCATTGCTCTCGGCCACGATGGCATCTGTGTTTGCAGCGACGTTGTGATCAATGATGCGCCATGCTGTGGGGTCGGTGATCTCGTTCTGGAGGTGGTCCTGGTCGACCCAGAGAACATGGCCCGACGTCGCGCATACGTCACCGATCATGGCATGGTCGCTCATGGATGCCCGACCGATCGTGGTCACGGTTCCGTTCTTGAGTGACATTGTCTTAACGTCGACTGGTCTCCCGTGCGCTTCGTCCACCGTCGCGAAAGACAGTAAGTCACCGTCGAGAGACAGCCAAGCGGGCTGCGAGAACAGGCGGCGCGCCGTTTGCGTTCGAGACGGATCTACGGGAGTCGCCGATTCACGTGAGCTGGCGGAAATCGTGGGGCGCTCCGTGGGAGTGGCTTGCAGCCCTCCTCCCTGGCAGGCAGCCAGTGGCAGAGACCCAAGGAAGATGAGCGTTGCCACCCCAACCAGCTTCCGCATCATCAGATCACCGGGCGCGGGTCGGGGCCCGGTCAGCGGCCGATGGGTGGTTGCAGGCGGATGTCCGGTTGCGGCGGAGGTGAGCCGGACGGCATACCGGCTGCCTGTCCTGAGGCCGACGGACCGGGTGGCATCGGGGCGACCGGAGCGTTCGGGCCGAGCGCGAGCTCGCCGCCGGTCGAGGCGTGCCCGAACTTCTCCTGGAGGAACCGGCCGTGGACGACGAGCGCTTCAGCGTCGGCGCGGTTGATGGCGTCGAAGACCTTGTCCATCGTCGCGGCGAGCAGGTCGAGCTGGTCGACGAGGATCATCAGTGAGGTCTTGCCGCGGTCGACCGGGCGGGTGTCGGCCCAATGGCGGGGCAGGCGCAGATAGCCGCCGAGCGCCTCGGGGAGGTAGTCGGTCGCGGTCGCCATGACGCTGTAGCCCTGCAGGCTGGACGTGCCGACCCGGTCGAGCCGGGGGATGGTCTCGCGGACGATCCCGGTGACCCGCAGCAGCCGCGAGAGCACCAGAGCCGGCACCTTCGCATCGCGCGCGGTCTGCTCGACCCGCGCGACCGATTCCAGCAGGTCGGCGGCCGTGGGGGCACGCCGCACCGGGGGTGCGGGTGCCTCCGGCTTGCTGCCGAACAGCCAGTCCCCGATGCCCATCGGCCTATCGACCGATGTCGAGCGAGCCCATGGCGACAGTGGGGTTGGCGCGGTTGGCCCGCTCGAGGTAGGCGCGAGACTTGGTGACCTCGTTCTCCAAGGTGCCGATCGTCGCGGCCATGTTGTCCAGCGCCTGCACCTTGAAGGTGTCGATGGCATCCATGGTCTGGTAGATGTTCGCGAACGCGTTCTGCAGCTGCTCGATGCCGATCGTCGAGGAGGCCGCCTGCTCCTGGATGCGCACCGAGTTGTCGCGGAGCATCTCGGAGGTCGACTGGATGAGACCCGAGGTCGTCGTGTTGAGCGCGGTGATCTGGTCGAGGACGAGCTTCTGGTTTCCCAAGGCCTGAGCGACGATCACCGCGGTGCGCAGCGCCGAAACGGTCGTCGTGGAGGCCCGGTCGACACCCTTGATCAACTCGATGTTGTTCTTGATCGTGATGTCCAGGGCCAGGTAGTTCTGGATCGACACCGCGAGTTGGGTCAGCAGGTCCTGGTGCTTCTGGCGCACGTAGAACAGGACGTCCTGCTTGAGCGAACTGGCCTTCTCGGGGTCGGACAGCTCCAGGGTCGCGATGTGGGCGGCGAGCTTCGCGTCGAGCCGCTCGGCGATGTAGACGTATTGGTTGAGCCGGCCCATGGCGTCCCAGAGGTTCTGCTTCTCGAGGTTGAGCGCGGCGTTGTCCTTCTGCAACTCGTCCTGGCCCTGGCGCAGCGAGGTGAGGATGCCGTCGAGGTGGCTCTGGGCCGACTGGTACTTGCGGAAGTAGTCGGTGATCTTGTCGCCGAACGGAATCATCCCGAGGACCTTCTTGACCCCGGTCGCCTGGCTCGGGTCGAGGTCTTCGACCGTGCGCCGCAGGTCCAGCAGCGTCTTGCCGATCTTGCCGCCCTCGGACAGCCCACCCTCCTGCAACGCCCGGACCGGTGACTTGAGCAGCCGGTTGCTCGACTCGGCCGCTCGGCGGATGTCCTCATCGCCCATGAGGCGCACGTCGTTGGCCTTGGCCTCGAACTGCGGCGACTTCGGGGCTGCGGTGAGCAGCGAGGTGACATAGGACTCGACCTTGGCGTCGAGGCCGGGCAGTGCCGCCTCCGGGACCGCAGGGGCCATCCGGGGGGCTGCTGTCGTGCTCACCGGAGTTGCAGCCGGGGCAGGAGCCTCCAGCCGCAGTTCCACTGACGGAGCCGGCGGTGCGAGCGGGGTGACGGCGGCAGCGGCGTCCTGGAAGGACCCGGTCGTGGGCTGGTCGGTCATCGTGTCTTCTCTCCCTGGGCTTTCCTCACCAAGACGTGCGGACAATCTACGCGGTTCCCCGCGCCCAGCGCAGGCCCGCTCCAGGTCCGATCGCGGTGGCCTCGGTGGGGCAGCGCCGCGGGTCCTACCGGTGGACGATCGCAGAGACGAGCATGTATGCCGCGACGAGGAACAGCAGCGTCGCAAAGCTCCGCTTGAGCACGGCGGGGGAGGTGCGCCGCCCGGCATACCCTCCGAGCACGCTGCCGAGGATCGCGCCGACCGTGAAGGTGACCAACAGGGGCCCGTCGAGTTCCACGCCCTGCCCGAGCCGCGAGAGGAAAGCAGTCGCGCTGTTGAGGGTGATGACGAGCAACGACGTGCCTACGGCAGTGGCCATGGGGTAGCCCAACACCAGGGTGAGGGCCGGGACGATGGCGAAACCGCCGCCGACTCCGAAGAACCCAGTGAGGGCGCCGAGACCGGTCGCCAGCGCACTGATCCGTAGCCAGTGGCTCGCGCCCCCGACCGGGGCACTGACCGGCTCGGACCCCACGCCGACGGGAGTGGGCCGCAGCATGAGCGCAGCGACCACGGCCAGCAGGGCGGCGAGCAGCACGAGAAGGATCCGCTGGTCGAGTGCCGCAGAGGCGGCCGAGCCGGCATACGTGCCGACCGACCCCACCACGGCCAGAATCGCGGCGTCGGCGACTCGCACTCGGCCGGCGCGCAGGTGTCCGATGGTCGCCGCCAGCGCGCTCAGCCCGACGATGACCAGGGATGACGTGGTCGCCTCGTGCGGCGACTGTCCCAACACGTAGATGAGGACCGGGATGGTGAGAATCGCTCCGCCGCCACCGAGAGCACCCATCACCACCCCGGTGAGGGCTCCGAGCGGCAGGGCGATCCACGGCATACCGGCCATGGTAAAGGAAAAAGGCGAGATGCCCCGGGGGGTATGCCGTCCGCCCGATGGGGCGTCGCGCGAGGGCGCTGATTTCGGAGTCTGCCGGGCGACCGTGTACTCTCTGCGGTGCACCAGGCACCCGTGCGAGCACGGCGCCTGGGCCCCAATAGCTCAGTCGGCAGAGCGTTTCCATGGTAAGGAAAAGGTCTAGGGTTCGATTCCCTATTGGGGCTCCGACTCCCAGCTGCGGCCGACCCCAGTGGTGCGGCTGCACCGGGGTCGCGGCGGGATAGCTCAGTTGGTCAGAGCGCACGACTCATAATCGTGAGGTCGCGGGATCGAGCCCCGCTCCCGCTACCACGTGCCAACGGCGCCGCAGGACGGGATTTGCAGGGCACCCCCTGAGGTCCCGTATCCTTGAGCGTTGCCTCGCGCCCGAGCGAGTTGGCACGAGACCGAAGCCGCACGAGCAGTTCGTGCCCAGTGAGCGAGAGCAGGGAGCCCCGTGGCCAGCAAGACGACAGATGTCCGGCCGAAGATCACCATGGCCTGCACGGAGTGCAAGGACCGCAACTACATCACCAAGAAGAACCGGCGCAACGACCCTGACCGGCTCGCGATGAACAAGTTCTGCCCGAAGTGCGGCAAGCACACGGAGCACCGCGAGACCCGCTGAGGCTCGCCGATGCCGCCCGACTCGCGCGCCGTGCACGCGACCAGGCGGCTCCCCGAAGCCCGCTGCCCCTCTGGGTGGCGGGCTTCGTGCTGTCCCGGGCTGCCGGATCCCCCGGACGCGCGGAAGAAGTTCTACAGAATCTCGACGACTCGGGAATGATCCGATGTCGCCATCTGTTCATCTGGATGACACGCTGGTCAGTCGAAGTCGCGACAAAAGGCTCTTGACAGAGAGGTCGAAGTCGCTAAGATGAAGAAGTTGCACATCGCGAGATGAACAGCTAGACTGAGACAAGTGAACACAAGGTGAACGAGTCGGTAACGATCCGGGCACCTGCGCCACGAGTCGTGAGCCACAAGGGCCGCGGCCTGAGGACCCATAGGGGGAACCACTATGCGCAAGCTCTTCAAGCTCTACCAGAACGACTACAAGAACACCCCGTGCATCGCCTCGCTAGCAGTTCTGCCGAGCCGCAAGGCCTGATCGCACCACACGAGGAGGCCCCGACCGATGGTCGGGGCCTCCTCGTTTTCTCATCCCTGCTCATCCCTCGGTGTGGGCCAGCTGGGTTGACCGGGGCGTCAGTCGTGCTGCGCTCGTCGGCATCGCCGGTGTTCTAGGGTTCCGGGTATGTCGGTGAACGAGCAGTCCGTGGGGCGGGTCTATCCGCCCACCGCGCCCTACGTCGTGAGCGCCGCCAAGATCCGTGAGTTCGCCGAGGCCGTCGGGGCCGGCGATCCCGCCCACGTCGATCCGGCCGCGGCTCGCGCCCTCGGCTATCGCGATGTCATCGCACCGCCGACCTTCGCCGTGCTCATCGCCCAGCAGTGCGACGCCCAGTTCGTCGCCGATCCGCAGATGGGCGTCGACTTCTCCCGCGTGGTGCACGGTCAGCAGACCTTCGTCCACCACCGGCCGTTGACGGCAGGTGACGAGGTGATCGGCGTCCTGCATGTCGACGCGGTCAAAGTGGTCGCGGGCAACGCCATGGTGACCACCCGCACCGAACTCACCGTCGCAGGTGAGCCGGTGTGCACGTCGACCTCGATGCTCGTCGTGAGAGGAGAACAGCCATGACCGCGATCCGCCGCGCCGCCGACGTGGCCAAGGGCGACCTGCTGCCCGAGCGCGTGCTCCACGTCGACCGAGCCATGCTCGTGCGCTACGCGGGCGCATCGCTGGACCGCAACCCCATTCACTGGGATGAGCGCTTCGCCCGCTCGGTCGGGCTGCCCGATGTCATCGCCCACGGCATGTTCACCATGGGGGCTGCCGCCAGCCTGCTCACCGAATGGGTCGGGGACCCCGGCCGGGTCGCCCGCTATACGACGAAGTTCGTCGGCCCCGTCGTCGTGCCCCACGACACCGGAGCCGAGGTCGTGCTGGGCGGCAAGGTCACAGCGGTCGACCCCGACACCCGCGAGGTGACGGTCGAGCTGAGCGCGGTCTGCGACGGTGCCAAGGTGCTCGGTCGAGCGCTGGCCACTGTCGTGCTGGACTGACCTGCGATGCACGAATCCCTGGCCGCACCCATCGCCCCGCTCACGACCATCCGGGTCGGTGGCCCGGCGGATCGGCTCGTCGTCGCCGAATCCACCGATGACCTTGTCGACGCCGTGCGCGAGGTCGACGACGCCGACGAACCCCTGCTGGTCGTCTCGGGTGGCTCCAACCTCCTGGTCAGCGACGCGGGCTTCCGCGGCACCGTCGTCCTCGTGCGCAGCACGGGCATCACCGTCGAGTCACTCGACTCCTGTAGCGGTGCGTCCGTGCGGGTCGCGGCCGGTGAAGTCTGGGACGACTTCGTCGGGTATGCCGTCGAGGCGGGTTGGTCGGGCGTCGAAGCACTCGCCGGGATCCCCGGGCGGGTGGGGTCGACGCCGGTGCAGAACGTCGGGGCCTACGGCCAGGAGGTCGCCGACACCATCGCGGCCGTCCGGGTGTGGGATCGCACCCTCGAACAGGTGCGCACCCTGACGGCCGCCGATCTGCGCTTCGGCTATCGCGAGTCGATCCTCAAGGCCGCGCGCGGGCGGCTGGTCGTGCTCGACGTGCTTTTTCAGCTCCGGCTCGCCGATCTCAGCGCGCCGATCCGCTACGCCGATCTGGCTGGTCAGCTCGGGGTTTCGTTGGGGGAGCGGGTGCCGATGGCGCAGGCGCGCGACGCCGTTCTCGCTCAGCGTCGGGCGCGTGGGATGGTCCTCGACGAGAGCGACCACGACACCTGGAGTTGCGGCTCCTTCTTTACCAATCCGCTTGTCCCAGAACACGACTGGCCCGACGTGCAAGCCCGTATCGCGGCTCGGCTCGGGGCGCAGGCCCTGGACGGTATGCCGCGCTGGCCGGCCAGTTCGGTGGCCGGCGATCCCCTGGTGAAGCTCAGCGCGGCGTGGCTCATCGAGCGGGCCGGGTATGGCAAGGGGTACGGAATGCCGGGGCCGGCGGCACTGTCCACACGGCATACCCTTGCGGTCACCAACCGCGGGGGTGCGACCGCGGCGCAACTCGTCGCCCTCGCGCGCGAGGTGCGCGACGGGGTGCAGCAGGCATTCGGGGTAACCCTCGTCAACGAACCCGTGCTCGTGGGACTCGCCCTCTGAGGCAGCCGTGACGGGTCAGCCCACAAGGGGCAGCGGGTAGACCTTCTTGGCGAGAGTCTTGTTGGTGTCGAGCACCTTGAGTGTTGGCCGGGTGTATTCCAGCCGGATCGTCGGAGCGTTCTTGGGGTCGACCTTGAAGACCATCCACCCGGTGGCTTCCTGGCCCGCGGTCAACTGGTCGGGCAGCTTGGTCCAGCCGGCGGCGACGAGCGCCGGGTCGAGGATCGCGTCGGGGCGGTTGGGGTAGGTCGAGCCGGTGATCAGGGCGAAGTCGATGGTGCGGATCGGCGCGCTGTAGGTGGTGCCGGCCGTCCATTTCATCTCGATCATGACCAGCTCGAACGCCGCGGACTGGGCGCGTTGGCCGTCAGGCCAGGAGACATTGCGCGCCAGCTTGGTCACGGTGATCGTGTGGCCGACGGTGGAGTCCTTGATCGTCTTGTCGACAGTGATGAACTCTGTGGGCAGCGCCACTGCTCCGGGCGGCGGTGCGGCATCCTCGCCGGTGGCCGTGCTCGTCGCGAGAGTCGTGGTCGTTCCGGGCGTCGTCACCGATGTCGTCGCGGTCGGGATGAGGGTGGGAGCGTCGGTGGCCGTGGCCGTGGCCGTGGCCGTGGCTGTGGCCTTGGCCGAACCGGTCGGGTCGCTGGTCGCGGCCGACCCGCTGGGGGCTGAGGTGTTCGAGCCGACCGAAGCCGCTCCGGATGCGGCGGGGGAGTCGGAGCAGGCGCCGACTGCGCCGAGCAGCACGACAACCAGCGGCACGACAGCTCGCGGGGCAGCGGTGCGACCGGCGCTCATCGGGGGACCTCCCGCGTGGTCGCCGCGCGCCCGGTGGTGAGGAAACCGGCATACCAGTCTCCGCTGTCCTTGCGGGTGCGGCGCTGAGTGGCGAAGTCGATGTGCACGAGGCCGAAACGTTGCGCATAACCGTGCGACCACTCGAAGTTGTCCATGAGCGACCAGGCAAAGTAGCCCCGCAGGTCGACGCCTTCGGCGAGCGCGTCGAGGCACGCGCGCAGATGCGCGACCAGGTATGCCGTCCGGTCGGGATCGTGGACAGCCCCGTCGTCGCTCACGACATCCGGCCAGGCCGACCCGTTTTCGGTGACGACGAGCGGCAGCGGGCCATAGTCGCGGGTCAGTCGGGTGAGGGTCTTGGTCAGGCCGCCGGGGTCGATCTCCCAGCCCATCCCGCTGCGCGCACGGTGTCGGTCGACGATGCCGATGGCTGCCGACCCGGGGTAGGCGCCGGAGGTGACCACGAGCGGCGAGTAGTAGTTGACGCCGAGGAAGTCGATGGTCCCGCTGACGATCTCGAGGTCGCCCTCGTGCACATAGCTGTGGTCGGTCACGTGGGCGGTGTCGCTGAGCAGGTCCGCGGGGTAACGACCGCGCAGCAGCGGATCGAGGAAGATCCGGTTGGCGATCGCGTCGGCACGCCGGATCGCCTCGGCATGCAGGGGCCGGTCGTCCGGTCCTTCGACGTGGGTGAGGTTGAGCGTGATGCCGACGTGCACCTCGGGCCGAGCGGCGCGCAGGGACTGCAGCGCCAGGCCGTGGCCGAGCATGAGGTGGTGCGCCGCAGCCAAGGCCGCCGCGTGGTCGGTGCGCCCTGGCGCGTGCATGCCCGAGGCGTAGCCGAGGAAGGAGCTGACCCAGGGCTCGTTGAGCGTGATCCAGTGCGAGATCCGGTCGCCGAAAGCCTCCGCCGCTACACCGGCATACTCGGCAAAGCGGTATGCCGTGTCGCGCGCCGCCCAGCCGCCCTCCTCCTCCAGGGACTGGGGCAGATCCCAGTGGTAGAGCGTCGCCCAGGGGGTGATCCCGGCCGCGAGAAGCTCGTCGAGCAACCGGTCATAAAACGCGATGCCGGCGCTGTTGGGACGCCCGCCGGGGGCCACGATCCGTGGCCAGGCGATCGAGAAGCGGTAGGCGTCGATCCCGAGGCCGCGCATGAGGGCGACGTCCTCGGCATACCGGTGGTAGTGGTCGCAGGCCTGCTCGCCGGTGTCGCCGTTCTCGATCGCGCCGGGGGTCGCAGTGAAGGTGTCCCAGATCGAAGGGGCCCGTCCGCCGGCGGTGACTGCACCCTCGATCTGGTAGGCGGCGGTGGCCACTCCGAAGCTGAAACCCTCGGGGAAGTCGGCACGCTGCAGGGCAGTCATGTCGTCCACTCTAGGTCGACAGCCAGGCCGCGGTGTCGTTCGCAGCGGCGGCGCGCACGCTCTGCGGGGCTCGGCTGGCCGCCAGCGACTGACTCGCGAGTGCGGCGAGCTCCGAGTCGCTGAAGCCCAGCTGCTCGCGCGCCAGTTCGTACTGCGCGACCAGGCGCGACCCGAACAGCAGCGGGTCGTCGGCTCCCAACGCGATAGGTATGCCGTGCTCCACCAGCGCGCGCAACGGCACCTCGGACGGGTCGGCGAAGACCCCCATCGCGACATTGCTTCCGGGACACACCTCCAGCGTGACTCCGGAGTGGGCGAGCTCCTCGAGCACCCGGGGGTCCTCGACGGCGCGCACCCCATGGCCGATCCGCTCCGGCCGCAGCGACCCGAGCGTCTGCTGCACCGCGGCCGGTCCGAGCAGTTCCCCGGCGTGCGGGACCGACGCCAGACCGGCCCGGTGGGCGATGGCGAACGCGGGCGCAAACTCGGTCGTGTCTCCGCGGCGCTCATCGTTGGACAGGCCGAAGCCCACCACAGACCCGGGGCCGTCACCGGCATACCGAGCTGCCAAGCGCGCGAGCACGCGAGCGTCGAGGGGGTGGCGGATCCGCGAGGCCGCGACGACGATGCCGACCCCCGTGCCGGTGGCGCGCGAGGCGGCGGCGGCCTCGTCGAGAATGATCTCCAGCGCCGGCGTGATGCCCCCGACCGGACCGGCATACGAGGTCGGGTCGACCTGCAACTCGAGCCAGCGCGACCCCTCTGCGGCGTCGTCTTCCGCTGCTTCCCGGACGATCCGGCGCAGCGCGGCCTCGCCTCGGACACACGCTCGCGCCATGTCGTAGAGCCGCTGGAAGCGGAACCAGCCGCGTTCGTCGGTGGCGTGCAGGTGTGGCGGCCAATGCGAGGTCAGCGCCTCCGGCAGCCGGATGCCCTGTTCGGCGGCGAGTTCGGCGAGGGTGTGCAGCCGCATCGACCCGGTGAAGTGCAGGTGCAGGTGGGCCTTGGGGAGCTGGTCGATCGGCCGGGCCGGTGGCGCGGGGGCGCTCAGTCGAGATCGTCCTCGGTGTCGATGATGTGCATGGCAGCCTCTTCGGCCGAGGCGGCACCGCCGTCGATGCCAACGTCACCGGCATACAGGTCGTTCTCGAAGCTGGCATCGCCGTCCTCGCCCGCCGCGACGAGCCGACCGCTGCGCCGCCGTCCCGCCTCACCGATGAAGTCCTCGTCGGCATAGATCGCGTCGGGGTCCTCGCCCCCGATCCGCTCGCGGCTGCGGGCCCGCTCGCCGGACTCGTCATCGGGAGCGCCGTATGCCGTGTAGGGGTCAGGCTCCTCCTGGAGGATCCGCTGCTCGATCGTCTCGTGCTTGCTCTGCTCGTAGGCAGTCGTGCCGTAGGCGTAGGCGCCGCGCGGACGGTCAGGCGGGGAGTAGCCCTCGTCAAGCACGTCGTCGACGCCCCGGTCGATGAGCGTGTCACCCGGTTGCAGCTGGGTCTCGTCGTCGACCGACCACACCTCCAGGTCGTCGCCAATGCTCTCTTTGTCGAAGGCAAGGTCGTCGGTGCTCATGTGGCAACTCTGCCACTTCCGCCTCAAGAGGTGAACGCGTCACCGGCTGCGGCCCGGGTGCCGAACCTCACGGACCGGCCCAGTTGACGCCGGCTGGCGTGGTGGGACGGTGGTAAGCCGGGAATCCTTCCGACCCGCCGTGTTTCACGATGTGCGGGGCCTGGACATGTGGGGAAACCTTCCGACTCGCCGTGCTTCCCGTCGCGCGAGGCCTCGACATGTGGGGAAACCTTCCGACTCGCCGTGCTTCCCGTCGCGCGAGGCCTCGACATGCCGGGAAACCTTCCGACCCGCCGTTCTTCCCGGCGTGTGGGGGCTGGACATGCCGGGAAACCTTCCGGCTCGCCGTTCTTCCCTTCTCGCTGGGCCTCGACATGCCGGGAAACCCTCCGACCCGCCGTGAAGTCGGCCTCAGGCAGCTCGACGGCCGGGGAAGTGGCGTCGCCACTCGGTCGATCGCATCCGCACCCCGGCCGCCCCGGCGTGGCGCAGTGCGGATGCGACGCGCTCAAGGGTTCGTTCGGGCTCGGTGAAGATGCCGTCGGAGATGACCACGACCGAACGCCAGCCCCAGTCATCGAGGTCGGCCCGCCGCGAGATGTCGCCGCGCCACTGAGCGCCGTCGGCGGCATGGTGTCGGCCGTCGTACTCGAGCGCGACCTTCCACCGCTCGAAGCCCAGATCAAGGCGGTACGCGACTCGGCCCGAGGCGTCGCGAAGCAGCACGTTGACCCGAGGCTCGGGCAAACCCGCGAGGACGACGAGCACGCGCAAGCGCGTCTCCATCGGTGAGTCGACGTCACTGCGCACCAGGGCGGCAGCGCGTCGTACCAACGCCGCCCTCGGACCGCGGTAATCCCGCGCAGCCTCGACCAACGCAGCGGGCGTGACCAGGGTGCGACGCACCAGCGAATCTCCGAGGACCACCAGGTCGACCAGCCCCAGATCACCCAACTCCAGGAAGGTGCGGATCGGATCCGTCAGGCGCACGCCTCCGACGGCCGTCACACGGGTCATGTCCCGGGACCGGTGCACCATGACGCCGCTGCGTGTCATGCGCCGGTTGTCGGGGATGACCAGGTGCAAGTCGGCAACATACGGGACGACTCCGCCCCACAAAGCGGCAGCCGTATGCCGTGCGACCGCCGCGTCGGCTGGTGCCACAAGCAGCAGGGCCTCGGCCCTGACCTTGATGTCGACATGGATGTGGGTCGCGACGTAGACGCCACGCAGAACTCTGGCGACTGCGCGAGATTCGACCGACGGCAGGCCAAGGAGGTGGGCGTCACGGCCACGGAACGGGCGGCCCGGTAGCTGATCACGGCTCATACCAGCAAGCGTGCCCGCTCACGTCGGATGACGTCGGAACTTATCCACAGCGCCCGAGGCAAGCTCGTTCAGGCGGGCCGGCGTTCGCGTTCTACGGCGGGTCGGAAGGTTTGCCGGCATACCTGGGTGGGGCGGGTCGTGAAGTGCGGCGGGTCGGAAGGTTTGCCGGCATACCTGGGTGGGGCGGGTCGTGAAGTGCGGCGGGTCGGAAGGTTTGCCGGCGAACCTGCCCGCGAATCGGGCTGCGGCAGGCGTGCGGCCCACCGCGACCCTGCGTCAGCGTTAGTGCGCTTCGCGCAGCAACGCCTGAATGCGCGAGACGCCCTCGACCAGGTCTTCGTCACCCAGCGCGTAGGACAGCCGCAGATAGCCGCTCGGGCCGAAGGCCTCACCCGGCACCACGGCGACCTCCACCTCGTCGAGGATGAGCGCCGCGAGATCGGCCGACGTCAGCGGGCGAGAGCCACGAATGGTCTGGCCGAGCACGCCCTTGACCGATGGGTAGCAGTAGAACGCACCGGTCGGCGTCGGGCACTCGACGCCAGGAATGGCGTTGAGCATCTCGACCATGGTTCGACGTCGTCGGTCGAAGGCCGCCTTCATCTCCTCGACAACCGACAGATCGCCGGCCAGCGCCGCGATGGCAGCGCGCTGAGCGACATTGCTGACGTTGCTCGACAGGTGGCTCTGCAGGTTGGTCGCGGCTGCGATGACATCGGCGGGGCCGATCATCCAGCCAACCCGCCACCCGGTCATCGCGTAGGTCTTCGCGACCCCGTTGAGGACGATGCAGATGTCGGCGAGCTCGGGGACCTCGACCGGCATACTCGCCGCCCGCACTCCGTCATAGGTGAGGTGCTCGTAGATCTCGTCAGTGATGACCCAGATCCCGTTGGCGTGCGCCCAACGCCCGATCTCACGCACCTGCGCGGGCGAGTAGACCGCGCCCGTCGGGTTGGACGGCGAGCAGAACAGCAGCACCTTGGTGCGCTCAGTGCGCGCGGCCTCCAACTGCTCGACTGTGACGAGGTAGCCCTGGTCCTCGCCGGCGAAGACCTCGACGGTCGTACCACCCGCGAGCGCGATGGCCTCGGGGTAGGTCGTCCAATAGGGCGCCGGGAGGATGACCTCGTCACCCGGGTCGACGATCGTCGCGAAGGCCTGGTAGACGGCCTGCTTCCCGCCATTGGTGACGAGCACCTGCGAGGCCTTGACCTCGTAGCCCGTGTCACGCAGTGTCTTGGCCGCGATCGCCTCACGCAGCTCGGGCAGCCCGGCAGCGGGGGTGTAGCGGTGGTTCGCCGGATTCCGCGCGGCCTCGATCGCCGCCTCGACGATGTAATCAGGCGTCGGGAAGTCGGGCTCACCGGCCCCGAAGCCGATGACCGGCCGGCCTTGGGCCTTGAGAGCCTTGGCCTTGGCGTCGACGGCCAAGGTCGCGCTCTCGGCGATGGCACCGATGCGGCGTGAGACTCGGCGGGGGGCGAACGTGGGATCCGTCACGGCGTCCATGTTCCCACTGCTGCGGTATGCCGTGTGACGGCCGTCCGCACTGCGGTCGGCCCTTGTCGGGGCTGGACGAGCAGCGGGGTTATTCCTCCGGTTTCCCCCGATGCGGGACGTCCCGTATGCTGGGTCCTCGGTTGCTTTCGCGGCCATGCTGCGGCATGCCCGAAGCACTGCGCTCGGATCCTCAGTCCGAGTGAAGGGCAATAGCTCAATTGGTAGAGCACCGGTCTCCAAAACCGGCGGTTGGGGGTTCGAGTCCCTCTTGCCCTGCTGGTGCAGCTCGACGCCGGCGGCCTTGCCGCTGGACAGACGTTGCGACAGTCCACGGACATCCCGTCCAAACCGTTACGAGTGAAGGATCGATCGCGTGACCGAGTCCAGCACCGCGAAGACCGGGAGCCGGGCCACCCAGAAGCGGTCGGCACCCGGCAACCCGGTCAGCCGACTGTTCGCGGCGATCGCGCTCTTCGTGCGCCAGATCATCGACGAGTTGCGCAAGGTCGTGCGGCCCACGGGCTCCGAGCTGCTCAACTACACGATCGTTGTCATCCTCTTCGTGCTCGCGATCATGGCGATCGTCTCGGGGCTGGACTTCCTGTTCCACCGGCTGATCCTGCTGGTCTTCGCCGGCACCTGATCCGCCCCCTGAACGTTCGTTTCGCCCCGTAGGAAAGAGGTCTTCACCGTGTCCGACCAGGACGACGTCTTCGACGCAGCGCTCGCCGACTCTCGGTGCGACGCGCAAGCCGCCGAGTCCGCGGCACAGGAGTCAGCTGGCACCGCGGCGGCCGACGAGACCCACGAGGACGATGCGGACACATCGAGCGACGACGCTGCCATCGACCCGGTCGCCGAGTTCAAGGCGACGCTGCGGGCCAAGCCCGGTGACTGGTATGTCATCCACTCCTACGCCGGCTACGAAAACCGGGTCAAGGCCAACCTCGAGACCCGCATCGTCAGCCTCAACATGGAGGACTACATCTTCGAGATCGAAGTCCCCATGGAGGAGGTCCGCGAGATCAAGGGCGGTCAGCCCAAGATCGTGCGCCGGGTGCGGATGCCCGGATACGTGCTGGTCCGGATGGACCTCACCGACGAGTCCTGGGGTGCCGTCCGGCATACCCCTGGTGTCACGGGCTTTGTCGGCAACGCGCACCAGCCCATTCCGCTGACCCTCGACGAGGTCTACGGCATGCTCGCCCCCGACCTGGCCCCGGCGGCCGGTGCGGCAGCGGCCGGTGGCGCCGGCTCGGGCAGCAAGCCCAAAGAGGTGCGGCTGGTCGACTTCGAGATCGGCGAGTCGGTCACGGTCATGGAGGGCCCCTTCGAGACCATGCCGGCGACGATCTCCGAGATCAACCCCGACACCCAGAAGCTCAAGGTCCTCGTGTCGATCTTCGGCCGCGAGACGCCTGTCGAACTCTCCTTCAGCCAGGTCGCCAAGCTCTGACGCTGCCCACCTGACCGGAGGAACCCGCCGGACGTGAACCCACGTCGGGCACTGCAACCGGGTCATCGCCCACGGCGTCGGCCCACAACGAAGGAAGAGGCTCATGCCCCCCAAGAAGAAGAAGATCACCGGCTTCATCAAGCTGCAGATCAACGCCGGCGCAGCGACTCCGGCCCCGCCGGTCGGCCCCGCGCTCGGTCAGCACGGTGTCAACATCATGGAGTTCGTCAAGGCCTACAACGCGGCCACCGAACACCAGCGCGGCAACGTCATCCCGGTGGAGATCACCGTCTACGAAGACCGCTCGTTCACGTTCGTCACCAAGACCCCGCCGGCAGCCGAGCTCATCAAGAAGGCCGCGGGCGTCGCCAAGGGCTCGTCGGAGCCGCACAAGACCAAGGTCGCCAAGCTCTCCGCTGACCAGATCCGCGAGATCGCCCAGCAGAAAATGGAAGACCTCAACGCCAACGACATCGAGATGGCCGCCCGCATCATCGCCGGCACCGCCCGGTCGATGGGCATCACCACCGAGGGCTACTGATCAGCGAGCACTGATCAGCTAGCACCCCGGCATACCGGAACAAACACGGCATACCACCTGGTATGCCGTGCGTGGGAGGGCCTCGCGCGGGCCCGTCAACCACACTCCACCCCGCAGTAAGGAGCAGCAATGAAGCGCAGCAAGTCCTACAAGGCCGCCGCCGAGAAGATCACCCCGGGCAAGCTCTATGCCCCGCTCGAGGCGGTGCGGCTGGCCAAGGAGACCTCCTCCACCAAGTACGACGCCACCGTCGAGGTCGCGCTGCGGCTCGGGGTCGACCCCCGCAAGGCCGACCAGATGGTCCGCGGCACGGTCAACCTCCCGCACGGCACGGGCAAGACCGCGCGCGTGCTGGTCTTCGCCAACGCCGACAAGGCCGAGGCGGCCCGTGAAGCCGGCGCCGACTACGTCGGGTCCGACGACCTGCTGGCCAAGATCCAGGGCGGGTGGCTCGACTTCGACGCCGTCGTCGCGACCCCCGACATGATGGGCAAGGTCGGTCGGCTCGGTAAGGTGCTCGGCCCGCGTGGCCTCATGCCCAACCCGAAGACCGGCACCGTCACGATGGACGTGGCCAAGGCCGTCACCGAGATCAAGGGCGGCAAGATCGAGTTCCGCGTCGACAAGCACGCCAACCTGCACTTCATCATCGGCAAGGTGAGCTTCGACGAGAAGGCGCTGGTGGAGAACTACGCGGCCGCCTACGAGGAGGTGCTGCGGCTCAAGCCGTCGGCCTCCAAGGGCCGTTACGTCGAGAAGGCCACCATGGCCACGACGATGGGGCCGGGCATCCCGCTCGACCCGGCGCGCACCCGCAACCTGCTCTCCGACGACGAGTCCTGATTCGCCGGTCGACGACACATCTCGCGCCCGGTCCCGTCACCACGGGGCCGGGCGCGAGGCACTTTCGCACTTTTCGGGGTGAATGTCCGGGATCTCAGCGGCGGGGTGGGTGCGAGGCACTAGCGTGGGAGGTCGTCCTGACCACCACCTCGGGAGTATGCCGTGAAGCTCACCTCGCTCAGCCCCCTCGCCCTCGCCGCAGTCCTTGCCCTCACCGGTTGCGGAGGTGGCAGCAGCACCGCGACTGCCCCGGCTACGGGTGCCAGTGCCGCGGCGCCGACGACTGCTGCGGTGGCCGCCATCACCGACGGCAAGGTGCTGGCCCAGCGGCTCAACGATGGGCTCACCAAGGCGGGCAGCGGCAAGGCCGTCATGACGATGTCGGGGATGAGCAGCGCGGCGGCCTCTGGTGCCATGGAGGGCACGACCGAGTTCGTCGTCAAGGGCGACCACATGGACACCAAAGCGACCATGTCGATCATGGGCAAGACGGTCGAGGTCCGCAGCATCGGCGGGATCATGTATATGAAGGGGCTGATGCCGGCCGCGGCGATCGGCGGCAAGACCTGGGTGAAGATCGACCCCAACGGCACGGACGCATTCAGCAAGCAGATGGCGCCGACCCTCAAGCAGTCCGGTGACCTGCGCGCTCAGATCGACATGTATGCCGGGGCCCAGGTCGCCGTCGTCGACACCACCAATGGCGTCACCCACTACAAG
>Ga0208938_1000936_pt1 | contig 18586 bp, 15 predicted proteins | sample AD_UKC125_MetaG_FD_184434 | JGI IMG/M metagenome (GOLD analysis project Ga0208938, IMG submission 184434) | Active sludge microbial communities of municipal wastewater-treating anaerobic digesters from USA - AD_UKC125_MetaG (SPAdes) (version 2) | ecosystem: Engineered > Bioreactor > Anaerobic >...
CACGCAGCGAACGACCCGGGAACATCGGCTCCAACACAGCCCACATCTCATCGGTCAACACATCACGCTCAGACACGAAACCAGGCTGCCCCACCAACCGCACAGAGATTGTCAGACACGCCCTAGCCCCGGCAGATCTGCACCAGGCGTCCCAACGCCTCGGGCAGAGCCACCTCTTCGCGCTCCCCGGTCGCCCGGTCCTTGATCTCGACCTGACCGTCCACGAGCCGTTTGCCGACGACGACGATCGTGGGCACACCCAAGAGCTCAGAGTCATTGAACTTCACCCCCGGCGATACGCCGCGCCGGTCGTCATAGAGCACGCGCAGACCCTCGTCCTCGCAGGCCACCGCCAGCTCCTGCGCCGCCTCGAACACTGCCGGGTCCTTGCCGGTGGCCAGGATGTGCACATCGGCGGGCGACACCGCCCGCGGCCACAGCAGTCCCTTGTCGTCGTGGTGTTGTTCGGCGATCGCTGCGACCGCCCGGGACACCCCGATGCCATAAGAGCCCATCGTCACGACCCGGGCCTTGCCATTCTCGTCGAGCACCTTGAGATCCAGTGCCTGTGCGTATTTGCGGCCGAGTTGGAAGATGTGCCCGATCTCGATGCCCCGCTCGCTGTACAGCGGGCCCGATCCGTCCGGGGCGGGGTCACCATCGCGCACCTCGGCGGCCTCGATCTTGCCATCAGCACTGAAGTCGCGCCCATACACCAGGTCGAACACGTGCCGGCCAGCCTCATTGGCCCCGGTGATCCAGGCCGTGCCCTCGACGACCCGCGGGTCCACCCGGAAGGCGATTCCGCGTTCCTCGCCCAAAGCCTGCGGGCCGATATAGCCCTTGACCAGCTGCGGATACGCGGCGAAGTCTGCCTCCTCGAAGGGCGTCGGAACAGCCGGCGAGACCTGTGCCTCGAGCCGTTTCATATCGACCTCGCGGTCCCCCGGCAGGCCCACCACCAGTGGCTCGCGCCGACCGTCCGGGTAGGTCAGCATCAGGACCACGTTCTTCAAGGTGTCAGCAGCGGTCCACGCCCGGTCGGAGCGCGGGAAGCGCGCGTTGGCCAGCGCAACCAGAGAGTCGATGGTGGGGGTGTCGGGGGTGTCCTCGACGTGCGCCGCGGGTTGCTCCGCCACTGGCTTGGGGGGCGGGGGTACGGTGACCACTGCTTCGACATTGGCCGCATAACCGCCGTCGGAGCGCACGAACGTGTCTTCCCCGGATTCACACGGCGCAAGGAACTCCTCACTGGCCGAGCCACCCATCGCCCCGGACATCGCCGACACGATGACATAGTCCAGTCCCAGCCGGTCGAACGTCTTGATGTAGGCCTCGCGGTGCCGGTCGTAGGAGCGCTGCAAACCCTGGTCATCGAGGTCGAAGGAGTAGGAGTCCTTCATCACGAACTCGCGACCGCGAAGGATGCCCGCCCGCGGCCGCGCCTCGTCGCGGTACTTCGTCTGGATCTGATAGATCACCAGCGGCAGGTCCTTGTAGGACGAGTACTCGCCCTTGACCAGCAGGGTGAACATCTCCTCGTGCGTGGGGCCGAGCAGGAAGTCAGCGCCCTTACGGTCCTGCAGTCGCATGAGGGTGTCCCCGTACTCCGTCCAGCGCCCGGTCGCCTCGTAGGGCTCGCGGGGCAGCAGCGCCGGGAAGTGCACCTCCTGGAAACCAGCGGCGTCCATCTCCTCGCGCACGATGGCCTCAACGTTGCGGTACACCAGGTAGCCCAACGGCAGCCAGGTGAACACACCGGGGGCCACCCGGCGCACCAGGCCAGCCCGCACGAGCAACTTATGACTGGGCACTTCCGCGTCCGCGGGGTCTTCACGCAGGGTCCGCAGGAACAAGGTCGACATTCGCAGCACGAGAGCAAGCCTAGGCCAGAGCTGCTCTGGCATCGTGGGTGCATGAGGCCAACAGTCACTACCCCCGTGGTCGTCGCAGCCATGATCCTGGCCACCGCAGCCCCCGCCGCGGCGGCCAACAGCCCCCGGCCGAGACTCAGCCTGCCGACGGCGAAGACATCGGTGGCCGCCCCCATCACCGCCACCGTGCGACTGCCAGCGGGGCAGCGATCCGTGCGGATCCAGACCCGCTCCCAGACCTCCACGTGGCAGACCGTTGCCAACGGCCGCACGAACTCATCGGGCACCGCGAAGATCCGCTTCACGACCTACCAGGACGGCAAGTACCAGGTCCGCGCCGTGGCAGGCGGGGCGAACAGCGCCCGCCAATCCTTGCAGGCCACCTATCCCACAGCCGCGCCGCCGCAGGAGTCGTTGGCGCCAATGCGCGCCGGTGCGTTGCGGATCGCGAAGGGGGCCACCGGTTCGGTCAAATCCGGGGACTACACCGTGACCGTCACCGGCTCTGGAGTGCGCGTCACGGATGGTGCTGGCCGCACGGCCTGGGCCAGCAAGGCCGGCACCCCGTTCCTGATCGCGAGCCGCTCCACCCTGCGGTGGTTCCAGCGCAGCACAGCGGGCGCCTTCTGGGCCCAGGTCCAGCGGCGCACGAGCCTGACCGATCAGCGGGTCACGGCAGTGCGCACCTCCGGGGACACCGTGACACTGCTCGGCACCTTGCGCGGCGACGGCAAGAGCGCCCGCTACACGATGGCCCTGCAGCCGTCGGGAGCAGCACTGCAGATGCGCGTCACTTTCGCCGACAACTCCCAGGTCAGCCCGAACAGCGTGCAAGTGATCTCCGAGCGGGCGTCAAATGCCGGGATACACGGCTTCGGCAATCAGTACCAGGGCTTCGACCTCTCCGGGCAGCTCCTGCCGATCCTCGTGCAGGAGCAGGGTGTGACCCGCGGGGAGGAACCCGCGGCCAAACTCGTGGATGCTGCCACGTGGGGTGCCGGCACCATGCAGACGACCTATGGCGGGTGGCCGACCTACGTCACCGACCAGAACCGCTCCTTCAGCCTGGTCGACAACCGCGCTTCGGGGGCACTGTCGGTCGCCGATATGCGCAAGGCGAACCTCATCGGGCTGGAGTCGTTCGCCCCGACATTCACCGCCACCGTCCAGGCCGCGGACAGCCCGGCCGGCATCGTCAAGGCCCGCGGAGCCGCCATCACGCGGCCACCGTTGGCCGGCTGGGTCCAGAACGGTGCGGTGCTGGGCCTGCAGGGCGGTACAGCGAAGGTCCGGCAGGTGGTCGCCGACATGCAGGCGGCCGGCACCAAGATTTCGGCGGTCTGGCTGCAGGACTGGGTCGGCAAGCGGGTGACCACCTTCGGCGAGCAACTGTGGTGGACCTGGCAGTTGAACCGCGCCACCTACCCGGACTGGGAACAGATGGTCGCCGACTTCAACGCCCAGGGCATCAAGGTGATGACCTACGTCAACCCCTTCGTCATCAACCAGTCGCAGGTCAACGGCCAGCCGATCGAGAACTTCTACGCCCAAGGTGAGCAGAAGGGTTTCCTGGTCAAGAACCAGCGCGGCGGCACCTACGTCGTGCAGACCATCGGTTTCCCGACGGCCCTGGTGGATCTGACGAATCCCGATGCGCGCGACTGGTTCGCCGACATCATTGCCAAGCAGGTGCTGGGCGTGGGGGCCAGCGGGTTCATGGCGGACTTCGGGGAGTACCTGCCGATGGATTCCGTGCTCTTCAAGGGCAAGGCGGCTCGCCAGCACAGCCGCTGGCCACAACTGTGGGCACAGACAGTTCGGCAGGCGTGCACGCAGGCGGGCGTTCCCGACTGCGTGTCCTTCTTCAGGTCGAGCTACCTGGGCAGCCCCCGTAATGTGCCGCTGATGTGGGCCGGCGACCAGATGGTGAACTACGCCCGCGAGGACGGGATGCGCAACGCCGTCCTGGGCATGCTCGCCGGCGGAGTGTCTGGAGCACCGTTGTGGCACAGCGACATCGGTGGCTATACGAGTGTCAATGCCGCGGTCACCAACTTCCTGCGCCCGCCGCAGCTCAACGCGCGCTGGGCCGAGATGCAGGCCTTCGGCGTCGTCATGCGTACACATGAGACGAACCGCCCGACCCTCAACCAGCAGGTGTACGACACTCCTGAGACAAGGGCGCAGTTCGCCCGCGCCTCCCAGATCTACGCGGGCCTGCATGACTACCGGGCGAGCGTGATCGACGAGGCGGTGCGCACGGGTATGCCGGCGATGCGCCACGGATGGTTGGTATACCCGGGAACAGACGCCGCGGCGGCCGACGAGCAGTTCTTCCTGGGCGACCATCTGCTGGTGGCGCCGGTGTACGCAGAGAATGCGACCAGTGTCGATGTTGTGTTCCCGCCCGGGCAGTGGCGCCACGTTCTGACCGGTGAGGTGTATTCGGGACAGGCGACCGTGCCCGCACCGATCGGCACACCCGCCGCGTTCGTCTTGGTCGGGGATCCGGTCGGTGAGCAGATCCTGAGCCAGTTACGGTCGGCTGGTCTGTAGCCTGACACGCATGACATCGCGCCCTACTGCTGTTGACCGAGTCGAGAAGGCCCTGTGTGACGCCGGCGTTACGGGCCAGATCCGGGAGCTGTCCGACAGTGCCCGGACGGCCAAGGAGGCGGCGGCCGCGCTCGGAGTGGAGGTCGGGCAGATCGCCAGTTCGCTGGTCTTTCTGGCTGACGGCGTGCCGGTGATGGTGGTGGCCTCCGGTGGTCACCGGGTGGATGAGCCGCGCTTGGCGCAGTTGTTGGCAGCCACCATCGGCAAAGCCAACGCGAACGATGTCCGCTCAGCGACCGGATACGTGATTGGCGGGGTATCGCCGGTCGGACTGCCCCCCGAGATGCGGGTCGTCGTGGATGAGGCGCTGGCCCAGTACGACGTGGTGTGGGCCGCGGCCGGCCACACCCACTGGGTCTTTCCCACGACGTTCGACGAGATCGTGAACATGACCGGCGGCCGCCCGGCTGTGGTGGGTGGCTGAGGGGTCCGGTTCAAATACTCCGCACGGATGGCGTCTTCGCGCGGGCCCCACAAAAGCCTCAAAGCGGGCATTGGGTGCCTTATGAGGACCAGAACTGCGCACAGTCGGCCCGGCTATGCGGAGTTCTGAACCGCTCGATCAGTACAGCACTGTCGCGAACTCGCCCACCTGAACGAAACCCACCCGGCGGTAGGCGGCCAGCGCGGCGAGGTTGTAGGAGTTGACATACAGGCTGACCGTGTCCGCGAAGCGCGCCCGCGTCAATTCCACGACCGCGGCCATCCCGGCCTCCGACAGGTGCTGACCGCGGTGGCCGGGCTCCACCCAGACCCCTTGGATCTGAGCCACACCCTGCGCCACCACCCCCACCTCGGCCTTGAACACCACCTCGCCGTCCTCGATCAGGACGAACGCCCGGCCCTGCTGAATCAGGCTGACCACCCGCCGCCGGTAGCCAGCGCCACCATCGGGCGTGAGCGGGCTGATGCCCAGTTCCTCGGTGAACATCGCCACCGAGGCCGGGAAGACCGCCTCCAGGTCATCCAGCGTGGCGGTCCGCACCTGCGGGTTCCCCGGAATAGCCGGCGGGCCGCTGATGGCCAGCATCGGCTGATCCGGGCGCACATCCCGGGCCTGGCCCCAAGACAGTTCAAGCTGTTGGTAGAAGTCCAGGACGGGTGCGGCCGGACCCACGATGGATGAGCATCGGCGGGCGGTCAGGCGGGCCCGACTCGCGAACGCCGCGATGGCCTCCGGTTCGGCGCCGACGGGTACCACATTTGCGCCCAGGTACAACGCGGCCACCAGATCCTCACCGCGGAAACAACCCCACACCTCGGCGCCCAGCGCCGTTCCGACACCCAACAACTGCAGACGCTCACTGACCATCGCGTAGGCCACGGGATCCGTGGCCAGCAGTCCGCGCAGAGCCGGCGCGTCGGCCCCCGCCAGCAGCCGGACCGAGGTCACGACACCGTGACTGACGGGTCGCCTGCCTCCATGCCCTCGGCCAAACGCATGGCCTCCTCAATCAGCGTCTCGACGATCTGCGCTTCGGGGACGGTCTTGATGACCTCCCCTTTGACGAAGATCTGGCCCTTGCCGTTTCCGCTGGCCACCCCGAGGTCCGCTTCCCGCGCCTCGCCGGGGCCGTTCACCACGCAACCCATGACGGCCACGCGCAGCGGCACCTCCAGGCCCTCCAGCCCGGCGGTCACCTGCTCCGCGAGGGTGTAGACATCGACTTGGGCGCGTCCGCAACTGGGACAGGAGACGATCTCGAGGCCACGCTCACGCAGGTTCAGTGACTCCAGGATCTGCAGGCCGACCTTGACCTCCTCGACGGGCGGCGCGGACAACGACACCCGAATCGTGTCGCCGATGCCCTCGGAGAGCAGCGCTCCGAACGCCACGGCCGACTTCACCGTGCCCTGGAAGGCGGGGCCGGCCTCGGTGACGCCAAGGTGTAGCGGGTAGTCGCAGGCCGCGGACAGCGCCCGGTAGGCCTGCACCATGACCACGGGGTCGTGGTGTTTGACCGAGATCTTGATGTCGCGAAAGCCGTGCTCCTCGAACAGCGACGCCTCCCACAGCGCACTTTCCACCAGAGCCTCGGGAGTCGCTTTGCCGTACTTCTCGAGCAGGCGTTTGTCGAGGCTGCCGGCGTTGACACCGATCCGGATCGGAATCCCGGCGTCCTTCGCTGCCCGCGCGATCTCCCCCACCCGGTCATCGAAGGCCTTGATGTTGCCTGGGTTCACCCGCACGCCAGCGCACCCGGCGTCGATCGCGGCGAACACGTACTTGGGCTGGAAGTGGATGTCGGCGATGACCGGGATGTCAGCCTTGCGCGCGATCATCGGCAGCGCCTCAGCGTCGTCCTGGCTCGGAACGGCGACCCGCACGACCTGGCAGCCGGAGGCGGTGAGTTCGGCGATCTGCTGCAGGGTCGCATTGACGTCGGCGGTGACAGTGGTGGTCATCGACTGCACGCTCACCGGCGCATCGCCACCGACCTCCACGGGGTGGTGGGGATGGCGCAGAGTGATCTTGCGGGTGGGGCGGCGGGGGGCCAGCACCGGAGCCGGGGCAGCAGGCATTCCCAACGAAACGGTCATGACTCCAGTATCTCCCACGGGGTCAAACTCGCCCCGCCGAGCATCAGCCCAGACGGATCGGCTTGACGATGTCCGCCCACAGGATGATCACACTGACCCCGATGAGCACGATCGCGACGGTGTAGGCCACGGGCAACATGCGCGCCACGTCCACCGGCCCTGGGTCGGGTTGCCCGCGCCATCTGGCGATCTGCCGGCGGGCCCCTTCGAACAGTGCCCCAGCCACATGGCCCCCGTCCAGCGGCAGGATCGGCAGCAGGTTGAAAAGGAACAGGAACAGGTTCAACGACGCCACGATCGCCAGGAACTGCGCGATACGCCAGCTGGGCGGGGCGTCAGCGGCGGCCACCTCACCGCTGATGCGACTCACGCCGATCACACCGACGGGGCCTTCCGGATCGCGCGCCTGATCTGTGAACGCGGCCTGGGTGACGCCTACCATCTTCGCCGGGAAACTGGCCAATGCCGCGGCCGACCGCACTGAGATGTCCCACATTTCGGCCGGCACTGCGGTGATGGGCATTGCCTGCAGGTCGACCACCGGCGACACACCCAAGAACCCGCGGCTGCCGGTCTCCCCGAGCAGCGTCCCGTCAATGGCAGTCAGGGGTACGTCGACAGTGAACTCCCGCCCGTCGCGCACCACGGTGACCTCATGGGTGCCAGGCTGCGAGTCCCGGATGGCCTGACTCAACTGCGGCCACTCGGCCACTGCCGTGCCATCCCAGGCGACGATCTGGTCACCCTGCTGCAGTCCGGCCGCGGCGGCTCCCGTCGGCACCGATCCGGGCGCGCAGGTGCCATCTGGTGCCGTCGCGGTGGGCACACACGCAGTCACACTGGCCACGTTCGTCGACGGCGTCGGCGTGCCGAAACCGGCGAACACGATCGTGAACAACACCACCGCGATCACGAGGTTCATGACGGGGCCACCGAGCATCACGACCAGTTTCTGATGCACCGGGAGGTTGTAGAACGTGCGGCTCTCCTCACCAGGCAACACCTCCGCCTGCGAGTCCTCGCGCGCCTGTTGGACCAGCGTGCCCATCCGCCCCCGGTGGCTGGGCACGCTGGTGCCGTCGGGTCCAGGCGGGAACATGCCGATCATGCGGATATATCCGCCCAGCAGGATCGCCTTGGCGCCGTATTCGGTCTCACCGCGCTTGCGCGACCAGATCGTCGGGCCGAATCCGATCATGTACTGCGTGACTTTGACGCCGAACCTCTTCGCGGGCACCATGTGACCGAGCTCATGCAGGGCGATCGAGACGACCAGCGCTAGCAGCAGCGCCACAATCCCGATCAGCGTCATCAGTCCTCCTGTAGTCGGGCACGCGCTTGGCGGCGGGCCCAAGCATCTGCTTCCAAGACGTCTTCCAGTGTCACCCGGTTCCCTGCAATAAGGCCAGTGTGATCCCTCATGACTTGCTCCACCAATCGGGTGATGCCCAAGAATCCCAGCTGTTGATCCCGGAAACCCTGCACCGCAACCTCGTTGGCGGCATTCATGACCGCAGGCAGGACACCCCCGGACCGGGCGGCCTCGGTGGCCAGCCGGACAGCGGGGAAGGCCTCGTCGTCCAGCGGGAAGAAGTCCCACTGCGAGGCGGTTGTCCAGTCACAGCCCGGCGCCGCGTCGGGCACCCGGTCGGGCCAGCCGATCCCCAGGGCGATGGGCAGGCGCATGTCCGGTGGGCTCGCCTGCGCGATGGTACTTCCGTCGACGAACTCGACCATCGAGTGCACGATCGACTGCGGATGCACCACCACCGTGATGCGCTCCAGCGGCATGTCAAAAAGCAGGTGCGCCTCGATGAGTTCCAGGCCCTTGTTCATCAGGGATGCGGAGTTGATCGTGACCACCGGACCCATGTCCCAGGTGGGGTGGGCCAAGGCCTGCTCGACGCTGACCTGTTCGAGGTCTGCCCGGCTACGGCCGCGGAACGGCCCCCCGCTGGCGGTGAGGATCAGTCGCCGGACCTCCCGCGATGACCCCGCTCGCAGGCATTGCGCGATCGCGGAGTGCTCACTGTCCACGGGCACGATCTGCCCCGGGGCGGCCGCCGCGGTGACCACCTCCCCACCGATGATCAAGGATTCCTTGTTCGCCAGGGCCAGGGTGCTGCCAGCCTGTAACGCCGCGAGGGTGGGTCGCAGTCCGACCGCGCCGGTGATGCCATTGAGAACGGTGTGCACGCCCAGACCGGCGATCTCGGTGGCGGCATCCGGCCCCTGGTGGACGCTGGCCGTGAAGCCCGACATGTCGGCGCGCGGGTCCGCGATGGCCACGTGCGCCACGCCGAACCGCTGGGCCTGCTCGCGCAGCAACCCGACATCGCTGCCCGCGGCGAGCCCGACCACGCGGAAGGCGCCGGGATTGCGCGCGACCACGTCAAGTGCTTGGGTTCCGATGCTTCCGGTGCTGCCCAGAATCACGAGGTCACGCACGGTTTGGTCCTCCTCGACAACTAGTTCGTGGTGGCTGCCAGCTGTCCGCACGCCCCGTCGATCTCCCGACCCCTCGTGTCGCGGATCGTGACAGCAACCCCCTTGGCCGCCAGCCGCTCAACGAAGGAGCGCTCCTGCGCGGGGTCCGAGGCCGTCCACTTGCTACCCGGGGTCGGGTTCAACGGAATCACGTTCACGTGCACCAGGTGTCCGCGCAGCAGATCTCCCAGCAGGTCGGCGCGCCAGTCCTGGTCGTTGATGTTGCGGATCAAGGCGTACTCGATGCTGATCCGGCGCCGGGTGATGTCGGCGTACTCCCACACAGCGCCCAACACCTCATCCACGGACCACCGATTGTTGATCGGCACGAGGTCGTTGCGCAGTTCGTCGTCCGGGGCGTGCAGGCTCAAAGCCAAGGTCACCGGCAGGCCCTCCTGGGCAAGTCGACGGATCTGCGGCACCAGCCCCACGGTGGACACGGTGATACCGCGGGCGCTCATCCCGAATCCCTCCGGAGGCTCGGCGATCATCCGGCGGACGGCGCGCAGGACTGCCGCGTAATTGGCCAGCGGCTCCCCCATGCCCATGAACACGATGTTGCTGAGCCGACCAGGCTCACCCAGTAGTCCGGTCTCGGCGTCCCGGGCGGCGACCCGCACCTGCTCGAGGATCTCCCCGGTGCTCAGATTGCGTTGCAAGCCGCCTTGGCCGGTGGCACAGAACGGGCAGGCCATGCCGCAGCCGGCCTGCGAGGACAGGCACAACGTGACCCGCTTGGGGTAGCGCATCAGCACCGACTCCACCAACGACCCGTCGTGCAGGCGCCACACCGTCTTACGGGTCGCGTCGCCGTCGCAGGTCAGGACGTTGGCGGCGGTGAGCAGGGTCGGCAGCAGCGGCGCGAGCCGCTGCTTGTCCGCGGCTCCCAGATCGGTGCACTGTTCCACGGAGTCCACATGCCGGACCACGACCTGCCGGCTCAGTTGCGTCGCGCGAAACGGTTTGGCGCCCAACTCGACCACCGCATCCTTGCGGGCGGCCATGTCCATGTCGAGTAGGTGGACCGGCGGCTTCCCGCGGCGCGGGGCCTGCATCACGATGGGCAGGTTCATCCGCCGACCAGCCAGGTCAACAGGGCCCACGCGACGAAGGCGTTGGGGATCAGGGAGTCCAACCGGTCCATCAGCCCACCGTGGCCGGGAAGGATGTTGGACATGTCTTTGACATCGAGATCGCGTTTGACGGCCGACTCGATGAAGTCGCCAGCGGTGGCGGTGATGCTCATGACCACCCCGAAGATGACACCTTTCCACCACTGCTCGTCGAAGCCGATGATGAAGATGGGGATGGCCACCGCGACCTGGAGTGCAACGGAACCGGCGAATCCCTCCCACGACTTCTTCGGGCTGACCTGCGGGGCGATCGGGTGCTTGCCGAACAGGACCCCGGCGGCGTACCCGCCGATGTCGTTGCAGATGGTGATGGCCACGAAGGCGACGATCCGGGTGACGCCGTCGGGTTCGCGCAGCATCAGCATGACAAACCCGACCATGAACAACAGGTAAAAACCGACGAAGAGGCTGCCGGTGGCGTCGGCGACGAAACCCTCGGTGCCGCGTCTGATGCGCCACATCAGCGCCACCACGACGAAAGCTCCGAAGATCGCCAGGTGTGCGGTGACCCCATACAGGTACGCCAACGTCGGACCCACGATGGCGACCACGTAGAGCGGTGTGCGGGCAATGTTGATGTCGTTGTGCAGGAATGCGTTGTACAACTCCCACACGGCGATCACCATCGCGACCGTCACCAGGACCGCGAACAGGTACTTGTACCAGACCAGCGTCGCGATGATGATCGCTCCCAGCGCCACCCCCACGGCGATCGCGGCCGGCAGGTTGCGACCAGCCCTGCTCTTTGGGGCGGCCGGCTCAGCGGCGGCCGGTTCGGCGCTGCTCATCAGACCTCGAGCAGTTCTTCCTCTTTGTGCTTGAGCACCTCATCGACGTGCGCGACCTGCTCGTGGGTGATCTCCTCGAGGTGCGCCAGCGACCGCTTGACCTCGTCCTCGCCGGCGTCGCCGTCCTTCTTCAACTTCTCCAAAGCCTCTTTGGCCTGCCGACGGATGTTGCGGATGCTGACGCGGGCGTCCTCGGCCTTGTGCCGGGCGACCTTGATGTACTCCTTGCGGCGCTCCTCGGTCAGTTGCGGAAGCACGACGCGCACGACGTTGCCATCGGTGCTGGGGTTCACCCCGAGGTCCGAGTCACGAATGGCCTTCTCCACGGCGTTGACCGAGTTCCGATCAAAGGGGGTGATGAGCATCATGCGGGCGTCAGCGGCATGGAAGGATGCCAGCTGATTCAGCGGCGTGGGTGCGCCGTAGTAGTCGACCAGGATCTTGGAGAACATGGCGGGATTGACGCGGCCTGTGCGCAGCGTCGCGAAGTCCTCACGGGCGACGGCGATGGCCTTCTCCATCTTCTCTTCGCATTCGAGCAGGATGTCGTCGATCACGGCAGGTGTCTCCTTTGTGCGGTCTGATTTCCAGCCTAGCCTCTCGCACACGTCGATCCTGGGTGCACGCCGAGGCAGCGGGGGTTTGTCACACTAGCGTCGTGGGACACGATCACGGTCCGGTCACCGCCGGCGGCAGGCACCGGGGAAGGCTTGCATGGGCCCTCGGCATCGCTGCAGCGGTCTTCGTGCTCGAGGTGGTCGGGGCGATTCTGACGGGGTCGCTGGCCCTGTTGGCCGATGCCGGACACGTCCTGACCGACGTCCTCGGCGTGGCCCTCGCGCTGGTCGCCGCCACGATGGCGCAACGCCCGCCGAGCCTGCGACGCACGTTCGGGTGGCAGCGCCTGGAGGTACTGGCGGCCGCTCTCAATGCACTGCTGCTGATCGGCGTCGGCCTGTATGTCGCAGTGGAGGCGACGCGCCGGCTGATCACACCGGAGCCCGTCGAAGCGGGTCTGATGCTGGTGTTCGCTGTCGTGGGGATGTTGGCCAATGCCGTGTCGCTGCGCATCCTGACCGCCGGCAAGGACGAGTCGATCAACGTCCGGGGAGCGTATCTCGAGGTCCTCGGGGACCTACTGGGTTCACTTGCCGTGGTCGTCGCGGCCGCCGTGATCATGGCCACCGGTTGGGAGCGGGCGGACCCGGTGGCAAGCCTGCTGGTGGCCTTCATGATCCTGCCCCGATCGCTGAAACTGCTGCGCGACGCCGTGCGCATTCTGCTGGAGGCCGCCCCCAAGGACCTCGACGTGGCCCAGGTCCGCCAGCACCTGACCCAGGTGCCCGGCGTGCGCGATGTCCATGACGTGCACGTTTGGACGATCACGTCCGGGGTGCCCGCGCTGACCGCTCACGTGGTGGTGGACTCGTCCCACCTCGCCCAGTGCGGGCCGGAGTCGATGCTGGACCAGTTGCAGGTATGCGCGCTCGACTGCTTCGCGATCAACCACACCACGTTCCAGCTCGAGCCGCAGGATCATGCAGCGCACGAACCGGGCGCGCACCAGTAGCCTGCACTGGTGACCGTGCATGACCTGCGCGACTCCCCGCCACCGGATGTGGGTTTCGTCGAGCGTTTGACCCTGACCAGGATCGACACTGACATCTTCACGGGCTGGTGCCACGCGGGGTCACCGCTACGGGCATTCGGCGGCCAGGTCGCGGCGCAGGCTCTGGTCGCTGCGGGCACGACAGTGGAGCAGCCGGGTCGGCAGGTGCACTCGCTGCACGCCTACTTCCTGCGTGGCGGCTCGACCGTCGACCACATCGTCTACATGGTGGATCGACTGCGCGACGGCCGGTCATTCAGCACCCGGCGGGTGCGGGCGGTGCAGTACGGCAAGACGATCTTCGCCATGTCGGCCTCATTCGTCGAGCCCATGGCGGGCCCCTCGCACCGTCCCGACGCGGAATGGATCACCGAAGTCCTGCCGCCGCAGGATGTGCCGAAGCTGGATCTGGCCGATCATCTCGGTCGCTCGGGGCCGCTGGAGGACAACGGCTACCCCCAGCGGGAATTCATCGACATCCGCTTTCTGGAACACGACTGGGCGCGCACATTCAGCCACGGCCATTACGACCGGATGGCCTGGGTCCGAGCCGACGAAGTCCTCCCCGACGCCAGTCTCTACCACGTCTGCGCCTTGGCCTACTTCTCGGATTTGAGCATGGTCGGGACGGTCCTCGGCCATCACGGAGGGTCGGCTGAGGCCGGCGAGTGGGAGTTGGCATCCATCGATCACGCCATGTGGTTCCACAACCGCTTCCGCGCCGACGAGTGGCTGTTGTTCGCCACCCGGTCACCGATCGCTGCATCCGGACACGGTTTCGCCAGTGGCCAGTTCTTCGACGCCGGTGGCCGACTCATCGCAACCGCGGCCCAAGAGGTGCTGATGCGTGAGCGCCGCCGCTGAGGGATACGTTGGGGGTATGGCTGATCGCTACACCGCCCCGCTGCACTCTCTCGGTCCGGACGGCCCTCGCTTCGGCGACTATCAGGGCCTGTCCAACACTCTGACTCCCCCACCCCACGAGGGTCTGACCGCGCCCGTGAGCCATTTCCTGCGGCACAAGAGTTGGATGTACACGTTCGCTGCGACCCCCGACATCATCGTGACGTGCGCCATCGTCAACGCGGGACCGACCGGCACAACCTTCCTGACGATCGCGGACCGCAGGACCGGACACCTGCTGGCTGACATCAGCCGCCCGGGGGGTCTGCCCCTGCTGATGAGCGTGAACGACCGTCCGGGCGACGGGCACCGCAGCCGCTACCGAATGCCCGGTTCGGATGTACGGATGAGCACGCAGGACCAGGTCCTGCGAATCCAGGCCAAGATTGGCTCCCCGCTTGGTCTGCCAGCGCTCACCAAGCCGGCGGTGGAACTCGACATCTCGATGGACATCTCCGCGCAACCGTCGTTGACGGTGATCTCGCAGTTGGACACTGACCCACCCCGGGTTTCGACGACGGGCAAGGGTGCTGCGCTACCCGTCTCAGGCGCTGCGACCGTGCGGGCTGGCGGGTTTGTGCATGAGTTCGACCTGACCGGTGGGCTGGGAGGCTTCGACTACACAAGTGGTCACCTGCCGAGGCAGACGCATTGGCGCTGGGCTTTCCTCACCGGCCGGTTGGCCGACGGACGGGCGTTGGGTATGAACCTGACGTCGAACTTCAGCGGTCTGGCCGGAAACTGCCGCGAGAACTCGGTCTGGCTTGACGGCGAACTGTTGCCACTCGACCCGAATGCCATGGTCGAATACGACGAGGCCGAGCCGTCGAAGCCATGGCATGTCTTCACCGACGACGGCGATGTCCAGTTGGAGTTCCACCCGATTGGCGTGCACCGGGAGTCGCTGAACCTGGGACTCATCCGCAGTGCCTTCTTGCAGCCGGTGGGCGAGTTCACCGGCACCATCCGGGCTGCCGGTCATGACCTGACGGTGGAGCGGATGTCCGGCGTGGTGGAGAACCAAGACACGACCTGGTGAGTCCGGCTCAGGGGATCCGGAACGTTTTCTGCGCCGCGACCCTCTTATCGGCACCCACGAGGCGCACTTTCACGAGGTAGCGATCTCCGGAAGCACCTCGCAGGACCATCTGCCCTGACGGGGCGACCACCTGTGAGTTCTTCTTGCCACTGTCGAGGTGCTGCCAGGACAGCGCGACGCGGTGAACACCCGCAGCCGACCATCGAACGGCGACTTTGCCTCTGCTGGCGGTGACCCGCATGAGTTTGGCTCGGGCCGGTCCGCCCTTCTGCGAGGGCAGCCGGGCCCCGGTCGTCATGACGACGGCCCCCGGTGAACGTTCGGAAGTCCCCACCCGGTTGCTCGCTGTGACGGTGACGGTGTAGTTCGTCGCATTGGCCAGGCCGCGGATGGAGCAGGTGCGTTTGACTTGCACTGTGCAGGTCTGTCCGCCAGGCCATGCAGTCGCGGTGTACTGGGTCACGGGGCTGCCCCCGTCGTCCGCCGGCACGTTCCAGTCCACCAGCAGGGATGCGTTCCCCGCGACGATCTGGATGTTACGGGGAGGGGTGGGCACACCGGCAGGCGTCGCGACGTTGGACGGTTCCGAAACTGGCGACTGACCGCCCGTGGAGACGGCCACCACTCGGAAGGTGTGGGGGACCCCATTCTGAAGGCCGCTGATCTCGCAGTTGAGGTCGGTCGTCGCGCACGTGAAGCCACCGGGGCTGGAGGTGACGCGGTACCCCGTGACGATGTCGGAGCCGACCCGCGGGGGCAACCACGAGATGGTCGCTGCCCGATTGGACCCGACGGCCCGTACGGACTGCGGGGCGTCGGGGGCGGGATCCAAGGGAGTGACGGGGTTGGATGGAGTTGATGCAACCGACGTACCCACCGCGTTGGAGGCCGTCACGGTGAAGGTGTAGGCGCGGTTATTGGCCAGGCCGGCGATCTCACAACCGAGGCGCGTCGAGGAGGTGCAGGACTGTCCGCCGGGTGAGGCCGTTGCTCGGTATGAGTCGACCTTGCGGCCTCCATCGTCGGCGGGTGCAGTCCAGGCGATCGAGGCCACATTGCTGCCAGAGGCGGCCGAGACCTCGCGAGGCGCAGTTGGTGGGTCGGCGAGTGTCAGATCGAATGATTGGCTTGCCGCGGATACCTGCACGTCATCGGCCGCTGCGGTCGTGTTGCCATTTGGAGCCTCGAGCCGGTAGGCGCCGGGCGGGATCGCAAGCGTGTATCGGCCCGCTGCGTCCGACCGAGCCGTGAATCGTGTCGCCGGTTCGCCATTGCGGATAGCTGTGATCGGGATGTCCGCGACCCCCTCGGTGGATCGACGGCGAATGGCACCAGTCAGTGTCCGGTTTTCTTGGAGCTCGATGTTCCAGAAGAGCGCCCAACAGCCGGTAGCCGGTGGCGCGTACGCATCGCAATTGGACGGTGCGTCATGCCTCAAAGTGAAAGCGCCCGTCGACTCAACAGAGAAGACACCGGGCCACCACGAGGTTGCCGACCGTACTGAGTTGTATTCGCCAGTAGCCCTCCAGACTTGCAAGGTGTATCGGCCGTCGGGGACGTAAGCCCAGTCCTGGCCTGGGTAGCCGCCGTTCTCAAGCGGGTATCTGACACCCGTATCGATGTTCGACGCAAAGCCGGATATGTACTGCGGCTCTTTGACAAGATTCCCGTTGCTTTGCATCACGGTAGATCTAATGAAGACCAAGTTCAGCTGATCGGTCGATGCGACAGCCTGTGCGGGGGTCAAAGCGCTCACCATCAGAGCAACAGCTGAAACGAGCGCCAGTGCGCATGCTCCGCGTCTCATGAGACCCCTCCTCTTCAAACTGGATTGCCATTGCCGGTGGCGCACCCGCTCGGTTCTCAGTTCTGCCTATGTCAGATCGATGGACCAGCCGCACGTGAGGCAACAATCCCCTGCCCTTGGATCCCTGGTGGCGAGGCTAGCATCAGCCGATCTTGGCGGTTTAGCCCCTTGTGGAAACTGATGCGAACGCCATACGACGAATCAAACAGCCAGCCGTCCACCCCTCCCGTAAGCGCGTCGCCACCCAGGATGCACACTGAAGTGGCCATGCTTACAACCTTCACGTTCCCCAGTTCCGACGGAACCGAGATCCTCGGATGGACCAACAACGGCACCGGGCCCACGGTGGTCGTTTGCAACGGTCTCGGGGTCCCTCCGGAGGCTTGGCCCCGACTGCTCGACGAGCACTGCGGCTATCGGGTGGTGGGCTGGAACCATCGGGGCGGCTTGGGTTCGGACAGGCCCGCAGAGCCAGCGGCAATTCGTGTCGAAGACCACGTCGCTGACGCGCTGGCGCTGATGGAACACACCGGGATCGATCGGGCCTTGCTGGTGGCGTGGTCCCTCGGGGTGAATGTCAGCTTCGAGATCGCGGCCACTCACCCCGACAAAGTCGCGGGGATGCTCATGTGCGCTGGTGTTCCCGGCGGCACCTACGACGCGGCATTCGCGACATTACTGATGCCCAAACCCCTGCGCCGCCAGTCCGGGCTGATGGTAAGTCGCGCCGGGCAGGTCATGGGCAAGCCTTTGACTCTGCTGGCACGGGCAGTACCCAAGGGGAACACATTCGCGGAGATTCTGCGCCACAGCGGTTTCATGCTGCCCAGTGCGCAGACCAAAGACATCGTGCCTTGGCTCAATGCGTTCGCCGAACACGACTTCGAGTGGTACTTCAAACTGATGGTCGCCGCGGGCGACCACGAACCCATGGACCCGTCGTTCGTTCAGTGCCCCATCACGGTCGTGGCCGGCGGCTTCGATGTCATGACGTCCATGCGCGACGTGGTGACCTTCGCCGAGAAGATCGATCACGCCGAGGTTCACGTGCTGCACGCCACGCATTTCGTACCCCTGGAATACCCCGACGAAGTCATGGCGATGCTCGACGGCCTGCTGATGCGCACCGATCTGGCAAGTCAGGCTGATGCAGACCTGTTACAGCGCGCCGAAGACGAAGAAGAGCTCCTCGAGTCAACGGTTGTGGACTTGCGGGTCAGCTAGTCCACAGTTCTTGTTCGTGGGGTTAATTTGTCGTACCCCTGTTCTAGGGTTGGGGTATGAATCAAACGGTGGCCGACGCGTGGCACATCTTGCAACACCCCCACGACAACGACCCGCTGGACGTGGCCTTGGCCTGCGAAACCGTCAAAGCGTTCACCGACGCCCGCCAACTGGGCGCGTTCACCGTGCTGGCCGCCACCGCCGAGGTCGGCACCGACCCGCTGGGCACCGACGTCGACCCCACCGCCGCCGAGATCAGCGCCGCCCTGCACTGGTCACCCGGCACCGCCAGCGACCGCCTCGACCTGGCCGTCACCCTGACCGAAGACCTACCGAACGTCCTACACGCCCTATCAGTCGGGGCCATCGACCTCGGTGCCGCCCGCGAGTTGGCCCACCGCAGCGCCACCCTGCACCCCGACCAGCGGGCCGCCCTCACCACCCGCGGCATCACCTACGCCGGGCACCACACCCGCGCCCAACTACGCCGCTGGCTGACCAGCCAGGTCGACCGGATCGACCCCGACGCCGCCGAACGCCGCCGGGCCGCCGCCCGCAAACGCCG
>Ga0208938_1000937_pt1 | contig 18584 bp, 11 predicted proteins | sample AD_UKC125_MetaG_FD_184434 | JGI IMG/M metagenome (GOLD analysis project Ga0208938, IMG submission 184434) | Active sludge microbial communities of municipal wastewater-treating anaerobic digesters from USA - AD_UKC125_MetaG (SPAdes) (version 2) | ecosystem: Engineered > Bioreactor > Anaerobic >...
CCGCAGGTCGCTGAAAGGCGACCAACAACCCCGAAAGGGGCCATAGCACCGGCTGAAATCCGGTTTCCAGGCACCAACAGGGTTGAACGGCAGATATTTAATCATCGTCAGCGCCAAATGGCCGAAGACGTCAGGGTCTTTTTGAGCATCCTGATAGACCCGCACCGGCGACGACGTGCCGGCTCCTTCGATCCCGCGGTCGCGTTGTCAAGCCAAATAGACTTAAATGGATGGATTGAAAGGCGCGCCGATGACAGATACCAGTTTTCAGGACCGACGGATGTCGGAATGCCAGGCGATCTTCGACCATTCCGGAATCGCCGTGGTGTGCACTCGCGAACGTCGCGTTTACCATTGCAATCCGCGCGCGAGCGAACTTTTTGGCTGGCCGGAAGACACCCTGCTCGGTCAGTCCGATGCCGTTTTTCATACTGACGGCGACGCCCGGAACGCCATCGGTCGCGCGGTGCGCCAGCGATTGCGCGCCGGGCAGGTCGCTGATCTCGAAGTGCCGCTGGCACGCCGGGACGGCAACACCTTCGTCGCCCATCTGATCGCCCGAGCGGTCGACCCCGCTTTCCCGCGGCAGGGGATTGTCTGGATCGTTCGGGACATCACGCGCGAGGTGCTCGCCCGCGAGCACAACAAGCAGCTGCTGCTTGAACAACAGCTCATTTTCGAGAACGCTCGCGCCGGAATCTTGATTCTGCGCGATCGCGTCATCCAACGCTGCAATCGGCGCCTGGGCGAGATTTTCGGCTACGCGCCGGAGGAGATGATCGGCAAGCCGATGCGTCTTTTTTACACCAGCGACGACGAATGGCGGGAAGTCGGTCACCGGACCTATGCGGCAATCGCCGAGCGCGGCATTTTCCGCGGCGACGCGACGTACCGGCGCCGCGATGGACGCACGATCCGGTGCGGTATCACCGGCGGCATGGTCAATCCGGCCGACGCAAACGACGGCTATGTTTTTCTCTACGAAGATATCACCGCCCATCGCGCCGCCGAGGAGGCGCTGGCGAAAAGCGCCGCGGAACAGCAACTGATCTTCGATAACGCAATGATCGGTATTTCGTATCAACGCGATAGCCTGATCGTGCGCTGCAATCGGCGTTGCGAGGAGATTTTCGGCTATCCGCACGGCGTTTTGGTCGGACAGTCGACGCGCATTCTCTTCAGTTCCCAGCAAGCGTGGGAAAACGCCGAGCACCTGATTCAACAAGGCGGTGCCACGGACGGAACTTTCGACGGTGAATTTTCGTATTGCCGGCGCGATGGCTCGCCGATCCGGGTGCATGTCATCGGTCGCACGATAGACCATGCCAGCGAAGGACAAAACCGAATCTGGACGTACGAGGATGTGACCGCGCAACGCGCTGCCGAACACGCTCTGCGGCAGAGCCATCAGCAACTCGAGCAACGTGTCGCCGAACGGACGCTCGAATTGTCGGAACAGTTGCAGTTCATGCGGCAATTGGTCGAGGCCATTCCCGGTCCGGTGTATTACAAGGACCCCCAGGGGCGCTATCTTGGCTGTAATCAGGCGTTTCTCGACTTGGTCGGCAAATCGCGCGGCGAAGTGATCGGCGCCAGCGTATTCGATTTGTCGCCCATCGAGGTGGCGAATCGACAACATGCGCTCGACCGGGAGCTGCTGGACCATTCCGGATCGCAAGTATATGAATCGAAAGTCTGGCACGCCGACGGTAGCGCCCGCGACTTCGTCATCCACAAGGCAACCTACGGCCCCCTCGGGCGGCAAGACGGGCTGGTCGGCGTCATGCTCGACATCACCGAACGCAAACGGATGGAAGAACGCCTGCGACTGGCGGCGACGGTATTCGACAGCAGCGCCGAAGGAATCGTCATCACCGCGCCGGACGGCCGGACCATCGCGGTGAACCGGGCGTTCACCGACATCACCGGTTATGGCGAGCAGGACGCACTCGGGCGTAATCCGCGTTTCCTGAAGTCTCGGCGTACCGATGACTCCCTGTTTCGGGAAATGTGGCAAACACTGGCGGAAAACGGCCGCTGGCGCGGAGAACTGTGGAATCGGCGCAAGGACGGCCGGGATTTTCTCGAATCCCTGACGATCAGCGCGGTCAAGAACGAAAACGGTTCGGTGACCCACTACGTGGGCGTTTTCTCCGACATCACCGAGTTGCACTTTGCGCATGAACAACTCAAGCACCAGGCCCACCATGATCCGCTGACAGGTTTGCCGAACCGACTGCTGCTGGTTGACCGTCTGCATAAGGCGCTGCAATACGCGAACCGCGAAGGCAAGGGTCTGGCCGTTCTGTTCATCGATCTCGATCGTTTCAAGAATATCAACGACACGCTCGGCCACAAGGCCGGCGATCAGGTGCTGTGCGAGGTGAGCACGCGCATGAAACGGCTGCTGCGCGAGTCGGATACCGTGGGCCGACTTGGCGGCGACGAGTTTGTGATCATTGTGGCCGACATCGTCGAACCCACCACGGCAGCGCTGATCGCCGACAAGATTCTCAAGGCGCTACGTCGGTCCCCCGTGACCACCAACCCCGAATTTTTTGTCGGCGCCAGTATCGGCATCAGCGTTTTTCCCCAGGATGGCGACAGTGGCGAGGTGCTGATGAAGAATGCCGATACGGCGATGTATCGCGCAAAAGAAGAGGGACGCGACGCGTATGAATTTTTCACCAGCGGTCTGACGCAATCCTCCTTGGCACGTCAGCAAATGGAGGCCGATTTGCGGCGGGCGCTGGAACGCGAGGAATTCCGGGTCCATCTACAAGCGCAATTTTCGTTGCACACCGGCGCGGTAATCGGCGCCGAAGCCATCCTGCTTTGGCAGCACCCCAGCCGTGGCTTGTTGCCGCCCGCACAGTTCGTCAAGGTCGCCGAGGACTCCGAACTGATCATTCCCCTCGGCGAGTGGTTGTTGCGCCGGGTCGGCGACCAATGGGCGACCTGGCTGGCCGCTGGCTATACTCCTGGCATCGTTTCGATCAATATCTCGGGCCTGGCGTTTGCCCGCGGCTCGATTCGCGACACCTTGAACGGCTTGCTACAAACGGCGAGTCCGCCAATCACGTTTTTGAATCTCGAGGTGTCGGAGAACACCCTCATGGGCGATGCCGGAAATAGTGCCCAGGTATTGCGCGACCTGCGTGCGATGGGTCTGGGCGTGATCATCAACGATTTCGGCACCGGATATTCATCCCTCGCTCAACTCACCCGCCTGCCTCTCGACCGGATCAAGCTCGATTCAAACCTGATCCAGGGGAATCCCGCTGGCGCGTCCGAAAACAGCGCCGTGGTGCACGCCATCGTCGCATTGGGACACAGCCTGCGACTGCCGGTGCTCGCCGACGGCATCGATAGCGCGGAACAACGCGACTTTGTCACCCAAGCCGGCTGCGACCAGATACAGGGCGATTTTTGTGCGCCGGCGCTGTCGTTCGACGCCTACGAGCAACGTTTTCTGAGGAACTGACCCGTCCGTGTCCACCGTTCAGCCGCGATTGGCTTTTATCGACCTGTTGAAAGCCGTGGCCTGCCAATTGATCGTCCTGCATCATCTGGCTTTCTATGGGCCGATGTCCGACCACGCCTATCCGTTGGCGCCCGCCCTAATGTCCTGGTTAAGCCAGCACGCGCGGATGGCCGTGCAGGTGTTTCTGGTCATCGGCGGCTTCCTGGCGGCGCGAAGCCTGGCGCCGGAAGGCCGGATCGCCACGATCCGCCCGTTCTCGATGGTGATTAAACGTTATCTCAAGCTGGCGATTCCCTACCTCGCCGCCGTGCTGATCGGTATGTGCGGCGCCGCACTGGCCCGACTGCTGATGACGCACGACTCGGTTCCCGCCGCGCCGACGTGGCCGCAACTGATCGCGCACGTCCTGTTCCTGCAAAGCATTCTCGGCTACGACGGCTTGTCGGCCGGGGTCTGGTACGTCGCGATCGATTTTCAGTTGTTCACGCTGCTGCTAGGGCTGTTGTGGCTGGCGGAGCGAATCGGCGGCGGCGGTGTTCGAACGACGCGCATCGCCTGTACGCTGATCGTCGCGCTGGCGCTGATGTCCTTGTATCACTTCAATCGCGATGGCGATTGGGACATGTGGGGGGTGTATTTCTTTGCCGCGTATGCGCTTGGCGCGCTGACCCATTGGGCGACCAATGGCCGGCAAGCCGTCGGTTGGCTGCTGACGATGGCCCTCGTCGTGGTCTTGGCGCTGCTGCTCGACTATCGCCCGCGCATCGCCATCGCCCTGTTGGCCGCTCTGGCCTTGGCGCTGGCGCGCCGGTGCGGAATTCTCGATCGCTGGCCCGATTGGCGCGGGGTCCTTTACCTCGGAAGGATTTCCTACGCGGTGTTCCTGATTCACTTTCCAGTCTGCCTGCTGGTCAACGGCCTCTTCACCCGCTTCGCCTCAACCGATCCATGGATCAACAGCGCCGGCTTGGCCGTCGCCTGGATTGGCAGCCTGGTCGGCGGCGCGCTCTTCTATCGCTACATCGAAAATCCCGCGCAACGGGTTTCGACGCGCTACCTGCCGACGCCGGGTGTCAGCCGGCAGGCTTGAGCCACGCGGCGGCGGCCAAGGCAAAATAGCTGAGAATCCCGTCCGCGCCCGCCCGCTTGAACGCCAACAGACTCTCGAGAACGCACGCCTGCTCGCTCAGCCAGCCATTTTGCGCGGCCGCCTTGAGCATGGCGTATTCGCCACTGACCTGATAAACGTATGTGGGCACCTTGAACTCGTCCTTGACGCGACGAACGATGTCCAGATAGGGCATTCCCGGTTTGACCATCACCATGTCGGCGCCTTCGGCAAGATCGAAGGCCACCTCGCGCAACGCCTCGTCGGTGTTTGCCGGGTCCAACTGGTACGTGTACTTGTTGCCTTTGCCCAGGTTGGCCGCCGATCCCACCGCCTCGCGGAATGGACCGTAAAAGCTGGACGCGTACTTCGCCGAGTACGCCAGAATCCGCGTATGTATTTGCCCGGCGGCGTCCAGTTCCTGACGAATGCGCCCGACACGGCCGTCCATCATGTCGGACGGCGCGACGACATCGGCACCGGCCTGCGCGTGCACCAACGCCTGCCGGGCAAGTACCTGCAAGGTTTCATCGTTCAGGACATAGCCGCGCGGATCGTCGGCGGCGATCAAGCCGTCCTGTCCATGGCTGGTGTAAGGATCAAGCGCCACGTCGGTGATCAGGCCAAGGTCGGGAAATTCCCTTTTCAAGGCGACGACGACCCGCGGCACCAGTCCATCCGGGTTGTAAGCCTCTTCCGCGCCGGCGCTCTTGCCGTCGCCTTCGATCACCGGAAATAACGCCAGGGCCGGAATGCCGAGGGTCATGGCCTGCTCGGCGGTCGTCAACAACCGGTCAAGACTCTGGCGAACGACGCCGGGCATCGAGGATACCGGTTCGACGCGATCGACACCGTCCAGCACGAACACCGGATAAATCAAATCGTCGACGGTCAATCGCGACTCGCGCATCAAGCGTCGGGAAAAATCGTCACGGCGCATGCGACGCAGGCGTGTACTCGGAAAGCCCGCCAAGAAATTTTCAGGACCTGTTGCAGCCATATAAATAATATTGATTTATTTGATTAAAATAAAATGAGGAACTCACGTTAAAATAAGCACTCAGAGATTACGGACGGCAAGACCGTCTCCCGCTTTACCTCCCCGAGAGCGGGCGCCCGAGCACTTGATGCGTCAGGCGGTAGTTATTGCCCCCGGCTCCCTGCCGGGGGCTCTTTTTTATGTAGAACGCTTGCCGGCGCCGGATGCTTTGCGTGCTCCCCAGCCCATGGCGGCGCGCTGCTTTGGCCGCGCCGTCTTTTCGCTACGCAAACCCGTCGGTGGCGGCACTTCCAGACGCCTCTCCATGCCGAGCCAACTGGCGAGGACGGCCTCGGCATCGGTAATCCCCGTTTTTTTCAAACTGGAGAAAAGTTGCGCGCTGCAATTCTCGCCCAGCGTACGCAGGGCCGCGCGCACCTCGCGGAGAGACAGCAGTTGTTCCTGACGAGTCAATTTATCGGCCTTCGACAGCAGCACATGTATCGGCTTGCCGGTCGGCGCGAACCAGTTCAGCATTTGCCTATCGAGTTCGGTTAACGGATGGCGACTGTCCATGATCAGAATCAGACCGCAAAGCACCATGCGTTGCTGCAAATACGGCGCCAGCAAACCCTCCCACTGGCCACGGACCTCCTCCGGCGCCTTGGCGAATCCATAACCCGGCAAGTCGACAAAATACTTGCCTTCCGCAAGCCGAAAATAGTTGAGATGCTGCGTGCGCCCCGGTGTCTTTGAAACGAAAGCCAAGCGCGAATGATTGGCCAGCGTATTGATCGCCGACGACTTTCCGGCATTCGAACGTCCGGCAAAAGCGACCTCGCACAGCGAATCGGCAGGCAAGTCGCGCAAATCGGCAATGGTGGTATGAAAAACCGCCTTTTGAAAAAGAGGCATCGATGAACCGCAGAATGGGTGAAAAAGGGAGGCGTCCGCCGTGGCAGGAAAATGATATAGAATATCAGGTTTGTTGATTCGCTACTTCGGCCAAAGGTTTGTCATCGTTGTCAATGGGAGTTTGGACATGATTCGTACAACGGCACTCGCGGTTCTCCTCGCCGCCAGTTTTCCCGCCTTCGCATCGGAACAGGCAAAAGCAGCGGTTGACCTGGCTAAGGCCAAGGGAATCGCCGAGAGCGTTTGCGTCGCCTGCCATGGCGCCGACGGCAACAGCCCGGCAGCCGCCAATCCAATCCTCGCAGGTCAGGTTCCTGACTATCTGTACAAGCAATTGAGCAATTTCAAAGCGGTCGACGGCAAGCCGGCGGTCCGCGCCAACCCGATCATGGCTGGCATGGTGGCCACGCTGTCGGATGAAGACATGCGGAGTCTGGCGGCGTATTTCTCGCAGCAAAAGATCAAACCATCGGTTGCCAAGGACGAAAAGCTGCTGGCCGAGGGTAAAGCGCTATGGCGCAAGGGCGACTTCAGCAAACAGGTTCCCGCTTGCGCTGGTTGCCACGGTCCGGCCGGTGGTGGCCTGCCCGCGCAGTATCCGCGCCTGGGCGGACAATATGCGGAGTACACCGTCAACCAATTGAAGAATTTCCGAAGCCACGAACGTGCGAACGACACCGAAAAAGTGATGCAGACCATTGCCGGAAAGTTGTCGGATGCGCAAATCGGCGCGGTTGCCGAATACGCCGCCGGCCTTCGTTAGAAGACTGTCTGGTTATCCATCGGGCGGGGCGGGAAACTCCCCTGCGACGAGGAGGCGACTCGCCCTCTTGGCAACGAGCGTCTTCCGATCTAGCATGGATGGCCTGCTGCTCATAAAGGACGTCAAATGAAAACACTCCGGCAAATCCTCGCCAGCAAGGATCGCCCATTGATCAGTGTCTCGCCCAGCGATTCCGTCTATCAGGCGTTGAGCGTAATGGCTTACAACAATGTCGGCGCGGTTCTCGTTCTCGATCAGGGAAAGCTGGTCGGCATCTTTTCCGAGCGCGATTATGCGCGCAAGGGCATTCTGCAAGGCAAGGCATCGAAAGACACGCCTGTCCGCGAACTGATGACCGCTCGGGTTTATTATGTAACGCTCGACCGTTCGGTTGACGAATGCATGGCGATCATGACCGACAGGCATTTCCGTCACCTGCCGATTATCGAGGACGATCAGGTTGTCGGAATCGTTTCGATTGGCGACGTGGTCAAGGAAACCATCAGCGCGCAGCAGTTCATCATCGATCAGTTGGAAAAATACATTACCGGCTAATGGCTGGCGCCGGCGCGTGACCGCCGGCGTGTGTCTTCCGGGATCGCGTGCGGCGGCGGCTGGCCGAGGGCAAGGGTGCGGGTAGGCGTTTTTAAAAGCCGACTCCTGACGGCTTCGCTCCCGGCACTAAAAACTACGCGGTGCCTCCCACCGTCAGACCGTCGATGCGCAAGGTCGGTTGCCCAACCCCGACCGGCACGCTTTGGCCATCCTTGCCGCAGGTTCCCACGCCGGGATCGAGGCGCATGTCATTACCGATCATCGACACCTGCTGCATCGCTTCCGGTCCGCTGCCGATCAGGGTGGCGCCCTTCACTGGCGCGGTCACTTTACCGTTTTCGATCAGATACGCTTCAGACATCGAGAAAACGAATTTACCGTTGGTGATGTCGACTTGACCACCGCCAAAGTTGACCGCGTAAATCCCTTTTTTCACCGATTTGATGATTTCCTCGGCGCTCAAACCGCCATTCAGCATCGTGGTGTTGGTCATGCGCGGCAGAGGCAGGTGCGCGAACGATTCGCGACGGCCATTGCCGGTCGGTGCAACACCCATCAAGCGCGCGTTAAGCGTGTCCTGCATGTAGCCCTTGAGAATGCCATCTTCGATCAACACCGTGCGCTGTGTCGGATTGCCTTCGTCGTCGATATTCAGTGAGCCACGCCGCCCGGCGATGGTTCCGTCGTCGATGACGGTGACCCCCTTGGCGGCGACGCGGTTGCCGATACGACCGGCAAAGGTCGAACTGCCCTTGCGATTGAAATCACCCTCGAGACCGTGGCCAACCGCTTCATGGAGCAGAATGCCCGGCCAGCCGGGACCGAGGACGACGGTCATCGTGCCCGCGGGCGCCGGACGGGCCGCCAGATTGGTCACCGCCTGATGGACTGCCTCGCGCGCGTAGCCGTGCAACAATTCATCGGTGAAATAGGCGTAGTCGGTGCGGCCACCGCCACCGCCCGAGCCTTGCTCTCGACGGCCGTTTTCGTCAACGATCACGGTCAACGACACGCGTACCAAGGGCCGGATGTCGGCGGCCAGCCGGCCGTCGCTGCCCGCCACCAGAATCACTTCGTATTCGCCGGCGAGATGCGCCATGACCTGTGAAACGCGCGGGTCCTCGGCCCGCGCCATCGCCTCCAAGCGCTCAAGAAGCCGCACCTTGCTCGCCGCGTCCAATGACGCCAACGGGTCGTGCGGAACGTACAACTGGTGCTGGCCGACACTTTTCTTTAGCGCCGGCACGCTGCGTTGCTGACCGCTGGCGGCGATTTCCCGTACCGCGGCGGCGGCGTCGCCAAGTGCCTGGGCGCTGATATCGTCGGAGTATGCAAAAGCCGTTTTTTCACCCGCCAGGGCACGCACACCGACGCCTTCGTCGATGCTGAAGCTGCCTGCCTTGACGATACCTTCCTCAAGACTCCAGGCTTCGGAACGACAGTACTGAAAATAGAGGTCGGCGTAGTCGACCCGATGCGTCATGATCGTGCCGAACACCTTGGTCAGATCCAATGCATTCAGACCGTAAGGGGTCAGCAAGGTCTTCTGGGCCTGCGCGAGTAGCGATTGTGCTTTTTTAGTCATTGAATTTCCAAGATTTTCCGCGGTAACGGGCTGATTTCACATCACGCGGTGCCGTAGCGCCGGCAGGCTGGCGCGAACCTCCTCCAGGCGAGATTGTTCGAGGTCGCCGATGACGATTCCCGGTCCTTTCGATTTGCGGTCGAGAATGAGTCCCCAGGGGTCGATCAGCATGCTGTTGCCGTGCGTTTCGCGTCCGTTTTCATGCTGACCACCCTGCGCGACGGCCAGCACATAACACTGATTCTCGATTGCCCGGGCACGCAGCAGGATTTCCCAGTGTGCCCGCCCAGTGGTTTCGGTAAATGCCGCCGGGACGATCAGCAAGCTGCAGACGCCAAGCGCCCGGTAGAGTTCCGGAAACCGGAGGTCGTAGCAAATCGACAGGCCAATACGACCAACTGGCGTCTCGAAGGCGGCGACCCGTCGCCCGGCTTCGATGGTCGCGCTTTCGTCATAGCATTCCGCGCCCTGCTGAAAACCGAACAGGTGGATTTTGTCGTAACGGGCCACGCGCCGACCCTGGGGATCGTAAACCAGACTGGTATTGAGAACCTTGTCGGGCGTGCTGGCCGACAGTGGCAAGGAGCCGCCAATCAGCCAAATGCCGTGTTCGCGGGCGATTCCGGCAAGAAAATCCTGAATCGTTCCGTGACCGTCGTGCTCTTGCAACGCTACTTTGTCGCTGTCGTGGATTCCCATGATCGGGAAATACTCCGGCAGGGCAATCAATTCGGCGCCTTGCGCCACCGCATCGGCGATCAAATGCGCCGCGGCGGTCAGATTGTCGTCGATACGCGGCGTCGAAACCATTTGCACGGCGGCGACTCGCAGACGAGACGCCGTTTTTTCATTGTTCAAGGCATCGTCACGGCTGAGGTTCATCGCTTCCTCCGGTCGGGGTGGGCGGTGGCGCGGCATCTTCCCGCCCAGGATTGGCACGCGACAGTCGCTCGACCTTCGGGTCGTCCCATTTGCCGGTGACAAGATAGTCGAAGCTGAAGACCTTGTTAAGCGGGTTCTGAAGAATCTTGTGCGCCAACAACGTGGCCACGCCGGCCAACGGGTTGATCACCGCCACTCCCAACGCGGCGCTTCCGCCCAATTCGGGCTGTACTGTCACGTTGAGACGCTGTGTTTCCATTTTCAGGTCGGTTTCACCGCGCATCACCACTCTTGCCGACGGCCCGTCGATTTGCAGGCGGTCGGTACGCATGAGACCGCTTTTTACCGTCATTCGCCCGTTGATATTGTCGAAACTGAAACCTTCGCTGAAGACGTCGCCGAAATCAAGCAAAAAGCGGCGCGGCAGACCTTGCAGGCTGATCAGACCGAGCAGCCGGCCGGCGCCGGGATCGAGCTTGACGAAGCGGCCGTTGCTGGCTTCGAGGCGCATGTCGCCACTGAGTGTTCCGTAATCGAGCATCGTCGGCTGCCCATTCCAGCCTATTTTTCCTTTCAGTGTCGCCACGCCGCCGCGGACGACGCCGCCATGGCCGAGACGTTCAAGCAATTTGCCAGCGTCGCTGCTTTCCAGCGTGAAATCGAGCTGCATGCGCTTGCCACCGGCGAATTGCCACTGGCCGCTTCCCGTCAAACTGCCGTTGGGATTGGCGATTTCGACCTTGGTCAGCCGCCAGACGCCGCCGTCGTTATGGGCCTGCACCTCCAGACGGCCGAAACGGCTGGCGCCGACGGCAAAATCGTCGATGACGACATCCAGCGCCGGCAGTTCCTTGAGCGCCTCTTCCACGGTGGCGTTCTTGCTCTCCTTGTCCGGCTGTCGCCATTTTTTGAAATGTGCCGCCAACTTCCCGGCGCCGGCGCCGTCCCATTGAAAAGTGCCGATTGCGTCCTTCGATTGCACGCCGCCCCGCCACTGCGGCGCCGCGCCCCAGATGCCGAGGCTGACATCGCCGTAGGATCTGCCGAGGATGATCGCCTCATCGGCTTTCAGATCGAAGGCCATAGGGAAACGGGGGCCTGGAGCCGCCGCGACATCCTTGCCGGCCGGGCGCAACAGGCTTTGCCAGTAATCGAGATCGATCGTCTTGGTGGTCACCCCGATGGCGATGCCACGCTCCGGCATTGGGCGCAGCGGGCGGCCGATCGCGATCGCGCCACGTTCGATAACGCTGTTTTCCGCCTGCCGGCGACGGATGATTTGTAGGTTGGCCACGTTGCCCAGCGACGCGGTCACCTGTTCGCGCATGCCTGTCGGCGCCCCTTTTCCGGTCGACGGCAGAATGACGGTTTCGAGATGCAGGGGCAGGACGTCGGCCGCGTTCTTGGCAAACGGCGCGGCAAGCGTCGAACCGACTCCCGTCAGATTGGAGTCCAGGACCAATTCGACATTGCGCTTGACGACGCGGACATCGGCGCGATAAGTCGTTCCTCCGGACAGGTGGTCGAGCAAGGGCCATTCAACCCGGCGGCGTAGCTCGTCGATGCCCAGCCTGCCACTGGCCGCGATGGCGAGCTTGCCGCTCTGCGTGCCACCGCCGATTCGGAGCGAGCCACCAAGAAAAATGGCGCTGATATCCGAAAGTTTCAGATCTTTTTCGGAGAAGCGCAGGCCACCGTTAACCTGTTGCAGCGGTGGCAATGAAGCGTCGACCGTCACCTCGTTGGCCGCGAAAGTGTAGTTGCCATCGACCTTCGATTCACCGAGACGTGCCTCCTGTAACGGAATGGTCATGCCGATGTCCAGCGTCCCTTTGCCCACGGCGCCCATGTCGTCGGTGAAGTGATCGATTTGTTTGGCCACCGGGCTTTGCTTGATGAATTTCAGAAATTCCGCCGTTTCTCCCTCGGCGTGCCCTTTGACCTTGAGCGTCGACACCGGTGCGTCGAAATCCGGGATTTCGGCGCGGGTTTGCGACAGTTTCGCACCGAAAATCGCTCCCTTGCTGGCCTGGACCACCATCCCCGTTCCTTCGAAGCGCAAATCGGCATCGATGCCGGTAATGAACGGCCAGCCCGGGCCATAATCGAGAGTCACATCGTGCGCTTTCACGGTGACCAGAAACTGACCGTTCTTATGATCGCTAAAAGGAAAATTCGCCAGATCGCCTTTCAGCACCAGCTTGGCCTCGCTTGCCGTTCCCGCCTTGAGCGCGTTGCGCACCCATTGCCGTGCATCGGCATTGATCACTCGTGGTAGATAGCGCCAGACCGCGCGCGCGTCGGCGCGGACCAGATTCGCCGTCAGATCGATGCGGCCGGGTCCGGTGCCGCCAAGGCGGTAGCTTCCCTGCGCGGTTCCGGCCGCTTCCGGATTGGCGAATTCGACGCGCGACAACTCGACATCGAGTTGTTCCTTGGCGATTTTCCACTTCGCTTCCGCGCGCAGGGTGTCGAAAGGGATCGACGATTCGGTAAACACCGCGGGAAGCTCGATACTCGCCTTTCGCCCCAATACGTTGATATTGCCACCATGCTCGTCGGCATCGATCGACCCTGAAATACTCGACGCACCTGGAAAATGCCCCGAGGCGTTGATCGACAACTCGTCGAAACGACTTTTGAGCGCATATTTCTGTAGTTTTTCGATGTTTCCCTGCCAGTTCACGCGCAGGTCGGCAAGGCGCCCGCGCGGTGCCAGATCGCTGAGCCATTTCCGCGAACCGGCATCCAATGGCAGATGGGCGGCGAGCTTGCGTAGAGGAGCGAGATCCAGGACGCTGGCCCGGGCACTGCCGCGCACGGCGTCGCTATTCTTCAGATTTTGCCAGTCGACATGAAAATCGGTGGGGCCGACATGAATGTGTTGCGCGTCGTCGTTCGTTGCCGTCGATTCGCGCGTCAACAGCTCGAGTCCACGACCGTCCACGCGTGCTCCATCCGGCGAAAATCGTACACCAAGCCGCCCCGACATCCGATCCAGATCGAGCGGCGGCAGATTTTCCGCCAATTGCAGGTGGACATCGTCAAGCGAGAAATCGGTCGTCAACTCCTGCAAGCGCCCCTCGGCGATACCGGCCCAAGCGCGTAGCGCGCCACGGCCGCGCGGCAAGGTGATTGGATAATCCAGCCAGGTGCGCCAGACGGCCAGATCCGCATAGTCGATCTGACCGAAGACTTGTCCGTTCCATGACTCGGTGCGCTCGATATCCTTGCCCCGAAAATCGCCGCGCAGGTCGATCGGCGATGCCATCGATTCCGGCGGCTGGGCGGTCAAGCCGAAGCGATGCCGTCGGCCGTCGTTGTCTAGCGCGAAATCGACATTCGCGAAGGCCAGAGGCGGCGCCTGCCGCTTGGCGTCTTCCCACACGACCGTGGCGTCGTCGATGCGAATTTTTTTCTGCACCAGCACCCAGTCGGCCACATCGCTATTGCTACCGTCCTGGCTCATGGCGATGCCGGCGACAAAGAAACGCCCGTCGGCGTCACGGCGCAGATGTAGCGTCGGCTTGTCGATTCGCAGGACCAACAGCCGCAATTGCAGCCGGGGCAGCGAGGTCCACGAGAGAACGCCCTCGACACGATTGAACGCCAAGACCGGTTGTCCTTGGCGATCGGCGATGCGAACATCCGAAAGGGTCAGATCGGGATTGATGCCGTCCCAGCGGGTTTCAATGCGTCCGATACCAACCGACAGGCCAAGCATCCGGCCGAGGTGTTCCTCGATTTGGGGACGATAAGTCTCGATGTTCGGCAACACCGCGTAGCGCAATGCCAGAACCAGCAACACAAAACCGAAATAAAGCAACCAAAAAGCGCGTGCCAACAACCGCCCGAACGAGCGCGAAAAAGGATGTGCGATCACCGCGCCGACGGCGCGCGAACAGCTGGCGAATAGTGGGCGAAACTGTTCCTGGCGCATCAGTGTCGGCCACCGCGTAGAGACTTTTGCCAACAATCGGTGAGCGTCACTAGAATGTCGAAACACCTTGAAAAACCGTCGGGCGCTCATTGTAACGGCTTTGCGGCGGGGCTTCCCGCCAACGAGAGCCGTTACTTTGGGGCACCCGCTGACGAGAGAATTCCATGCTTCCCATCGACGACATGCGGACGACGAAAGCAAGCGCGTTGCAAGCCCCTTGGACGGTAGCCCAGATACACAGTCATTACCTGCGAAATCTTCTCGCCAGTCGCCCGGAGATTGTCGAGTGGCTACAGGAAAACATCACCACGGCCGTGACCGCCGACAAAATGCGGGATTTTCTGGCCCACCAGACCTTCGCCAACGACGACGGTTTGAAACGCGCCCTGCGCCGTCTTCGCCAGCGTGTGATGGCTGCCCTGATCGTGCGCGACATCGCTGGCGAAGCCACTCTGGCCGAGGTCGTGGAGAGCATGACCCAACTCGCCGACGTCACCACCAATCACGCACTCGACTATTACCACCGGCAACTGGTCGAGTCGTTCGGCGAACCCCTGGACGGCAACGGCCGACCACAAAAACTGCTGGTGGTTGGCATGGGAAAACTCGGCGGTCGCGAGTTGAATGTGTCGTCGGACGTCGACTACATCTTCATTTATCCGGAAGAGGGGCAAACTGCCGGTAACGGTCGCCGCATCGACAACTACGATTTCTTTTCGCGGCTCGGCAAGCGACTGATCGGCGCTCTCGACGACCTCACGGAAGACGGTCAGGTTTTCCGTGTCGACATGCGGCTGCGACCGAACGGCGACTCCGGTCCGCTGGTCGGCTCGCTGGGTTCACTGGAAAACTATTTCATCACCCAGGGTCGTGAATGGGAACGCTATGCCTGGATCAAGGCTAGGGTGATGAACGAAGGCGCCAACCGGCAGGACGAGTGGCTGAAAGCCCTGCACGAGATTTCCCGCCCGTTTGTCTTTCGCAAATATCTCGATTTCGGCGCGATCAACGCCATGCGCGACCTGCATGCGCAAATTCGCCGCGAAGTCGCGCGCAAGGACATGGCCGACCACGTCAAGCTCGGCCCCGGGGGCATTCGCGAAATCGAATTCATCGCGCAGGTTTTTCAGTTGATTCGCGGCGGCCGTGACCCCGCGCTACAGATCCGCCCGACACTGAAGGTGCTGGCGTTTTTGGCCGACAAACGACTCCTGCCACCCGAAAAGGAACGCGAACTGGCGGCCGCCTACGATTTTCTGCGTCGCCTCGAACATCGGCTGCAATACATCAACGACGCTCAAACGCACAAACTGCCCAGCGGCGAAATGGAGCGGGCACGCATTGCGGAATCGATGGGCTTCACCAATTGGGCGCCATTCATGACCGCGCTCGACACGCATCGCGAGAAAGTGGCCCGGCATTTTGAACAGGTGTTTTCCGAACCCGAAGAGGGCCGGCATGCGCTCGCCGGACTGTGGGAGGAGTCGACGCTCGGCGACGAGGCACTTGAAAATATTGCCAATCTCGGCTTTCGTCAGCCGCAGGCCGTTTTGCAAAGTCTGCGGAGCTTTCGACAAAGTGGTCGCTATCTCCAGTTGCCGGCCAGCAACCGCGAGCGCCTGGATGCCCTCGGCCCGCGTTTGATCGAAGCGGCGGCAGCGACGACCACCCCGGACGCGACCTGGCAGCGCGGCCTCGATTTTCTGGAAACGATCAGCCGGCGCGGCGCCTATCTGGCGCTGTTGCAGCAATATCCGCAAGCATTGCGCAAACTGGCCGAACTGATCGGTAGTTCTTCATGGGCGGCCGACTATCTGACCCGTCACCCGATTCTGCTGGACGAACTTCTCGACGCGGATATTTTCAATCCAACGCCGGATTGGCAAGCATTCCGCGACGATCTGCAGCTGCGTCTGGCGCAACGCGCCGACGACACCGAGCGCGAAATGGATATTCTGCGGGAAACCCATCACGCTCAGGTCTTTCGTCTGCTGGCCCAAGACATCGCCGGCCTGCACACCGTCGAGCATCTTGCCGACCGTCTTAGCGAACTGGCCGACATCATGGTTCAGACGACGATGGATCTGTGTTGGCAAAAACTTCGACACCGACATCCGCATCCGGAACGTCCACCGCGTTTCGCGGTCATCGGTTACGGCAAACTCGGCGGTAAGGAACTCGGCTTTGCCTCCGACCTCGATCTCGTTTATCTGCACGACGACCCGGAGACGGATGCCGGCGAGTTGTACGCCCGCCTCGGGCAACGCATGAGTACCTGGATGTCGACGCAAACTTCGGCCGGCACGCTTTTTGAAGTCGACTTGCGCCTGCGCCCCAACGGCGACGCGGGCATGCTGGTGTGTCCGGTCGATGCGTTTCGCGATTACCAATTGCAGCGTGCCTGGGTTTGGGAACATCAGGCGTTGACACGGGCCCGCTTCTGCGCCGGCGACCCGACTGTCGGCGCGCGCTTCGAGGCCATCCGCGTCGAAATCCTGCGCCAACCGCGCGATCTTTGCACCTTGCGGGACGAGGTGTTGTCCATGCGGCAGCGGATGCTTGAACAACACGCCTCACGCAATGAGGAGTCCTTCGACATCAAACACGACCGTGGTGGCCTGATCGACGTGGAATTTATCGTCCAGTACCTGATTCTCGGCCATGCGCACAGCCATCCCCGGCTGTGTGGCAATTTCGGCAACATCGCGCTGCTCGGCATCGCCGCCGATCTCGGCCTGATCGCCGCCGAACTGGCCGAGCCGGTGCGCAGCGCCTATCGCGACTTTCGCCACATGCAGCATGTGCTACGACTCAATGCCGGCCGCCGCGCGCGCGTCGATCGCGCAGTGGAAAAACGCCGGATCGACGCGGTGCGGGCGTTGTGGCGGGCCGTTTTTGAAACGCATTGAGACAAAGACATTCTTGCTCGTGGCGCGTAGGCCAAAAATCAACAACTGGGACAAGATTCCCCAAAACGGCTCGCTCCTATCGGCAATTCGCCACCGCCACGCTTTTCCGACGAACGGCGAGCAACCCCGACAGCGCGAGGCCAAACAGCGCGTAGGAGGCTGGTTCGGGAACGTTCGCCGGAGGATCGACGGAGATCCCGTCATTCGCGCAATTCTCGGTCCAATGGACATCGAAGGCGCCGCCATCCCAACCGCTGCGGGTCAAGAGGCCGAGATCGATGCTTAACTCGTAGAAATAATGCGGATCGTTCTGGTTGCCGCCATAACCCGTTGTTGGCGTGACGGTATAGGCCAGCTCGGCCATTCCTCGATAAATTCCCGCCAGCATGTGCGTCGGATTCAGCAGATCCGGCGCGTAACTCGGATCATTGGGGTTGGTGTAAGCGCCGCTGGCATTCCAGAGGCCGTACGCCCAGGTCGGATTACTGTACACACCGCCCTCGACACCGAAGCTCTCGAAGGTGTAGCCACCGCCGCTATCGACGCCGACGACGTGCTTGATGTTGATGCCCAGGTCGAAGGTGCCGTTCCTGCCAAAATCGATGGCGAAATCGCCGGCACCGAAAGTATTGGCTGCCGGATTGTTCAGTGTTCTCGGGTTGTGCCCGGTCGCCAGTGCGATATAAAGCTTCTGATCGGTTTGGGAAATCTTGGTGTAGATCGCCTCGGCATCGTATGCTTGACCGCCCCAGCCGGGACTCAGGTAAAACGAACCATTGCCGACTTGATCCTCGATCGTGGAATGAACCGTGGGATCCGATGATTTCCAGGTTGCGGGATCGATATTCCAGTCGGACAAATTTCCATCGATCGTGATGGCTGATGCTGAAAGGGTAGCGAGAGCACCGATGAGGCCGATGGCGAGATGAATCGATTTAGTCATTTTGTCGCTCACAAATTGAGTGGTTTCAGAATTGGGGTCCTTTAACCCTCTTCGCGAGGCGACGACCCATGGGAGAAAGTATCTCGCCACAAGTCATTGATACGTTATGAATTAGTGCACGTTTTTAGAGATATTCGGACGACGAAGAGAGCGAAAAAACAAATTTTTCCGCCCCATGGAAAGTATTTTCGAAAACACTCCCACATTACCGACGCCTGTCGTCGCAGCGCGACGCCTAGCGATAGAGGCGTGTTTGGCACCACAAAATGCCATGTTTATCTGTTGATGTTTAACAGGCTGCTCAAAAACCCCGCCCCAGCTACGCCGATGGGATAATTCGAACCTTGCCTGAACGAGATGGAAAAAAGATGAGAAGGCCCGACACGACGCAGCCTGCGATGTTCAGCTACCGGACGCTGGAAGAGCGGATTCCGGCAAGTCATCCGCTGAGGAAGCTGCGGGTGGTGGTCGATGGGATTCTGGGCGCGATGCAGGCGACCTTCGAGCAGCTGTATTCGCGC
>Ga0208938_1000940_pt1 | contig 18516 bp, 16 predicted proteins | sample AD_UKC125_MetaG_FD_184434 | JGI IMG/M metagenome (GOLD analysis project Ga0208938, IMG submission 184434) | Active sludge microbial communities of municipal wastewater-treating anaerobic digesters from USA - AD_UKC125_MetaG (SPAdes) (version 2) | ecosystem: Engineered > Bioreactor > Anaerobic >...
GGACCAGCGCTATCCCGATGTAGAAGGGGGTGGCAGTGCCTGTCAGGAGTACCCCATCGGAGGGGCACGCAATCGTCACGGGGCCCACAACCGCCGGTGATCCGGTGAACAGGCCAATGTTCGCGATCGAGCACTGGCCTGGTGTGGGGTTCTGGACCGCCTGGGAGAGCTTCGTGGGGGCGGTGCCCGGAATGGATGGGTGGTAGATGCTCTGCGCTGGAATGTGAACGGTGGCCGCGCGTTCCACCTTCCACGTCCCACGCGGCAATTGAAGGGTGTGCCTGCCGTGTAGCGTGCGACCGCGTCCTCGGGCCGTGATGGACGTCGACGTCACCTCGTATCCGGCGGAGTTCCTAACCCGCAGTGTGATCCGCGCCCTGTGCCCTTCAGGGACTCGGCGAGTGGTGTCGACGGTTCCTAATGTCGGTGTCGTCAGGTCGTCTGAGGGGACAGCGGCATGTACCGGAACGCAGGCGACGAAGGTCATCAGGAAGAAGGTGAGAACCGAACTGATCATGCGCCTACCAGGCATTGGCCGCCCCCTGTGATCCTTAGTGCCAGATTAGCCTGGGGGCTGCGGCACTTCGCCTTGAGTCGCGTGGCCCCTCCCGCTATCGCCCCCAATCGCGTCGTGCAGTTCACGGTCCGCTGAGTTGCTGCACCCGGCTGCGGTGGGATCATCCCGCCCCTGGGCGCAGGTATGCTCCGGCCACCCACTGCTCGTGGACACGGCCCACGCCGACCGCGACCCGGACATAACCGGTCCAGGCCGCCTTTGTCGGGTTGTCCCACCGCCACTGCAGAAGCTCACCGCTCCACCCGGGATCGCCATCGGGGAAGGGGGAGTGGGTCTGGTTGCGCGGACCGAGCTGCAGGTCCCACGCGGTCGACACCACCACACTGGTCACGGCCCGAACCTAGCCCCCAGGTACGACTTCGATGTCTGTCGTAGGTTGGGTGATATCGCCGCGGGTTCAGGGGGTACGTGCCAGGTGTGACACGCCCACCGCGGTGTGGCAGGTAATGCGTACCAGTCGCGGTTTGGGGCGTCCTCGATTGTCCGAGGTGCCAGGCATGCTGAAGGGCATGGGCAGGTCAGGTAAGGGGCCGTTATCCGCCATCAGCGGCGGCATGTCAGCGGCACGGCGGCACCCGGGGGTAGCGTTCGCTGGCCCCGTCGTGATCACCTGTGTGCAAACGTTTCCCCTGGTGTTCCCATCCGTAGGATGCGCCGGGCGCATCCTTTGCTCAGATCTGAGGTGCTCGCCTTCGCCGGTCGAACGTCACCCATCCATACTCGAGAATCTCAGTGACGTTCCACAGCAGTGCTGTGAATACAGGAACGGACAGAGACAGTCGAGCCTCCACCGTCGGCTCGTGCGGCTCATCACGAACGACTTCCCGGCTCAACAGGGATGTGGCCCACCAGGCGCCGTGTGTCGCTCCGGACAGTGAACGCCACAACACCGTGTAGTGCGGGCCACTCAGTCCTGCCAGCGCGGCCCCTGTCTGAACGATCTTGCCGTTCGTGGGCCAGCAGTTCTTGCGCATGCGTGTCAGGTTCAATTCCTCTGCACGCTGGGCGGCCCATCCGTCCGCCCACTTCTTGCCGTCATCAGCGACGGCGGTACTGACCGGCGTCTTACCGACGGCGAGCATCGCTTCCACCAGCGCCTCGTTCGCTGACGTTTCATCGTGCATCTCCTGCATATGCAGAATCAGCCGGGCTCTAACTCGAGCCTTGCGGTCAGGGGTACCAAGAAGCCACGCCGCAGTGCAGGCGACGTCTAGACCCGTTCGAAGGTTCGGGAACAGGCCATGCGGATTCGTGATGAGCGTCGGCGAGCCATCATCGGTGTATGTCACGGATGCTCGCAGCAGAACGCTCAGGCAGTCCGTGCCCACGCCGAGGTAGTTGTAGGCCAGCTGCGAAATGTGGAACGGGTCGGTGAGCCGATTGTCTGCGGCCAACGAAGACCCAGGCTCGACGGAGTCGTCCTGCTCCGCCAGGTACCGTGCGTGCCATGAATCGACTCGCTGCCGCACCTTGGCCAGAGCGGAGCTCACCATCTCCTGCTCTTGCGGTGTCAGCGATTCCGGAATGGGTGCCGTCATCTAACAAAGCATCACGCGTGTGGAACGATCACGCGATGCCTACCTCAGGTCTGGGGCGTAGATGGGTGATAGGGGGATAGAGATCAGTCTGCCCGGTACCTGTGACATGGCAGTCCCGGCACGCGTCACACCGCACATAATGGCCCCTTCCGAGGCGCTCAACTCGATCGCCGTTTTGGGCGACCTCCGGGGGTGGGCCGTGGTGGCTTCTGGGCCGGCTCGGCCGGTGACTCGTCCCATGGGCGGTTGAAGAAGCGGCCTGGTCCGGCTTGGTCTTGTCCGAGGAGGCGGATACGGCCCACTGACCCGTTCCCGGCATGTTCGGACCGACTGCCCGCCAACGCCGCCGCCTCGTCGATGGCCAGGTGTCCGTTGGAGACGGATATCGGCAGGTAGAGGGCATAGGTCTCACCTGGTTTGAGGTGCTCCTGTGCCCACTGCCTCGCTTCGATGACGTTGCATTCAGTCAGCAGAATCTCGTCAACGTAAGAAGCGATGTCGGAGTCGTTCGGATCCACCCCTGGCGGAAGCGGCTTGGTGAGACCCCAGAACTCGACCAGGAAGGTCGAGGCATCGAGTTCGTAGGATTCCCATACCTTGAAGCTGGTGGCTCGCACTCTCACATCCTGCCGGGAGGCCCTGAGCGATCCCACCTGATCACATCTGGACCCGCCGCTGTCTAGCCGTTACGGACAGTTTGAATCGGGACTGTGGATAACCCCCCAACATTGAGCAGTGACCGTCGACCGGCGGGTGGCCCGGCGAACGCCCGAGGAACTGTGTATCCCCCGGTCAGCGCCGCTGGCGGACCCTGCCAAATACCGTAAGCCCACCTGCCATTTAGCGTGGCGAGTCACCGGATGACGTAGCTGATCAGCATGACCCCAGGTGTCTCAAAACCCGTCGACAAACCCAGAGGTTCTGGACACGAGTTTCGGACGCGTCGTTTCCTCATGGAGTTTCGGACGTCTCAGAAACGGTGGCTTTTGGACGCAGGCGCAGGTAGCAGCCGAGGGTGTGTCGCGTTCCGAGTTGGTGCGTCAATTCTGTCCACAGGGTTGCTCATAGACTCCGCGTGGTGGCGTCCGGCACGGGCCCTCAGAGGACCTTGACTGAGGGTGTTGACCACCTCTGGTAGAAGAACGCGCTGTTGTTGGCGATTAGCGGTCGGCTGCCATTCCCCGGGCAACGTTATGTGCGAGAACCGTTGCCTCTGCCCGGTGGTGGTGTCGACCTTAACGATGACGCTGCCCTTGACCAAGTCGGAGTCGTAGTCTGCCTTGGTGCGCCGGGGGGAGCAGTCCCAACGCACAGGAGTGGGCCAGTCGCATCGATCGTGGACTCGTTCGGATCACGACGCTGACCTGGCTGGAGGTGGGCACTCCGCGCACACCGCCGAGCGGACCTTTTCGGCGTTACGCGGGCCGCCACGGACGGCGATGCCCGTCGAGTATCTGACGCCCGCAACGAGGACCGGGCACTCGCGGTTCAACTCGTGCTCGCTGGAATGGGCCAGCACAGGGCCCCGTCGATCCCGGATCCGCTCATCGCGGCCGCAGCCGAACTCGCCGGTTTGACGCCTGCTGCACAAGACTTCGAGCTCATCGCGGTCATCACCGGTCAGCCCTGCGGAGAGGCTCTCTTCGTGAATCCACTCGGCACGATTCTGTCGAGGCGGACATGCGAACTGACTCGCGCCTTCGACGGGAGCCTTCCCGTGGCGAGGGTCATATCCCCGCTCGCTTCGCTCTACCTTGTTGAGCATGACCACGTCGTTGGTGTTCCTGCCCAGCCCCTTGCTCGGTCCGTCGGTGTGGAGGCCCGTCGCCCAGATCCTGGCTGGTCAGGGTTGGCACACCACGGTAGGTGAGGTGCCCTCGCCGCTGGCCACAGGGGATGACGTCTTTGGCGCTTTCCGTGCGGCGCTGCCCTTGGACAGGGATCTCGTCCTCGTCCCGCACAGTAACGCCGGCGCATACGTTCCGGAACTGTCGATGATTGCTCCGGTCGTGGCCACGCTGTTCGTGGACGCCGTTCTTCCGCCTCTGCGCGGTCAGATGCCGCTCGCGCCGCCCGCACTTCTTGGCCTCCTACGCAACCGGATGGGTGATGACGGCCTGCTTCCGCCTTGGACGGCATGGTGGGACGAGTCCGACGTTGGAGCCCTGTTCTGCAACCCGTCAAGCCGCGCCGCGGTCGAGCGCGAACAGCACACCAGCTGACTGCCCCGGATCAAGTGGCCGAGACGCTCGCTGCCCTGCTCGACGAGATCGGCATCACCACGACACCGTGATCACGGCGACGGACCGTTAGCGCATCATGCGCCGGCAGGAATGGCCCCAACCCTAGGAACCTGCGTCCGTCAGGTCCTCGTGATACGGGCCGGTCTGTGCCCGGCATCTGCTCGCTGGCTAGTCTCGCAGCCATGGACGACGTGGTGAGTTATGACCTTTCTGATGGGATTGCGACCCTGACCCTGGACAACGGCAAGGTCAACGCCGTCTCCCCGGCCGTGATCGACGCCTTCAACGCTGGCCTGGACCAAGCGACCTCCGATGAAGCGGTGGTGATCATCACCGGTACTCCGGGCATCCTGTCCGCTGGGTACGACCTGAAGGTGATGACCTCAGGCCCGCAGAACGCGATCGACCTGGTGGCAGCGGGATCCACGCTGGCTCGCCGGATGCTCGCCCACCCGTACCCGGTGATCGTCGCCTGCCCGGGCCACGCCGTGGCCAAGGGAGCCTTCCTGTTGTTGTCGGCCGACTACCGGGTCGGGGCGGACGGTGCGTTCCAGATCGGCCTCAACGAGGTGCAGATCGGAATGACGATGCACCATGTGGGCATCGAACTGGCCCGCGCCCGGCTGCACGCTTCTTACCTGAATCGGTGCGTGATCAATGCGGAGATGTTCGATCCGCACGGTGCGCGACGAGCGGGATTCCTCGACGAGGTGGTCGACGCCGACGCCGTCCTCGAAACCGCTCGAGGGCGAGCCGTGGCGTTCCAGAAGCTGAACATGAAAGCCCACGCGGCGACGAAACTCAAGGTGCGCAAGAAGTTGCTCGATACTCTGGACGCCGCGATCGAGGCCGACAAGAAGCCGCTCTGGTAGCGACTGGCGCTGCCGGAACGGGTGCGGTTCACCGGGTGCGGGCCCGCCGCCGCCAGAGCATCCACGCCAGACCCGCCACCCACAGCGGGCTGGTCCACAACAGCACCCGACCCAGCCACGACCAGCCCGCGGCGAGCGTGTCGAGCACCCGCTGCCAGCCGGATGGTTCGGTGTCGTAGCGGGCTGCCGCGTCCTCTCTGGTGAGGAGCTCCAGGGAGATCCGGGCCTGCGAGACCTGGCTCTGCAGGTAACGCTGCTGGGCGACCAAGCCGTCGAGTTCGGACTGCCGAGCAGCGATCGCCTCCTCCACCGCGATGACGCTGCCCACCGAATTCGCCCGGTCCAGCAGGGTCTGCAGCCGGGCCACGGAGGCGCGCAGGGCGGCGATCCGCGCCGCCCCATCGGCGAGCTGCGTGCCCGTGTCCACCGAGGACTGCGAGAACGTCACGACGTCACCGAGGGGTTCGATCGCGGCGAGGGCCTGGTCGTAGGCACGAGCGGGGACCTCCACCGACAGGCTGATCCCGGGTGTGCGGGGGGAGACGGGGTAAGTGACGTCGGAACCTGTGGGTGACACGGGTCCGCCCTCGGAGGTGACCGTCTCGCTCGTCACGCGACCCCCAAGGTCATTGACAGCGGTCACGAAGGCATCCAGAGCCGCCCGCACGTCGTCGGCCGCCACGACGGCGCTGGCATCGCGGGCCACGGTTGCTGCGGGTTCGACGCCCGGTGCCTGGGCTGAGTCCGCGATGTCGGTGGTCGGGGCATCCGCCATCCCCGGCGTCATCGCCTCCTGAGAGCTCACCACGGCGGAGTCGCTGCCGGATCCGCCGGAGATCTGCGCGACGGTCACGGTGCCGGCGAGCAGGGCCGCCCCCGCACAGGCGGCCAGCGCCAGATCCCACCACCTGCGCCGGCGCGGGGCCGGATCGGCTGCCAGCGGCAGTTCGTCCCAGACCCGCTGCAGGAGTGCCTCGTCAGGGGCGGTGGGGGGCTCGAGGTCCTTCAGTGCCGAGCGCAGATCCTCGTCGTGGAAGTCGGTGTTCATCCGGTCCCTCCTTGGATCGAGGTGGTCGTCATTGCCGTCCGCAGCCTGGTCTTGGCGCGGTGCAGTCGAGTCCGGGCGGCGCCCGCATTCACACCGAGGGCCGTCGCCAACTCGTTGCCCTCCAGACCCTCCCAGGCCCACAGCTGCAGCACGTCCCGGTCAGGCTCGGACAGTGTCTGCAGCGCCTCGTTCAATGCGGTCCGTGCGTCAACGGCGCCGATTGTCTGCTCATCGATGTCGGGGGTCACGACGGGTTCATAGGTGGCGAGTCTCGCATCCAGACGGGTGCGGCGGGCTGACGAGCGTGCGGCGTGGGCGATGACATTGGCCGCGGTGGCGTACAGCCAGGGGAGTTCGTCCGCAGGCATATCGCGACGACGTCGCCAGGCTGTGGCGAACACCTCGACCAGGACGTCCTCGCAGTCCTGCGGTGTCCGCAGCCGGCGCTGGGTGTACGCCAGGACGGGCGCCGCGGTGCGCCGGTACATCGCCTCGAACCAGGCGGTATCACGTGCGATTTCGGCCATCACATCTCTTCATTCCCGGATGAGCCCTCAGTGTTACACCGGTGCCACAACTCACGTCATGGCACGCGCCCCGGCCACAGATCCACATCAAGGGACTGTTCGAGGTTGGCGATGGTGGCCACGTCGGGTACCACTTTGCCCGTGATCAGCCGAGACAGGCTGGTGGGATCGATCCCGGCCGGCCCAGCCACCGCCCGCAGTGACGCCCCGCGATCGGCCATCTCTGACTGCAGCCGTACGACCAGGGCGGCCGTCACGATGGCGTACGTGGGCGTGCCGGGGGTGAAGGGACCGGTCGGCCACAGCCCATCGGGCGCCACGAACGATGCCGGTGGTTGGTAGGAACGAGAGGCCATGCACGGCAGTGTGCCACCGACCACCACCACCCGGCACCCGCATGCCGTCGCGTTGGCCAGCGGACGCCGACCGAAAGCGCGCCACTAGGCTTTGACCATGTCCAAGGTGCTCTCGTCCCTGCCCGTCGGTGAGCGGGTCGGCATCGCCTTCTCCGGAGGCCTCGACACCTCGGTCGCGGTTGCCTGGATGCGGGAGAAGGGGGCCTTTCCCTACGCGTACACCGCCGATCTCGGTCAGTACGACGAGCCGGACATCGATTCGGTGCCCGACCGGGCGTTGCAATACGGGGCCACGGCCGCCCGCCTGATCGACTGCCGGTCCGCGCTGGTCGAACAAGGCCTGGTCGCCATCATGTGCGGGGCGTTCCACATCCGTTCGGGTGGACGGCAGTACTTCAACACGACACCCTTGGGCCGTGCCGTCTCGGGGACGATGCTCGTGCAGGCCATGGACGAGGACGGCGTGTCGGTGTGGGGTGACGGTTCGACCTACAAGGGCAACGACATCGAACGCTTCTACCGGTATGGCCTGCTCGCCAACCCGAGCCTGCGGATCTACAAGCCCTGGCTGGACGCGGATTTCGTACACGAACTCGGTGGTCGTACGGAGATGTCCCAGTGGTTGGCCAGCCATGACCTGCCCTATCGAGACAGCGTGGAGAAGGCGTACTCCACCGACGCCAACATCTGGGGTGCGACCCATGAGGCCAAACACCTGGAACACCTCGACGCGTCGATTGAGGTCGTCCGGCCGATCATGGGGGTGCGGTTCTGGGATCCGGCGGTCGACGTCGCCACCGAGGACGTGACGATCGCCTACCACCAGGGACGGCCTTTGAGCATTAACGGTGAGGTGTTCGAGGACGACGTCCAACTGGTGCTGGCCGCCAACGCCATCGGGGGCAGGCACGGTCTGGGCATGGCCGATCAGATCGAGAACCGGATCATCGAGGCCAAGAGCCGCGGGATCTACGAGGCCCCGGGCATGGCGCTGCTGTTCATCGCCTATGAGCGGTTGCTGTCGGCCATTCACAACGAGGACACGATCGCCAACTACCACGCGGAAGGTCGCCGATTGGGGCGCCTGCTGTACGAGGGGCGTTGGCTGGATCCGCAGGCGTTGATGCTGCGGGAGTCCCTGCAACGCTGGGTCGCCAGTGCGGTCACCGGTGAGGTGACGCTTCGCCTGCGTCGCGGCGACGACTACTCGATCATGAGCACCGCTGGTCCCCACCTGAGCTACCACCCCGACAAGCTGTCCATGGAGCGCATGGAGCAGGCTGCGTTCGCCGCCAAGGACCGGATCGGGCAACTCACGATGCGCAATCTTGACATCGCCGACACCCGATCGAAGCTGGAGATCTACGCCGCCCAGGGTCAGTTGACTGCCGGCCACGTCGACCTGGTGGGGCGCCTGGAACCCGGTGGCGCTCGTTCCATCACTGCCATGCCCACCGAGCAGGCCAGCAACGTCCTGGATGACGGCGCGTTGCTGGACGACGCGGCCATGGAAACGGGGATGGACTAGTTCCTCTGGCGACCCGTGAAGGTGTCCTGGTTGAGGTGAGTCTTATGGCCCTGGGGGGCCGTGAACGGTAGAGGTTGTCAGAAGGACGCACGTAGAGTGCGCCTCAATGACATCTTCTGGTGCGCGGTGACTGCCTTAGACGCCGAGGTCCACGATGCGGTCAGCCACCGACTCCCACCCCCACAGATCGGTGACTGTCTCGCGAGCCGCGGCGGACAACTCGGCGTACTCCGCTGCCGGCAGGGCGAGCAGGCGGGTCAGTCTGTCTGCCAGTGCCTGGGCGTCGCCGGTCGGGAACGCGGCCAGATCTGCGAACTTCGCGGGATAGTGCTGGCGCAGACCGGCGGCGATCTCTGCCAGGCCGGAGTGGTCGGCCACCAGCGGTGGACAGCCACACGAGGCCGCCTCGGCTGCGACCATTCCGAACGCCTCCGGGAAGACTGAGGGCACGACACTCGTTGCGCACAGGGGCCACAGGTAGCGCAGGTGCCGATGCTCCAAGGCTCCGGTGAAAAGGATGTCGGGGCCGGCAGTACCTTCGAGCTCGGTGCGAGCAGGACCGAAGCCCACGATCACCGCGCGCAGTCCGAGCTGTTTGACGACATCGATGAGTAACGGAACCCCCTTCTCCTGGCTGATCTTGCCCACGTAGGCGATCACGGGTCGGGGGTCGGCGAAGAATGCGGCGAGACGCGCGGCATTGCCGTCGTCGGGCATCCGCGGGTTGCCGACGTTCGGGGCGTCCTGCTGTGACTGCTCCAACAGCCCTGCCAGCGCCGCGTCACGTACGCAGGGTCGCATGAGGTGCGTGTCGACGCCGGGCGGGATGACCTCGATGCGGTGGGGTTCCAGACCCACGAGATCGACAACGACGTTCTTGATGTGCTGAGAGCCAGCGATCACGGCCTTTGCCGGGCGTAGGGCATCCAGCGCCCAACTGCATAGCGCCGGGTTGTCCCGCATGGCGTATTCCAGTTCCGAGCCGTGCGCCTTGACGATGTACGGCTGACCCGCGGCCGCCCCGACGGGACCGCCGAGCAGGACGTGGTTGGTGATGAGCAGGTCCGCCGGGCCGGCCGCGCGGATGGCGGCGGCATTGGATTGCACGAAGTCATCGAGAACGTCGCGCGAGACGTCCGGGAGCAGCGCAGGGACCGCATGCTCGTACTGGTCGAGCACGAACACCGGCAGCGGACCGGGCAGCTCTGGCCGCACCACTGTTGCCCCGGCGAGGTCGAGATCGTCGTGCTCCTGGCAGAACACCGTGACCTCGTGACCCTGCCCGGCGAGCGTACGTGCCAGGGCGCGGCTGTACTCGTTCGAACCCGTCCCCCGCAGCAGGTAGCCGTGCCAGATGTATATGCGCACATCTGGAACGTACCCCGATCGACGGGCTTCAGTAGGGGGAATCTGCTCAGGATTACGTTTGCGCAACCGGCGCGGGCTTCGGGGGCCGTCCGACGGACCTGGCGTGCCGATGGCTGGGGTTTCGCGCGGACTGCTTTTCGCTCGCGTCTCGCGGTACAACCGTGGCGGTCTTGAAGATGTCAGTGGGGCGCACGGAAAGTCAGCGCCAGTGACATACTCCCTCGTCAGACGATGTGTGGGATCGCCACCCGCCACGCTGAAGCACGCCCGCCACAAGGTCGTCGGCTCCGTGCTTCCAGCAACCCGACAATTGGCTCCGTCAGGCACGGCTTAGGTGCCCGGTCCGCCCAATTCCGGCCCCGGCCAAGGAACGATCAGGTCGGCCCCGGCCACTCGCTGGGCGAACGTCGCGGATTCGGCCACCTTACGAAGGACCTCAAGATCGGCCGCTTGCAGCGGTTCTACCTCGCGCGGCGGCTCCTCGCCGGCCCACAGCGCTCGGGTGGCCGGTTGCGCATCGACCAGAAAGGCGGCGACGTACGCCAGGGCCGCGGCATGCTTGCACCAGTCGTAGTCACACGTATATGGACACGTGCAACTGGCATGAATCCGGTCGCTGCCCGAGATCATCGTCTTGGTCAACCGGACCTCGTACGGCTGGCGCGCCGAGCCCTGAATGCTGGCCGTGAACTGTTCGGCGCCGATCTCCACCCCGATGACCTGACCCTGCCGGGCGTAGGTGCGGCCCCGACTCAGGATCGGCGGCCGGCCCTCCATCTCGGCGGCGTGAATCAGATCCAGGGCGTCTGGATCGTCGACCTTGCCCGGTTTCGGCACCACGACCCCGCCCTCCACAGCGATGCGGGGTTTGGCCTGGAACCAACCCCGCTCGCGGTCGGGACTCACTGCAGGACCTCATCGCGCACGAGGCCCACCAGTTCGGTGAGTTCCGCATCAGTCAGTTCGGTCACGGAGGTTTCCGTGGAGCGGATGACACTCGCGGCCAACTGACGCTTCGCGCGCAGAGCGGTGTCGATGCGATCCTCGAGAGTGCCCGGGCACACCAGGACATGGACCGAGACCTTCTGGTTCTGCCCGATGCGCCACACCCGGTCCGAGGCTTGGTCCTCCACGGCCGGGTTCCACCAGCGATCAAGATGAATCACGTGGTTGGCCCGCACCAGCGTCAGCCCTGTCCCGCCTGCCTTCAGGGAGGCGATCAGGATGGGCGGGCCGTCCGGCTCGCTGAAGGCCGCCACAGTGCGGGCCCGCGCCGTGCGGGAGTCAGAACCGGTCAGGGTGGCCACCTCAACACCCAGTTCATGACTCAAGTGGGCGGCCAGGTCAGGAACGAACGAGGCGAATTGGCTGAACACCACGACCGCCTGCCCCTCATCGACGATCTGCCCGCACAGTTCCACCAAGCGGGTGACCTTGCCGGAGCGTCTGCCCAGCGCGCCCCGCGATTCAGTGAGCAGCGCCGGGTGCACACAGATCTGCTTGAGGCGGGTGATGCCACCCAGCACCGCGGCCCGCCGGCGCAGTCGCGGGTCACTGGCGCTACCCGCCGCAGCCCGCAAGTCCTCGAGCGCGCCCAGCATGTCGGTCACCACCGCCTCGTATGCGCCGACCTGTTCGCGCGTCAGCGTGCAGTCGTCGCGAATGACCTCGCGGTCCGGCAGGTCGGGCAGGATGCCGGGATCGGTCTTCACCCGGCGCAGGAGGAAGGGCGCCACGACGGCACGCAGTCGAGACATCGCCTCCTCATCGCCTTGGACGTACCGATCCGTGAACACCTTGCGGCGAGGCAGCAGTCCGGGCTGGGCGAAGGTCAGCAGCGACCACAGATCACCGAGATGGTTCTCGACGGGCGTGCCGGTGACGACCAGTCGGTGGGTAGCCGTCAGCGCCCGGGCGGCGCGAGCCGCGTGGGTGTCCGGGTTCTTGATCGCCTGCGCCTCGTCCAGCACCACGCGGTGCCAGGACACCTCCTTGAGGCCCTGCTCACGGGCCAGCAGGCCGTAGGTGGTGACCACCACGTCGGCGTCCGGGTCCATTGCCCGCCGATCGGCACCGTGAAAAGCCTGAACGCGCAGATCCGGGGTGAACTGTTGCGCCTGCCGCACCCACGTGTCGACCAGGGTGACGGGGCATACGACCAAGGTCTGCCCGGCGTGATCGGCGGCGATCCAGGTCAGCACCTGCAGGGTCTTTCCCAGACCCATGTCGTCGGCCAGGATCCCGCCCACCCGGTTCTCGGCCAGCCAGGTCAACCACTGCAGTCCGGCGCGCTGATACGGGCGCAGGGTGGCCTGCACCTGGGCCGGCGGGTCGGTCTGCCTGGCTGGGAGCAAACCCTGTGCGAGCACGTCGTCGGCCGCCATCTGCACGCCCTCGAACGCTTCGTCAGCCAGTAGGTCGGCCGGGCTGACCGGTCGTCGAAGCCGTCGTGCCAGGGCGGCCAGCCGCGCGACGTCATCGCGCCCGATCCGCAACCAACGGCCGCTGACCGCGACGAGTTCGGACTTCGACGCGGCCAGTTCCAGCAGCTCCGCCTCCGTGAGCGTCAGGCCATCGACCTGGATGTCTGCCTCAAGACCGAGGCCGGCCACCGAGAGGGTGGTGCCACCAGGTGCGTTCACGGACGTGAAGCGCCGCCGTACGGTGGACGTGCGCAGGAGCCCACCGGGGGCGATCACATCGAAGCCCGCCGCCTGCACGCGCGGCGCCACACGGTCGAGGAACTGCACGATCTCCTCGTCGGCTACCCCGCACTGCCCCTGCATAAGGTGTTGCAGAGTGGTCGGGATCCCGCTGCCCCAGGCCCGCCGAAGGGCGTCGTACTCCGACTCGCGGAACTCGTCCCAGGCAGCCTCGCTGGCGGCGAAGTGCGAGGGGCCGGCCGTGGACCAGGGCAGGCGGGTCGTGGGTTCGTCGAGCGCAATGGCCAGCACATGTAGTGACCACAGGTCAGTGGTCTCGCGGGGCGGGGTCAGCACGATGGCCAGCCGCGCATTCGCGGCGGCCCGGCCCGTGACGTGGGCCGCCCACCGCCGGATTGCGGCCTGTTGTGACGTTGTGGGCAATGGGGGCACTTCGGTGGTGACCGGACGCACGTGGGTGTCGACGACCCGCTGGGAGAACGCCTGCAGTGCCTCGTCGGAACTCGCCACGCCTGCCTGTCGGCATGCTTGAAGTGCTTTGTCCAGGGCCGCTCTTTCCACCGGACCGGGGGCGGCCCGCCATGCCCAGCGATCGCCCTCGGGGAACGGCAGGCAACGAGCGTCGGCGGCAGTGATGCTGGCCGTCACGAGGTGCGCCAGTGCGGTTACGCGGGCTGTGGCTGCACCGGATGCGACCTGCGCGATCCACGCGCCGAAGGATTCGTCGATGGCACGCTGCCACATCCGCGTCCGCTGCACCCCGTGCGCCAGCGGCAACGCCCGCAACGTGCCGCGGCCCTGGCCGTGGGCCGTCGTCCACACCGTGTCGTGGTCGACGAGGACGTCGACTGGATCCGAAGCGGGGGTGGGGATGGCCACTGGAACAGGCTAACCAAGGCGAAACCGGGCCAGACGTTCGTCCCGTGCCCAGGGGGTCCGTCTCGCCGGGCAGCCGCTCGGCGTCGCGACCCTGGACGTCGAGTGGCGGTACTGCGCACGAACGGCTGCAGAGGCACGTGCCCTCCCGCGTCCGTGACGCGCGGTATAAACGGCGCAATCTGTCCGACCCCTCTGTCATGGTGAACGCACATTCAAGGGGGTAGCCATGACTGACCCGGTACCGCGCGTGCGGGAGATCCGTGTCCACGGTGTCTCGGGCACGGCACCGCACAGCATGCTGGGTGTTCACGACTACCAGGTCACACAGGTGTCCGGTGACCACATCACGGGGTTGTACAGATGCCGACCCGGCACATCCCCAAGAAACGTGGCCTATCCAGCCGACGTGGAGGTCGTCGCCTACTCGTGGGGGAGTCTCACGTCGGGTGCCTCCGGCTTCATGGGCGGTGCGCGCAGAGCGCTGTGGCTGACGCTGTTGCCCTTTGCGCTGGCGAACCTGTCCTATTGGGCTCGGCCCGACCTGGACACCGCGCGCCGGCCCCGAATTGCCACCGCCGTCGCTGTGCGGGAGGCGTGCCTGATGATGACATGGTTGCTCACCGCGGCCATGTGTTTCATAGGGATCGACATGATTGCCTGGCAGTGTTTTCGGGGCGGCGCTCCGGTCTGTCCGGCACTGCCCTCCCAGCTGTCATTCATGAGCAGACCTCCCTGGGACGCCGCCGGTATGCGCCTGCTGATCGGATCGTCGCTGCCCCTGGCCTGCCTTGCCCTGCTGTGGTGGCTGTCCAAGAATTCCTTGGCGCGTTATGAGGGGCGACAGTCGCGCCATGACACCCCTGGCGGCGGCGAAGGGGTGCTGCGCCGCCAGCGCATGTGGGTCGGCACTGATCGCACGGCCCTTCTGCAACGTCTGCACATCGGCTCGGGTCTACTGCTGGTGGTCGTCTTTGGCCTAGCGCCGCTGTTGCGGTACGCCGAGCGGGATCGCTTGTGGTGGGCAGGGGCAGCCCTCGCCGCCGTGACGGTGGCGATGCTCGTGGGTACTGCTGTCTCGGTTGGTGTGTCCTACCGCGACGGCATCGACTTCCCCGGTACCCATGAGACTCTCGCGACCAGAGTGGCAGCAGCGCTGCCTTGGGGTGCGGTCCTGGCCCTTGCCTGCTACGGCCTGCTCATGGCGTTCGCGGACATCCCGGAACGCTTCGACGATCCCGGCTTGACGCGGGGGCGCAATCTGCTGGTCGGCGCACTCGCCCTCGTACTTGTAGGTATCGTGTCCTGGCTGATCTTCGCCGCTGACCGCCCCGGCTGGGCGCTAGTGGTACCGCTCGCGCTGGCTGCGACGGCCTGGGTTGGCGTCTTCTCGCGGCCCGCGGCCGTTGCGCTCGGGGCGGGACTGCTGGTCGTGTGCATGGTCTTCCAGAACATCCGGTCCTCTGCGCCTGACGTCCCTAGGGCGTGGCACGGCGCGGGGGCCGCGCTGATCCTGGGCGCCGCGGTGTGGGTGGCCCTGCTCTTCACGACATCCTTGGTCGTGTTCCTCGGCAACTGGCTCAACGGTGGTCAGCCCGTGACGGCACTTCGGTCGGAGTTCACCCTCGCATCATCCCCAGGTGCCTTTGCCGCGCAGGTGCAGCAGGGGGCACCCGTCCTGCTCGCCACCGGACAGGTCGTGGTGCGCGGCGCGATCCTGGAGCGATCCGGGCCGGACTTCTTTGTGCTGAGGGCGGGTACGGTGTCCGCATCGTCGGTGACCACACCCGACGGCGAAACTGTCCGCACCACACCGGACCTGGACGTTTCCGCAGGCTTGTTGCTCATCGATGACCCACCACTACAGCTTGTGCAGGGTTGTGTCACTGACCCGGGAGTCCCCTGTGAGGTCGGGGACATCCGCGACACGTGGATCAATCAGCTCAGTGGGCCGATGGTCATCGACGGCCCGGTTCGACTCGTCGTCGCCAACACTCCGCAGGAGCCCGTCGTCGTCCCGCAGGTCCTGATCTGGTTCTCCGGATTGACGGTCGTTTGGGCCGGCGCTTCGCTGCTGGCCATCGCCCTGGGCTTCTTCGTGTTCGCCTTGCGGGCGCGATCCACCATCGCCGGTCAGCTCGGCGCGGATGGGATTCCCGAGCAGGAAAGGCGGCGCAGTGGGCGGGCCCGCTTGCTGGCTGGTTTCACCCACCGCGCCGAACGCCTGCTGGCCGTGACCGCCGTCATCACCTCGGCATGTGGGGTGCTGCTGGTGGTGGGTGTGGTGGCCGACTGGCAACCCTGGCGCGACTCTGCCGTGGCAGCGGCCCTGGTCAATGGTGGTTTGTGGTTGGCCATGCTGATGTCTGCTGTCCTGATCGTGCTGGTGGGAAAGCTGATGAACGCGACCGGTTTCTGGCGCGTCGTGGGAGTGCTCTGGGACCTCACAACCTTCTGGCCCCGCGTGGCGCATCCCCTGGGACCACCGTGTTATGCCGAACGGGTGGTTCCCGAGATCGTCGATGAAGTGGTGCATAGCCAGCGGCAGGGATCCCGGCTGATTCTGTCTGGACACAGCCAAGGGTCCCTGATCGGGGTCGCCGTCCTGTCGCAGGTCGCGGCGATCACGGGGAATCTGAACGGCGTCCGCTTCCTGACGTACGGTTCGCAGCTCAGGACGTTGTACGGCCGGGTCTTTCCGGCGGTGCTCGGCCCACACGTGCTTGGTTGCACGCCCACTGCGGGTGCGCCACCGCTGAGCCGCGCCTGGCCAGACGCTCCGGACGCAGGAACTGCTGGCAGTCGGGGCCCACCTGCGGCCGGAGCAAACACTCTCGCCCAGCAGCTGCAGGTCCCCGGTCCGCTGCCGAACTGGGTCAACCTCTTCCGCCGCACCGACCCGATCGGGTTCCGGGTCTTCGCTGACCAGTCAAGCCGGGTGGACAGGTACGTCAGCGAACAGGATCCACCGGCGAGGAAGGTCCGGGGCCACAGCGACATGCAGTTCAGCGCTGTCTATGGGCAGGTGGTGCTGCCGTGGGCATCAGCCCAGAACATCGTCTACGGTCAAGGTCCTCATCTGGTCGACGGAGACGTCTGAGATCTCCCGCAGTCGCCAGGCCTGGCGACGAACCGCCGATTCGAAGAGGTTGCGCATCTCGCGGGCGTTGCCGAAGGCGGGCTCGGCCATGCCGGCGGTGATCGCCTCGATCAGGCGCGGGTCAGCGCCGATGGAGTAGTCATTGTCGGCAGCGATGCGTTGCAGGATCTGCAGCAACTCCGATGCGGAATAGTCCTCGAACGTGATCGTGGTGGGCAGTCGGGAGGCCAAGCCTGGATTGGCGGTCAGGAACTCGCCCATCTCGGATGTGTAGCCAGCCACGATGAGAACCAGGGTGGCCCGGTGATCCTCGACGCCTTTGACGAGGGTGTCGATGGCTTCAAGGCCGAAGTCGTTACGCATCAGCCCGTACGCCTCGTCAATGAACAAGATGCCCCCGAGGGCAGCTTGGATCTGCTCAGCGGTCTTCAAGGCTGTCTGTCCCACGTACCCCGCGACCAACCCCGAGGCGTCAGTCTCCACGAGGTGACCGTCGGGGACGACCTTCAAGGCTTTGTAGATGCGCCCCACAATCCGGGCGACCGTGGTCTTCCCGGTCCCAGGATTGCCCACGAACACCAGGTGCCGGCTGACAGTGGGATTCTTCAGACCCGCTGCGGCGCGCATTTGGGTGATCCTGATGAGTTGCACCTGCTCGTTGATCTCCCGTTTGGCTGCCTCCAGGCCCACCAGCCGTTCCAGATCGTCCAGCGCCTGCCCGAGGTCCTCGACCTGCTCATCGGGGGTGGGGGCAGGTTCGAGTTGGCTGTTACTGACGGGAGCGAACCGGGTGATGGTCGCAGCGATGGCACTGGCGTCGCGCTCGGCCTGCTGATCTCCGGGGGCGAACTGCACGCAGGCCACGCGGGTCACCTGCACGAGGAACTGGGCGTAGGCCGCCACCTGTTGGCTCAATTGCGCTGCGGCCAGACGTCGCAGCATGGGGGGAGCGGTGGTGCGCCAGGACGCGGCATGTGCGGCCAGAGCCGCGACCTCCACCGGTGACCAGCCAAGGTACTCCGCGTAGGCGGGCCGATCGGCCAGGATCACGGCAGCCGCGCTGAAGGCCTCCCGAGCCGCGGTATCCGGGTCATCGAACATCGGCGTCATGGCGGCGATGTACTCCTTGAGGTCCACCTGCCCATTTTGGTCGCTAATCCGCGGCCGCGGGGCGAACGGCCCGGTTGACACCCCACGGCGTGCGCACCCGTGTCTGACGCCCTGATCGTCAGCCGAGATCGGTGGCCGGCTTCTTCGTCCAGATCTGGCTGGGTCCAGTGCCCCACAACCGAAACCCAACCTGTGACCCGCGTGCCACTGCCGAAGTGCCCCGTTTCGGGCTGGCATCACCCACGAAACACGCCGTGATCCAGATCACGGGGATAATTCTGAAGAGGTGGGGTACATTAGGTTAACGAAAGGTGAACGAAGGAGGTACACCTGATGAAGCGCATTCGTTCCGCGGCCGCACCGTTCCTATTCCTGGACTGCGTGCCCCGCATTTACTGGGCCGAGGTCATTTCTGACCGTAGTCGGCGAGGCTGATCGCACGACAGGCGTTGATGGCCAGGTGTTCCGGGAGTTCTCGGGCCCTGGCCATCGGCCTGTTCAGCGCCCCAGACACTCGGGGCACATCTGTTCCATCAGATCCATCCACACCAAACGATCGCAGCCAGCGCAGAAGTCGACGACCCAGTGGGCCTGATCCACAATGATTGCCATGGGGTGTTCCTGTCCGTTGTTAGCAGTGTCATGCCCCCAGGCACCTAACCGGTACCGTGTCGAACCTGACCCTGACAGAATTCGATCTTGACCCGCAC